>Ga0134125_10000372_pt1 | contig 60840 bp, 57 predicted proteins | sample KB31751_FD_96464 | JGI IMG/M metagenome (GOLD analysis project Ga0134125, IMG submission 96464) | Terrestrial soil microbial communities with excess Nitrogen fertilizer from Kellogg Biological Station, Michigan, USA - KB3-175-1 | ecosystem: Environmental > Terrestrial > Soil > Unclassified ... | reverse complement strand
TGCTCATTTCCACCGCCCGGGGAAAGATAGCAGGCTATACAGCAAACAACAGCAGCAACAGTGCCCCCGCCTTTCGGTATATAACCTATTCCCAGGCAAGTGGAAATGAGTCGATGGACACGCTCCATCATGCGGTTATTTCTTCCTCGGCATAGGTGAGGCCGTCCGGGTTCACCAGATCCTCACCCATCAGCCTCCGCAATGCATTCTGCAAAGTCGTCAGCTGTTTGAATATGTCGTGCTCAGGCCTGCAGCCCGGCGCATGTTGGGGAGATTTGAAATAGAACGACAGCCACTCCTGCATGCCGCTGAGTCCCGCCCTTTTTGCCAGGTCGCCGAAAAGAGCCAGGTCCAACACCAGCGGCGCAGCCAGGATCGAATCGCGGCACAGGAAATTGATCTTGATCTGCATCGAGTATCCCAACCAACCGAATATGTCGATATTATCCCAGCTTTCCTTGTTATCGCCGTGCGGAGGGTAATAGTTGATCCGGATCTTGTGATACAAGTCCCCATACAATTCCGGGCTGAGGTCCGGCCGCAGGATATCTTCCAGCACGCTCAGTTTCGACACCTCTTTAGTCCTGAAGTTATCCGGTTCATCCAGCACATATCCGTCCCTGTTACCGAGGATATTTGTCGAGAACCAGCCTTTTACGCCAAGCGCGCGGGCTTGCAACCCCGGGGCGAGGATCGTCTTCATCAGGGTTTGTCCCGTTTTGAAATCCTTGCCGCCTATCGGGGTCCCGGTCTTTTTGGCCAGCTCCACCAAAGCGGGGATATCCACCGTCAGGTTGGGTGCGCCGTTGAGAAAGGGGACGCCCATCCGGATCGCCGCATAGGCATAGATCATGCTCGGTGCAATCCGCGGATCGCTTTCCTTCAGTCCCTTTTCGAACGCGCCGATGCTCTTATGCACATCCGCCAGTTCGATATATTTCTCCGTCGACCCGCACCAAACCATCACGAGGCGATCGCAGTCCCGCGAATACTGGAATTGAGAAATGTCTTCCATCAATTGTTCCGCCAATGCATATTTCGACGCTCCTTCTTTCACATGCGTCCCGTCCAGGTTTTTGATATAGCTTTTGTCAAATACGGCTTTCATCGGCTTCAGCGCCTCCAGTTGCGGCCGCAGCTGATCGAGCGTATGCTGCTCCAATACCTTCGCCCGGCTGGCTGCGGTGTACACATTATCTTCATAAACGTCCCAGCCACCGAATACAATGTCCTCCAAATTTGCCAACGGTACGAATTCCCTGATCTTAGGATAATTCCCGCCATTCTTCCGGTTCAAATGAATGCTGCCCATCTGCGTGAGTGAGCCGATCGGCTGCGCAATTCCCTTCTTGACAGCTTCGACCCCTGCAATCAGGGTGGTAGCCACTGCGCCCAAACCGGGGATCAACACACCCAGCCTGCCAGTCGCTTCTTTTACTTCCATGTTGAGAAAATTTTAGAAATGAAAAAATCGTAACAAAAATATCAAATTAATGAGTTTTCGAACAAAATTGTTTCTTGGTCGAAAGAAATTACATGGTCGTGACACTGAATTAATTGCAATTTAATCAGCATGGCAAAGCAACGCGAGTTAAAGTCGGTAAACTGCACGATTTAGCGGATGAACAGCCCGATCCGGACGGTTAAATGGAAAGCGCCCTATCGCGCGCAACGTTTTTCCATTCTCCCGTTACACGGCCGCCCTCGATCGTAAAAACGCGCTCATATAGTGCAACGGTTGGACAGATATGGTAGGGTACACCATAAAATACGTCCCCGATCCGGTAAGGGTGGCCCGGTCCGGCCTCGGCGACGAGATGCTCCTCGCTCTGACCTGTCGGCCGCAACTCAGGTCCATTCAACAAGAACACCCGGTGCGCCAAATCGTTCTCCGCGGCTATCGATTTATGTCCAAGGTCCAAACATACCCGACCGTTTCCCCTGAGCGAAATGACCCGGGACACGACGAGTGCGCCGGGCGTAAATGGCTGATCGGCAAATTGATCGCCGTATCCTTTGTCCCAATAGACGAATGTACCGGGGCTGCACTGGATCTCATCTTCCCGCCTCGCGTGGATCGGAAAGGTCGGCGATCCCCCCGCAATAATGGTGAGTTCTCCCGCCGTTGCCTCACCGCCCTGCCGTGCTTTCCCCAACAGCGCCGCCTTCAAATCCAGCACCTTCCGGAAGGCGGCGTCGCATTTTTCCTTCCTGGCAACCGGATCGCTGTCTCGAATGTGTCCATCGTACACATGCAGCCCGACCGGTTGGATACCTTCCGCCTCCTGCGCGGTGGCGAACAGCGACTCGGCTTCGGGGCCAGGCGTGATCCCCGTACGGTCCATTCCGACATTCAGGTCGAGATAGACCGGCACAACCCTGCCCGCTGCGTGGAATGCACCGGCCATCGACTCCGCTGCATCGGGATGATCGATGAGACAGGAAAACTGCGTCGCCGGAAATTGCCGGATCAGGGCAAGCAACCGCTTCACTTTCGGTCCCACCGGCTGGTAGGCCAGCAGGACGTCCGGCGCACCCTCGAGGCCCAGCATTTCCGCCTCTGCGATCGTGGCGCATTTGAATCGCCTGATGCCGGCCGCCAGCATGAGCCGCGTTACGGCCGGAGACTTATGCGTTTTGACATGCGGCCGCAACCGCTCCGCCTTTCCTACCATGGCGATCGCCCGCCGGATATTTTCCTTAACCCGGTCGGGGTAGACGACCAGCGCGGGCGTGTCGAGCTCATCGATGTTGTCGATGTGGAACCAGGAGGTTGACATAATGAGTGTTTTAGTGCAATTCAAATAATACTTCCACCTCCACGGGTATGTTGTCGGGCAGCGAGCCCATGCCCACCGCGCTCCTGACGCCGACGCCGTTGTCCGGACCCCATACCTGTGCGAACAACTCGCTGCATCCGTTGATGACATAAGGATGCTTCCCGAACTCGGGCGTACAATTTACCATACCCAGCGTCTTGACGAGGCGTCTCACCTTGTCAAGGCTACCGAGATGCGCCCGTACCGTGGCCAGGATGGCCAGGCCCACCTGGCGTGCTGCAAGTTTGCCCTCATCGGCATCCAGCTCCTTCCCTACCCTTCCGGTGATCAGGCTCTTGTCGTTTCTCAAAGGGCCGTGCCCGGATACATATAGATACTTCCCGTCCTGCAGGCAAGGCTTGTAGACCCCGGCGGGCGCCGGCGCCGGCGGAAGGGTCAGGTTCAGCGCCGCAAGATTTTGTTCAGCTGAGTTGTTTGTCATTGTTGCAATGGATTGTCGTTGAAAGGCGAATGTACCAAAGTCGGATCAAACAGCGGCTGGGTCAGGTCGAATGTGGGCGAGAAAAACGTGTTAACCCCTGTCGTGTCCGCCCCTCCGAATTGTCGGATTCACGGATTGTCCGGAGCAGCCCCGCGCCGTACCTTCACTATACCATTCAAAACAAAAAAAATACAGTCATGCAAACAACACTCACCACCGCCCCCGACAGGACACCAAAAGCCACGCTGTGGATCGGCCGGGTTCTCACCGGGATATGCGCGGCATTCCTCCTTTTCGACGCCGTCATGAAGATCTTCCCCAATAAATACGTGCTGGATGCCAGCGCAACCCTTGGTTGGACCGCGGGCATGTTGCTGCCGCTGGGCCTGGTGCTGCTGACGATCACCATCCTGTATGTGATCCCCCGAACCGCTTTCCTGGGGACCATCCTGTTAACCGGGTACCTGGGTGGCGCGACCTGCGCCACGATCCATAATGGCCCTGACTGCCTTTTTCCTATCGTATTCTGTATCCTGGCTTGGCTGGGCCTCATGCTTACCTACCGCCGCAACCGGGAATTTATTCTTTCAACGTTCCGCTGAGCGTCCTGAACGACCCGTCCACCGGCTGACTGATGGTAAGCCCCAGGATATGGGCAATGAGCGTATATGCATTAACGTTTGAAAATGAAGGGATTGTACTGCGGCCGAAAGCAGGGCCCCAGCCATAAAAGGTCGCTCCTATACGGTCTTCTGGTCAGTATCGGTGCCCTGCACGGATGTCGCGGTAATGCTAAACATGGCGAGCAGGAACAGTTGTGGCCGCATTGCTGCGATTTGCGCCGAAAATACTGAATAAAATTGTTCTATCTTCAGTATGGACAACCAGGAAAAAGTTATGCCTATAAAAAAGGAAGGATTCGCCGGGTTACTGCTGACGTCCTTGCTGTTGGCCGTTATAACCGCGGGCGGCCAGACCGGTCTCCCGCGGAGCATTCCGGAAAAGGAAGGCGTTTCCGCCGCCGGCATCAGCAGTTTTATTGCAGCCGCGGCTCATAGCCGTACGGAATTCCACAGTTTTATGCTGCTCCGACACGGAAAGGTGGTATCGGAAGCCTGGTGGAACCCTTATGCAGCCGATTTGAAACATACGCTCTACTCCACCAGCAAGAGCTTCACCGCCGCCGCGGTCGGTTTCGCACTGACCGAACATCGCCTCCGCCTTACGGACAAGGTCATCAGCTTTTTCCCGGACGATTTGCCTCGACCCGTCAGCCCTTTCTTGGCTGAACTGACCGTCAAAGATGCGTTGATGATGGCCGACGGCCAGGCGCCTGATCCCACGCCGATGGTGGTGGTGGACAGCAATTGGGCAAGAAAATTCTTATCGGTCCCGATCATATTCGAGCCCGGTACTGCATTTCTCTATAATTCCACCGGCACCTATATGCTCGCCGCCATCGTCCAGAAAGTGACGGGCGAAACGGTGCTCGACTATCTGCGGCCCAGGCTCTTTGAACCGCTGGGCATTACCGGCGAAGATTGGGAGACAAGTCCCCAGGGCGTCAACACGGGCGGGTGGGGCCTGCGTCTGAAGACCGAGGACATGGCCAAATTCGGCCAGCTCTATATGCAGGGCGGTATTTGGAACGGGAAACAGATCCTCCCAGCCGCATGGATAAAGGAAGCCACGACGACAAAGATCCTGCAAGACCCCGGCGCGCCGCAAAGCAAGAAGGACTCGAGCGACTGGCTGCAAGGCTATTGTTACCAGATGTGGCGCTGTCGCCATAATGGCGTCCGGGCGGATGGCGCCTTCGGGCAATTCATTATCATGCTTCCCGACGAGGATGCCGTCGTCGCCATCACCGCTGAAACCTCCGATATGCAGGAGGAAATCAATTTGGTCTGGGACTACCTGCTGCCTGCGCTGCACCGCGGAACGCTGGCCCCCGATCCCGCCTCGGACGAAAGCCTGAGGAAGCAGTTGGCAGCCCTCGCACTTCCGCCCGCGACAGGTGGTGAATCCTACGACGCCAACCTTTTTGACGGCAAGTCGTTCACGCTTGACGCCAATTCCAAAAGAATGAAAGCGGTGGCTTTTCGCTTTCGGAGCGACCGATTGGAACTCGCTATCACTGGCGACACGGCAGAATACGGCATACCATTCGGCTACGGGCATTGGACCACCGGCACAACGACCCGCCCAGGACCCAATCTCCTGAGCGGAGCCGTTCATCACGACGTCGGATTGCCGGCGTTCCATACGGCCGGCAGTTACCAGTGGGTGGACAGCCACACGCTAAAACTGATTCTCCGCTATATCGACAGCCCGCACACCGAAACTATGACCTGCACGCTGGACGGGCGCCATCTCGCGATCGAAGACACGAACAGCTTTCAAAACGGAAAAGACGCCGTCAACCTTCAGGGGACCGAAAAATAATAAAAGTCCCCGCAGCTATCATTGCACCGGGTCTATACCCATATTGTACCAGATAAATGCATACTTGTCCGCATACTCATTCAATACCTTCGCGACGTCCATCCCGGTTCCATGGCCGGCGTTGTGCTGGATCTGGATCAGCACGGGGTTGTCGCTTCCATTATCCGCCTGCAGCGTCGCGGCGAATTTAAAGGAATGGCCGGGAACCACCCGGTCGTCGTGATCGGCCGTCCAGACCAGCGTGGCGGGATACCGGACTCCCTTACGCAGGTTTTGCAGGGGCGAATATCCAAGCAGGTAACGGAACATCGCGGCGGAGTCCTCTGCCGTTCCATAATCCGAAGCCCAGCCTGCGCCAGCGGTGAAATGGTTGTAGCGAAGCATATCCATCACCCCGACCTCGGGAAGCGCCACCCGCATCAGATCCGGCCGCTGCGTCATCGTGGCCCCGACCAGCAATCCGCCGTTCGACCCGCCTTCGACAGCCAGGTAATCGGATGACGTAAAATGATTGGATTCGAGATATTCAGCCGCAGCGATAAAGTCATCGAAGACATTCTGCTTGTGCATCCGGGTCCCCGCCATATGCCATTTTTCTCCGTACTCGCCGCCCCCGCGTAAGTTTGGCTGAGCATAGATGCCGCCGTGCTCGAGCCATTCCATGCGAAGAGAGCTGAAATGGGGCGTCAGACTGATGTCAAACCCGCCGTATCCGTACATCAGGGTCGGGTTCTTTCCGTTGAGCTGCAACCCCTTTTTGTAAACGATATACATAGGTATCCTGGTGCTGTCCTTGCTCGCGTAGAAGACTTGCTGCGTCACATAATCGCCGGGAGAAAAGTTCGTGGCCGGCCGCCAGAAGGGGCTTGACCGGCCACTCCCGAGGTCAAGGTGATAGATCGCCCCCGGATAAGTGAACGACGTGAAACTGTAATAGAGCCCGCGTTCATCCTTTCGCGCCTCAAATCCGCTTGCGGTGCCCGCCGTGGGAAGAACGATCTCCCTGAGCTGCTTCCCCGCATAGTCATACTGGTAAACTCTATTTTTGACATCCTCCATATACGTCGCAAAGAAATAGCCACCGGCCTTCGAGACCTCAAGCACATTCCTCGTTTCCGGGATGACGTCGGTCCAGTTCTCCGGAGCGGGATCGGCTGCGCTGACCCTTACAAGCCGGAAATCCGGTGCGTTCCGGTTCGTGAGAATATAGAGCGATCCGTCCTTGCTGTCAACGATATCCTGGTTATAGGCATAATCCTGCACAATGGGTTTGATCGGCGCGTCCGGCTTTGTCAGGTCCTGGTAATAGAGTTGGTTCCCATAGGTCGTCTCCGCTGCGCTGATCACGAGATAATGCTGGTCTTCGGTAACCGACGCACTCAAATACCGGTGCGGCTGGCGGTCTCCGCCGATCACGAAGCGGTCACGGCTTTGCGGATCCCCCATTTTGTGATAATAGACGGTATGATGAATGGTTTTATAGACCAGGCGGTTTTGGCCGGCCGGAATGTCGTATGTGCTGTAATAAAAGCCGTCGTCCCCCTTCCAGGAAACGCCGCTGAACTTAACATTGCGGATCGTGTCCCCTACGGGCTTCCCCGTAACGGTGCTCCTGACCACCACATTCCGCCAGTCCGAACCGCCGTTGGAAAGCAGGTAGGCCATCAGGGACCCGTCCGGAGAGAAGCTGATGTCCTGCAGCGTGATCGCGCCGTTGGCTGAAAAAGTGTTCGGATCCAGGAAGATCTCGCTCTTCGCTGAATCGGCCGGGTTCCTGTTGCGATACAACACGTCCTGGTTTTGCAACCCCGTATTCCTGTAAAAATAATAATAGTCGCCATGCTTTTCCGGGGCGGTCATCCGGGCATAGTTCATCAGGGTTGTCAACTCTTGCCTGATCCTCCCCAGGAACGGGATCTTTGCCATGAAACTGTCCGTAATCCTGTTTTCCGCTATCACCCACGCCTGGGTACCGGCAGCGGAATCATTTTCGAGCCAGCGGTATGGATCGGGGACCTGCACACCAAAATAATCGTCGACGGAATCCACGGCCGGCGCGTGCGGATACGCGATAGCCGCCTGCTTCGCTTCATTGGAATGGCATCCGGCCAGCAAGGCCGCAGCCGCCAGCAACACGAAGAAAAGGTTTCGGTTCATATGGGATCATTTTTTTTGCTGCTTATCCTGACGCGACCCGTGGCTTCCGCCGCAAGTTATCCCGCATTTTCTTCCTGCGGCTTGTCCTGAACCACGGTTAGATCCGCGATATCCACGGTGATCGGCACCAGTCCCACCTGCACGATGGCCTTTTTACCGCGGATCTCCTTTACGGTTCCGACCTGGTGATTCTTTTTCATCATGACCTTGTTCCCCACCTGGGCGCTGCCGCTCACTTCGGTATATTTGGCCGCAATTTTCTTCCTGACCTTTTCAGTGACCTGCTTCTCCTTTTGTTTGAAAAGAAGCGCATGCAAATGCTTAAAGACCTCGTTCTTGTCCTCCGCTTTCCGCCAGTCCAGTACGATCTGACGGAGTTTCCGCTCCATCTCCTTCAACCAGGCGATCCGATCCTCCGAAATTTTATTCTGATGCTTCAGGAGTTCGACCTGTTGCAGATGGCGCTCCCGATGGATCAGGCCCTCCATCTCAATCTTGAGTTTTTCATTCTCTTTCATCAGTTTGTTCAGTTCCTTTTCCCGCATTTCGAGCTGACGCAGGTCCTGTTCGGTGGCGTTAAGCAGCTTGTCCAGCCGGAAATGGTCTTCGTCCACCAGCGCCCTTGCCCGTTGGATCAGTCGCGGCTCCAGCCCGATGCGTTCGGCGATCGAAAAAGTGTAGGAGCTGCCCGGCTTGCCGATGATGAGCTTGTAAAGAGGTTGAAGATTGGTCTCGTCAAAAGCCATCGCGCCGTTGACAATTCCGGATGTCTTGCCCGCCATAACCTTCAGGTTCAGGTAGTGGGTCGTAACGATCCCGAAGGAATGTTTCCGCACCAATTCCTCGAGGATCACTTCGGCAAACGCGCCGCCAAGATTCGGGTCGCTCCCGCTGCCCAGTTCGTCGATAAAGAAAAGCGTCCGGCCATTGGCGTTTTCCATGAAATACTTCATGTTCCTGAGATGCGAGCTGTAGGTGCTCAGCTCGAATTCAAGACTCTGGGTATCTCCGATATGGATCATCAGTTGTTTGAAAATGCCCAGTTCAGAATCGGCATGCACGGGGATGAGCAGTCCGCTCTGGATCATGAGCTGCAACAGTCCGACGGTCTTCATCGTGACCGTCTTTCCGCCCGCATTAGGCCCCGAAATGACCAGCAAGCGATCCTTTTCGTTCAACGAGATATCCGTCGGTACGGTCACCTTCCGGTTCTTGCGGTTATAAAGATAAAGCAGCGGGTGGTACGCCTGGCGCAGCAACACGTGCGACTTGTCCACCAACTGGGGATAATTGCCATTCATATCGATCGCCAGCCGAGCTTTTGCTCTGATGAAGTCATATTCCCCGAGCACATCGTGCCAGACCTGCAGCAAGGGCGCATGTTCCGCAAGCCTCGCGGTCAGGTCGCGGAGAATGCGGTGCACTTCTTTGCTCTCGGCATGTTCGAGCGAAAACACCTCGTTGTTCAATTCGATCGTTTCCTCCGGCTCTACAAAAGATGTCCGGCGGGTATCGCTTTCACCGTGCAGGATACCCTTGACCTGCCGTTTGTGTTCCGCGAAAATGGCCACCACCCTTCTTCCGTTCAGGAACGATTCTTCGATATCGGCTACATAACCCGCCTTGGCAAGCCGGGCCAGAATGCGATCAAACGCCCGGCGAAGCTCGTTCCGCCGCCTGAACAACGCCAGCCGGATATTTGCCAGCTCTTCGGAGGCGTTGTCCCTGACGATGCCCGCCTCGTCGAGCACCTCGTCGATCGCCGAAATGATCGCTTTCTCGTACCGCGTATTGGCGATGACGCGTACCAGGGCCGGGTAAGCGGTGCGCCGGTCGGCGTCGAACCAGCGGAAAATGCTCTGCATGCTTTCCGCCAGCCGGCGGACGTGGAGGAACTGATCCCCCGAAAGCACCGCGCCGGGAATTCCCAGCAGCTTCAATTCACGCGAAAGATTGAGCGTATAGTCATTAGGAAAATACTGTCCGTTCTGCATCAGGAGCTTGAACTCGTGGGTCTGCTGAAGTTCCAGTTCGATGAAGTCACGACGGGTATGGATCCGAAGATCCAGGGCCTTTTGGCGGGCATATTCGGTATTACCCTGCTCCGCCAGCAACGCCTTGATTTTGTCGAATTCCAGTTGCACCAATGCCGATTCGGGGAAGATTTTCATATCGGTCGGCAAAGGTACAAAGAACGACTCAGAGCGCCTTTACAATTTGCCGCGACGATGTCCGCTATTTCCCAAGCGCGGCGGCCCATTCAGCCGCCGTCAGCACGTCCGCCTGACGCGGAAAGACCTTACCCAGCAGCACGCTGTGTACCTCGGCGTCCCGGTCGGCACAGGCGTCGGAAATGACGGTAAGCCCGTAGTCCCGGTCGGCCGCCTCTCTCAGGGTGGACAATACAACCCCGCTCGTGGCGATCCCCGTCAATACCAAATGATCGATGCGCCGTGCCCGCAGGATCACCTCCAGGTCGCTGCCCGCGAAAGCGCTGACCCTGCGTTTCGTGACGACGATATCCCCCGGCCGCGGCGCCACGACGGCATCGACTTCGGGATTTTCCAAGCCAGGAAAGCCAGCGCCCCTGGTAAGCGCGGAGAACCCCTTATTAAAGGGGCCGACCTCGGGGAAACCCTTCCGGAACCCGACGATCACGTAAATAACCGGAATAGCCGCCGCGCGGGCGGCCCCGATAGCTCGCTGTAAAGCGCTGACCAGCGGCGCGGCGCCGGCCGGGCCGTCCAGCATTTGCATAGTAGCCGGCTGAATGTCCATGATGAGAAGTGCGGTGTCTACCCTCTTGCTGCTTGTTTCCATGCTGTATTCGTTGATATAGATGAAGAAGCGTTCTTGCCGGTCAGGAAGCGCCAGAAAAAGCCCACCACCACCAGCGCCATGATGCCCGATCCGAGCACCGTATTCGGTGCGCCTGCAAATTGCGAGACCCCTCCGATCAACAGGCTGCCCACCGGCATCATGCCGAAATAGGCCATTGCGAAGTAACTGATCGCCCGCCCGCGCATCTCCTGCGCCACGGACGTTTGAATGATCGTATTGGTCATTGTCGTCTGCGCCATCATCCCGAAGCCGGCAACCACTGCAAAGACCATGGCAAGCGGGAACCAATGCATATGCGAGAACAGGATCAGCCCCGCGGCAAAGATCACGGTCGTCACCAGCAGGATCTTCTTCCTTCCGCCCTCTGTCGCCGAATTAGCGGATGTGAGGTACAGCGCGCCGCAGATCGCACCAAGACCGATGAAACTGTTGATCAGCCCGAACGTCGCCGCACCGCCATGAAATACAACCTTCGCATAGATCGGCAGCAGCGTCGAAAATGGGATCACAAAAAGGCTCATCAGCGCCAGCAACAGGATCACTTTGGCAATCGTCGGAGTCCGCAACAGATAGCGCCAGCCCAGCCGTAGTTCCACCACCGCATTCCGGTGGTGCTCCGCCGGAACATACGGCGGAAGCTTCATCAGCAGCAGCGAGCCGAGGACAGCCAGGAAGCTGACACCATTCAGCAGGAAACAGACACCGGCCCCCAGCTTTTCGAGCACGATGCCCGAGATCGCAGGCCCCACGAGCCGCGCCACATTGACCATGATCGAGTTCAGGGCAAGCGCATTCGGCAGGTCCCGTTTGTCATCCACCATTTCATATACGAGCGCCTGACGCGCCGGCACATCGAATGCGTTGATCGCCCCGAGGATAACGCTTACGCCGAGGATCTCCCACACGGTATAATGACCGAGGAGAACCGGGATGGCAAGCACCAGGGACTGCACAAGCGAGCCGGCCTGTGTGATCAGCATCACCTTGTACCTGTTGTAACGGTCTGAAACGACACCGCCCAGCGTGGAAAAAAGAAATGACGGAAACTGCGTACAGAACAGCGACAGCCCAAGCATGAACGCCGAATGTGTCAGCGTATAGACCACCCAACTGACCGCAGTCCGTTGCATCCAGGTGCCGATCAGTGACACGGACTGGCCGTAAAAATATAACCGGTAGTTACGATGACGAAAAGCCGTGAAAGAAGGAAGGTTCATGATCTTACTAGTCTTCGATGAGCTTTTCCAGGATGTGTAGTGCGCTTTTCAGCAATTCCTTTTCCGTGGCGCTGATCTTTTCATGCAACGCGTGCGCCAGCCACTCCTGCTTCCGCTTGCGGTTGTCCTCCACATACGTCCGGCCCGCGGGCGACAGGGACAGCAAGATCTTTCGTTTGTCCTCGTCCGAGGGCGTCCTGTCGATCAGTTTTAACGATTCGAGACGATTGACGATCTGGGACATGGATTGAGGCGTGACCTTTTCCAGTTGCGCCAGGGCGGAAGGAGGGATCCGCCCCTGCTGATAGAGGGTTCCCATTACCGAACGTTCCGTCAGCGACAACTGCCCCTCGCTGTGGGTCTCCTGCCGGAGTAGTTTCACAAGCCGGTGGATAACCGTTCGAAGCTGCGCCGCGACCTCGATATCCTGGTCCGGGACGGGTATCGTGTGTTCCATGATGCAAAAGTAAACTTATAAAGTAACTTTATCAAATTATTAAGGTTACTTTGTTAATTGCATCGTTATTTTTGTCCCGAAAAGACCTCCCATGACCGACACTTCCACGCCGATCCCCGCTATGACAGATACCGCAACCCTCGCCAACGGCTGCTTCTGGTGTACAGAGGCCATCTTTCAGGAGTTGAAGGGTGTAATAAAAGTCACCTCCGGGTACTCCGGGGGAACCGTGCCGAACCCAACCTATGAAGAAGTCTGCTCGGGTTCGACAGGACATGCCGAATGCCTGCAAATCGTCTACGATCCTAATCTGCTGAGCTTCGTGGAGCTGTTGCATGTGTTCTGGGAATCGCACGATCCCACCACCCTGAACCGCCAGGGTAACGATATCGGCACCCAGTACCGCAGCGCGATCTTTTACCATAACGAGGAACAACGCGAAAAAGCGGAACATTTTAAATTGGAGCTGGAGAAGAACAACGCCTACGACAACCCGATCGTTACCGAGATCACGCCGTTCAGGGACTTCTACCCCGCCGAGGATTATCACCAGAACTACTATACCAACCACAGTTCGCAGCCCTATTGCTATCTCGTGATCCGGCCCAAGGTCGAGAAATTCGAGAAAGCCTTCAAGGACAGCCTGAAGATCCAGGAGAAATAGCAGCCCCCGGGATATTGGGGAATCATAGCGCGGCCTGCCGGACGTCCACCCGCCGCAATTCCAGCAAATTGAGCGCGTTGGGCCTGAGCCCGGTAACGCGTGGGTTGATCAGGTGAACCACCTCGTCGTACCAGAGCGGCACTACCGGGGAAGCGTCCATCACGCGCTGGTCCATCCGCCGGTACAACGCAAACCTTACCGAGTCGTTGTTCTCGCTCAGCGCCTGTTCATACATGGCATCGAACACCGGGTCATGGTAACGGGTATAATTAGGCGGCGCGGGGTTGCCGCCATAGAAGACGCTCAAATAGTTCTCCGCATCCGGGTAATCCGCAATCCAGCTCCCGCGGAAGAACAACGCCTCGGATTGCGCGGTCTCTTCCAGCAGGAGGCTCTTTTGCACGACCTCCACCTGCACGTGGAGCCCGATGTCCTGCAGCTGCCGCGCGATAAAATTGGCGAAATCGCCATAGTTCGGCACGGTGAGCAGCCTGATCTCCCCGATCCCCCTGCCTTCGGGATAACCGGCAGAAGCCAGCAGGGCGCGCGCGCGGTCGGGGTCGTAGTGATACCCTTTGACCGTCGTCGAATCGAATGAAGGCAGGCCGGCCGGAACAAAACCGCTCTCTGCAGGCAGTCCCAGCGAATTCTTTAGGTAGAGCATCATTTTCCGGCGGTCGAACCCATAATTTATCGCCTGGCGGACCGCGCGGAACCGCAACGGGCTGTTTCTCACCAACGGGTTGGCCGAATCGACGAGAATGCCCAGGTATTCCGTGTTGAGCTGCGGCGCGACCGAAAGAACGATCTTTCCACGCCACTCAGCTTTCAATTGCCCTTTCTTACTCAGGATCTCGTCTTTGAAAGAGGGATCGATCTCGTTGACAAAATCGAGCTGCCCCTGGCGGAACAGCAGGAACTCTGAGGCCTTTTCTTCATTGAAACTGACCTTGACCGCGTCGAGGTAAGGCAACTGCCGGCCCGCGCTGTCCTTTTCGTAATAATGTGGGTTCTTCAGCAGGATCAACGCCTGGCCTTCCTCCCAGGATTGAAACCGGAACGGCCCGGTGCCACACGGATGGCGCCGGAAATCTTTGCCGTATCGCTCCACCACCTCATGTGGAACGATGGAGCAATACTCCATGCTGAGCAGCCCCAGGATCGGATGAAAGGGCCTCACGAGCCGCAACACGAAGGTACTGTCGTCCACCGCGCGGAAAGCCCCGCCGCCGGTCATCGTGCCGGCCGACGCACTCCCTCCGCTCGTGTCGATCCGGCCGTGAAAGATCCAAGCGCCGCTGCTGGCCGTACGGGGATCCAGCAGGCGGTTAAAACTATACACGACGTCCGCCGCCTTCATTCGCCTGCCCTTTCCACCGGAAAAGGCGGGGTCATCCTGGAAGAACACATCGGTCCGCAAATGAAAGGTCCAGACCCGCCGGTCCGCCGAAACCTCCCAACTTCTCGCAAGCGCGGGGACAAAACGGAGTTGGTCGTCCGTTTCCACCAGCGTGCTATACAGCTGGTGTATCACCCACATGATGGACCTGTTTTTCGCAAAAGCCGGGTCCAGCGTTGCCACACCGTCGGACTCATTATAATAAAAGACCTTCTTTCCCGCACCGGTCTGCCCCCGGCCGCAACCGGAACCAAAGACCACCATCAGCATCCAACCGCTTGTCCAAAAGAGGAAAGGGATTGAGAAATGTTTGTATACCTTCATCGGAGTGTCCCAACTAAAATTAAAGATAACCAATGAGTCGTAAACTGCTGCTTCTTGCAGGATTTTCTTCCTTCCTCGTACTCACGAGCCAGGCCCAGCTCCTGACTCCAAAACGGGAATTCACGCATGCGGATACGCTACGAGGAAGCATTACGCCCGAACGCGCCTGGTGGAACCTCCTGAAATATGACCTGAGCGTCACACCGGATTACAACGACCAAACGCTGACAGGCGAAAACGCGATCACTTTTCAGGCCGTCAATGCAGGACAGGTCCTGCAGATCGATCTGCAGGAACCGATGGAGCTACTTGCAGCCACACTGGGAAAAAAGAAGCTCACGTATGCCCGAGAAGGCAACGTATACCACCTTCGGCTGCCAAAGGCATTGAAGACCGGCGACGTGGAAACCGTGAGACTGAAATTCCGGGGCAAGCCGCGCGTGGCCGTGCGGCCACCCTGGGATGGCGGCTGGATCTGGACAAAGGACAAGCAGGGCCGGCCGTGGATGACGGTCGCGGACGAAGGACTTGGCGCCAGTTGCTGGTTCCCGTGCAAGGACCACCTGTACGACGAACCGGACAGCGGCGTGGTGCTGCGCATCACGGCCCCGGACAGCCTCGTAGCGATCGGCAACGGCCGGCTCCGCGATAAGAAGGATAACGGAAACGGATCCGCGACATGGACCTGGGCGGTGGTCAATCCGATCAATTCCTACGATATCATTCCCTATATCGGCAAATACGTGAACTGGACGGAAGAGTACCAGGGGGTGAAAGGCAAACTGGATTGCAGTTTCTGGGTCCTGGACTACAACCTGGATAAAGCGAAGCCGCAGTTCAGACAAGTCGATACGATGCTCGACGCCTTCGAGTACTGGATGGGGCCCTATCCTTTTTACGAGGACGGGTACAAATTGGTCGAGGCTCCTCATCTCGGCATGGAACACCAGAGCAATGTCGCCTATGGCAACCATTTCGAAAACGGCTACCTGGGACGCGACCTCTCGGGTACGGGATGGGGTTTGAAATGGGATTTCATCATCGTGCACGAGAGCGGTCACGAGTGGTTCGGCAACAGCATCACCGACAGGGACGCCGCCGACATGTGGGTGCACGAGGGCTTTACCAACTATTCGGAGACGCTCTTCACTTCGTATATGTTCGGCGTCGAGGCCGGCAACGATTATGTGATCGGTACGCGCAAGAACATCACAAACGAATCTCCTATCATCGGCACCTACAATGTCAACAAGGAAGGGTCCGGCGATATGTACTATAAGAGCGGCAACATGCTGCACATGATCCGGCAGATCATGGGCGACAGCGCCTTCCGCGGCATGCTTCACGGTCTGCAAAAGACCTTTTATCACCAGACCGTCACAACGAAACAGATCGAAGACTATATGAGCAGATACGCCGGCAAAGACTTCTCGGGTATCTTCGACCAGTACCTGCGTACCACTAATATTCCTGTCCTCACCTATCAAACCAACGGCGACGTGATTTCTTATCGTTGGGTGAATTGCGTCAAGGGTTTCAATATGCCGATCAGGGTTTTCGTGGGGGGCGCGCCGGAAAAATGGATCTATCCCACCGAAGACTGGCAAACCATGCCCGCCGCCAGCGACGGACAAATCCTCCGGGGGGCTGGTGGCAGGATGCCACCACAGGCCCGTCCCCAGCATTCGGGGCACCGCACGCCGGCCGGCCCGGGCCCGAAGATCGAGATCGTCGGCGAAGCAGGCAACGGTTCCGGCGGCGACGGAAACATGTCCGTCGACAGGAATTTTTACATTATCATGCGTAAAACAGGCTAGTTCGAACCGATCGCCCTGCTGGCTGCATTCGCGGAAGTCCCGGTGCGGTCGGCGGCGTCGCCATTGCCTGCGTTCAATACCCGGCCGGCTCCCACATAGTGCTGTGAATAGTAATGCTCCGACAAGTCGCTGATCATCACTCCCGAGAGGGAAGCGTGGATAAATTTATTGTTGCGCAGATATACGCCGACATGAGTGACCGCCCGCCGCCGCCCGAGCGTATGGAAAAAGACAAGGTCGCCCTCCTGTAATTCGTCGCGCCGGATATGGCGAGACACCAGGTATTGTTCTTTCGACGTCCTCGGCATTGAGGCGAGACCGTACACGGAAGACATCAACAGGAAGGAGAAGGCGGAGCAATCGATCCCATCCCGGGACATTCCGCCGTACCGGTATGGCGCCCCGTACCAATAGTCCATGAAACTCAACAGTTTTGGATTATTCATATCCTCCACCGAAGCATTCTCCAGGATCGCGAACTTGAACCTGTCAACCTTATACTCTTCAATCGAACCCGGCGCGACCGATCCATTTGATTCCGGCCCCGCGACGACATGCGGATGACCGGACCCACCCGTTGATCCTTCATCCTTCCCCGATGGGTTGACCGAAATATTGTCGATGAATTGCACTCCCCCTGAAGTTCTTGTGACGCTTTCCGAAGCGGCCGCGGCTTTTCGCGAGGCGCCAGGCCTGGACGACCTGCAGCCGGAGGCAAACAGCGATAGAGCGGCAATAAAAAGGGTAGTTTTTAACATATTATCCACTTCTGGGGGGATATTGGCACCGCAAATATAGCAAATTAACTGCCAAAATGGGCCGCCGGCGCGGCCCGCTCACCCGTACACCCCAGCCTGACCAACTCCACTAACGGTCCTGGCTGTGGAAACATTGTTCCTTTCGCGAACGAACTTTGTCCGCATTTGTTAGTTAATTGCGAGTCCTATGTGCAAATTCTCCCACCTACATACCCATACTCAATTCTCGCTGCTGGACGGCGCCGCGTCGATCCAGAGCCTGTATAAGAAGGCTATCAAAGACGGAATGCCCGCGCTGGCTATTACGGATCATGGCAATATGTTCGGCGCCTTCGAATTCGTGGCAGAGGCCTATCGCCATAAGAATGAAGACGGTACGCTGAAAGTAAAACCGATCGTGGGCTGCGAGTTCTATGTCGTCGGGGATCGTTTCCGAAAGACGTTTACCAAGGAACAGCGAGATGAACGGTTTCACCAGGTCCTGCTGGCGAAAAATCCGCCCGGGTATCAGAACCTGATCAAATTGACTTCGCTGGGGTATACCGAAGGCATGTACAGCAAATATCCGCGCATCGACAAGGAACTGATCGCGAAATACCACGAGGGCCTGATCGCTACGACTTGCTGCATCGGCGCGTACGTGCCGCAGGCGATCCTCCATGAGTCGGAGGAAAATGCCGAAAAAGAATTTCGCTGGTGGCTCGATCTGTTTGGAGAAGATTATTTTATCGAACTTCAGCGCCATAACCTCAAAGAACAGGAAAAGATCAACGAGACCCTGCTGCGGTTCGCGGCTAAATACAACGTACCCGCGATCGCCACCAACGATAGCCATTATACGGATCGCGAGGACTACAACGCGCACGATATCCTGCTCTGCATCAACACAGGGGAGAAACAGGCAACCCCGGGTTATGACGATTTTGTCAACGACGACAGCAATATCAGGAACCGCCGGTTCAAATTCCCTAACGACCAGTTCTATTTCAAGACGACGGAGGAGATGTCGGCTTTGTTCAGCGATATCCCCGAGGCGATCGATAACACCAACCGGATCGTCGACCGCGTCGAAGTGCTCAACCTGAAAAAGGACATACTGCTGCCCGCGTTCCCGATCCCGGCGGCCTTTCAGATCCACCGGGACAGCAATCTCGATCAATGGGAATACCTGAAACACCTGACACAGGAGGGCGCAAGGCTTCGCTATCCCGACCTGACACCGGCTATCACCGAACGCATCGACTTCGAACTGTTCACCATCAAGACGATGGGTTTCGCCGGCTATTTTCTCATCGTAAGTGATTTTATCAGAGCCGGCCGCGACATGGGCGTCTTTATCGGCCCGGGCCGGGGTTCCGCCGCGGGAAGCGTCGTCGCCTATTGCATCGGCATCACCAATATCGATCCGATCAAATACAATCTGCTGTTCGAACGCTTTCTGAATCCCGACCGAAAGTCCATGCCGGATATCGATACCGACTTCGATGATGAAGGCCGCCAGCGGGTGATAGAATATGTCGTGGGCAAATATGGCCGCAACCAGGTGGCGCAGATCGTCACCTATGGCACGATGGCCGCAAAAATGAGTATAAAGGACGTCGCCAGGGCGCTCGACCTGCCTCTGCCCGAATCCAACGCACTGGCCAAATTGGTGCCGGAACGACCGGGGATCGAATTGAAACGCGTCCTGCACGCTCCGATGACGGCCAGGGATGGTGAAAAATCGCTGGAAGAAAAAGATGGCGTAGGACCCGACGATCTGGCAAACGTCAAGCTTCTCCGCGATATCTATAGCGGCGAAGACATGCGAAGCCGCGTCCTTCATGAAGCGGAACGGCTGGAAGGTTCCGTCCGCAACACCGGTCTCCATGCTGCCGGGATCATTATCGCACCCGATGACCTGATGACCATTTTGCCCGTTTGTACGGCAAAAGACTCCGATCTGCTGGTCACCCAGATCGAGGGCAGCGTGATCGAGGAGGCCGGTGTCATCAAAATGGACTTTCTCGGCCTTCGGACCCTCAACATCCTCAAAACGGCCCTGGAACTGATCCGGGAAAACCATGGGATCGATATCAATATCGACCTCATCCCCCTTGACGATCCGGCAACTTTCGAATTGTACCAGCGCGGCGAAACTATTGGCACTTTCCAGTTCGAAAGTCCGGGCATGCAGAAATATCTGAAGGACCTGAAGCCGGATAAGTTCGACGACCTGATCGCCATGAACGCCCTATACCGTCCCGGCCCCATCGCCTATATCCCGAATTACATCGACCGGAAGCATGGGCGTGAAACCATCGTCTTCGATCTTCCCGAAATGGAGGAATATCTGGGTGACACCTACGGGATCACCGTCTACCAGGAACAGGTCATGCTCCTGGCGCAAAAGCTCGCCGGGTTCAGCAAAGGGGACGCCGACGTCCTCCGGAAGGCCATGGGCAAGAAACAAAAGGCCATCCTCGACAAAATGAAGAGCCAGTTTATCAAAGGCGCGGCGGCCAAAGGCTTCGCTGCCGCGATCCTTGAAAAGATCTGGACCGACTGGGAAGCCTTTGCGCAATATGCCTTCAACAAGTCACACTCGACCTGCTACGCATTCGTGGCTTATCAAACCGCGTATCTGAAAGCCCACTATCCTTCCGAATATATGGCCTCTGTCCTGAATCACGCCGGAAGCATCGATAAGATCACCTTTTTCATGGAAGAGTGCAAGCGAATGGGTCTGAAAGTGCTCGGACCGGATATTAACGAGTCAAAAAAAGGCTTCAACGTCAATCAGCGTGGCGAAATCCGTGTCGGACTCGGCGGGCTGAAAGGTGTGGGCGAGGCGGCCGTGGACAGCATCATTGAGGAAAGGAACCGGAACGGCAGTTATACAACGATCTTCGACCTGATCAAACGGATCAACCAGCGCGCGGTCAATAAGAAGACATTGGAAAGCCTGGCCTACGCAGGGTCATTCGATTGCTTCACGGACCTGCATCGCGCCCAATACTTCCACATCCCTGCCGGAGACACGACCACGGGGTTGGAAAAGATCATCAAATTCGGGAATGTTTACCAAACGAACTCCCAGCAAAGTGCCAATAGTCTCTTCGACGACCTCGCAATGCCCGCTATCGCCACGCCCCGGATCCCGTCTTGCGAGGCGTGGTCGCTGACCGAACTCCTCGATAATGAAAAAGAGGTGACCGGCATGTTCATGAGCGGCCACCCGCTTGACCATTTCAAGTTCGAGATCACCCATTACGGCATATCGAGCCTGGGCGAGTTCAATGAAGCGAAGGATGCCCTTACCCTTCAAAGCAATCCTGGCAAGCCCTGGCGTATCGCCGGTCTTGTCATCGACGCCCAGCACCGGGTGAGTAAGACCGGCAAGCAATTTGGAAGTTTGATCATCGAAGATTATACCGGAAAAGCGGAATTCATGCTGTGGAGCGAAGACTATGCCCGGTATTCCAACTATCTCGAGAAAGGAAAGAATCTTTTTCTCACCGGCACTTTCCGCCAGCGGTTCAACAAGTCCGAATTCGAATTCCGAATCGACAAAATGATGCTGCTGGAAAGCATTAAGCCGATCCTTACCCGGCAGATCATCATGGATGTGGAGGCGCGATTTATCAATGAAGACCTGGTGCGGTTCATGGAAACAAATATCAAGAAATACCCTGGAAAAACAGGGTTGAAATTCAACATATTAGAAAGTAAGACCAACACCCGGGTCAGCCTATATACCATGGGGACGGGGTTTGAGATGAATGACGAAATGTCCGCTTTCCTCGAGCGTACCCCTGAGCTGGAGGTCCAGATTGTCACCTGAACTGACAAATCCTCTGTCGTCCGGACGACGAAATAGTTGGACAAATTCACTGATCTTTGTAGCGTATAAAAATAAACACATCACATAAAAAAAGTCCATTATGGCATTAGAGCTCACGGATACGAACTTTCAGGAAAAAGTAATTGCGTCGGACAAGTTAACCGTCGTTGATTTTTGGGCGGAATGGTGCGGTCCCTGCCGCGCGATCGGACCCGTCATCGAAGAATTGTCGAAGGAATACGACGGCCGAATCAACATCGGGAAGGTCAATGTCGACCATAATCCGCAGTTGTCCATAAACTACGGCATCACCAGCATCCCCGCCATCCTGTTCATCAAGGGCGGCAAGGTTGTCGACAAACTGGTCGGCGCGCAACCAAAATCCAACTTCGTCAAGAAGATCGAGTCGCACCTCTAGCAACGCCTTTTTCCAGCGATATCGCCGTCCCCGCCCGCACCGATGTGCGGGCTTTTTCATTCTGTATGCGGCGCACTACCGGTAACCTTTCGCCGGCGGCTTGTTCAGCGAACCGTGGCCGCCGGCCACCTGCTCAGTGAGCCGTGTCCAGCTCCCCCGCATCCATGGCCGTATGCCTGTACCGGAAGACCAGCGGGAAGGCAATGCCGAGGACCAGGGCGTAACCAGCGAAGGTCAGCCAGATGCTGTGCCAATCCCGGATCTTATCTGAAGTGAAATGATCGACCACGAACCCGCCCAGGAAGGTACCTGCCCACGCGCCGATACCGTTGGTCATGAGCATGAACAACCCTTGTGCGCTCGCCCGGATCTTGATATCCGCCTCGCGCTCGACAAAAAGCGAGCCCGAAATATTGAAAAAGTCGAATGCCATACCATATACGATCATCGACAGCATAAGAAACGGCAAACCGCTTCCGGGATTTCCGATCCCAAACAATCCAAACCGAAGGACCCAGGCAAATATGCTCATCAGGATCACCGGTTTGATCCCGAACCGCCGGAGGAAAAAAGGGATGGTGAGAATGAACAGGGTTTCGGAAATCTGCGATATGCTGATCAGCATCACGCTATGACGCACCGCAAAAGCGCCGGCATATTGCGGGACTTTTGCGAAATCAGTGATAAAGCCATCGGCAAACGTATTGCTGATCTGCAGCGCGAATCCGAGAAGCATGGAGAAGATAAAGAAGATCAACATTTTTTTCTGCCTGAAAAGGATAAAGGCGTCCAAGCCCAGCGAGGAATAGAGGCTGCGTCTGGATCCCGTTCGGATGGGAACGCAACCAGGCAGGGTGAAGGCATACATGCCGAGTATAACGCCCGCCGCGGCACTTACCCAGAGCTGGTAATGGCTTTGCTTCCAACCGCAAATATCGACTACCCACATCGCACAGATGAACCCCACAGTGCCCCAGACACGGATAGGCGGAAAATCCCGGATGATATTGAACCCCCTCTTCTCGAGGATGATATAGGAGACGGTGTTGTTCAGGGCTATCGTCGGCATAAAGAAGCAGCAATTCAGCAGCATCGCGAAGTAGAGCCATCCAAAACCGGTCAGAGTGGAAGCCCAGACCATGACGCAGGCGCCAAACAGGTGGGATATACCCAGCACGCGCTCGGCGTTGACCCAACGGTCAGCCACGATCCCGAATAGCGCAGGCGTGAAGATCGAAGCCAGACCCATCGTGCCATAGACAGCTCCCACTTGTTTGCCATCGAAGTGCAGGATATTGAACATATAGTCGTTCAGCGAAATCAGCCAGGCTCCCCATACGAAGAATTCGAGAAAATTCAGCAGGACGAGCCGGAATTTGATAGCCAAAGCGTATTCTTTTGGGTTAAAACCGGGAAGATAAAGAATTTACCATAAGCCTACAATCTGTAATTTTGGGGATAAAACCCGGAGTATGAATATGATGATGTCTGGTATCGAGGGCCTGTTGGTCACCTCCTCCACCGAACTTCGAACGATCGGCGAAAAAGTGCTTGCCCGCCAAAGGATGAGCCCGGAAGAAGGCATTCTGCTCTTTGAAAAAGGCAGCCTGGCCTACCTCGGCGCGTTGGCCAACCACGTCAGGGAGCGAATGCATGGCAACCGGACATATTTCAACCGCAATTTTCACATCGAACCGACGAATGTTTGTGTTTTCACCTGCCAGTTCTGTTCCTATTCGCGGCTGTACGCCCACCGTGACGAGGGCTGGGAACTGACACAGGAACAGATGCTGGACATCGTCAAAAAATACGACGGGCAACCTGTAACGGAAGTGCATATCGTAGGGGGCGTCCACCCGAAAATGAACCTGGAATTCTTTACCAGCCTATTGCAAAAGATTAAGATGCACCGGCCAGGACTCCACATCAAAGGGTTTACGGCGGTCGAGCTGGACTACATGTTCCGGAAGGCAAAACTTACAGTCGAAGAAGGGATGAGGCAACTTCATGCCGCGGGATTGGATTCGATGCCGGGCGGCGGCGCTGAAATATTCCACCCCGACGTCCGCCGCATTATTTGCGCGGATAAAGTAGACGCCGAGGGCTGGCTGAAGATCCATGAAGCCGCTCATCGCGAAGGCATGCACACTAACGCGACAATGTTATATGGGCATATCGAAACCTATGCGCACCGGATCGACCATATGGATCGCCTCCGCCGTCTACAGGACATGACAGGCGGATTCAATACGTTCATCCCGCTGAAATTCCGGAACAGGGACAATGACATGAGCCACGTTCCCGAATCATCGATCGTGGAGGACATGAAGCTGTATGCGGTTGCACGGCTGTATATGGACAACTTTCCGCATTTGAAAGCCTATTGGCCGATGCTGGGCCGGCAGAACGCCCAGTTGACCCTTTCGTTCGGGGTGAACGATCTGGACGGCACCATCGACGACACCACGAGGATATATTCGATGGCCGGCAGCGAGGAACAGACGCCCAGCCTGTCCACCGCGCAACTGGTGACCCTCATTCGTCAGGTGGGCCGGGAACCTGTGGAAAGGGATACCCTGTACAACGAAGTCCGCAACTACAGGGATATCGACCTCGCAGCCATTCAATCGGATGCTTCGCTGAACTAACACCAAAATCGCCCGAATGCCGTCCAGCCATGCGCTCCCCACCCTCCTGGTCTTGCTGATCCTTGCCAGTCCCGGCGCCTTCGGCCAGATCGAGGTCCACGGCACTGTCTACGACAAGTCTCGTTATTTCGCGATGCCGGGCGTCAGCGTGATGTCAACGGGCGGGCGCGGAACGATGACGGATTCCACGGGACAGTACCGATTGCGGGTGACCCCAAAGGATTCGATCTGGTTCTCTTACCTCGGCAGGTCGACTGCCAAATTCCCCCTCCGGACCATCGACCCCAATTACCCGATGGACATCAGCCTGGCCGTTGCGGTGGACAGCCTGCCGCTGGTGGTCGTGAGGCCAAGGGCATACCGGTACGACTCGCTCGCCAACAGGGACGAATACCGCAAGGTCTTTGACTATGAGCCTGACTATCTCGGCCAGGGTGAAGGGGGCGTCGGCATTAACCTGGACATGTTGTTCGGAGCAAGGCGGAACCGCGAAATGCTGGCGTTAAAAGAGAGGCTGATTGAAGAGGAACGGGATAAATACGTCGATTACCGGTTTAACCGGACCCTTGTGAGACGGATCACCGGCCTGCAGCGACCGGCGCTGGACACCTTCATGAAAATGTACCGGCCGTCCTATGATTTCATTAAAAGCTTTGAGAACGACTATGAGTTTTATAAGTATATAAAAGACTGCGGGATCTATTTTTCGCGGACCTATCGGCCGGAATCGCCCTAAACGTGGCGTGGGCTTTTGAAAAAAACGGGAAAACGGTGTTTTGAACTAGCTTTCAGGCAACGAAATCAGGCTTAATTTTTTTACAAGGTTGATCTGAGTGGTTTAACAACAGATATAGATGAAGGGGTATTCAGGGACGTTTGGAATAAAGCAACTGGATTTTCATGGGCATGGACTTTGGGGTTTTTCAGGGATCCCGGATATGTTACCAGGTCATTCAGGTGTTGGATCTTACGGTGCAGGTTCTTCAGGATGGAATTTAAAAAAGGGCTGATCGATGGTTTTGAAGGATTGGATAAATGTTTTTCATGGACGACCGGACAGTCAGGTTTTCAGGTGATATTGGTGCGTTTTCCCGTTTTTTCAAAGATCTGCTTCTATTAATAGTAAACCCTGGGGTCCTTGCTGTAACCGATGAAGGCTATTTTTTTGAAAAAAAATTAATAAATTGATAATAAAGTACTTATGACCGAATTAACAGAGCTGATCGAGAAAGGCAGCCAGGAATATCTGCCCCATATTTCCGTTGATTCGGTAATCTTCAGCTTCCAGGATGGGGTGCTGAAGGTCTTGCTGTTGCGTATGAAGGACCAATCTCTATATTCGCTGCCGGGAGGTTATGTCGGGCGCGGTGAGGACCTGGAGGGCGCCGCCCAGCGGATCCTCAGGGAAAGGACGGGGCTGGAGTCGGTTTACCTGGAACAGTGCGGCACGTTTGGCGATCATAACCGCACCGGCGGCAGGAATAGTTATGAATTGTTCGCTTCCATGGGGGCGAACCTCCCTTCGGACTGTTGGATCCTCCAACGCTTTATCAGCGTGGGCTATTACGCACTGGTCAACTACGCTGCCGCAAGGCCGGCGCCGGGGCATTTTGATGCCGAATGCACCTGGTGCCCGGTCGAGCAACTGCCCGATATGATCTTCGACCACCGCCAGATCACCTATAAAGCGCTGGAAACATTGCGCCTTTTGCTCGACGTCAAGGTCCCTCGGTCGAATCTCCTGCCTGAGACCTTTACGATGAACGAGCTGCAGCAGCTCTATGAATCCATTCTCGGCAAGACGCTGCTCCGCTCGAACTTTCAAAGAAAAATGCTGAATATGGATATCCTGGAACGGTTGGATAAGAAATTCAGCGGCGGCGCCCACAAAGCGCCTTATCTGTACCGGTTCAAATCCTCCGCAATGGCATAGCCCTACAGGTTCAGTTTAACTGTGAGGGTCCAGTAAAAAAGGCGGGAACCCATGGCTGTCATTTGCCCGTTTCCATCCAATACATGCATGGGTTGGATGTAGGCCGGATCGAAGATGACCTTTAGGTCCCGGTAGGCATATACGACCGGTATGCTGGCCTCACAGGCAAGCAGGGAAAAAAGCTGGCTGTTCGTAGTGAGGGCCTGTTCGCCCGCCGGTAGAAACAGAAAATGCTTCTCCGTGAAAAAGGTTTGGGTGAAATGCTGCGTACCTGCGTATACCGTCGCCGTCGGATCGATCACCAATACATCCCGCGCACTGAAAATTTTCGGGAGACGGATGGTATGGTCCAATCCTCCCTGCAACCCCTCGTCGATCTGGCTGCTCCATCGTGCATCGGCTTCCAGCGTGATATTGGCTATCTTGTTCAGTTGGGTGAGGCTGGCGGCGAAAGTTCCCCGGATCACCGACTGTACCAATTGAATGTCCTGTTGGTAGTAATAGTCAGTAGCCGAAATGTTGCCGTCCCAGTCGCCTTTTTTGCTCCCGAAATGATACCCTGCTTCGAGCACCGTCGCGGCATATTGGCGGGTTTGGCTGTTGTCCACGAAAACAAAACTTGCATTGGCGTAAAGGCCACCCCTGACTGAGATGCCGATGGAGGGATAGATGCCCCGGCTCTTATAACTGTCCGACCGGCCGAGGAAGTTCAATGTCGAGTTGAACGTTACCCCGATATTCAGCGTCGTTCTTTCGGCCGCCGGGACAGAATCCTTCCGTGCGGTGGTGTCTTTGGCCGGTGCGGCCCAAAGTAATCCGGCGATGGCCAGCTTGGGTATATAGAGGATTGACATGATTGGAGTTGTTAAGGTTTTTTAAAAAATGGCGGCCGGCTTCCTGCCGGCCGCCGGTAATCACCCGGGATCAATGCTTCACATTTGCAGATGCCGAAGCCTGCACATTCGCATCCGCTTTTACCTGGCCGTTTCCATGGGTTGTCTGTTGGCCTGCAGCGCTCGCGTTGGCGCCCGCACTGCCGTTTGCATTGGTACTTCCAACCGCCGTCTGCCTGGTTGCGCCGGCCGATTGCCCGGTTGCGGCTGCCGTCCTATCCGTGGCGACTACGGTTCTATCCGTGGCAACTACGGTTCTATCCGTGGCGACTACCGTTCCGCCGGTCGTCGACACAACTTTGTCCTTTGCCGAAACCGCCTGCGCTCCAGCCTGCCGGCCGGCGTTGACCGAGGTCCGCTCCGTAGCCCGTGCGGTGGTATTGGCGGTTGCGGAACTCGCCCGCAGCGCATGTCCGATACCGGCAGTGTTCACACTTGCGCCGGCCGCGAGCCGCGCGCCGCCTCCGAGGCGGATCTGGGCGGATGAATGATTGACCATCAGCAAACCGATGGCAAGGAGACAAATTCCGATCGTTTTCATAATCTATGTTTTTTGGTTAAGAATCCGGCGGCTTGATGCCCCGTTTTGAAAGTATATCAGCCGGACCATGCTATTGTTACCCTGTTTCCGAAGTTTTTTTCCGCAACTCGTCATTTGCGGAAATCCTGCCCCCAAACCCTCCGATAACAGGCAAAAAAAAGACCCGCTGTAACAGCGGGTCGAAGCATTCATACCAGGTCCCAACCGGAAAGGCATCGGCCGAGGCGGGCCGGTATTACAGCAATTTAGACAGTTCCCTTGCCTTTGGCGCCACCGGCGCATCGTGCGGTATCCGCTGCAACCATTCCAGCGCCGCGGCCTTGTTTTTTTCCGTTGCGTAGCTCAATGCAAGAAAAAAGGCGGCGTCATACTGCAACAACGACCGGCCTGCGTAGACCGCGCGCAGATCGGCGCGCGCCCCTTCGGTTTCCCCCAACCGCCACCGCGCCACACCGCGATAAAACCTCGCCAACTGGTTACTGCTGTCACTGTTCAACGCCTCGTCCAATATCCTGGCCGCGTCTGCGAACTGCCCTGCGTTAAAATGGGCAGCAGCAGGCCCCAACAGCGAATCGGTTTGCAGGCCCCGCGCGGTGCTCGTCACCATGTCAACCTGCCCCAGTTTGTCCATGGCCCTTTCGCCTTCGCCGAAATAGCGGACGAAGAAAGTGATCAGCACCGCAGCCGCGACGATACTGCCATAGATCCGCAGTGTGCGGACCTTGCCTTTCACGCTGCCTGCCGCCGGATCAAAATATTTTTCCCGCATCCCTGAGAGTGTCTCTTCCAGTTGTGCCCGGCCCTCGTCATAAGGTATCCGCTGTTGAATGAGCTCCCGCCATTCGCGGCAGCGTTGGGTCTCTGCGGCCAGCGCCGGATCCCGTTGCAATTCTCCCTCGAAGGCAGTCCGTTCCTCCGGCGCCAGGTCGTCTTCAAGGTATCGGACGATATGTTCCCTGTCGAAATTTGCCATGACTCGTCATTTTTATTTATTCGCGGTCGCCCTCGATTCCTCCACATATTCAATTAGCGTGGCCATGCAATTGGATTTTTTCTTTCGCAAATACGCATAGCTGACGCCCAATTCTGCGGCGATGTCTTCCTGCCGCCTTCCCGACAGACAGCGCTGCAGGATTTGCCGGCACTTCTCTCCCAGTCGCGCAAACTGCCGGGCCAGGATCCTTGCTTTCTCTTCCTGATTCGCCAACTGTTCCGCCAGCAGGCCGGCATCTTCTCCATAGTCATATACATCATCATGCAGTTTTGTTACCGGCTTATGGCCCCTTTTCTTCAATTCATTGATCCATTTCCGTCTGGCGACCAATAATAAAAAAGGCTCCAACGGGCAGGTCAGCTGAAGTCCGCGGAATTTGGCCTGGTGATAGATATCGATCAGCGATTCCTGCAGGATGTCGGCGGCGTCCATCTCATCGCCCTGATTTTGCAGAATATAGCGGCGGATTGCGGGCGAAAAAAGCCTGTATATTTCGTCGACCAATTTGACGTCGTTCTGTACAAGCGCAACAAGGTACCGCTGATCTTCGTGGGGTCCCATCCGGTAAGTTTGAAGAACGAATATCCGAAAAAAAAGGACCGGGTAACAAAAATGCGTCCGGGTTGATATATAGGCAATATTGTCCTCTTTCAACCGTTTAACAGCCTTTAGCATGCAGCGGACAGGGTTAATTGTCATGATTTTGCTCGCTTGCGGTATCGAAGTAATCGCACAGGATTCGATACCTCCTGAAATCCGCGTCGACACCAGCGGCGATACACTCCATTTTTCGGCGAGACTTCGTCCCTTGCGGCAATTGGCAGGCGCGCCTGCCGCATACTACAGTTATTTCTGGGAGCTGGGCGACGGCCGGTTCAGCTTTGACAGGAATCCATCCTGGCTGTACCGGGACAGTGGCCGGTACCAGGTACGGTTATACGCCACCAATAATTATGACGACGGCACGGCCCCGCCGACCCGCCCCCGGCCGGTCAGGGTTAGGAAGGGCAGTCGCAGCGGCCAGTCCTGGGCGTCTCATTTTTTTCATGGCGACGGCGAGATCGAGCTTAAAGTAAACCGAAACCCGAAACCCGGTGAAAACTTCGTCGTGGTTGTAGGGTATCGCAACCGGTATGCTGACAGTCTTGGCGGGTCGATCGCGTTGTTTTATAACGAAAGGCAGTTTCAACGTGACGGCCTCGCTCTTCTCGACCAGCGCCTCTACGATCATCAGCAGCCAACGGATCTCAACGGCCTGCTGGCGTCCCTCGACGGCGGGGACCGGGCGGAGGCCGACGACCTCGTATCGGCGGGCCCACGACAGCGCCCTTTTCATATCGGCTGGAGTGAGTCGTCAGCGTCATTCGGATCCGGCGCGCCACTTGCCGATCCGGAAGTTCCGGCAGCCGGTCTTGCTGCTGCGGATATGGGAAACGACAATGCGACATTTACTTCTCAGACCCGGTCCCTCCTGCACAACCTGCAAGGCCAGTTTTCCCGGCATACGGTATTGCATTTCCCCCGCGTCGGTCGCGACGAGGAGAAATTCGCTTTCCTCGAAATGAATACGCTTCCGGGTATGATCAGAGACACCAATGCCACCGTGTCGCTGATCGCCATGCTTATCCCCGACGATCAGACCGCGCCACCGGAACTATACGAGCTGGACCTGCAGGTGGTATCTTCGCATGACCCGAACCGCTTGCAGCTCCTGAACCGGAGGATCAACTACAGGTTCATGCCCAACCGGAAGGAACTGACCTACCGCATTAATTTCCAAAACACGGGAACGGGCCCCACCCGTCATATAGGCATCGCAGTGGGTATCCCGCCGGAGCTCGATAGCCGTACGGTCCGCATCCGGCGTTGGAGCCCGGTCTGCCCCTGGTGCGACACGGCTGACAGCGGGCAAAGCTGCGTGGATAGCTTTCGACGTGGCGACAGCCTGTATTTCGAATTCAGGAATATCTACCTTCCCGGCCTGCAACAGGGAATCGTTACGGATAAGGACTCTACCGAAGGTTTTCTCGAATTCAGCATTCGCTTCAGACGAAAACCAAAAAAGATCCCGTTCAGTACCCGCGCGACCATCATATTTGACGCTAACCAGCCGGTCATAACCAACCGTACGACGGCACGATTTATCAAAGGGATCTCTCCGGGTATCATGGCCGGCTACAATTATGTACCGTCCAACCGCAATTATTCCGCGACCGGACCGCTGCAGCTCGGCTATGTGCTTGCGCCGTTCTCTCCTTACAGGCCGTATTTCCAGGCGGAGGCTTCGGTCGTGTTGCTCGAACAGCAAAAACTGGAAGGGGCGCTGATCCAGCTCAACCAGGATACGACCATATTGGGTCAACTATATGTGATGACGGGGCGGAAGACCCAGACCGTGACAAAGTTGAATTCGCTCGACCTGACCCCTTTGCATTTCCGTTACAACCTGAACGACTGGATCGGCGTTGGAATCGGCGCTACCGCGCAAATCTTCCTCTCGAGGCAAACCAGCACCATCAATACTGTCTTTTTCAGCTCGCAGTTGCTCCCCGCGAAGGTCATGTCGGGCACCACCACGGAATCCGGCAGCACCCGTTGGATCGGCAGCTGGAACGCACAGCCTTTTATCGACATACAGGTTGGCCGGGTCCGGACGGGTCCTGTGCTGGGCCTGCGCTTCCTCCGGCCGCTCGAAGGCGGTCTCCCATCCCGGTTCTATCTGTATGCGGGTTTCAAATTGTGAGGGCACTATTGTACCTTCAAAGCCCGGATATGGGCAGGACCTTCCACCCTTTGCTGACAATTATCTTCCGGCCGGCCGCTTTTCTGATTGGCTGGCTGCTGTGCGGTGCCACCGTTAAGGCCGGCCCCGGCGCACCCGCGATTCCAGCGGACCTTTCCACCCGTTTGCAACGGGACAGGACGAGGGACGATCTCCAGGACTGGGTCTACGATCAGATCCAATGGGTCGCAGCGTTACCATCGGCCCGCGCGATGCAATTGAACATCGCCGTTAGGACCGCCTGGCGCGGGCCGCACACTGCCGAGGAGCATCAGGCCTGGCTCGACCTGCTCATCAACCAGGGCTATGCGCTGCTGCAGGCCGGGGATATCGTTGCATCGACTGACGCCTATTCGGCTGCACTTGACTGGGCCCGTTCGCACAGCGCGGTCGCTGATCCATCCCTGGTCCTCAACACCATCCTCAAACCGCTGGGCAACAATTACACCCGTTTGGGCGATTATGAAGAAGCTGATTTTATCCAGCATCAGGCGCTCCGCATCGCCGTTGTCCTGCAGGACCGGGAGTCACTGGCGGGTGCCTACGGCAACCTTGCCAATACCGCCGCCAGCCGCGGCGATCCGCAAAGGTCTTTGGAATATTGCCGGCTTGGATTGCAGGAAATACCCGGCCGCTCTCCCTATCGGGGCCTGCTCCTGTCCGAAGAAGCGGATGCGTTGTTTGCGATGAAGGATGCTGCCTCCGCCAGACGCAGCATCACGGAGGCTATCGCCATCCTCCGCGCGGCCCGCCGCAGCGGGACTGCCAGCAGTGAGACCGGCACCCGAGGGACCAGCAGTAGCGAGACCGGCACCCACGAGACGGGCAGCGGCGGTACCCGGGCGGGCAATGATCGCTTCGGCCCATCAGCTTCCAGCTTGGACAACTGGCTTTTCGTAGCCTGCCGCCAGGCAGGCGATATCGATTCTGCATTTCCGCAGGCGGCCTTGTACCACTACCGCGAAGCCCTTCAGGTCGCCGCCGCCGGCCGAAAGCAGCAGACCGCCGTGAACCGACGCGAGCTGGCCAAGTTATTTCTGCGGCTTGGCGAATGGTACCAGGGCAGCGGCCGGCCGGCTGCCGCCATCCGCAACCTGGACGAATCCCTTTCCACCCTGGTGCCCGGAAAAGATTTTACGGCGTTGACCCCGGCAGACCTTTTCGCGGAAAACACGCTTGCAGATGCCCTGTATGCCCGCGCCCGACTGGCCGGAGCCGATCCGGCCTTCGGTTACAGGTGCTACCGCCTTTCTTTCCTGACGGAGGGATTGATGAGGAAGCAATTGATCACCGGCGTTTCGCGCGAACGGGCGGTCGCCGACAGCAAATCAAGACACGAAGCTGCGATACAAGCCGCCTGGGCGGAATGGACCAGGTCCGGATCGCATGCAGCGCTGACGGCCATGCTGGAGTTCATGGAGAGCAGCAAGGCCCAATTGCTGCTGGACGAATTGTTGCAAGAACAAAGGATGGGTATAAGCGCCGTAACGACCGGCAGCGTGTACCGGCGCGTCAGAATGCTTGAGCAGGCACTGATCTACTACCAGGAACAGGGATTGCTGAATGCGAAAAACGACAGTCTCGCCGCAGCGATCCTTGCGCGGCGGCGCCAAACCGAACGGGATCTCGCATCGGCGTTGAAGTCCCTGCCCGGCAGGGATCCCGGCGCGAACCGTTCCCCCGACGGCGCGCCTGAATATTTACCCGGTGACGGCACGGAAATCCGGTCCTTTTTTGCCGGCGCGCATGCGCTGTACCAAATCGGATTAGACAGTAAGGGCATCGCTTTCGCGGAACGCGAGCCGATGGGGCGCGATTGGCAGGACTCGCTGCGGCAATTTCTGCGGACCTGGTTCGAACAGGGTCCCGCAAATATTATCGATCATCCGCGGGCTTATTTCGATCAGGGCTATGCTACCTGGGAGAATATCTTTGGCGCTCATCCCTTGGTCCCGCACCGGCACTATATCATCATCCCCGACGGAGCACTGGATCTGCTGCCGGTGGATGCGTTGCCCTGTCGTGCCGCTTATACGCCCTCGCCGGCACAATGGCCGCTTGTCCTGCGCGAATGCTCCATTTCTTACGCGTGGTCGATCGCGACGCTCAAGCTGACTTCCCGACCGTCAGGCAACCCACACGGTTTTGCCGGATTTTTCATAGGTGACGGCCGCCGGGGACAGGTCTCACTCGGGGCGGTCCGGAAGGAAGAGGAAGGGATCTCGCGGTCGATGCAGGGAGGATCGTTCTTTGCAGACAGCCAGGCTACGGCATCCGCCTTCCAGACCGCACTGCAGCAAGCAGCCGTCGTGCACGTGAGCTCGCATGCGTTTAGCAGGACGGATAGCACCCACGCACCCACGATAGCATTGTACGACCATCCCTTTTACATCTTCCAACTATCCTCCCAGCCTCACCACCCCACCCTGGTCGTGTTGAGCGCCTGCCGGACCGGAGACGGAAAACTGATCGTCGGGGAAGGTATTCAAAGTATGGCCCGCGCCTTCACGGGAGCCGGGACAAACGGCGTGATCGCCGGCTGGTGGGATGTCCATGACGAAGCCGCAGCGCGGCTGATGACGGTATTTTATCGCAATCTTCGAACCGGCGATCCGCCGCCAGAAGCATTGCATCGCGCAAAAGAGTCCTGGCTGGAAGACCCTGCCGTCCCCTATCTGGAGAAGCTGCCCTGGTATTGGGCTGCATTGAATTACCAGGGAACGGTTGCCCCGCTATCGCAGGACTTATTTTACCACGGAACGGAGAACTCAAATTCGTGGTTGATCGCCGCAGGAATTGCCTTGCTGATCGCCGGGTTGACGATCCTGGTCCGGTATAGGGGTAAAAAAAACCGCTCCCGGGGGGAGCGGTAAAAATCTTTGTCAGGGTTCTCTACTAACAAGCCTTCACAAGGATTTGGATCAGGAAGTTGGATTTTTTCGTCGGTTTTTCAGCGGATAAAGAATCAGGTTAATGGGTTGGATTAGTTGTTGGTTTTCAAGGATTTCGGATTGGGCTTTTTTCAGATTTGGATTGGATGTCGATCTTTCAGGACTGGATTTCTTTCGTTGCTTAACAAATATCTAACAAAACGAACTCAGGGGAAAACATTTTCGCCGAACTGCCACTTCCGCCCGACGGACGGCCAATCTGCCCGACGAAAGAGGTATATTTCCTTAAAATTACCGCCATGTCATCTTTGCGCATCCTCAATATCCTGGCCTGCACGCTGGGTATGTCGGCCTTCTTCCCGGCTGCCGCACAGCAAGGCGGTCCGCTTCGCTCGCCGCTGTTGCCGGGCCGGCTTTTTTGGGAAAATACCCCGTTGCGGTACGAACTGGGGGCCGATCGTATCCTCATTGAAGCCGGTGGAAAAACAGACATGTTCCGCGATCCGAATGTCACGTATAACACGGACAATGCGCCTAAGCTGTTTTTCGTTCCCGACAGCAATTTCATTTTCATTGCAGCCATCCATCACGCTTTTGCCAGCAAATGGGACGGGGGCGCGATCGTGCTGAAAGCCGATAGCCTCAACTGGATAAAATTTTGCTTTGAAAAAGACTACACCGGAAAGAAGCGCATAGTCAGTGTCGTTACGAAAGGGATCTCGGATGACTGCAATTCGGCCGCCGTCGATGGCAGCACGGTGTTTTACAAAATGGCAAAGGCCGGCGACGTCATCACGCTGTACTATTCAGCTGACGGACACGACTGGTTCCTGGTCCGGCACCTCGTCTTCGACCATCCCGGACCGCTGAAGCTTGGCCTGCTCGCCCAATCCCCGACGGGTGCGCGCTGCACGGTCACCTTCTCGCACCTCCGCTACGAGGCCCGTAGAATCCGCGACCCATACGCCGGAGAATAGCAGCGAATCCGCGGGTCTGTCCTTCGCCGGCAAGAAGGAACGAAGTAGCAATGGCAGACAAAAAAAAACCGCCCTGCACCTTGGGCGGTAAAAATCATTTTTTTTCAGGGTTCAACCAATAGAACGGTTTTTAAGGGGTATGGATTACTTATTGGTTTTCAAGGATTTTTGGATAGATAAGTTTCAACTTCGGTTTGGTTTGACTTTCGGATTGGATCTCTTTCGTTGCTGATACAAAGATGGTAAAAACCACACCGCGAAGAAAAATTATTCGTCCAACATCCGATTCCGCCCGACGAACGGCGAAAATATCCGACCAACGTCCAGCCGGCGCCCCGGCCTCCCCATTTACCCCAGGCGTCTGCTCCTTCTCCGGCTTTCCGATTCCCCGGCATTCCGGCTGGTCATAAGTCAGTCCCCGGTCGGCTGAATCTCACTGGTTTCCACCATCAGCATGACCGTCTTTTTCAGCGCCCGCGTGCGGTGGACCACGCCCCGTCCAACCGTTACGCCCTGGTTGGGATTCAACTCGATCGTCCGATCCTCGAGATCGACCAGCAACTGGCCGCTGAGAACAAAAAAGAATTCATCGTCGTGGTCGTGCTTATGCCAGTGGTATTCCCCCTCTACGATCCCGACCCTGACTACGCTGTCGTTGACCCGGGTAAGGGTCTGATTGAACCATTTGTCTGTGCATTCGGCGACCATTTTGTCGATGTCGATGGTTTGAAGCTGGTCGTATTTTACATCGAGCCTGGTGACATAAGGAAATGCCTGTTCCATATTGAAGGTTTTTAGTCAAAAATCTGGTAGTTCAAATGGCCGAAAGCCTCCATCGCCCCCACGTACTCGCAGGTCCGGGCGCCAGCTCTGTTGGCATTGGCGACGATGCGCCGCCAGGCGTCGACATCGTTCTCGACGGGGAGGGCTTTGCTCAACTGATACAAGACGGCGCCGACGAAGGCATCCCCGGCGCCCGTGGTATCGACCGGCTTCACGGCAATGCTCGGGACGACTTCCATCTTTTCCCCCACCCGCAAGAGCGTCCCATCCTTCCCGAGGGTGATCGCGAACACCGCCTTCGTCCTTTCCCCCAGAACAATGGCAGCCTCTTTCCAGGTAGCGCTGCCGGAAAGCAGCATGGCTTCTTCATCGCTGACCTTGAAAAAATGACAGGCATGCAGGAAACTCCAGGAATGATCCACGAAACTTTTTTGATCCTCCCGGAATAACAACTGCCGGTAATTGGGATCGAAACTGATCAACAGGCCCTGACGAAGCGATCTCTGCAGCAACCCGTAATAGGCAGCCTGAAGCGGGCCGGGCAGGAAGGCGGTCGCCGAGCCGAAATGGACGATCCCGACGCCGGACAGATCGACCGCCTCTACCTCCTGCACGTTCAACGCTCCGTCGGCTCCCCGGTTAAAGACAAAATCCCGCTCGCCATCTTCCATCAGGGAAACATATGCAAAGGTTGTGAAACGTGCGGTATCGATCGCGATCCAACGGGTCGAAACGCCAAACGCCTCCATTACGCCGATCAGTTCTCTTCCGAACGGGTCGGCCCCCACCTTCGCCAGCAATTCGACCCGTCCGCCCAGCGCGGCAATCGCGGCCGCAACATTGGTCGGCGCGCCGCCGGGCTTTTTTAAGAAATGCTGCCCTTCTGAAAGCGACTTGCCGCGGTCGGTGCATATCATATCGATCAATGCTTCTCCGATGCAAAGGATCTTCGCAGGAATACCCGTGGGTTGTTGCGCGTTCATTCGATGGCTAAATTGGCCTGAATGTAGGTAAATTTTACCGGACCGCGCACCCCGTGTCCCTATTGCGCCTGGATAAGAGCCTGCGCCGCGCTAAGATGCGCCTGAATGACGGGAAGATACCTGGTGATATATCCCTTGACAGCCGCGTTCTGACCACCGCTTTGCTCCGCCTGGTAGAGGGAGATCGCCGCCTGGTCATCGTTGATCTGCCCGCGCAGATAGGCCGTGTCAAAACTGACACCGGAGAGATCCTTCAGCGTGTTGAGGAATTGTGTGTGCGCCTGGTCCGGGCCGGAGACGACTGTAAAGCCGACGCTGTCGGCCAGCAGGATCAACGCGGATTGCGCACTGCCATAGTCATTCACCATTTGCAGCGCAAAGTCCTTCACGATCGAATCTCCGGCGTTCGTCGACGCAAGATATCCGACATTGATCTCATCGACGTTGTTCAAACCCGCATTCGTTACGAATTGCTTATCCGTTGCATTCAGCGGCGTGACCGAAGTGGACGATTTTTTCGAACAACCGGCCAGCAGGGCGGCGAGGAAGACTCCCAGCGTCCATAATTTCCCCATAAAACGCTTTTTCCAGAGACTATGCAATTTTCGGGCTATCTTTTCGCCCATCCAAAATTTATGCCGCAATTAAATAATAATCAACAACTTATATAGTTTTCCACCCATTCCTTTTCGACCCAGCCCTCCCACTGCCGGGTGCGGTTGCCGTCCTCCCCACTATGTGCGGGCATCCCGTTTGCGAAGGGAAATTCCGGACAACGGTCTGAAGCCCGTAATCACAGACAGCATGTTATTCAATTCACTGCAATACGCCCTGTTTCTACCTGTCGTCTTTTTTATCTATTGGTTCATCACCAGCAAGAACCTCCGGCTCCAAAACGGATTCCTGCTGGCGGCCAGCTACTTCTTTTACGCATGCTGGGACTGGAGGTTTCTGTTCCTGCTGTTATTTTCGACGTTTCTCGATTTTTTTTCGGGTTTGAAAATCGGGAAGACGGAAAAACGGAGTAAGCGGCTTTTCTGGCTTTGGCTGAGCATCTCGATCAACCTGGGATTCCTCGGCGTTTTTAAGTACTATAACTTCTTCGCCACATCCTTTGCCGCCCTGCTGAGTCATATGGGGCTCGCGGTTCATCCCCGGATGCTGAACGTCGTGCTGCCGGTGGGAATTTCCTTCTATACTTTCCATGGTTTGTCCTATATCCTCGATGTATACCGGCGTCGGATCGAACCCGAGCGCAATTTTATCGATTACGGGCTTTTTGTGAGTTTCTTTCCGCTGCTTGTGGCCGGCCCGATCGAGCGGGCCACCCATCTGCTTCCGCAACTCAAAAAGCCGCGAAACTTCGACTATAGGAAGACCGTGGATGGAATGAAACAAATTCTGTGGGGGCTGTTCAAAAAGATCGTTATCGCCGATACCTGCGCCAGGTATGTCAATGCGGTGTACGACAACCCGGCGGCCATGCCCGGTAGCGCCCGCTTGCTGGCAGCCGTCTTTTTTGCGATCCAGATCTACGGCGATTTTTCAGGTTATTCGGATATCGCACTCGGGACTGCCAGGATGTTGGGAATCGAATTGCTCCGGAACTTCGCCTATCCCTATTTTTCCCGGTCGATCGCGGAATTCTGGCGCCGCTGGCATATTTCCTTGTCCTCCTGGTTCAGAGATTATCTCTATATCCCGCTCGGAGGCAGCAAGGTCGGTACCTGGAAAAAGATCCGCAACGTCTTTGTCATCTTCCTGGTCAGCGGCTTCTGGCATGGGGCGAACTGGACCTTTATCTGCTGGGGCGCCCTTAATGCCTTGTTCATCCTGCCTTCCGTCATCCTGAAAACGAACCGAAATAACCTCGAGATCGTTGCAAAGGGTCGGTCTGCGCCCACCCTGCGCGAATTGGCGGCGATGGCCCTCACCTTCGCACTGACCGTGCTGGCCTGGATCTTTTTCCGATCCGACAGCCTGCCCGGAGCATTTTCATTCATCGCCGGGATATTCTCCCCTTCCTTATTCTACCCCTTCCCGACGCTTCACCTCCACCGGTACTTCATGGTCCCGCTTGTCTGCTTCTTCCTGACCGAATGGTACGGAAGGGAGGACCCATATGCTATTGCCCGTTTCCAGCTTTGGCCAAAGACCCTGAGATGGGCCGCGTATTACGCGATCTTCTTTTACATCAGCTATTTTTCATCCTATGCGCCCCAACAATTCATTTATTTTCAGTTCTAAAACCCTCTCTCATGCGCCCTTTCCTGGTCAAATGTCTTTTTTTCCTGGTTCCCGTGCTGGTGACATTTGGCCTGGTCGAGCTTTTTCTGCGTTCCGTTCCGACCAGCTATAAGATCAAGGACAGGCAGCTCGCGGCGGATGCCTCCAACGTCCGTCTCCTCATCCTCGGTAATTCGCACGCCACCTATGGCCTGAACCCCTGTGATTTTTCGGTGGACGCGTTCAATATCGCCTCCGTCAACCAGTCCTTGTATTTTGACAAACGGATCACGCTGAAATATCTTGATCGGCTCACAAACCTGAAGTACGTGCTGATCAGCGTCGACTATCATTCCTTGTATTTTTCGGATGAGGGCGTCAGGGACCTTTGGTCCTATTACGGTTATGGGATAAATTATAAGGACAGCCTGCCCGCCGGCGCCCGCGACTGCTACTTGTACGGATATAAGGGGCCCCTGGCACTGGAATTCCTGGCGCGGCCATTTGAAAAAAAATATCAGCGCATCCGCTCTGTCGATGTCGACTATGATCTGGACCTGGACCATCCTTATGCAAAGGGATATGTAGGGAAGGTCGGCGGCCCATATCTGGCGAAGGACGTCCTCCGGCAACGCGCCGCGTTTTTCAATGACATTGTCCACCATTCCCACGAACACGACAGTATCATTGCCGATCTGGAAGGTTTTATCGATACGCTGAAAAGGCGGAACATCATCCCCATCCTGATCACACTCCCGTGCTTCCCCCCGTTCGAGAGGCTTCTCGACAGCAGTGTCATGGCTCAAAACGCAGCTGATATCCGGGCAATCTGCACAAGTCGCCGCATTCCCTATTGGGACTATTTTACAATGCCGCTTGACAGCGACTGCTTCTACAATGCTGATCACCTCAACGAAAAGGGGGCCGGTATCCTCAGCCGCGCGGTGGATCGCCGGATCTCAACCCTGGCGGATTCTCCGCAAGCCGCAGCGATGCTCACTTCCCGTTGCCCGGGAACTTACTGGAGTGTCCGGATTCAGCTATGCTGCAGAAAATGTAAATATTACATTTATTCCTATAATTTATGGCGGCTGCGTTCGCAACCGGGCGAGAGGCGTTGGCGACCATCGTAAATTTACCATGCCGCCTTCGGCTAGTACGCTGGACTAAGTAGACCCTACTAATGTCCCATGAAAGAATCAATGAAATCCCGAAAAGGCGGCAGCAGGAATTTGCCTAACCCTGGTGTATACCCCATCTTTGTCCTGTCAAAAGCAAAACACCGTACCCAACGTCCTGAAAACACCGTACCCAACGTCCTGAAAACACCGTACCCGAAATTTGAAAACCCATACCTGTATCCTTGAAAACACCGTCCGGTTCCTTGAAAACCCATACCCGTATCCTTGAAAACATCATCCAATTCCTTTAAATTTCCAAACCCGTGCCCTATCCGATGCCTTGGAAATCCTGTACCCGACGAAGCGATCGGCCATGTTAACTATCCAATGTCCTGAAGCAGACCAACCCTTACCCCGAGCCCCATCCTCGCTTCACTCAGGCCCCAACGCATCCGGCCCGCCACACGGCGGGCCTTTTTTTTGGCTGTACCGGACGTGGCATGAATTTATCTTTGGTAAGGTATTACCCGTATCATGGCCACAACACAGCCCGTCCTTCATTTCTTCAAAGACACCGGTCTCTTTCCGAACAGCAAGCTGCCTGCCGTACTCTACCCGCGGGTACTGACCCTTCCGCCGGTCTGTAAAGGCAGGTTTATCAGGAAACTATTTGCCGGCCATTATTGGACAAACGCCTGGGACGCTGGCGTTTTCACGTATCCGCATTACCATTCCACGACCCATGAAGTCCTAGGCTTTTACAAAGGCGGCACCGTGATCCAACTCGGTGGCGAGACCGGCGTAAAATTGACGGTCGCCGCAGGAGATGTGCTGGTGATCCCCGCCGGCGTTGCGCACTGCAATTTGGGTGCGGAGTATGACGTCCGCTGTATCGGCGCCTACCCCGACGGCCGGGACTACGATATCCTCACAGGGGAGCCTTCCGAACGGCCCGCGGCAGACCGGAATATCGCCGCCGTTCCCCTGCCCAGGGAGGACCCCGTCGTGGGGCCCGGGAAAGGATTGCCCAGAATCTGGGCCATGCGCCCCGTCCGCTGAAGCCTATTTGTCGGTTAATCCCAGGTGTTTCTTTACCAGTGGCAACAAGTCATCGCCGGGCGGACCGACGATCACGAGATCGCTCTGGCCGTTGGCCCCGGTCGCCACCTTTCGCAGCACATACGTATATCCGTTCGCCTTTGCCGTCGCCTCGACCGCTTTCCGGGCTTTAGCCTCAACGGCCGACGTAAGCACCTGCTGCAAGGAATCCAGTTGCGCCTTCGCGTCCGCGCGAAATAGCTGGTCCTGCTGAATGAGCTTTTGCAGGACCTTCCGTTGGGCTTCCTTCTTTGCGCTGTCCATGGCGGCGGAATCCTGGAAAAAGGCATCCCGCTTCGTTGCGAACTCATTTTGTATCCCGCCATCGATCCTCGAGAGGGAATCGGCGCAGACTTGCAAACTATGTTGCGCGTCCCTGGCTTCGGGCATGAGGGCGATCAGATCACCCATACTGATATAACCGACCTTGCGCTGGGCAGTCGCACCGGTCGACGGAACAAGGCAGGATGTCATGAGCGACAAGGCAAAAAAGAAGTATTTCATCTTGGGGTTTTTTGACACAATGGGGCAATATACGAAACCTTCGCTTCCGGCCGCCTAAATATATTAACTTATTTAACTTTATCAATAAATGACGTTATTAGAAGAGAAAAACCAAAACTATTTGTCATATTCGTATATTCAATCATTGAACCCAATAAATTCAAATTATGCCAACTAAGAAAAAAGCCGCAAAAAAGGCGGCGCCAAAAAAGAAAGCAGCTGCAAAAAAGGCCGTTAAAAAAGCGCCTGCAAAGAAGGCTGCTAAAAAGGCTCCAGCAAAAGCCAAATCAAAAACAAAGCGTAAACCAAACGCCGCCTTCATGACGGCCCTGACGCCAAGCCCCGCTCTGGCGGATGTTATCGGCAACAAGCCGACGCCGCGGACGGAGATCGTCAAGAAAATCTGGGATTACATTAAGAAGAACGGTCTCCAGGACAAGACCAACAGGCGAATGATCAACACCGACGGCAAGCTTAAAACATTGTTCGGCGGCAAATCGCAGGTTTCCATGTTTGATGTGGCCAAAGTGGTTGCTCAAAATGCGAAATAGCTGATCGCCTGCACTTTTATCCCGAATGAAAGTTGAACCGCCGGGAGATCTCAACGTGTGTCATGTTGCTCTCCCGGCTACATTTCAGGCTTCAGGATAATCTTATTCCCCAAAGGTTCCTGTGCCGCCTGACCTACCCTGGCACAATTTTTTTGGCCGGTCATCCAAAACCTGACAATGGAAACAATTACATCAAAAGAAACCGCCGGCGTGTTGGAAGACCTGATAAAAATAAACAACGACCGGATAGAAGGGTATGAGAAGGCGCTCAAGGACCTGAAACCCGAAGATGCCGATTTGCGGATCCTTTTTCTGAAGGCCATCGACCAAAGCCGGAAGATCCGCACTACGCTGGGTACCGAATTGCAAACCCTGAAAGCAGACATTCCCGCCGACTCATCCGCGAGCGGGTCGATCCACCGCGCCTGGCTGGCGTTAAAAGCAACCTTTACCGGGCACGGCCGCCACGCCATCCTGGCAAGTTGTGAATTTGGAGAGGACAGCATTCAGAAAGCATATGAGTCGGCTCTTTCCAGTGAGCATTTACCGGAATATTTGTCGACCATCGTCCTGGCGGAAAAAGAGGAACTACGAATGATGCATGACGAGATCAGGGCGCTTCGCGACCAGGCCGCCAAATAACGATTTTGTTCCGACGCATCCCATCCCATGCCGACCGCATGGGATTTTTCATGCACAAAAATCTTTACCTTCCGGCCAAATCCCCGATGTTATGCCCATTAAACGCCGTGAATTCATCCGCCTCTCCGCCGGGAGCGCTTCCTTTGGCGGGCTCCTTTTGTCCGGAATTCCGCCCGAAACCTTTACCCGGAGTGCCATCCTGGACAGGCTGCGGCCAATGACGGGCGACGTCATACCCATTACCGTGGAAGAGCGGCAGGCACGGATCGCCAAAGCGCAACGGCTAATGGCTGGGAACAAGATCGCGGCAATTGTCCTGGATGCCGGAACGTCTATGGTCTATTTCACGGGAATGACCTGGGGAGCCAGCGAGCGGCCGATGGTTGCCGTAATTCCCGCGCAGGGAGACGTAAAATATGTCTGCCCCGCATTCGAAGCGGAAAGGTTGCGCGAATTGATCACCATCGGAAAGGAGGTCCGGGTTTGGGAAGAGCACGAGAGCCCTTACCAGGTCGTGGCGGGGATTTTGAGGGACTTCAACATCCGGACTGGCAACATCGGCATCGAAGAACGGGTACGGTTCTTCATATTCGACGGCGTCAGAAAGGAGGCGCCGCAGCTCAACTATGTCAGCGCCGATCCCGTGACCGCCGTCTGCCGGATGATCAAATCGCCGGCGGAGATCGCGCTGATGCAAAAAGCCAATGATATTACAGTCGCCGCCTATAAAGCGTGTATAGCGCTTCTCCACGAAGGCATGACGCCCGCCGATTTCTCCGCCACCGCCTCTGATGCCTTCTCACGCCTGGGTGTGCGCGGCGACCTTAGCGCAAATTTCGGGCAGGCTTCGGCTTTCCCGCATGGCAGCATCCAGACCCAGCATTTGAATAAAGGCGATGTCGTCCTGATGGATGATGGCTGCAAGGTCCACGGCTATTGTTCCGATATCAGCCGCTGTATCGTGTTCGGCGCGGAACCTACCAAACGACAAAGGGAGATCTGGGAGCTGGAGAAGAAGGCCCAGGCGGCAGGATTTGCGGCGGCGCAGCCCGGAGCCCCCTGCGAAAATGTAGATGCAGCCGCGCGGAAAGTCATCACCGATGCGGGTTTTGGCCCGGGCTATAGACTACCCGGTCTGCCGCACAGGACGGGGCATGGAATCGGGATGGACATTCATGAATGGGGCAATATGGTCATGGGAAATAAGACTCCCCTGCAAGCCGGTATGTGCTTCAGCGTTGAACCGATGGTCGCGATATATGGGGAATTCGGCATCCGGCTGGAGGATTGTGCGTACATGACGGAAGACGGACCCCGGTGGTTCTCCCAACCGAGCCCCTCGATCGACCAGCCTTTTGCCTCCTGACAGCCGTCCGGGAAAAAAATGAGCACAATCAGGCAAGATGCTGTCCACCATCACAATTCCCTCCGAAAGCCTGTTTTATCTTTATGCAGGTTTTTCATAGGATATTGGAATTTTACACGGGCTGGATGTCTATCCGGCCTTTTTCTTGCTGCGCAGGTGACAGGCAACGCCTGGCCCCAAATTTTCAATCGCCTGCGTCGTTGACGATGTGCAGGTGGCTCCGGACGGAAGCCAAAAATTCAACCGTTTTTGCCGTCTTGGGTACCCAGCCATCGGCGCCGGCTTCGGCGGCTACCTTTTCGATATCTTCCCTACTGCTGAGATAGATCACCGGAACATTTTTTAACAGCGGGTGATTTTTGAGCACCCTCGTCGCCTGTATGCCCGTCAGTTTAGGCATATTATGGTCCATAAAAATCAGGGAGGGCCCGAAATGGGAAAGACGTTCGATGAGATTTGTCGTTTCACTCAGAGTCAGTACATCATATCCGGATCTCTCCAAAATAGTCTTGCTGATCAGGAGATGATCACGATCATCATCCACACATGCAATACGCTCTCTAGTCATAAAAGGTAAATCTCCTCTCGTCCAGTTTGCAATAACCATTCTCATATGTCCAAATACGTATGGCTTATCCCTCGTGTAGATTTCGTTCCCCAATCACGGAAATATGGGAGATAACCAGTTGGTAACGAATAACGAGTTTTCAGTTCGAATCCCGCGGCTCATACTTCATCCAGTCTATTTCCAGTTCATATGGGTGCAGGGGTTTTTCGATGGAGGCAGGGTTCGTCTCCACCGGCCAGGTATGGGTATGCCAGAAGTTGATGCGGTACTGCGTCGGGTTTTGTGGAATGCCAAGCCTTGACCCGCTGTAGTCCCACAAGATCTCCTTTTTATCGGTCGCCGGATCGATGATCCACCACCGGATGCGGTCCGGATACCAGTCAAATCCATATACGTAAAATCTGGCGGAGGCGTCGTATCCGGGAATGGCCGCTACTGCGCCCGGCTCGTCCTGCAACCCTGTCAGGTTCGTGGGCACGCCTGTATAACCAACTTTGGCGATCGTGTTGTAGAGAAAGCCCCTGGCGAGATCGATCGTCCGGCCGATCCGTTGCAATTTCCCTTTCTGCCCGGTCCACGTGCCGATATAGAGAATGGTCGGATCAGCCACCAGCCACTCGATGTCGATCTCGCTCAGTCCCGCGAGGCTATCCATGTGGTAAGTGAAATAGCCGACAACGGCGCCGGCGTTTGGCTGGACCTGTCGAACATCAGGGATCTTGAGCCGTGCGGAATAGCTCCCGAAGTGCGTGAAAGCGGAAGACACGATCTCGGGTCCACGGCCCGCTCCTGCGCTGTCTGCCGGATCGATGCGAAAGAGAAGGACCCGCTGCTGCGGCTCGGTGGATGAAACCGCACCGACCGTGCATTTAAAAGCGTCCTTCACGCCGGTCGAGCCATAGAAAAAGTGATGGAGGGCGGAATCGTTGAAATCTTCGGTGAAAGCCGGAGCCGAGGATGCAGTTTGCGCCTCTGCGGTCGACAAGAATAGCCCAGCGATAACGAGTGTAAACAGCTTTTTCATCGGTCCTTTATGACAGGAAGGTAGCGAAAAGGTTGGCAGATGAGACTGAAAGTTTTATATTCGACGGCACAGAGGACAACCAGAACTGTCTTTACACCTATGCTGATAGACTTAAGCCATACGATCGAAAACAACCTGATCACCTACAAAGGCCTGCCCGCACCCATCATATGCGATTACCTGAGCCGGGACGATTCCAGGCAATTCTACGAGGAAGGCACTACGTTTCAGATCGCTAAGATCGAAATGGTGGCCAATACGGGTACCTATATCGACTGCCCCTTCCACCGGTTTGGGGATGGAAAAGACTTGTCGGAGGTCGGGCTGCAACATGTTGCGGAACTCGACGGTCAGGTTATCTCCGTGCCATGCACTCAGACCCTGGCCATCACGACCAGGCACCTGAATAAATACCAGCTGGCGGGAAAGGCCGTGTTGATCCATACCGGCTGGGACAAGAATTGGAAAACGGATGCCTATTATCAAGACCATCCGTTTTTGACGAAGGATGCAGCGCTGTATTTGCGGGACGCCGGGGCCGTATTGGTGGGGATCGACTCGCACAACATCGACGATACGAGCGGCCGTTCGAGGCCCGTGCATACGATACTTTTGGGCGCGGACATACTCATCGTCGAGCACCTTTGCAACCTGGGATCCCTGCCGGAAAATGGCTTTATGTTTAGCGCAGTACCGCCGAAATTCAGCGGCGTCGGCACGTTTCCCGTCAGGGCCATGGCGCGGATCGGCCCCGGCGGTCCGGAGAACCGGCGTGCCGAGCTCAATTCAGCGAGAACGGAAGATCGAAGTCTGCAGGATCCATCACCCATGCAGTCCCCTTGATGACCGGAATTTCCGGGGCGGAAGGCGGACTTGGTTCTTCCGGATAGGGGTTGGGCGCCGGCGGATCTTCGGGCCCAGGCGCGGGGTCGGGTCGAATTTCCGGCGTCGGAGTCGGCTCCGGTTGCGGTGTCTCGCCCGGTTGAGATGGCTTTTTGGGAGGCATAATAAGCGTTTAGCGTCACCAGTTCAATAACTATGCCTTTTCAATAACTATACCTTCGAGAATTGGCAATGCTGTCATCGTCCCCCACCCTGTTTTGCTTTTGTTGCCTTGCTGATCGCCTTCTTCTTCGCTGTCTTTTTCTTAGCTGTCTTTTTCCCGATGTTTTTAGGAAGTTGCTTTCCGGCGGCCTTTTTCACGCCCCGCTTCGCCGTTGCTCCCTTTTTGTGAGTGAGCCGGGAAACTGCGGTCTTTAGCCGGGTGAATTTTCCGGTAGCCGTTTCGACAACTTTATCTTTGCCTTCCACGATCTCCTCGCCCAATACGTGTAAGGCTTCGCCGGCCAGGGCCAGGAAACCCTTGCTTCGCCCGGCGGTTTGCGCTTGTTTCTTCATTTGGTTGTGTTTTTACACGACAGACGCGTGCACTGGCGGTCATATGCCAATTTTAGGACCAGTATTAGAGACGGGTTTTCGGGCGATTGCGAGCAAATTTCGAGGCTTCACGCCAAATATTGCTGCCCGGCGGCCCCTTATCGGCCAAAAATGTGGAAGAATTAACCCACTTTCAGAATCGCTTCGGCAGGCCACCGGCCAGTTTACGTTCACCAATTTGATGAGTAGCGCTCCGCGCAAGCCACGAGCCCGTCCGCAGTAAAAGGCTTGGCAAACCACCCATCTGCTCCGGATTCAGCAGCGCGCGCCGGCAAATTGTGCGCACCCGAAAACAAAACGATCGGGATGTCTTTCCACCGGGAATCGGACTTTAACATCTCCGTGGCTTCCGGACCGCTCAGATCCGACATCGCGACGTCCATGAATATGACACCGGGTGCGAACTTTTTGATGTTTGGAACCAGATCTTCGCAACTACCGAAAGTGGAAACCTCAAACCCTTTCGTCTCCAATATCTTCCTTGTAATCTGCAGGTGATCCTGATCGTCATCGATCACCATCACCTTCCTTTTAGAATTAGCGTCCATGGGAATAATTGCTTTCAGAAAAAGAAATAATTGTTCATGATTGAATTATCACAGACCGTACCTAAAAAAAGCAGGCGCAATAAAGGTCTTCCTGCGGAACAAATTCCCCAACCGGCGATCTGAATAGCGGGAACGGTGGGCTTATCACATTGAACATGTCCTCTGTCTCCGTTACGTTTATAGCGCCGCCCCTGAGTCAAAAAATGTAAGTATCTTCATTGCAACTGCAATACGAAACCTACATACCGACTGATGCCCTCAAACCTTTCATCAGGTCGTTTGCCATCCAGGAGGCGGCTTCGGATCTTACGTATAGCATATTGCCAGACACCGGGATCGTCATCGGGTTCCAGTACCAGGGGCGGCTGTTCCGCGTGGACGATAAGAGCATGATCGTTCTGGATATCGCCGGAATTTCGGGCCTGGCCGACTGTCGCCGAACGTTTCAAAATCTGCCCGGGACAAGTACAATCCTCGTATTTTTTAAAGAGGCGGGCGCCGTTCCGTTCTTTCGTCAGCCGCTGCATGAAATCTTCCGCGACAGTGTTTCCCTTGACAATTTCATGCTTCGTTCCGAACTCCTTTGTCTCGAAGAGCAGTTGATAGAGGCCCAAACGAATTCAGAAAGGATAGCGAGGGTCGAAAACTTTCTTATCGCGAGAATGGCCCGTGTCGATCCGGACAAATTAGTCACCGCCGCGCTGGCCCTCATCCACAAAAGCAGGGGCAACATCCGAATGAAAGCGCTTGCCCAACAACTGTATACAAGCCAGAGCCCACTGGAAAAGCGCTTCCGTGCCGCGGTAGGGGCCTCGCCAAAAAAGTTTGCGTCGATCGTCCGCATGAAGAATATCCTCCGGGAATACCCCAGGGCCGGTTCCCTCACTGAACTTGGCTATGAAGCCGGATTTTACGATCAGGCTCACTTTATCAAGGAATTCAAGGCATTTACAGGCGAGACGCCCGAGAATTTCTTTAAAAAGCCATAAAAAACGATTTTTTACAATTTGCACCGAGCCCTCGGCGGCACCTTTGCGCTATCAAAATCAGCTAAAAATGAAAAGAATTAAGCCTTACGATGTCCCCCACAAAGGCCTCCGCCATGCGCTGTCGCAGCTCTCCTTGTCGGCCGGACGCACGGATTACTCGGATCGACAGCAAGTTGCGGAGCTTCACCGGCTCGGGACAAGGGTATTCAGCATTCTGTCGATCCACGCCGAGGACGAGAATAGCGTTACCCTCGCCCATCTCGAAACCCGGTGCCCCGGCGCGGCGGAGCATGACCTGGACGATCACGAACGGATCCATTCGCTCCAGGACAACCTGGAAAGGCTCCTGGCCGAAATTTATGACGGTTCGGCCAAAGGAAAAGATTTGAGCGAAGCGGGCGGAGAGTTCTATATCGCGTTCAGCGAATTTCACGGTCAATACCTCCTGCATACTGCGGAGGAGGAGCGGGTGACCCAACCACTGCTATGGCAGTATTTTACAGACGAGGAGCTCGCCGGGCACCGGAAAGAAATCATGGCCAGGAATCCCCCTCCTACCCTGCTCACCTGGCTCCGGTTCGTCATCCCCGCGCAAACGCATGCCGAGCGAAAAAATCTTCTTGCCGGAGTGAAGCAAATGGCGCCTGCCGCATTTTTCGCGGAGGCAATGAGCGTGATTGAAAAGGTTCTTTCGGTACCGGATTTCCAAAGATTGCAAGATGACCGAATGCCGGCCACACATGCCGTGAGTTCTGAATCCGCAGGAAAGCTATCTCCCGGCCCGGCAACGCCGTGCGGTCCTGAAGTGGGCCAGGGGTAATATTGCCACGCAACCCTGTCCGCCCCCGCACGAACCCTGTATCGAAAGCGGACATCGCTGAAGCCGCGCGCCTGTTAAATTAATGATCCTCAGGTTCTTACCAATCTGGCCCTCTTTTGGCCGCAAAAGGCCGGAACAACATCACCCCCATGCTCCGCAACTACCTGAAGATCGCCTTCCGCAATCTCCGAAAATCCAAAGGGTTCACTGCGCTGAATATCATCGGCCTCGCTTCCGGCCTCGGCGTCTGCCTGCTGATCGTCCTCTACGTCATCGACGAACGCAGCTATGACCGCTACAACGACAAGGCCGACCGGATCTACCGCATCACCACCGATAATACGCTAAACAAAACCTCGTTCCGGAGCACCTGGACGCCGGAGCCCCTTGGTCCCACGCTCGTTGCCAACTATCCTATTTTCAAACAGATGGTAAGGCTCCACTCACCTGAAGACGTCCTGATCAAAAAAGGTAATGACCTTATCTGGGAGCATGGCGGGGTCTTCGCCGACTCGACGATCTTCCAGGTTTTCAGCCTCCCTTTTATCGCGGGCGACCCCAACACGGCCCTTAATAGTCCCCATTCTATTGTCATCGACGAAAGCGCCGCGCATCGTTATTTCGGCAGCACGGAAGTCATCGGGCGGACGCTGGAGGTCGACGGGGACAATACGCTCTGGAAGGTCACAGGCGTGATCCGGGACATGCCCGTGCAATCCCATTTTCACTTTAGTTTTATCCGGCCCCTTCGCGATTCCTGGCATGATCCAACCTGGAGCGCCTACAACTGGTATACCTATGTCCTAGTGCAGCCCGGCACGAGCCCCGCCGAGATCCAGCAGGCTGTCAATAAAACAATAAATACTTTCGTCATCCGAGTTTTCGCACAAGCGACCAACAGCTCAGCCGGCGACCCCAGCAAATCGGGTATCCATTTACGTAACCCCGTCATGGCCCTCACCGATATACACCTGCACTCGGACGTCGCCTCCGAGTTCGAACCCAACGGCAACATCCTCTATATTTATATCTTCTCGGTGATCGCGGCTCTTATCCTCCTCATCGCCTGTATCAACTTCATGAACCTGTCCACGGCCCGCTCGGCACAACGTGCGCGGGAAGTCGGCATCCGCAAAGTCGCCGGTTCCACACGGGGTCACCTGATCGCCCAGTTCCTGACCGAGTCCGTGCTCCTCAGCCTCTTCTCGCTCGTCCTTGCGCTGGGGATCGCCTTGCTGCTCTTGCCGCTATTCAACAACCTGGCGGCCAAACAGCTCCAGCCTGACATGCTCTTCTCGGTCAGGATCCTGCCTATCCTTTTGGCACTCGCGCTACTGGTTGGCGGCATCGCCGGAAGTTATCCTGCCTTTTACCTGTCGTCGTTCCACCCGATCAAGGTCTTAAAGGGCAAATTGGCTGCGGGCATGAAAAGCAGCGTGCTACGCAGCGGCCTCGTCGTCTTTCAGTTCGTTATTTCCATCGGGCTTATCGTTTGCACCTTCGTCATTTACCGCCAGTTGAATTTCATCCGTAATAAGGAAGTCGGCTTCAACCGTGATCAGGTGCTGGTGATCCACAACACGTGGTCGCTCGGCTGGGAAGGCGCCCAAACACTCCGGAAAGACCTGCTCACGCTGAGCGGCATCTCCGATGTTACTATAAGCAACGATCTGCCCACGCTTGGCAATAACCAGTATGACGCCGCAGGCTGGTCCCTCGACCCAAACATCGACGCCAAGAAGAGCGTTGTGATGACCACCCTCTTTGTGGACGACCATTATGTTCCAACCCTCGGCATGAAGATGGTCAAAGGCCGGAATTTCGACCTGTCCCGGTTTCCGACCGACTCGACCGCCGTCGTCATCAATGAAGCGGCGGCCAAAGTGCTAGGTGGGAAGGATCCCCTGGCCCTGACGATGTACCGCAAATGGCATCCGGACAGACCTGCGGAAGCCTTTCGCGTGATCGGGGTCGTCAGGGATTTCAACTATAACTCCATGCATGACCAGATCCAACCGGTGATCCTCGACTGTGAACATGCCAATGGCTCGATCGCCGCCCGCTTTCATTCCGCGGATGTCTTCGGTCTTGTGCGCCAGGTGGAAAGCAAGTTCCATAACATCCAGCAAGGGGCCCCCTTCAGCTATACCTTTATGGATGACGATTTCAACAAGATGTATCATTCCGAACAGCAGCGCGGCCAGATCTTCATCACCTTCGCGGTCTTCGCCATCTTCATCGCCTGTCTCGGCCTTTTTGGCCTTGTCACCTATGCGGCGGAGCAACGCACAAAAGAGATTGGCATCCGCAAGGTCCTCGGCGCGCGGGTCGGTGAGCTTGTCGGGCTGCTTAGCAGGGATTTCGCGCTTCTCGTCGGCATCGCCGCCGTCATCGCCTTCCCGCTGGCCTGGTGGATGATGGACGGCTGGCTCCAAAGCTTCGCCTATCGCACCGGCATCAGCTGGTGGATCTTCCCCGTCGCCGCCGCCACCGCCCTCGGCATTGCGTTACTGACTGTCAGCATTCAGACGCTCCGCGCAGCCATCGCCAATCCGATCGACAGTCTCCGCTCGGAATAGCGCAGTCATTTATGATGGTCTTGGCCGTTTTGGGGTGCCGCTGATTTTGAGCAATCGAGACGTTGTGAAGCAATACGGCCAGGAGCAAGCAACACGCTATTTTACCGGCAAAAAAACAATCTCTCATGACTTCCTTCGAGTTCTGCTCCTCCTCTTCTGCGCCCGCCCCCATCTCGCTCTTCTTTGGCCAGATGTGAAACGCACCCGCCGCCATTTTCCGGATGCTCCATTTTCCCCAGATGCCATTTTCATCAGCATAGCCGCTGTACTCGACTGAATGCGCCCCGGCGTACCTCTTGGTGAGCGCGCAAGTCTCGGCTTTCGTGTCGTAGGTTCCAGTCCAGGTGTAGGCACCCACAGGATCCGATCCGCTGCCGGTGATGTGGCCGCCGGCAAACTCAAGTGTCATGGCCATGTTGCCCTTCTTGCCGCCGCTGCGTGGGTCGTTGTAAAAGCCTTCCCAGTCGCCGCTGGGAAAGTAGCGATGTTGCTCGGAATGTGCTTTGGAGGATGGCTTCATAGTAAAAACAGACCAGTTATTAATTATTGCGTCTGCCGCACCCGTTTCCTGCTGCTCTCCGTGACACGCTTCTGCGACATAGCGGGACGGGAAAAGAAAAAAAATCCCGATAAAAGAGGAACAAAGCGCTTCATGGTCATGGTGTTTAGCGGTGATCCAATCCCCAAAGGATGCGCGCATTCCGCCAATGAACCTTTATTCACAACGGTTTGCTGAGTACAAGAATACGGCTTCCCGGTCAGATTTGCCGTATAGGAAGTAAAATACTTTTCAGGAAAGATGCCCGACCAAGCCCGGGTGCAGTTGAATACATGAAGCGCAGATACGGATTGATCAACTTCTTTAACTAATCAACAACAACCTGTTCTGTCCAGATTCTTCCCTTGGTGCACGATGAAGACAAGGAGGAACTTGACTTTCAGGATGGTCGACCGCCAACCTCCATATCTGACCAAGACCCATGCGTATCGGACGCGCGTTCGGTTCAGCCTGATAGTGGAGGTCGAAGAAATGTTCCCTTAAGAATGACTCAAAACCTTCGTCTCCGCCATCATACAGTTTTCTGAGTTCGTCGCGTATGTCCGGGATAAGCACTTTCTTTGTTCCTTGTGCATTTTGCAATATTTCACTGCAATCGCCATAGTAGGTGCATAAAAAGGTATCGGTTGGAATAGGAGAACGATCTATATGAAAAGAATAGACATCGGTCGGGAAAAACGGATAGCTGTCATCCCGATCATAGCATTTGATCACATTGAGGACAGGCAATGCGCCATGGGCTTTGAGTAGCCTCAAATCATTTAAGAGAATTTCACGGGCCAGTTGCCCCTGTTCACTCAATTGAAGTTTATCAAGGTCGTCTTCTTCAATTAATGTTACGTTACCGCTTAGCGCTAACTTTTTTACAATTTCCGAAAAGTCACCTATCAGGGTGCGGGCCCAACCAATCGCATTGACTTCTCCCTGAAATGGCGTGGAAACAAGGTCTTGAAAATTCTTGACCCATTGAACTGGATTCCCGGGATGAGTTAGGTTTATCATTGTGGGAGGGCTAGTCGTCGAACTGCCGGTTGTTGTATCGGCTGGCGCCACGGTACCATTTGAGATCGAATCGCCAGAAATGAAGTTATTCAATTGCCCTGAACCCTTAACTATCCGCGTAACTTTTTTTACACACGTTTGCTGGTATCGATCAACCTAACCGACCGAACGGGCGTCCAGACTGCCATTACCCACATTGATCGCCTGGAAATTCTGAAGAAGTTCGCCGTCCATGTTAACCGGATGAAACAACTGAGGGGCGGTTTCATCCAAAATGGACCGTTCGTTCTCCTTACACTCCTGCCGCCTGTTGTGTTCGCGGTGTTCTGGCCGGGAGAACGGGGGACAGCCATCTGGCCATTAAAAATTACTCCAAGGCCATCCGCTGGCGGCGTTCACCCAGTTCTCGCCACTGAAAGGAAGCGTGCGGAAAAGCCGGCAAGGGCCGTTGAGGCTGGTTTGAAGCGAATAACCCGCTGTAACCTCCCTCTCACCTTGGGCGTCATAGGGGACACACCAAATGCACCACAGTATGAAACTATTCCTGGCAGCCGCCTTATTTCTGGCCGGCTCAACAGCCGGTTACGGCCAATGCGAAACGAAGACCGTGTTGAGCGCTTCCAAAACCGATCACTTGGCAGCAGATAGCACCATTGAAAGCAGCGCCGATGGGAAGGTGACCATTGAGTTTACCAAAACGAGTTTCGTCGTCCATCCGCCGGATGAGGGTACCCTTACCGGTAGGGTGGATTCCTTCTCCTGCAACTGGCCGGTTCCGTATAAAGTCGGAAAAACGTGGGTAAAAGCACTGCTCACCGATTCACAGGGCCAGGCTGAACACATGATCATCACGATCGAAGGCAAGGCAGGTACGATTACTTTGTATGCCAGGAGCGACGACCACCCCGAACAAATCATCCGGCTGGTTGCCGATACATTTGAAGAGAAGCGGTAATACTGGCCGACGACTTCCTGCAAAATTCTATTCGACGGCTATTGCAATGAATGCCGTTACGGCGGCCGGCTCTCGCGACCGGGCACCATTTTAGATCGGGCGTTTGTCAACCGGCTCGGTGCAGAGTGGCAGGTCTGGTCGGACGGCACGAGCGATGCACCCATCGATATTGATAAAAAATATATAGTCAATGGCTACCCGCTCGTTTCGGCAGACAGGGCCTATACCGATAAGAAGGTGGGTTCCTTTCAGAGGGTCACTTGCCGTTAGCTTGGGGATCGTCCGCAAAGACCTCTGCAAGCCGGAGCGGCCGCGCAACCGCTGATTCGAATTGATCACGATAGCCGTAAGTGCCGGCGATGGAGTCGTTCCGCGTTTCTGCCGGCCGGCGAGTCAATTTGTTGTTTTAGGGCATGGCGTCTGGGGATACTTTCCCGCTCCGAAATACCAAATTTTGCGCCGTTACGAAGTGATAGCTGAAACGTTGCACAACGAAATCGGTGAAGTGTCATTCCTCCCGACTGATGGTGTTCGAAAATTCGTTGAGCTCAAACGCCGCTACTTGTGCCTATGTTGTCAACGGGTACAGCTATCCGAAATTGGCCAAGCGTAGCGCTGAACTTCTCGAGTGAAGAGGGGGAAGCGCGGGAAAAAAGGGGGAGTTGGGGCGGCGGTAAAAATTAGCTGTTGTCAGAATGACGGTCAGGAGATGACAGCTTTCCTGCCGAATGCATACGCTCATTCGACCCTTGATCAACAAGCTGACGGTTCGTTGCAGCCTGTAATATAATTTCCCCTTATCCACAAGCGGAGAATTTCAGCAAACGGCAAGGCGGGTGGTGATGGTGAAGAGGAAGTTACGTGGAGACGGCTGGGGGAAGAGGCGCAAGAGGATCCGTAACAGCCCGAATACTTCTAAGCGGACGCCGGTTGTATCATTTACGAACAATTTGGCTAGCAGGCTTCTCTCAATAATTTGAATGTCAACATTTTGCATGTTGGCATTTTTTTGGTTGCCTCGATGGAAAGCGCTTGTAATGATCAAAAATTGTCTTGTTGTCGCCTGGCGGAATCTTGTCAACAACAAGACTTATTCCGCTATTAATATCGCTGGTCTTGCCGTCGGGATGGCAGTAACGCTGATGATCGCACTCTGGGCTGTCAACGAGTACTCTTACGATCGGTTCCTGCCCGGTTACCACCAGGTCTATCAGGTGAAGGCCAATTTCACCAGTCAGCATGACGGCACAACGACACAGAGTTCGATCTCTCTGCCGCTGGCCGACGTCCTGCGCACGACGGTGCCGGGCATCCTACGGGTCTGCGAAACGCTCCCATGAAGAAGAAGATTGTCACGACGAGGAAGAGACGGTTTGTTAATTCCAGATTTTTACCTACCTTGTAAAGGTATGAAAACAATTGGCAGCCTTCTCGGAACCATAACCGTTGTCCACGTCAGATTTCTTCTCTCTTTTGGTTTTTTGGCCATTGCTGTTTACAGCTATCTGCACTCCGCCACTCATCTTCCTTTACGGGCGATCGCCTGCGCCTTGGTAGGCATTGGCTATTTCGTTTTCGCCATCTATTCCAGCAAAAAAAGAAAGCTGAAGACGCAGTAACGCTAACGCTCCTTTCTACTTTTTTCGTCATTTCTGCTCCTGTCTCATCACGTTCTTGCATACGTGTCGCCGCATCTTTGTGTGGTCTGTCCGAAACCGAATTGTCCCGACCGGCCGACCGTGCCGGAGACGGGCTGCATTGCTTCGGTATTATTGCATTGCACCGGTGCAGGTGAAGCATCGGGTTTTACTACCGAAGTAGCCGCAAAAGCAGGGATTCTTGGCGGCAACTAGCATGAAGGAGGCTGGATATTCGAGGTTCATTTTGGCTCGTGAGATTCGGATCCGGCCATCTTCCAACGGCTGGCGGAGGATCCCGATGGCTGACCGCTGAAATTCACAATTGCGCTGGCCGTTGCGATTGCTGTAACCATCTCCTTGTTTGGAGAATCCGGGAAGTTCCGTTGCCTTGAAGGGCATGGATGATGGTTTGAAAAGCATGCCTTATAATGTATAGGCCCCTTCAATTGGATTCGTATTCATATAGCTTTGTAAAAATGCCTTTCTCTTATCTGCCGGCAAGATATTTTTTTTCCGGCGCGTAAGGGTGAAACGTGTTTTGTGCGTCTTGTATAAGATCGTGTTAATTTAGAGCTCCCAAAAACGTGACCATTTGAATTTTAACGACCCCTTCAGGGAGGACCTCCGGACCAGCGAGAAGGTTTATGCGCGCCTGTTTGCCGAGTGGTATGCCGTCCTGTACCGATATGCCTACTCGGTATTGAAGGACGCCGCGGCTGCCGAGGAAGCTGTTCAGTCGGTCTTCTGCGATGTGTGGGAAAAAAGAGAGCGGTTACGGGTGCATACGTCATTGAAGGCATACTTGCTGGGTTGCGTTTATCACCAGTGCGTGGACGCGATGCGGGAGAGGAAAAAGGCTCGAAGGTACCTGCTTCACCTCTGGCACACGCGACAGGACCTACCGGCCGGCGGCGACTTCGGTGTCGGGCTGAAAGAACTGGAGAAGAAACTCGACGATGCATTGAACGAGCTGCCGGACCGGTGCAGGGCCATTTTCCTGCTGAGCCGTTTTGGACAGCTGGGATACAAAGAAATAGCCGCTCAACTGGATATCTCTGTTAAGACGGTTGAGGGTCAAATGAGCAAAGCCCTGAAACACCTGCGAAAAAGGCTTTTCGATTTCCTGTAAAAAGAATATTTATGGACGATCTGTTAATTAAAAATGTTTTAGGAGAAGTGGATCCTTCCGAGCAAGCCGAGATCCAAAGAAGGCTTGCAGCCGACGAGCTCAATCGTGAACGCTTTCGTCAATTTTCGGCCGCCTGGGATCTGAGCGACCGTATCAGTCCTGCGGCACCGGACTGGCAGGAAGCTTATGACCGGTTTCGGCAAAGGGTGGAACATGGACGGCTTACGGGTACGATGCATGAGCGGCGAGGGAGGGGAGCGGGCGCCTCCTATCGTTTGGGGTCCGGGTGGAAGATCGCTGCTGTTCTGACGGGCTTTTTATGCCTGGCTACGGTGTTGTATGTGCTAATAAAAAAGGAGCCGGGTAGTACTGTGCGTCTTGCCGTCGTCACCTATTCCAGACCGGGACCGGATACCCTGCCGGACGGGTCAGTTGTCAAACTCGGGCCCAAAACTACTATAACCTATTCTTTCGGACGGCAAACAATCGACCGGACCGTCAATCTGAAAGGACAGGCATTCTTTACGGTCGCACCCGATCCGTCGAAACCGTTTGTTGTCCACGTTAGTGATCTTACCATTAATGTATTGGGCACCTCGTTTGCCGTGCGGGAAACCGAGGACAGCACCATTGTTGAAATGGCAACGGGGGCGGTAGAGGTGATCAGCGATCGGGCCAGACGGGTCATTGGCGGCGGAGACACGTTAAGAGCTTACCCGCATTCGGATGCGTTCCTGGTGAGCGGAGACGGAGTTAAGTCGCTCCCGGGGAGGCCTACCACGGCCATTCCCGGCACAGATACCACGTCCTTTACCGGGATGCACATCACGTCCCTCGCCAGGCACTCGATAACCCCTCCAGCCGGCCGCCAGGTTCCTGCCACAGACCCCATGAAGAATTCGGGTGATCGTAAGAACATCGTGCGTTCGATCATCCGGGAAATTGTCAAAGAAATGATCGTTCCGGGTCGCGAGGATATTGTATGGTTCGCTCTGGACAATGACCGGTTCATCATCAACGACCGGCAGATGCCGGAGTCCTTGTTCCTCCGGTTCAGATCGAAATATATCGGTTCCGACCGCCAGGGCTATTACTATGGGCCCGTAAAAGTCGTAGGGCATGGCTATTTTTTCACTAAACAAGAAATCAATGATCACTAAAATACGCGGGTTGCAAGCCGTTCTTGTCCCCCTACTATGTTTCGTTCTGCACCCATCTTTTGCACAGGATAGCCGGTATCGACAACTGGACAGTATTTTTGGTGCCTGGTATAGTACCGGAAATTTCAGCGGGAACATCCTTATCGCCGATTACGGCCGACCGATCTACAGGCGCAGCTTCGGGCTGGCGAACGAGACATCGGGGCAAGTATTGAATGATTCGACCATGTTCCTGCTTGGCTCGGTTACCAAACAGTTCACGGCCTTCGGTGTCGTGCTGCTCAAAGTTCAGGGCAAGCTGAAGCTGGACGATGATGTACGCCGCTATCTGCCCCAATTTCCTTATGCGGATATAACGATCAGGCAGCTGTTGACACATACTTCGGGAGTGCCGGATTATTTTGGCCTGATGAGCCGCTATTGGGATAAATCAACGATCGCTTCCAACAAAGACATGATGGCGATGCTGATAAAATACAAGCCACCGGTGTTATTTCAACCAGGCGTCCGCTATGAATACAGCAACACCGGATATGCGCTGCTGGCAATGGTTATAGAGAAGGTGTCCGGCTTACCCTTCCGGCAATTCATGGAGGAAAAGGTCTTTCAGCCGCTGGGGATGCAGAGAACGATCGTCTACACGCGGCGGTATCACCCCCGCCTGGTAGCCAATTATGCCCTGGGTTACGTTTTTGACGATAGTGTCAAAAGATATGTCCTGCCGGATTCGAGCCAACAGTTCAGGAAAGGGCTGTGGGAGGACGGCATCGTGGGCGAAGACGGGGTGAACTCCACGACGGGTGACCTGCTGATATGGGACCTGGCACTTTATCACAATCCACTGATCGGAGATTCCAGTTTAACGGCTATGTTCACTTCCGGGAGTGTCGACAGCGGAGTGAGTGACTATGGTTTCGGCTGGTTTATAAGGACTTTCCCGCCCTATGGCAGGATCGCTTACCATAGCGGCGGCTGGCCGGGATATATGGCCTATATCGAAAGACATTTGGATAATGACAAGACCGTCATTGTACTGCGAAATAAATTTATTTCGGAACCCCGGCTGCCTATCGATGCGATACGGGCGGTGTTGTATAACCGGCCCGTGAACAGCCCCGCCGGTATTACCGTACCGGCCGAAATTCTGGCGAAGTATGCAGGGACTTACCGGCTTGCAGAGCATTATTCCGTCGTCATCGCCCTGCGGAATGGAGGCGGGCTGACGTTGCAAGGAACGAATCAGCCCGCTTTTACCTTGATGGCGCTCACGAACACGACGTTCTATTTCCAATACTGGGGGGCGACTTTGCAGTTCATCGCCGGTCCTTCAGGCGAAGTCGGCAAATTGATCGTGCATCAGAGGGGAGGGCAAACGGCGGAGGGGACGAGGGAAAAATAGAAGCATGGATGTTGTGGTGTGATGGCGCACGGTTGAATGCAGGGCACAAATATTTTTATACTTTCGGGTCGTGCGATCCGATGGGGTATACAGCAACGCCCGTCTGGTGGAGGCAATCGAACGGGGCAATGAGACGGCTTCGAGAATATCTATGGCGCTACTGGCAGCGCCTTTATGTGACGACCTGTCGACAAACCAGGGGCGCGGAGGATGCCGGGACATCATGGAGAATGTCTTTTTTCGACCTTTGGCGAAAACGAGATCGGCGACCTGCCGCGATTCCTGATCCTTATAGCGCATGTGATATGGTGAGTGGGCGGGTCCAGAAAATAGCCAGTGTATGTCTTCAAAAGAAAGTGGACTGGAGCTTAGCTAGTGTTTCCTGATTTGAGTTACAAAGTTATTAGTTTTCAGGGTACGGATAAGAGGTTGCGTTTTTCAGTAGCATATAGAACTCTCCGCGCTTGGAAGCTCTGCTGTTTGATCTTGTCTCTGCGTTTGAGAATCTGTTCCTTTC
>Ga0134125_10000371_pt1 | contig 60944 bp, 62 predicted proteins | sample KB31751_FD_96464 | JGI IMG/M metagenome (GOLD analysis project Ga0134125, IMG submission 96464) | Terrestrial soil microbial communities with excess Nitrogen fertilizer from Kellogg Biological Station, Michigan, USA - KB3-175-1 | ecosystem: Environmental > Terrestrial > Soil > Unclassified ... | reverse complement strand
GACTTGTGCGTCAGTGACCATTCATCGGCGCTCCACAGCGCTCCCCGGATGGTCCCCTATGGTTGTCGTTTTTTGGGGAGTTTTAATTGTCGTCGATGGGGAATTCTAATTGTCGCCAATCAGGATCCTGAAGTTCGAATTGAAACATTTCCCGAATCGAATGTTTTGACTCATGTATACTCTTAGCCATGGCTCAAAAGTCAATGACCCAAACGCAGATTGTCAAGGCGATTGCCGAGGCGAACGAGATTCCCAACGCCAAGGCGCGCCAGATCCTCACATTCCTCTCCGACCTTGCCATCAAAGAAGTGAAAAAGAATGGCCTGTTCGTGGTGCCCGGTCTCGGCCGGCTGGTGCGGGTGGACCGCAAGGCCCGCATGGGGCGCAACCCTGCGACGGGAGAGACAATCAAGATCGCGGCGAAAAAAGTGGTGAAGTTTCGGATCGCCAAAAGCGCCAAAGATGCGATCGTGCCTCCCAAGGCAAAGAAGTAACAGTAATTCCGGTATTTCCGAAGGCCGGTTGGTTTGCACATTGAGAGCTCGGCAGCAGCGCCGATGTTCACGATGAATTGACCGGCCGGCCCTTTTTGCGGTTCCCGCCTTGAAACTTCCTGGAAATTTCCTGCCGAAAAAATCCTGTTCACAACAAAAGCAAAACTAGATTTGCTTTCCAGTCAATAACTTCACTTCCCGCCCGCGGCTGACGTTCGATCGGGCGTTGTAGCTTTTCAATCGGGAAGGAAATGCGTGCAGACAACAGCGGGCGGCCTTCGCGAGCAAGTGTTCGCGGGAGGCGAAGCGGCGCCCGACAAATCACGGGCGGGAGAAATGAGTCATCGATTGATTCGATTCTGGAGCAGGTTGAGGACAAGGTCATGAAGAATATCAAACCGTCAGTGGCGGATTTGGTGCGGTTACTGGAACTTCGCCGTGAGTTGAAGAAGCGGGAACCACGGAAGTTGACGGTGCGGTGGGTCGACGAATGCCCAGAGCCGGCAGCCGAGGAATAAGTTACAGCCCGCTTCCGAGCCAGCGCAGATTCCACAATTCGAAAGCAACGTTCAAGGGATTTTCCGGGCCGATCGGGTCAGGGAAGAGCGCGGCGTTGTGTCAGGAGGCGATCCGGCTTACCTACTTGAATGCCGGTCGCACGGGACTGATCGGATCGCCGACGTATCCGATGCTGAGGGACGCGACGCTGGTGACGCTGCTCGAAACTTTGGGAGCGAACGAGATTCCGTTCGAGTTGAACAAAGCCGACAACGTGCTGCTGATGAAGGAGACGGGTTCGCGAATTCTGCTGCGCGCGGTGGACGAGTTCGAGCGGTTACGTGGCACTAACCTGGCGTGGTTTGGGCTGGATGAGCTGACTTACACGGCCGAGGGTGCGTGGCTGCGCCTCGAGGGCAGACTGCGGGATCCAAGGGCGGTGCGCCGATGCGGATTCGCGGTATGGACGCCGAAGGGATTCGATTGGGTCTACCGAAGATTTGTTTCACATCGGGTAGAGGGTTACGAAACGATTCAGGCGCGGCCGTTCGAGAACCGGTTTCTGCTCGAACAGGTGCCGGACTTTTACGAGCGGCTGCGCAGCAGCTATGACGAGAATTTTTACCGTCAGGAAGTGCTGGGCGATTACCTGAACGTGCGTGGCGGGCTTGTTTACCAGTCCTTTGACCGGAGCAGGAATGTGCGGCCGGGGCAAGTGGATCCGTCACGTCCACTGGTGTGGACGCTGGACTTCAATGTCGACCCGATGTGTTCGGTGGTGGCGCAGGTGGCGCGAAGTGGAGAGGTTGTAGTACTGGATGAAATCGCGCTGCGGCGCGCAACGACGGAGCAGGCATGCGAGGAATTCGAGAAGCGATTCGGGATGCCGCGGGCCGGAGTGATCGTCTACGGGGACGCTTCGGGCGCATCGATGAACACGACAGGTTATTCCGACTACCAGGTGATTCGGAGTTATTTCAGCGCGCGCGCGGGAGCGGTCTCGTACCGCATACCCAAGGCGAATCCGCCGGTAAGGACGCGCGTGGCGCTTGTAAATGCACGGCTGTGCAATGCCGCAGGTGAAGCGCAGTTGTTTGTCGATCCGAAGTGCAAAGAGTTGATCGACGACTTCGAGCAGGTGTCGTATCGGGAAGATTCCGCCGAGATCGACAAAGACAAAGATCGCAAGCGGACGCATATGTCCGATGCGCTCGGGTATCTGATCTGGCAGGAAGACCGGAACGGAACAGTTGGAGAACGCGGGGAGAGACTATTTTGACGACCAATTCACATGGCAACTCACATATCGAGCAGGAACACCCCGAGTACACGGCGAAATCGCGCATGTGGAAGCAGTATCGCGATCTTTACGCGGGGGGCGAACAGTTCCGGCTGAATGCGGCAATGTATCTCCTGCGACGCCAGAAAGAGCCGCTGGAGGTTTACCAGGAGCGTTTGGCGCGCGTATTTTACGAAAATTATCTGGGTTCCATAGTCGACTGGTATATGGCCACGCTCCTGCGGCGCGAGCCGGTGATCGATCTGGCAGGGAGCAACGAACGCGCGAAGGAGTTCGTCGCGCAATTCGTGCAGGATTGCGACTTGCGCGGCACCAAACTGGCCCAGTTCTTCAGGCAGCAGATGACGGAAGCGCTGGTGTGCGGAAAGTCGTATATGGTCGTCGACTTCCCGCGCGCGAACGGGCCCGCGCTGACGCGGGCAGCGGAAGACGCGGCGGGGCGCAGCCGAGCTTATCTGATGTCATACAACGCGGATGAACTGATCAACTGGAGCTACGATCAGCACGGCGAACTCGAATGGGCGGTGTTTCGGACTTCGTGGATGAAGCAGGACAGCGTCCGGACGCTCGGGTGGGCGCGCGAAACGCGGTGGATCTATTATGACCGCGAGCGGTTTGAAATTTACGAGCAGCGCGGTGCGGAGCAGAAATCGATCGAACTGGTGGATGAAGGGCGGCACGGGTTTGCGGGCATTGGGCGCGTTCCCATCTTCGAAATTCGCGTCAGCGATGCGCTCTGGTTGACGAACAAGGCCGCACTCCTGCAACTGGAGCACTTCAACAAATCCAATGCGCTGGGCTGGGCGCTGACTATGGGGTTGTTTGCCATGCCCGTTGTTTACTCAGACCGGGAATTCAAGCAACTCACCGGCGAAAGTTACTACATCCAACTGGGGGCGGAGGATCGATTCGGGTGGACCGAACCTTCCGGCGGCGTTTTTCAGATCGCGGCGGAGAATCTGGAGCGGCTGAAGAACGAGATCTACCGTGTCTCGTACCTGATGCAGCAGGCCGGGGATGGGACGTCATCGCGCCAGTCCGGCTTCAGCAGGCAATGGGATTTCAGTGTGACGCAGGAGATCCTGCGCGCCTATGGCGAAGTGGTGAAGGATTCGTTACGGAGCGTGCTGAACGCGATCGCGGCGGCGCGGCAGGACGATCTTGCTATCGATGTCGTCGGGCTGGATGAATTCGACATTACCGATTTCACGACCGAGGCAGAGGATGCGAAGAATCTGCTGGCGCTCGGAATCGATTCACCCACGCTGCGGAAGCAGGTACACAAGCGCGTGGCCCTGAAGTACCTGTGCGATACGCGGCAGGACATCAAGAATCAGATTGCCGACGAAATCGACGCGGCGGCTTAAGAAAGCGAGGACTAAATGAGCGAAGAAGTGAATGTGCAGGCAATCGTCCAGCAGGCGATCGATGAATATATGCGTCAGGACACCGCGAGGCGTGAGCCGGCTTACAAGACCGAACTTCACGAGGAGCGGCGCCGCCGCGAACAGCTCGAGAAGCGTGTGAACGAGCTGGTGGAAGAAAACAAGCGCAGCCGGGCGGTGGCGGACGAGGCCCAGCGCAGCACGACGATTCGGACGGAACTACAAAGGCTGGGCGTGACGAAGGTCGACCTTGCCTACAAAGCGGTGCAGGATGGGATCGTTCGAGCAGCGGATGGGCGGCTCGTTGCCCGGAATGAGAGTGGGGACCAGCCCGTCAGCGAGTTCCTCGCCGGTTTTGTTCAGGAGAATCCCGAGTTCCTGCCGGCACGAATCGCAGGAGGCACGGGTATGACGGGCAGTCAGAAGGCGTCGGCGCATATGTCGGGAGGAGTGGATCTCGACAAGATCTCGCCGTCGATGAGCAAAGAAGATCTGGATCGGGTGCGGCAAGAGATCTTGCGTGTGGTCACCACGCAGACACCGCGGGGGGTGTAGTCCCCGATAGCTGTAACCGTGCGCGCCCACCAGTGGCGTGTGCGTTCGATGTGACGCGCAGACGGCTTACAGCCTGTGTGCTCGTTTGATGCGGCCGGGCACAACGGCTTACAGCCTGTGTGCTCGTTTGATGTGGTCGCGCACAACGGCTTACAGCCTGTGCGCTTGTAATAACGCAGTAAAGCGCCGGCGGTATACGACGGCGTCAAACCTTCCGATGGCGCGATCTGTCACCGGAACCATCTTTAAGGAGAACGATGCCTTCAATTACGTCAACAAACGTCGCTAACGCGATCGTGAAACTTGTGGCGGCCGATGCTTTACCGGCCCTGGTGGGAAACCTCGTGATGGGGAACCTGGTGAATCGGGACTACGAACCGACCCTGGCCCAGGCGGGGGACACGGTGAACGTTCCGATTGCGCCTCAGCTCGTAGCCAACAACCTGGCGGAGGGCAATGCAGTGCAGCCGCAGAATCCGAGTCTGGGGAACGCGCAAATCGTTCTCAATACACACGCCGAGGCGACCTTCCAGATTCCGGATGTGACGAAGGTGCTCGCAGTGCCGGATTTGCTGAAGGTGTACATGCAGCCCGCCGTAGTCGCAATCGCGGAAAAGATCGAGACAGACCTGCTTTCACTTTACGCGGGCTTCTCGGCAAACACACCCCTCGGTACGGCGGGGACGCCCGTGACTGAGGCTCTGCTGGATCAGGCCGAAACGGCGCTGTTCCAGTCGAAGATTCCGGCGAGTGCTCCGAAGTATTTGATTGTCGACAGCGGCACTTACTCGCAGATGCGTCAAATCCCGCGCTTTAGTGAATTCCAGACGGCCGGCGAAGCGGGACTCCGGGCGATTGTCGATGGAACAATCGGCAAGATCAAAGACTTCTTCGTGTTCCGCTCGCAGTACGTCGCGAAGACGGGCAGCTCGCCCGTAGCCACCCATAATCTCGCTTTCGCAAAGGACGCGATCGGGCTTGTGGTTCGCCGGCTGCCGCAGCCGCTGCCGGGTACCGGGGCCATTGCGGAGTATGCCGAACTGGGCAATTTCGGGATGCGGGTCACGATGAGCTATCAGCCGAACACGCTCTCGCAGCAGTTCACGGTTGACGTGCTTTACGGGGCCGCAATTCTGCGGAACAACTTCGCGGTGCAAGTCAACAGCTAGGCTCGAGTCACTCACGAAGGGTGGATCAGCGGGTAACCCGCGGGTCCGCCCTTTTATTTTCAGGCAGAGGAGAAAAAGGGATGGATTTGCGGGCTTATTACCAGAAAGTGCGCGAGGCGGATGAAACGTTGAGTGGTGAAGACGTGGTGGTGGTCAGTCTCGACACGCCCGAAGGCGGTAAGGCTGGGGTTCGGACCGAGGTCCCGCGCCGGATCGCGGCGAGGCTGCTGGCGGAACTGCGATCGCGGGTGGCGACCCCCGATGAGGCGAGTGAATTTCATGAGGCGCAGCGCGCGACAAGAGAGGCGCACGAGCAGAGCGAGGCGGCGAAGCGCGTTCAGGTGATGGTGATTCCGTCGCAGGAATTGAAAAAGCAGCTAAAGCCGGTTGCGCAAAACGTCCCTTCGGCTCTTGCGCCGAAAGAACGGAGCTGATATGGCGCTCTTTGTGGAGGGGCCCGCCAGCACAATCGACGATCTGACGGATCAGGATGCAGGGCTGCTCGACGTTGCGGTTAGCGCTGGAATCAACGTTTCAACCAAGCTGCGTCTGGCAATGGAAGAGATCCGGACGGATCTGACGTTGTGGCTAAGCAGCAGATGGGAAGCATGCGAGCTGGTGTGGGATCCCGCGCTCCGCATCGAGCAGGTCGTGGTTACGCCGCCGCTGAAACGGTGGGAGACAATTCACGCCCTCGCGTTGATTTATCGCGATGCTTATTTCAGCCAGCTGGTCGATCGCTACCAGGCGAAATGGCAGGAATATGCGAAGCTCACGCGCGAAGTGAGGGACTCGGTTATAGCGAGCGGGCTTGGCGTTGTGCACGATCCGTTACCGAAAGCTCCGCTACCGATTCTGTCGACAAAGCCCGGCCCCCAGGCTGGCGGGACCTTCTACGCGCGCATCACGTGGGTAAACGCGGCGGGACAGGAAGGAACCCCCTCGGCGGCGTCGTCACTCGTTGTTGCTGATGGGAATCTGATGACGGTCGGGACGGGTACTGCTCCCAACAATGCGACGGGATTCAACGTCTACGCGGGCACGTCGCTCGACGCGACGTTCCTGCAGAACAATTTCGCGGTGGGTGTCGCGGACAGCTTCCTGTTTGTTCCCGGTCAGGTCGCACACGGCACGCTGCCGGGCAACGGCCAGCCGCCGGATTACCGGCGCCGCCTGGCGCGCACGATTTTGAGGGGATAAAAATGGCCGGATTAACAGGGGCACTGACGACAGGCGTTGTGGCCCGTCTGCGCTCGAACACGGATGGCGTGAGCGCGAGAGTGGGGGCCATCACTCAAACCGATCCGGGAGTGCAAGCGGCCGGCATCCGGACCATTCTGGCGCAGAATGCGAGCGTCGAAATCAGCGAGAAGACGGGGTCAACGCATTATCCGGCCCTGTTGGTGTACTGCGACAAGGTCTCGAACACGCAACGGGAAAAGTTCCGCCAGTTTTCCGGGAAGGCTCACATGGTGGTCGAGGTCCGGCATTCGCAGGAGCGGCTCGATTCAATCGAATCGAACCTGCAGGTCTATGTCGATGCCGTTTGTGCTCTGCTCGACGACTCACGCGGCGATTGGGGTGGCGGTTCGTTTTATGGCGGGGGGTATGACGTCCACTATGAACCAGTGGCGCGCGGTGGAATCAATTTTCTGCAGAAAGCAAAGGTGGGTTTCGAGGTGGAGGTCAGCAAATAGCAATGGCATATATTTCATCCAACGCAAATCGCTGGTATTGCGCGGTGGAGAGCGCATATGGGCAGATTCCGGCGATCACCGCCGCGAACCGAATTCCGGCCATTCAGCTCACCGCGCATCAACAGCGCGCGAGGAGTCAACGGAAAGACAAGACGGGAAGCCGGACGTGGCCTGGCGTGCCTGACGGAATGCGGCGGCAGACCAGTTTCGGGCTGACGACATACATGATGGACTGGCCGGACACGACCGTGGCGCCTCCACACGATCCGCTTTTTCAGGCAGCGCTGGGTGGGGCCGGCGCGATATGGCCCGGTGCGACCGCGAATGACGGGACGGACGCGTCAAACATCAAATTCGCGACGCCGCCCGGCCTGGCGCCGGGGCAGGCTGTCGCGTTCAATGGTGAGATTCGATTTGTTTCGGCGGTGTCAGACGATTCGCTGACAGTGGTGTTGAACGCGCCGTTTTCAACGGCGCCGCTGGCTAACGATGCGATCGGGCCGACAGCAGGATATGCGGTCGCGTCTGAACTGCCGAGTATTTCGTTGTTTGATTACTGGGACCCCACGACGTCGGTTCAGCGAGTGATTTCGGGACTGGCGGTGGACCGGTTTACGGTCAAAATCAACGGCGATTTTCACGGGTTTGACTTTAAGGGCGGCGCCCAGGACATCGTCGACAGCTCGTCATTCACGAGCGGGCAGGGTGGAGCGACGGATTTCCCGCCGGAGCCGGAGGCCACCGCATTCAGCTACTCGCCGGTTCCGGGAAACCTGGGCCAGGTATGGCTTGGGGTGATTCCGAATCAATTTTTCACGGTTGCCCAGGCATCGATCGAGATGCGGAACAACATTAACCTGCGGATGAATGAATTCGGGTCGATATTGCCGCGCGCCATCGCGCCGGGCGCGCGCGACGTAACTGTGACGCTCGAGCTCTTCAGCCAGGACGATGCCGCAACAGCCGCCCTGTATCAGGCAGCCCGGCAACACTCGGCAATCAGCATGATGTTCCAACTCGGGCAAACGAGTGGCTCGTTGATGGGCATCTATCTGAAGAGCGTCATTCCGGATGTGCCCGTGTTCGACGACTCGGATAACAGACTCAAGTGGAAGTTTCACGATACGAGAGCACAGGGCACGATCGACGATGAACTGGTGGTGGCGTTCGGATGAGCCGGGAAAACTGTAAGCTCGCCTGGAGTAGCGCAAAGATCGTTGCGTCAGGCGTGAGTCCGGGCGTGGAGTTCGTCGTCGCACGAATGACATTCGGGCGGCGGCTGGAACTGATGCGCAAAGTGCGGGACCTTGCCGCGAGGCTCGAATTTTTCGAGGCCGGACGAGAGGCGCGCAACGAAATGGAAGCCAGTCTGCTCGGGGGCGAAATCGATCGTCTTTACCTGCTGTGGGGACTTGAGGAGGTACGCGGCCTCGATATCGATGGCGCACCGGCGACCGCCGAGTCGTTGATCGATCGCGGGCCGGAGGAACTCTTCCAGGAGGCGCTCGCGGCCGTCAAAGCCGAGTGCGGGCTTACGGAAACTGAAAGAAAAAACTGATCGTCGCGTTCCACTTCGTCGTTGCCAACCGGCAGCATTCGAACAGGGCCGGGTGGGATTGCGACTCCTGCAGGAGACACGGCCTTGAAATGAAACGCCGGTGCGGCTTTCTGCCGGCGGCAGAACGCGGGAGCCCGGGCGTCGTATGGGCTCGAAAGCACGCCCAGGCTGAGGAGTGCCCGAAATCATTCGTGACCGGCGAGAGCCTCGCGTTGATTGAGGAGTTTTTTATCCGGCATCGATTGAATCTGGAGCTTTCACCCGACATCGAGGCGCGTAAGGTGGATGCATTTTTGATTTTGCGGGATGAGATGGAACGCGAGGAACGAGATGGCAAACCGCAGTATTGAAGAGGCGTTTGAGGCAATCAAGCCGCGTGGGCGGAGAGGAGTCGCGGAGTCGCCTGTGCTGGAAACGGGTGTCGGCGACACGGCGGATTTGTCGGCCGCGCTATCGCAGGCCGGCGAGCAGATCGCACAATTGCAGGCCGCTTATCAGCAACAAGTCACGGCGCTCGCCGCGAATACGCAAGCGCTGCAGCGAAACAGCGGAGGGGGCGGCAGCCAATCCGCCGGGACAAAGGTGGAACATGCGGTGGGCAGCCTCGAGAGCGGTCTTGGACTTCTGGGGCCATTGATCTCCGGGATTGCGGGCCTGTTCGGCGGGGGAAATTCGCAGCCCGCACCGCTCCCCGTGTATGTTCCGCCGCCACCGGTTTCCATTGATGCTGTGCTGCGGGCTGACTCACAGGCTCCTCTGGCCGGCGGTCAGGCGAGCGTGGCGTCCGCCGCGAGTTCCACGCCTCCTGCCGCAGCCAACATTACGGTCAATGTGTCGGCAATGGATAGTCAATCGCTCATGGACCGCAGTTACGACATCGCGAGCGCAGTGCGGGAAGCGATGTTGAATCTGCATCCCATCAACGACGTTGTGGCGAGTCTGTGAGGACCCAATGACTTTTCCCCTATTGAAGACATCCGCCGTCGCGCAGTACCCTTTGGAGCGCTCGCTTCAGTTCTCCACACGCACGATCCGGTTTCTGAATGGCAGCCGGCAGAGCTTTCGCCTCTTTGGGAGAAATCTGGGCCGATGGAGCCTGCGGCTCGATCTGCTCGATGAAACGGAACTCGCCGAACTGGTGGCGTTTCTCGAAGCGCAGGGAAGCGCGCCGTTTGCATACAGCGATCCCATCACGGGAGCCACGGCCCCTCGGTGTGTCATTTCCGGGGAGCAGTTCGCAGCAGGAATGAAGGGCGAAATGGATGGACAGGCGCGGATCGTGATTGAGGAGATCCCATGACGCGATTCCCGCAAATTGGAAGCGGCTCCATTGCGCAGTATCCATTTGGCCGGGTTCGCCGGTGGCGATCAATCACGAATCAGATGGAAAGCGGTGAACTGATCCGGCTCGCTGACAACACCACCGATGAGATCGCGTGGCGGCTGTCATATGAGGAACTCACGGATGCTGAAGCGAGCGCGCTGACGGACCTGTTCGCGTCGGTAAACGGCAGGTTCGGGGCATTCCTCTTCATTGATCCGATGGCAAATCTGCTCGGCTGGAGTGAAGATTTGTCGCGACCGGACTGGCAGGCCGGTTTATTGCAGATATCGGCCGGCGCGACGGATCCTCTGGGCACGCTGCGGGCGTGGTCTCTTCACAACACGGCGGCCGGCACGTTAGAGATCCAGCAGAGCATTGCCATGCCAGGCGATTATACAGGCTGCTTCAGCGCGTGGATGCGGAGCAGCACGGCGGCAACAGTCGTTCTCGGCAGAGATGCGCTTGCAGTCTCATGTGCAGTCGGGCCAGTGTGGAAACGGTTCTCCGTTCGCGGGTCTGGAGGCGCCGGAGCGGGGCAATCGACTTTCTCGCTGTCTGTTGCGGCAGGTCAGGCGATCGATGTATGGGGATTGCAGGCAGAAGCGCAGCCGTATGCGTCGCAGTATAAGCAGTCCGCATCCGCGACGGGAATCTACGGAGAGACTTACTTCGCAGACGACGAGTTGCGCATGGTGAGTACCGGAGTCGGGCGGACGTCGTGTGAAATCCGATTGACGTCGCGCGTCCATTAGGCAAATTCAACGAGGCAGGAAAAAACGAATGGGGAGTCCATTTACAGCGAAGGAGCAACTCACGGCGGATACGCCATTGTTCCTTTTCGACTGCACGTTGTCCGACGGAAACGTGCGGCACTGGAGCAGCCAGACGATCTCATGGAGCGGGGCCTCATACGAAGGCCGGTTATTGCGTCACAACATGTTCGAGGCGCAGATGGCGTCGGACCTGCAAGTCGGCGGCGCTCCGAAGTTGTCGTTCGAACTTGCCAACGCCGATTCAGAACTGTCTGAAATCGAGCGGCAGACCGGTTTTAAAGGCGCACAGTTGACAGTGCGCGTGCTCTTTTTCGATCTGGGTGCGGGGGCAGCCACGAGCGACGCGGTCGTTGTTTTCCGGGGCCTGATGAATTCTCCCGATCTGATCACCGAGAGCACCCTCCGGCTGAACGCGATGAACCGCATTTCGATGCAAAGGACTGTCGTGCCCGATGTGCGTGTGCAGCGCCTTTGTCCCTGGCGCTTTCCAGCGACCACTGATCAGCGGTTGAAGGCGATCGACGGCGGACTGCGAGGCAAATACTCCCCTTTTTTCCGGTGCGGTTACTCGCCGGATCAGGAGAACGGCGTGGGGAATCTGGATGGGAACGCTCCATTCACAAGCTGTTCGCTGACGCGCTCCGATTGCGAGCAGCGCGGCATGTTCACGATAGATACCAGTAACCGCCCGACCGCGCGCTTTGGTGGGATCGAATACGTGCCGCCCACAATTCTCGTTCGGCGCTCTGGACAAAAACACGACCAGCTCTCGGCTGTTCAGGACAATACGGCGCGATACAACGATTTTGTTCCTCTCGTGTATGGCACGCAATGGCATGCCCCGAACGTCGTGTTTTCGCGGAACGACGGCAATCTGACGCGTATGGAAGTGTTGCTGGGGATGGGAGAGATCGAAGGCATCCTGAAAGTGCTGGTCAACGATATCGAGATCCCGCAGTCCGTCAACGGGGCGAATATGACTGCGACGGGCTGGTACACCCTCGTGAGTTCAGGCACGCGAAATGGCGCGCAGGATGCGAACTTCGGGAATGCGCAGGGAGTTCCGCAGGGCGATCCTTACGGCAGCATGGCGTATTTGTCGGTGGTTGTCCCAAATCGAATCAACGACGGCACGGGCACTCCGGCGATTCAGGTTTTGATGAATGGGCTGCGACTCTGGCAATTTGACACGAACGGCAATTATCTCGGGGATGCGTTTTCCAGCAATCCGGCATGGGTGCTGCTCGACGTGCTCATGCGAAGCGGATATACCCTTGATGAGATTGACCTGACGAGCTTCGCAAGAGCCTCTGTCTATGCCGACGAACTGATCAGCGTCGATGACCCGGTAGGGGGTAGCGTGCAACTGCCGCGCTTCCAATGTCAATTTGCGCTGAAGAACGGAACGAGCGCGGGGCAGATTATTCGATCGATTCGGAATGGCTCGCGGCTCTATTTGGTATTAAACGCGAGTGGGTCGCTTGAGGTTCGCGTGGAAGGCACATTTGCGGCGCAACAGCCTGCGAAGCCGGCCGGAAGCAACGCGAGCAATCCTTTCAATGGCGGCTGGCCTGCCTATGAGTTCGATGCGAGTTCGATTGCGCGGAGTAATGACGGGAGCTCGAGCGTGCGGTTGTTCGCCAAGGGAGCGCAGGATACTCCAAATCGGCTGTCCATTGAGTTTCAGGACTCGTTCAATCAGTATCAGCAGGACAGTCTGTCGCTGGCCGACGAAGACGATGTCGATCTTTGCGGCCAGGAGGTCGCGGCGAACTGGGATGCGGTCGGCATTTCGACTTTCAGCCAGGCTGCGCGGATGCTGTTACTCGGGCTGAACCGGGGAATCGCCGGGAACACTTACATCGAGTTCGAGACAAGCGTGAAGGCGCTCGGATTGATGCCGGGCGACTTGATCACTGTGTCGTATCTCAAAGAGAACCTGCAGCGGACGCCGTTCCGGATCACAAAGATTGCTCCTGGCGCAGGCTTTCGCACGGCGACGATTACGGCGCAATTTCACGACGACGAATGGTACTCGGATACGGTTTACGGAATCACGGGCGGCATCGGAAGGCAGACAGGCCGGGGTTCAGGGATTCCCGCGCCGGTGATCGGGACGGTAACGGATTCGAACGGCGCACTGCAACTGGGCATCATCGAGTCCGAAGTCAGCGGCAGCGACGGGACTGCCGAGGTTGAGCTGAGCGTTTCATTCACGGCTCCTTCGGGACGGCTCGGTACGCTGCCCGCGCCGTTGTTGGGGCTTTCTCCCGTGGTGAGTGCCATGGGTGGCACGCTCGCCGGCGGACTGACTTATTTCTACGCGCTCAGCGCCGTGGACAGCGACGGGGGCGAGAGCCCGCTTTCGTTTGTCGCGCAGACGACAGTCGCCGCCGGTCCGAACACAAATTCCGTTGTGCTCGACGGGATTGGTCTGACTGCTGCGTCGGCCTCCTTCAATGTTTATCGTGGACTGACGCCGGAATTGCTCTACCGGATTGCATCCAATCAAATTCCAGCCGCGGCGTTCACGGATACCGGCTTTCCCGCGCAAACGATCTTGCCGCCGGATCCGCAGTTCGATCACGTGAACGTGGATTGGCGCTGGGAACTACTTCCGGAAACGTCCTCGGCCATTCATTCCGCGACAACGATCGGGAATACGACGCTCGAAATGGTCGTGAACAGCTATGCGGGCGCAATCGTCCGCATTATGCGCGGCGCCGGAGCAGGCCAGGAGCGTGCGATTGCGAGCAACACGGCGACCGTGCTTACGGTTGCCGCGCCATGGTCGACTACTCCGGATGCCACGAGCTGGTTTGTGGTGGCAGAGAATTCGTGGCGATTCGGAGCGAAGGGAGCGAGCAGCCCGATTTCCATCGACGTCCCAGAGCGGATCGGGGCGGGAATAGAAATTTCGGCGCGGGCGGCAAATGCAAACGATGAGGAGGCTGCGTACGAGGTCTCGCCGCTGACGCGATGGGTGCTGGGCCAATCCGGCGAACTCGCCGCCGATTCCGACGTGCCCCCGGCGCCGGTTTTCGGTGTAGCTCTGTCACCGACGACGGGAGGGGTGTTGGACCTCGGCGCAATCGCTTTCACTTCATTGACGAATACGCGCGGAATTGTTGCGGGAACATACCGATTTCACCTGTACGACGAGGTCAATGGCGCCACGCCAATTTCGGTGCCCACCGTCGTTCAGGCTGGAGACACGACGATTGCCTTCGGCCAGACGTTCGATGCTGGCGCGCTGTTGCAAATCGAGCAGGAAATCGTTGAGGTCGCCTCGACAAACGCGGATGGAAGCTCAACCGTCGTCCGCGCGGCGCAGGGCAGTACAGCAGTGCAGCACGATCTTCCCGTTACTGCGTACCCGCTGAGCGAAAAGGTGCTCATACTGCCGTTTATCCGAAACTTTTTCGGAAGCCCCGCAAGCGGCGACTGGGAGTTCAACGCGGCTCTGCCGGACGTTCGCATCGCGAGCGTGGACCTCTACATGACCAACGCGCTGGGTGACGGGCCTGTCACCTCGAACCTGTACACGGGGACGATTGACTCCGGCTTGCGGACGCTGGCCGGCGGGCAGTTCTCATTTCAAGTTAGCGGGTATCTGGCGATCCAGACCGGCGCGGCCCCGATCGCGATTGTCGACGGCGACCGGTCCGTGCGGGATATTTATGCGATCGTCGGAACCGCGCCCGCCGGCGCTGCGATAGACCTTCGGATCAACCGCAACGGCGCATCGTATGCGACTTTGCAAATTGCGGCGTCCGCGACGACATCGAGCGTTGCCGGCGGTTTCGGATTGCCGCCGCTGCGGTCGGGCGATCAGCTCAGTCTGGATATCTCCGGGGTCGGGACGAGTATTCCCGGGAGCGATTTGACTGTGATCCTGCGCTTATGACCGGCGGACGAGCCGGATTTCGAAGAGCTTCGGCCAGAGTTTTCCGGTGACGAACAGACGATCGTGAGACGCGTCCCACGCGATTCCGTTAAGAACGTCGGCAGTCGCGGCTTCGTCGGCGGTGAGCAGTCCGGAAAGATCGATCCAGCCGGTGACGTGGCCGTCTGATGGCGAAATGCGGACGATATTATCCGTCTGCCAGACGTTGGCATAGATTTCTCCGCGCACGAATTCCAGCTCATTCAGCATCGTGGTCGGCATTCCTTTGTCGCGGACCGCGATTCGTCTCGTCTCGGCGAACGTTTTCGGATTCCAGCACCGAATCTCGGAACTGCCGTCGCTCATATAGATTTGGCGCGCGTCATGGGTGAGCCCCCAACCTTCTCCGGGATATTCAAACTCGCCAAGCGGCCGGAACGACTGTACATCATAGAGAAATCCGCGGTGTCCCTGCCAGGTCAGCTGAATGAGGCGCCGATCGAACAGGGTGATTCCCTCGCCGAAATATTTCGGGTCGAGAGGTGTCTCCTGAAGAATTCTGCCGGATTCCAGATCGACTTTGCGAATGGAGGAACGGCCGTTCAGCCCGGTTCCTTCATAAAGAAATCCCCCACGAAATTCGAGCCCCTGAGTGAAGGCGTAACGATCATGCGGATATGTGTGGATCACTTTGTATCCATATGAGGGCGTGCGGCTCAACGGGGCGGCGTGGAGCGACAGGATCGCGAGCACCGCCCCTACAATCAGGTTACGCATCGCTTCATCATAAGTGCCGGGCCTTCTCCGGTGCGCTCCGCCGTTAAACTGGTGGGTTGCTGCTCGTTCAAAACGTTTCGAAGCGTTATCGGCTCTACAGGACGCCATTCGACCGTATTCGTGAGCTCAACCCTTTGCGCAGGCAGTCACTGCACACGGATTTCTGGGCGCTCCGCGATATCTCGTTCGAAGTGGAGCGGGGCGAAGTCGTCAGCCTGGTGGGGCCGAACGGTTGCGGCAAGAGCACGCTCCTCCAGGTCATCAGTGGCATCCTGCAGCCCACCAGCGGACGCGTCGTGACGCGCGGCCGCGTCGCTGCCCTGCTGGAACTCGGCGCAGGATTCAATCCCGACTTCTCCGGACGCGAAAACGTTTTCATCAACGGAGAAATTCTGGGAATCAGCCGGGCCGAGATGGAGCGCAACCTGCCGCTGATCGAGGCATTCGCGGAGATTGGCGACTTCATCCACCGGCCCGTAAAAGAATATTCGAGCGGCATGTACGTTCGCCTTGCATTCTCCACGGCGATTCATGTGGATCCGGAAATCCTCATCGTCGACGAGGCGCTGGCCGTCGGCGATGCCGTGTTCGCAAACCGCTGCATCCGTAAATTCGAGGAACTCCGCGAAAAGAAGACGACCGTGCTGTTTGTCTCGCACGATCTCGGGCTGGTAAAGCAGCTCTCCAATCGCGCGATCTTCCTGCTCGGAGGACGCATCGAGGCCGAAGGCGAACCCAAGCACGTGATTGACAAGTACATCGGGGTTGTCCTCGAACGCCAAAAGGCATTCCAGCAGGATGACCGGCGCGCTCATCCGGCCGCCACGAACAGGCACGGCGACGGATCGAGCGAAATCCTCGACGTCACGCTGCTCGACGAACGTGGACGCCCGAGCGCTGTCGTCACCGGCGGTGAACGCGTGGCGATTCGGATCCGCACCGCATTCCGGCGTGATCGCGTCGAGCCGATGGTGGGAATCCTGATCCGTAATCGGATCGGCATGGAGATCTACGGTACGAACACGCGCATCGAACAGATCGATCTCGGCTCGTTTGAAGCCGGTGAAGAGCTCGACATCCAATTTCAATTCGAATGCTGGCTGACGCCGCAGCATTACACCGTCACGGTCGCCACACAATACCAGGATGGGTCGAGCCACGACTGGCTGGATGACGTGCTTTCGTTCGAGGTTCTCTCGGCGCGCCAGGCCGCCGGAGTGACCGATCTGCGAGCGCATGTCGAGTGGAAGAAGACGGCGGTCGTGAATGAAAGCCCGGCTCACGCTTAAGGTTCAGCCGGGAGCCCGCCGGACGGAATTTGCCGGCCGATATGGCGACGGCTGGAAACTTCGGGTGGCCGCGCCTCCGGTCGACGGCAAAGCCAATGAGGCGATCGCGCGCTTCCTGGCGGAGTTCTTTAGTGTGCCGGCATCGGCAATTCGCATCGTCAGCGGCGCAACCGCAACCAGAAAAATGGTGGAGATCCGGGGTGCTGATCCTCAGTCTCTGGAACGCGCTATTCTCGAAGCGAAAGGATAGACCGCGCACAACGGCCTCGGTCTGTGCGCTTGTTATGGATATCCCCCGGATTCAGGAAGCCCTGCGCAGCCAGAAGATTGACGGCTGGTTGTTCTTCGATCATCATGAGCGCGATCCGCTGGCCTATCGCGTCCTCGGATTTCATCCGCCACGCCACGTCACACGCCGCTGGTTTTATCTGATCCCCGCCACGGGGGAGCCTCGTGGGCTGGTCACCCGCATCGAAGCCGGCATCATCGACTCTCTGCCTGGCGACAAGCGAAAGTACTCAAGTTGGCAGGAGCAGCATTCCGAGCTCGCGCGCCTTCTCCGGGGCACGAAACGTGTCGCCATGCAGTACTCTCCTCTTTGCGCCGTGCCCTACGTCGCTATGGTGGATGCGGGCACCGTTGAACTCGTGCGCGGGCAAGGCGTGGAAGTCGTCAGCTCGGCAGAACTGATTCAGGAATTCGAAGCTTGCCTGAGCCACGAACAATTTGCCTCGCACCTGGAAGCGGGCAGGAGGGTGGACAAAATCTGCGCCGAGTCTTTTCGCCTGATCGGGGACAAACTTACGAATGGCGCTGATGAACTGACGGTGCGCGACTGGGTGTTGGAGCAGTTTCGCCAGGCAGGTATGGTCACCGACAGCGGGCCAATCGTCGGTGTCAATGCCCATGCCGGGAACCCGCACTACGAACCGGCGCCCGAGACCAACGCACCGATCCGGCCGGGCGATTTCGTCCTCATCGATATGTGGGCGAAGCTGGACCAACCCGATGCGGTCTTCTACGACATTACGTGGACCGGCTTCTGCGGCGATCCGCCGGCGCGCGTGCGCGAGGTATTCGAAACGGTTCGGGATGCGCGTGACCGCGCAGTCCAGGCAGTTGCGACTGCTGTTGACGCGAAGCGTGACATCCACGGCTTCGAAGTCGACGACGCGGCGCGCAACCACATTCGCGACCACGGGTTTGCCGATCACTTTGTCCACCGCACAGGGCACTCTATCGGCACAGAAGTTCACGGCACCGGCGCCAACATGGACAATCTCGAAACACATGATGAGCGCCGCATCCTTCCCGGTGCGCTCTTTTCGGTGGAACCCGGCATCTATCTCGAGGATTTCGGAGTGCGCTCGGAGGTGAACGTTTTCGTCACGGCAAACTCGGCTTCGACGACCGGCGCCGTCCAGCGGGAACTCGTCCGGATCGGATGAGCTTCGCGGCCCGCAGGAAAACGTCGTCCAGCATGTCCTGCGTCAGCTTGCCTGTCGATGTATTCTGCTGGCTCGGGTGATAGGACCCGAGCAGCGCCGGCTGTAAGTTCTCGTAAAGAACGTCGTGGCCGAAGCGAAAATCGGCGATCCTCGCAATCTCGCCGCGCGATTTCAAAATCCCGAGGTACGTATCGAACGCAATTTTGCCCAGGGTGACGACGACTTTGACATTGGTCAACAATCGCAACTCCAGCTCGAGATACGAGCGGCAACTCCGGAGTTCCACAGGCGTTGGCTTGTTGTCCGGCGGCGCGCAATGCGCTGTCGCCGTGATCCAGGCATCTGTCAGAGTTAACCCGTCATCCGCCGTCCGGCTCTCCGGCTGGGAGGCAAAGCCGGCCCTGTGCAGCGACCGGTAGAGGAAGTCTCCGGAACGATCTCCAGTGAACATGCGTCCTGTACGATTAGCACCGTGTGCCGCGGGCGCAAGCCCCAAAATCAGCAGACGGGCGGAAGGATCGCCGAAGGAAGGGACGGGCTTACCCCAATAGGTCCAGTCGCGGAATGCGCGCTTTCGAGTGGCTGCGATGCCACGGCAATGGTCGCGCAGTCGCGGGCAACGTTCGCAACCGACGATCTCGTGCTGTAATTCAAAAATGCCGGGAATGATCAAGTTTCCTGCCGGATTTCGGCCGCCCGGAAGAGCGGCAGCTCGAAAATCCAGAATAACTCTGGCAAGCCGATGTAAATGGAGTTGGGAAATCGCACAACCGGGTTGACCGCGCGTGCGGGAAGCGACAAAATAGAGGTTCCGGCTGCTCCCCGGATTGGTTTTTACGCGGTAAAGATTTTACGCCGTAAAGAAACGTGGTAGTTGCCCGAGTGCTCCGGGCTCTCCAGGCTGCAAGCCTTCTGCGCTGTTGGGTTTGATGAAGATGTACTCGTCCCTGCTCTCGCGCACTGTCGTTATCGCCTCGGCGATTGCCTTGATCTCCACCGCCTCCCTGGCGGTCACCTCGACACCCACGAAGCACAAGAGAAAGAAAACCGCGGCCGTGGCCAGCAGGCTTGCCGCGCCTGCTGCGGTGACCGCGCCAGCGCCTGCTACTCCAAAGAAGCCGGTCACAACGAGATCCGCCACTTCCTCGAGAACCCGGAAGAAGGTTTACGTTCAGACCTGGGACGAACCGACTTATAAAGATTCCACCGCGGGCGACAAAATCGATGGCGAGGATCTCACGGTCCGCAAAGCCGCCGTCGACGCGCTGGGCCCTCTGAACGGATCGGTCGTTGTTGTCGATCCGACCACCGGGCGCGTTCTGACGATCGTGAATCAGGCACTCGCCTTCGGGGGCGGATTCCAGCCGTGCTCGACGGTAAAGGTCTCAGTCGCGCTCGCCGCACTGCATGAAGGACTCGTCGAGCGCACCAGCCCTGCGAAATTTTACAGCAAGCGGTCGTATGACCTCACCGACGCGCTGGCGTATTCGAACAACTATTATTTCGCCAATCTCGGAATCAAGCTCGGATATGAGCGCATGTCCTATTACGCGCACCTGTTTGGCTACGGCGAAAAGGCGGGGCTGAACATTGAGGGCGAGCATCCAGGATCGTTCCCGGCTGGGCCTCCAGCCAATGGCGGAATGGGCATGCTGACCAGTTTCGGCGAGGAAATCTCGCAAACGCCTCTGGAACTTGCCGCTTTGATGAGCGCTGTGGCCAACGGAGGCACCCTCTATTGGATGCAGTATCCGCGATCGCAGGACGAAATCAATTCCTTCCAGCCCCAGGTAAAGCGGCATCTGGACATCGCGAAGCTGATCGACACCATCAAGCCGGGCATGCGCGGCGCAGTCGATTTCGGCACCGCCCGGCGCGCCAAACAGGACGACGAGATCCTAGGCAAGACCGGGACATGCAGCGAAGGCCGCACGCACCTCGGCTGGTTCGGCTCGTTCAATGAAAGCGGGGGCCGCAAGCTGGTCGTTGTCGTGATGCTGACCGGTGGACGTCCTTCCATCGGAGCCACGGCGTCCGGAGTCGCGGGCGATGTTTACCGTCAGCTCGCTTCGCAGAACTTCTTCAAACTCACCGCGCCGCTGACGCCCGCTCTGCTCTCACCATCGCTTTCCTTCCATCCGTAGTGCCGTTATTCCCTCCTGCGCAGCTTGTCCAGGAAATGGAACAGCGCTACCCCGATGATTGCGTTGATCGCGGCGAGGATCAGCTCCGTCTGGATATCGAGCACCGCCGGCTGATCGAGCAGCGCTCTTTGCAGCACCCAGTAAAAGAACTGGTGGAACAGATAGAAGACGAAGCACAGAATTAATCGCACCAGTCCGTGCTCAACGTCGAACTGCATGCCGATTGAAGCCGAGAAATATCCCACCAGCGTCTTGCAAATGCCGTACATGCCGATGTGCTGCTGGAAGACGGAATCCTGGGCGAGCCCGAGCGCGACACCGATCGCCAGCCCGCGCAATTGCGAGCGCCGCATCAGCGCGAAGTAGATCGTCACGAGCAGCGGCAGTTCGATCCTCGATATAAACCGCAGCGTCTGGAAGAGCGGCAGATAGACCTGGATCAGGAGCGCGAACAGGGGCACCACGATGTATACCCACCACGGGTACGTCGCAGAGCGCACCTGCCGTGCGCTGCTGACCATGATGCGACTGCCCGCAGGATACTCCATCAGGGTTGAGTGGTTCTGGTAGTGTCCGGTTTTGTCGTGGACGGTGGTGATACCGGCGGCGTTACCGGTTTCACTGTCGCTGGCTTCGGGGGTGCGGTTGCTGCCGGCGCGGGAGTGGAGGGTGGCGTCGAAGGCTTCTTGTCCGGGGCCACGGTAGCCGGGGCTTGACCCACTGGAGCCTGGCTGGCCGAAGCCTGCCCTGCCGGAACCGCGGGTGCGTTAACACCCGGCACTTTCAGATTGAAGTTCGGCGGAGGAGTGCCCGGATTACCTTCCCCGAAGACGTGCTTCTGTGCATCGCCGATTTTCATGTACTGCTCCCGCAGTTTATCGGCAGCAGTCAGGCCCGGTCCGGATTGCTGCGGTGCGTCGGAAGCGGTCACATCAGGCGCGAGAAACTCAGGCGTATCGGCGGGGGCCGCTTCCGGAATCGGCTGATGCAGCGGGTCGACGATTACCAGCACCTCCTCCGGCGCCGCCTGTGTGCCGGACGGCTCGACCGTGATGTCCTGAAAATTGGCGCCTTCACGGACGCTGGTGACCTTTCCGGCCAGAAGGCCTTTTGGAAATACCCGGTCCTCACCGGACGTATACAGCAATTCTCCGACTTCGAGCTTTTGCCCCATCGGGACATAGTCCAGCCGTGCGGTGTTGCTGCCAAGGCCCTTCAGGACTCCGTGAACATGGTTTTTCTGCGATTCGACGCCCGCCGCAAAGCCGGGGTCCGTCACGGTGCGCACCTGGCTTGCGAACGGAAACACCGCGATCACGTTTCCGACGATGCCATCGGGTGTCACGACAGCCATGCCGCGCCGCACGCCCGATTGCTCGCCCCGATCGATCAGGACCGACCTTGTCCCAACACCAGGGGTGGCGCCAATCACGCGCGCACCGATCATCTTTGACGGGTTATGCGCCTGGAACCCGGCAAGCGACTCCGCGCGCTGTGCCGAAGCCAGTTCATTTTTCAGAAGCTGGTTTTCCAGCTTGAGCCGGTCGACTTCGGACCGCAACTGCCGGCTCTGCTCACGCGCATTTCGCAGCTCGAAGTAATTGCTCACGAAGCCCGTCGTTCCGTTCCGGAAACCTTCGATGGCGCTGGCGACGGGCGTCACAGCGGTAACGGCCCAGACGCGCACCATAGGAATATCGCTGTCGTTCCGGATCTGCCACGCCAAAAGCACCAGTTGGGCGAAAATCACGATCAGAAGAACGATGATGTTGCGGTAACGGTAGATGACGGATTCCATGGCACAGCCGCGCGCCGCGAAGCGCTCTATACCTATCTTCGCCTAACCATCGGGGCCTAACCAATCCGGGCCTAAACAACCCAGGCGTAATCAATTCAGCTTAATCAGTTCGAACTAGTCGATGGAGATCTTGCGCAGCAGTTTGAAGTCGCTGAGCATTTTGCCGGTTCCGAGCACCACAGATGCCAGCGGATCGTCCGCAATCGACACCGGCAAGCCGGTCTCTTCGCGAATACGCTTGTCCAGATTCTTGATGAGCGCTCCGCCGCCCGTGAGGACAATGCCGCGATCGCTGATGTCTGCGCTCAACTCCGGCGGAGTTCTCTCCAGCGCGACGCGAATTCCGTTGATGACTGTGGCGATGCTTTCGGAAAGCGCTTCGCGGATTTCCTCGTCTCCCACGGTGATGGTCTTCGGCACGCCCTCGATCAGATTGCGGCCCTTGATTTCCATCGTTATCGGCTTGTCGAGTGGAAATGCGGATCCAATTTCCATCTTGATCGTCTCCGCCGTGCGCTCGCCGATCAGCAGGTTGTATTTGCGCTTCAGATAGAGCATTACGGCATCGTCCAGCGCATTGCCCGCCACCCGCACCGACCGCGAATAGACAATACCCGACAGCGAGATCACCGCGATGTCGGTGGTGCCGCCGCCGATATCGACGACCATGTTTCCGGAAGGCTCCGTGATCGGCAGCCCGGCGCCGATGGCGGCGACCATTGCCTGCTCGACCAGATGCACTTCGCTCGCTTTGGCCCGATAGGCCGAATCCATGACAGCGCGCTTTTCGACTTGCGTGATCTCACTCGGCACGCCGATCACGATCCGGGGATGCACCAGCATCTTCCGGTTGTGCGCCTTCTGGATGAAGTAGTTGAGCATCTTCTCCGTGACCTTGAAGTCGGCGATGACGCCGTCTTTCATCGGTTTGATGGCGACGATGTTTCCCGGAGTGCGGCCCAGCATCTCCTTGGCTTCTTTGCCGACAGCCTCGACTTCTCCGTTGGTTTTGTTCAGCGCGACGATCGACGGTTCGTTGACGACGATACCTTTGCCCTTGGCATAGACGAGTGTGTTGGCAGTCCCAAGGTCGATGGCGAGATCCGACGAAAAGAGACTGAAAAGAGACCGGAGGTTCATGTAAGTGATTAAAAATGCAAGGCGATTGCTTGCCGGGACGTAAAAACAATCGTAACATGTCCTGCTACTGCTGTAGCTCCGGCTTGCGGCGTGTACCGCGCACCGTCCAGCCGCTTGCGGCAAAAGGTCCGTGAGTTGCATCCTGAAGGTCCGAATGCGATGGACACCGGGCGGCGTTAGCAACGATATCGAGGACCGGCGCGGCGACAGCGGCGGCTTTGGCGGCGGCGGTTTCGGAGGAATGCACGTTGGAATCGGAGGCGCGATTCTCCTCGGCATTCTCAGCCTTGTTTTCCACCAGAATCTCTTCAACGCCCTCCCGGGAGGAGCGGCAGACGAGACGAATCCCCAGGTCGTTCATCGTCAGCCCGACACGGTGCGTGATCAGAGCGAACGTCCGGAAGTACAGTTTGTCTCCTTTGTGCTCGACGATGTGCAGAAGAACTGGGATCGGGCACTCCCCGCGCAGCAAAACACTCCCTATCGTCACGCGAGACTTGTCCTATACCGCAATTCGTTTCCCTCTGCCTGCGGACGCGCCAGCATGGCGACTGGGCCGTTTTACTGCCCGGGCGACGAAAAGGTTTACCTCGATCTGGGATTCTTCAACGAGCTCAAACAGCGCTTCGCCGCCCCTGGTGAATTCGCACAGGCCTATGTGATCGCGCACGAGATCGGCCATCACGTACAGAAGATTCTCGGGATCGAGACGAAAGTGAGGCGACTGCAGCAGCAGGAGCCACGCGAAGCGAACCCGCTATCGGTCGAACTGGAATTGCAGGCGGATTGTCTTGCGGGAGTATGGGCCAAATCGACAGAGCAGCGCGATCTCGTGGATGAGAGCGATATCAACGCGGCCATGCGCGCAGCGGCAGCGGTAGGTGATGATCGTTTGCAGCGGGCGGGGCAGGGCTACGTGAATCCGGAATCGTTCACCCACGGGTCATCGGCGCAACGCGTTCAGTGGTTCCGCCGCGGATTCGACAGCGGGCGAATCTCATCGTGCAATACTTTCGCACGAGGCCGGGGATAAACGTTTACTTCTTCTTCGGCTGCGCGTCTTCCGAATACTGCGGCTGCGGCGGATTCAGCTTGATCGCAATTGTCTGTTCCGGCATCGTCAGCTCGTAAACGTCTCCGAACGTCTGATAATGCTGCGCGATCACCTGTATTGTGACTTCCCCCATTGGGATTTCCGGAATCGTGACGCTGCCTTGCTGGCTCGTCTTCGTCTCCCAGCTCGTGATCATCTTCTTCATCTTCACGGGATTCAACCCGTGCCGAAACCGGATAATCACGCTTGCGCGATCCACCGGTCTCCCCGTATCGATGGAATTTACCTGCACTGTTAAACGCGTGCCTTCGCCGAAGAGCGGCGCAGACAGGGTCAGCAGGACCGCCAGAACAACCTTACGCATGGCTTCATTATGCGATATCGGGCAGTAGAAATCGTTGGGGCCTGCCGGCCGCTTCCGCCACCGCTTCAGCCGCGATATAACCGCTCCGGACCGCGCCCTCCATCGTCGCAGGCCATCCGGAACGGGTCCAGTCACCGGCTAGAAAAAAGTTCGTGTAGCGCGTGCGGGCGGGCGGACGCAATCCTTCAAGACCGGGTTTCGCGGAAAACGTCGCGCGCACTTCCTTGACCACCTGCGCCTTTTCCAGCCGCGCATTCCTCGCGACCGGAAAGAACTCCCCAAGCTCTCTGACGGCAAGGTCGATGATCTCGTTCCTTGGCTTGTCCAGCAGGCTGCGCGACGCGCTCACAACCACCTGAACATAGCGGCCTTCGCTCTTGTTGAACATCCATTGAATCGTGCGGTCGAGCAGCGTGGCATGGGGCAGGGAAGTGATGGCCCTGTCGAACCACAAATGAATTCCAGTGATCGGGGAATGCTCAAAGCAAGACCAGTCGATGCCTGGATCCGGCAGCAACGGTTGCAGGCGTTCAAACGGCAACGCGGAAATATAGAAATCTGCATCCCGCGGCGTGTCGCCCGTCTGAACTGCCTCTACACGCGCGGCGCCAGCGCGGATCGAAGTCACCGCCGATCGATGTGCAATCCGAACCATTCCCGCTCGCGCCAGTGAGTGCTCGTCATAGAGCTCGCGCAGCGGGACATCCGGAATCCCCATCTCATATGAATCCGCGCGCGCGATCATGCCGAGCCAGAACACTTGAAACCCGTGCGCCGCCGCCATCCGGTCGAGTTCCTCGTTGACCGCGCTTACAAGCACCTGCCGCCAGTACCGCTCGATCGCCGCCTCCGTCTGCCGCTTTTCGCGCAGCCAGTCGAGCATGCTGATCCGGTCGAGATCTCCACGTGTGCGCCGCTCGTGAGGAATTGCATTCACCGCGCGCGCAATCGCAATCTTATCCGCGAAGCTCAGAAACTTCAGCGCGAGGAACGATCCGAAGAAATGCGCCGGCGCCGGAAGCATCCCTCGCCTGAGCGTGGAAACCCGTCCGCCCGGCTCGATGAAATGAAACTCGCGGTGAAACCGAATATTGTTCCCGACACCCAGCCGCCGGTAAAGATCCAGCAGATTGACGCAGCAGCGCAGCAGGACGTGCTGGCAATTGTCGATCATCTCCGCGTCCTCACCACCAACAGGCCAGGAAGTGGCGCGTCCGCCGAGGAAATTCCGTGCTTCGTAAATGTCGACTTCGAATCCGGCGCTGCCGAGAGCGACGGCGGAGGCGAGCCCCGCGAGGCCGCCTCCCAATACTGCGACGCGGGTCAAGCTTTGATTATCCAATCCTCGACCCTAAGCCTGGCGTTCGTGATCGCGGCGGGCGAGTGACATAGGATGTTTTTCGTGTTCCCTGCGCTGCGAGCCTTGGCCCCTGTAACCATCGCGCTTTGCGCCATGCCGGCCTTCGCGCAGTGGTTGAGCTACACGCCCGGAATCCCGCGCACCGCGCAAGGCGACCCGGACCTCTCGGCGCCGCTCCCGCGTACAAGCGACCGCAAGCCGGACTTCACCGGCGTATGGCGCCAGACGGAATCGACACAGTCCTCAATGAAACCGCAGCCCTCCGCCGCGGCGCTGTCCAAAAAGCGCATGGAGGACCTCCGCCGCGACAGCCCGGAAGCGCTCTGCCTGCCCGGGCCAATCGCATATATGGGCGTCGGGAAGATCGTCCAGACGCCCGGACTTCTGCTGATGCTCTACGGCGGAACGTACTATCGCGAGATTTTCCTCGATGGCCGCGAGCTTCCGAAGGACCCCAATCCCGACTGGCTCGGTTACTCGGTCGGCCATTGGGAGGGCGACACGCTGATCGCGGACACAATCGGCTTCAATCGCCGCACCTGGCTGATCGGCAACGGCACGCCCGGCTCGCCCCAGTTGCACGTCATCGAACGAATCCGCCGCTCTGATTTTGGACACCTCGAGGTCAAGGCCACATATGCGGATCCCACGGTCCTTCAGGCGCCCCTCGAAGTCACTACGCGGTACGTGATTGACGATGTTCAGCCTCTTGAATACGTTTGCAATGAAAATGAGCGCGACAGGCCCCACCTGATCGGCAAGGCTTCGGATTTAACCAGCGTGAAGCTCGACGCGAAGCTTCTCTCAGGGTATGCCGGGTCATACGAGTTTAAGAGCCACCTGTACGTCTTCTCGGTTTCAGGAGGGGAGCTTTTACTTACGGACGGGCCGAACAGCTTCCGGTTGATCACGCTGTCAGCGTCAGCTTTTGCCACGCTGAACGGCGTTCGCTATGACTTCGTCCGCGATGGGAGCGGAGCGGTATCCCATGTAATCGCGCGGACATCGGAAGGCGATATCACGGCGCTTCGCAAACGGTGAGTCACTGCAGCGCCGCCATCAGCTCCCCTGTCTGCCGCAGCACATTCAACCGCGCCCGCTCCGCATTGAACTGCGCGTCGTAAAAGGCGATCCACTTCTCGTTCTCGTTGAAACGCGCCTCTTCCACCTGCCGCAGCGAAGCGCGCCCTTCATTCATCTGCGCCAGCACGACTGAAAGCTGCGTGCGGGCGAGATCGAGGTCCGCCTGCGCGAGGTCTTTTGCGGCATCGGTCTTGTGGATGTCCAGATAGCTCTGGTGGATGTCGAGCGCGATCCGGTTCCGCGCCGCATCGACTTCGGCGCGGATGTGCAGCCCGTCCTGCTCGGCCTGCTCGATCTGCGCCTTCACGGCGCTGCCCATGAAAAGAGGCACCTGGATGGAAGCGCCGAGCTGGCCGTTGTTCCGCTGGAAACGTGCGAAGTACTGATCGTAGTTACTGTATTTGGTCAGCAGCGCGTACTGTGCGACCAGATCCACGGTCGGGAGACGCTGCGCTTTATCGCTTTTGATTTCGAGACCTTTTGCGGCGGCGCTCGATTGCAGACGCTTCAGTTCCTTGCTGGAAGTGATCGCCGTTTGCACAGCCGCCTCTTCGCTCGCCGGTATCGTCGCGATCCCCCGCTCCTCCTCGATCGGCGTTACCAGATCCTGCGCTCTATATCCCAGCGTGACGGCAAGACTATGCGAAGCGTAATCCCGATCGCTCTGCAGCCCGACGAGCCGCTGCTTCGCTCGAAGCAGGTTCACGTTGGCCTCCTGCGCGGTCACCGGAAGCTCGCGGCCCTCTTCGACTCGGGCCTGCACGGTCTGAAGCACTTTCTCCAGACTCTCCACTTGCTTCTGTGCGGAATCCGCCAGCCGCATCGCGCGATCCGCGTCGATGTAGAGCGAGGCGACGCGGTAGGCAATCTCGTCGTTTTTCTCGCCAGTGGCGAATCCGGCTCCGCGCGCGGTTTCCCGAGCCTGATCGATCCCATATTTCTGGGACATGTTGAAGAGGGAGGCATTGGCTTTGGCTTCGAACGCCGCCGGCGCCGAGCCTTCAATGCTGAGTGGGAACCCATTGCTGTACGCAAGCCCGCTGCCCATTCCAACGCGCGGTGTAAAGGGAGCCTTTGCGACCCGGATGCCAAGATCCGCCTTCGCCTCGTCGAGCCGCACCATCAGAACTTCCGGGTTTTGCGCCAGCGCGCGCGCCACCGCTTGTTTGAGCGTCAGGTTATGGGTTTCAGCAGGTATTACAGGAGCGGCCGCCGTGGCGACAGCCAATAATAAGGCAATTCTGCGCATGCACTATTCGTAGCGCAGTGCCTCCGTTGGGTTCAACCGCGACGCGCGGCTGGCAGGCAGCATCCCGAATACGAGCCCGACCAGACTGGAGACCGTGAACGCGATACCAATCGACCACGTGGAAATCGGAATTCGGATATTTTCCACGAAGAACTGTACGCTGAGCGGCACGGCGACGCCGGCCAGTATCCCGAAAGACCCGCCCGCAACGCTGATCAGAATCGCCTCCGTCAGGAACTGCAGCATGATCTCGCGCCGGGACGCCCCCACTGCCATGCGCACGCCGATCTCGCGCGTCCGCTCTGTCACGGTCACCAGCATGATGTTCATAATGCCGATCCCGGAGATCACAAGCGCTATCGCGGACACCAGTACGAGCACGAGACTCAGGATCTTCGCAATGCTTTTCGCGGCGTTCAGGATGCCAGTCAGATTCTCCACTTTGTAGGAAGCCCCGGCGCGATGCCGGCTTTCCAGAATTTCCCTGACCTGAGTTGTAACCGCCTCCACCTGATCGGGCGACCGCACCTGCACGTAGAGCGGGTCGATTCGTTCGACGCGAGTGAAATACTGCTGCACCGTGATCGGAATCAGGAGTGTTTCCGCATTCAGCTCCGATTGCCCGAAGCTCTCGACTTTTTCCTTGAACGTGCCGATGACCGTGAACTGCAGCCCGTGGATCTTGATGGTGCGGCCAGGCGCGGCATCGACGGTGCCATAAAGCCGTTTGGCCAGCTTCTCCGTCATCAGCGCGACCTTCTGACGCAGGTCCACGTCGCTCGCGTCCAGAAATCTGCCGGAGAGCAGTACCAGGTTCCGGACCGGCTTGTAGTATTCGTCGGACCCGATCACAAGGATGCGCTCTTCCTTGCCGTTGATAAATGTCGAGTCGTAGTTGCTTTCGATGCCCGTGGCGGCGACGATGCGATCCCCCAATTGCTGTCGTATAGCCTGCACGTCGGCGATCTTGACAAAGTCGGCATTCACTTCAGCCGAAGACGATTGCGTGCCGACCTCGTACGACGCGAAGATCATGTTCGAGCCGACACCTTCGATTTGTTCCAGGATGTAGTTCTGGCTGGTGAGTGAAATGGTGACGACGAGGATAACGGACGCTGTCCCGATCACCATCCCAAGCCCTGTCAGGAACGACCGCACCGGATTCTGGCGCAGAGCCTGCAGGCTGAAGCTCATCGCTTCGCCGATCTGCACTGGTTATCCGCCCTCGGCCTTTTTCAGCAGAGTTTGTGCTTGCCAGCGCGGCGGATCGCTCGGTTTCAGGTTTCGCGCCGCGATGTACTTCTTTAGAAGCTCACGCGCTTCCGGCAGATTGCGCTGTGACTGCACGTAGGCTGCAGCCCGGTCGAAGAGAATCCGTGCGGAATCCGGCTCAGCCGCGGTGGCCTGGGCAAACGCCTTCTCGCTCTCCTCATACCGGCCGCGGCGCGACAGGAATTTCGCCAGATCGGCAATCACACCGGCCTTATGCGGCGCCGATTCGATGGCGCGCCGCAGGTGCGACTCCGCGCTGGTGTATTGCTTCTTCTTCTCGTCGAGCCGCGCCTGTGCCAGATAGCCGCCTGTGGGGTCGTATTTCTCAAAGTGCGGCAAAAGCCCCGCGGCCTTGTCCATTCCGCCGCCGATGAAGCCGGGCGCGTCGACATAGAAATCGAAGAGATCTCCGAGCGCCTCCTGATTGGCCGGGTCGAGACGGAGCGCCTTCTCGAAGGCCTCACGAGTCTTCGTCGCGTATCCGACCGCGGTCAAAGGAAAGGACGTCTCGGCCCGCCGTCCCCACGCCCGGCCCAGCCAAGTCTGGATCATGGAATCGTTGGGGGCCAGCGTCGCCGCGCGCTCCAGCGAATCGGTCGATTTCTTGAAATCCCCGAGCATGAAGTAGCATCGCCCGAGTAGCTCAAGACTCTGTGCATCCGCCGGCGCCTGGTTCAGGAGCTTGATCGCGCTCTGGTATTCGCTGCGCTCATACAGGCTTAGAGCACCATTGGAGGCGCCCCCGGCGGCCAGCAGCATACCGCTCAGCACCGGTGTCAAAGACAACAATGTCAAAACGAGCGTGCGAACCAGTTCCCCGCGCATTTCACCTGTATAAATCGATGAAAAGCAAAGCGCCATGGTTTCAATTATTGGGCTTGCGTGCAGGGTTTCGGTTGAACAACCGAAAGACTTCGGCCATCGCGATCCACAGATTCAGGATTCCGATCCCGCTCACCGCGCCGCGCACATACGCGTTGGCCCAGAACGAGTGCCAGACCGGCTGCGCCGTCCCGGTGATCGCCCATGCGAAGTAATTGGAGGTCCACCCATCCGTCCACGGATATATCAGCAAGAAGAGTCCCAGCTCGAAGCAAAAGATGATGAATACGATCGAGCTAAAACGCTGGAACCAGCCGGGACCCGGTGGGACAACAGGCGCCGTGCCTGCAGAGGTCTCGGGATGACTTGCGACGATCTCCGGAGCCGAATCGCCCACACCCGACTCGTGCATAGGCATTGAGCTCACGCGGTGGCAAACATCTCCATCTGGCGGTCTTGAGGTAGCGGTGAGAACAAGGCATATCGCCGAACAGGCTCGAAGCTGAACCGGTGGAGCGGCGTTGGTCCGTGGGCTTTGATGGCGGCCATGTGCTCGGGCGACTGATACCCTTTGTGGTTTTTCAACCCATATTCAGGATAGAACTTGTCCCACTCCCGCATCATCCGGTCGCGATACACTTTGGCGATTATCGAAGCGGCCGCGATCGCATGGCAGCGTTCGTCACCCTGTACGAGGGGCTGCTGCGGAAGGGAAATGTCAAGCGGTACGGCGTCGACCAGCAGGAAGTCCGCCGCGGGGTTCAACTGCTGGACGGCCGTCTTCATTGCCAGCCGTGACGCCTGGTAAATGTTGATCCGGTCGATCGTCGCGGCGTCCACTGCGGCCACGGCCCACGCAAGCGCTCGTTCGCGAATGCGCGCTGCCAGCACCTCACGCCGATCCGGTTCGATTTGTTTGCTGTCGTTGAGGCCGCGGATTAGTGCGCCTGGCGCCAGAATCACCGCACCGGCTACAACCGCGCCGAACAGCGAGCCGCGCCCGACCTCATCCGCGCCTGCGACGTAGTGAAAACCTCGCGCCCGCAGCTCCTGCTCGAGGAGGCCCTGGCACTTCCACATCCCCTTTTTACTTCTACCCGCACGCAATGACGCTTCGGCCTGCGCGGTGCGGCTTTTCCGAGGATCATTCGCGGCGCGGGCCATGACTTGCCCTGCCGGTGAACTAGGTGCGTTCCTTCAACCTTGCGGCCTTGCCCTTCAGGCCACGCAGATAATAGAGCTTCGAACGGCGGACCTTACCCGTGCGGACCAGATCGATATGGTCGATAATTGGCGCGCTCAGCGGGAAAATACGTTCCACGCCCTGTCCGAAGCTGACCTTACGGACGGTGACGGTCTCGCCCAAACCGGTGTTCTTCCGTGCCAGAACCGTGCCTTCGAAAACCTGGATGCGCTCTTTTTCGCCTTCTTTGATCTTGACGTGCACCTTGATGGTGTCGCCCGGACGAAACGCCGTCAGATTGGTACGACGCTTCTTTTCAACAAACCTGGATAACAACGCGTTCTGCATTTCGGAAACCTTGAGGTGGGGTAAGTTCTTATGTTACTACAAGCAGCCCGCTACTGCGCGCGCCGGCGCTGCACCGGCGCAGTCAGCATCTGGACGAGCTTGTCAACCAGGTCCTGTGGAGTATCCACGCGGATCGAAATCGACCGCCCCTGCTGGTCGACGTTGATCCCGTCCCAGAGCTTGAGCAACTCTGATTGATTCTCCGGGACATTCAGCCGCCCCAACCCTACGATCCCGCGCACCGCATCCCGCAGGCTCATGGCATCCTTCTCGGTGGTTGCCGTGCCGTGCACATCCGCCCGCACCCCCATACTGAAGTCCGCCTGGAACCACGTATCCTGCAAACCCCGCAGGATCTTCGAGAAATCGATCCCGGTGTTCGCGCCCGGCAGATGATCGGCGACGAAGGCCCCAGCGCCGGTTGAAATTCCCCAGAGCTGGCTTTGCGGACTGATGCCACCGAGCCGCGCCACCAGAGGCTGTGCTGCTGTATGCGATCCCGAAACCCACTCATCCAGGGCAGCTTCGAGCGTCTTGACGTCGCCTGCCGCCGCCAGGGTCGGATCGAGGATGCAGAAGCCCGCCTCGCCTTTGCCAATGATCTCGTACTTGCCATGCCGGAACTTCCGAACATCGGTGAGGCCTGGCGCATTCCAATGAAAGGTCCCGCGTGCCAGCAAAACGGTTCCCGATGCTGTTGAAGCCAGAAGAATATCGCGAACATCGCGGCGCGGATCGAAACCCGTCTCGGCAGCGAACTGATCGAGCTGTGCCAGACTCGACGTGCCGATCATTTTCCGGTAAATCGCGGTCTGTTTGATCAGATCCATCCGCGCGCCGACCAGGCTCGTTGCGCCCGGAGGAACCATCTTTTCCAGTACGTTGTCGATTCGCGGCTGAGCCGGCAGTATTCCGGCAAAAACAAATAGCAACGCCGCGCGAGTCATCAGAAACTCCTCCGCTGAAAGCGCCAGAGTCCAAGCCCCAGCACTACAGCGCCAAACAGAGCCGTGCTCCAGACGGGCATCCAGCTCCCGATTGGTTGATTCAGAATCATATGGCGGATCATCACGCTGACATCCGCGGTTTTCGGCAGACTGTAATACAGAACTCTCACTACATCCCGCGACCATTCCGAGCTCAGCAGCCGCTCAATTTGCGACTTCTGCGCGAGAATCGGCGTTATGATCATGATCGCAAAAGTGATCATGATCGCCACCGCCGAACTGTCCCAAAGGACGCCCACCAGCACGAGAACGGCCAGCAGCACGGCGAAGATGAATATCGTGTAGAGACTGGATATCAGGAAGCCTATCCCCCACACATTCGTCTTCACGCCGAAGATGATCCATGAGCCCCCGACGAGGTAGAGAATATTCGCAGCCACCACCAGAACATTTCCGAGATAACGCCCGAGCAGCAGATGGGTTCGCGACACCGGTTTGGAGAGCAGCAGCTCGATGCGGCCCGGTTCGAAAACCGCGGCGACCAGACCCGCTGAAGCAAACACCGCCAGCGCCATACCCGCGAAGTAGAGGATCATCGCGATCACGCTCTGCGTTCCTGTAACGAGACCCTGCACATCCGTGCTCGGATTACTGCGTCCGAAGATCGTGACCGTCGCGATCGCACCCTGCACGACGTCGATCCGCATGATGAACGTCAGGAAGAGCAGCAGCAGGGAGCAGCAGGCGAAGAATCCCCAGAAGATCCGCCGCGCAAAGGCCTCGCGGAATGTATCGCGAATGAGCGCGATCGTGGTAGTCACGGCCGGACCCCGCCTTCGACCGTCTTCATGAAGACCTCTTCGAGCGTGCTGCGCGTCCGGCCGAGCGATTCGATTTCGCAGCCGCTGGAACGCATCAGATCAACGGCCTGATTGGCGTCGCCCCGTGTCGCGAACAGCAGCCGGAGCGAGCCGTTGTCTGAGGTGAATGAGCGCGCCCGGGTTCGCAATTCCTTCGCGACCCCTTCGGGCACGTGCATGCCCTCCACGTGATATCCGCTTCCCTGCGTGAGGTCTTCGACCGACCCGGTCAGCGCGAGCTTGCCTTTTTGGATGATCGCCACTTCCCGGCAGAACAATTCCACTTCCGAAAGCAAATGCGAATTGAGAAAGATCGTTACGCCCTGCTGCTCGAGCGCGTGGAGTATGTCCCGGATGTGCTTGCGTCCAACGGGGTCCACCCCGTCACTCGGCTCATCAAGCACCAGCAGCTTCGGCGAATGGATGAGCGCTTGCGCCAGGCCTACACGCTGCAGCATGCCTTTGGAATACTTCCCGAGCCGCAAGCCGTGCGCGCGCTCATCGAGCCCAACCATGTTCAGAAGTTCAGGGATGCGTTTGCGGCGCGCGTTCGTTGCCATGCCGGAAAGAGCGCCGTAAAAGTCGAGCATGTCAAAGCCGGTCATGTAGGTGGGGAACCGGTGATTCTCGGGCAGATACCCGATCGGACGCCGCGCCTCCGCATGGCGGGTGTCCTTCCCGAAGACCATGGCGCGTCCAGCAGTCTGATGCGTGCAGGAGAGCAGCATCTTTACGAACGTGGTTTTGCCCGCGCCGTTGGGTCCCAGCAATCCATACGTGGAACCGGCCGGCACGCGCAAGGAAATGTCATCGACCGCGCGCAGTTCGCGGGCCGAAAATGCAGTCCGGAATACTTTGGTCAGACCCTCGGTCTCGATTGCGTAAGCAGCCACTCTATGAAGGATAACGAACTTACGAGAACTTTCGTTCGGAATCCGGCTGGGCGAAATGAGACCGCGGAACTATGCGAGCTGCGCCATTCGAGGGTTTACTGCGCGCGGCGAAAACGCTTGCGCAGTCCAACAGCCAGCAAAGCGAATGCGCCGCCGATCAGGGCGGAGGTGTTGGGCTCCGGGGTGTCCTGAACCGTGAGGCTGCACTGCTGGCAATTTGTTGGCGCCGGTGTCGCGTGGGTGGACACCGTGTCTGTCAAGTGAACCGGGGCAGTGCCGATCACAAATGAAGCGCTGCCGTCGGTCGGGAACGAAAAAGACCCAGGCGCTGCCCAGAACGCATCGCTTTCCACGAACTTGAAGGTTACTGTATTGCTGTCGGCGAAATCGGCGCCGGAGAAATCGGAGAACAGAACATCTACTTCCGCATCGCTGCCGGAAGAAGTGAAGCTGAAATGATCGAAGGATTCACCGGTTGTCACGGTCGACCCTGGAAGCACCGGCCCGCACACTGTTGGACACGCCGAGTTCGGCGCGGCGTTAAACATCTCCGGACCGACCCACGAGAACTGGTAGTCGGTGAATGCGGAATCATCCTCGACGCCGTTGGTTATGGACGGCAGGTGGAGAGTGTAAACAAAGACGTCGGTACTGGGGACGGCGACGATTGAGCCCGCCAGCATATTCCCCACTGCGAGCAATCCAAGAACTACAAGACCGGGAGCCTTCAAAATCCTGTAACCTCCGTTTTCTGAATTCGGGCGTCTCTGAACGCCTTTGTTGTTTCGATGACCCGGTCAGTATGCCAGAAGACACACATCCGATCAAGATTTCTTAGCCCGGAGGGGTTCCAGTACTGAGGATCGCTTTTCGTCGTCTGCTCGCGACCTCGCAGCGGACGCTGCATAACAGTGGGGATATCAAGGGTCGGCGGCCCTTGGCTAGTTAGTAAAGCTGCTGACGGCTTCCTTCTCGTCATGGAACGTCGGGATCAGGGTGCTGAGCCCGGTCATGTCGAGAAGTTTTTTGATCTCCGGCGCCGGATTCATCATCTTGAGCGCGCCCCGGTTCTTGACGAGATGCGAATAGCAGCTCATCAATTGTCCCAGCCCCGCGCTGTCGATGCGCGTCACACGACTCAAGTCGATAATGACGCGGGAATCGCTCTGCTCGAGGACTTCTTTGCGCAAGGCATCGAGATCCTGCGCGGAATGCGTCAACTCCGCGTTCGCTTTGAAACGCAGCACCGACACGCCGCCCGTCTGGTTCCATGCCAGGTTCGAGGCCTTCAGATCGTTGGCCATACGCTCGCTCAGCCGCAGTTCCTCAAAGCATTCGTCGCAGCCGAGATAATGGCCTTCAAATTCCTCGACAGCTTCGGAGTCCAGTGACCGCGACAAGTACTTCGCGATCACCTGCTCTCGGTCGATCGGTTCCTTTTTGCAGACCATATTTCCGTCCACCCACTCAGTGTTCAGACCCGGAATTTCGTTTCAATTCCGGTCCATACACCCGCCGGAAGCGTTCTTTGGCACGGAACAGCACTACCCGGAACTGGGCATCGCTCATGCCCCACTCCCGGCAAATCTCTTCTTTTTCGCGGCCTTCAAGGTACAGCGACCGCAGAATTGACCGATCCCGCTCAGCCAGCTCTTTCAGGCCATTGTCGATGGCGTCGCGCATCTCAAAGATCTCCGCGTCGGGACGTACACCAGCATCGGGAATCGGAATATCCGGATCGATCGTCGGTTCGCGCTTGATCCGCCGACGGTATTCAAGGATTACATTCCTGCATACGCCGTTCAAAAACGCGCCGAACTCCTCGGTGTTGCGAATCTGCTGGCGCTGTTCCGCGCGCAGGAAACGCGTCAGGCTTTCCTGTACGAGATCATCCACGTCGGCGCAGTTGTGGCCGACGTGGTAGAGCACCTTATAGCGGAGTTTCAGCCGGAGCCGATCGAGCGAAGGTTCGTTGAGATCCATGGAAGTACGCGGAGCGGGCGCGTCGGCAGCCGCTTCATCCTCCCGGCGGGATTTCGGGTCTTTCAAAACATTGGTTCGCGCTGCCGCCACGATTCCTGCTTTTCCTGCCGTCGTTCCCTTGTCCCGGTCCCTTATCCCGCACTCACGCCGGTAGCCTTGCGGCTCTGGAAGCACTCACGGCAAAATACCGGACGTCCCTGAGTGGGCCGGAAGGGTACCGTCGTTTCACGGCCGCATTGGGAACAGACTGCGGACGTTTCAACTCTTCCCGGCGGTCCTCCTCGTTCCGAAGGACTATTCTGCCGTTTGAGCTTGCACGCCTTGCAGCGTTTGGGTTCGTTCTTGAAGTCCTTCTCGTAGTAAAACTGCTGCTCACCTGCGGTAAACACGAACTCCGAGCCGCAGTCCATGCACTTCAACACCCGATCCTGAAATTCCGGCATGGCACCATCCTGGAGGCGTGAAGTGGAGCGCTTGCCATTCGCTCCGCTTGTTATGAACCGCGCGCGAGCCGGGTGCGCCACGGAGCGCTCCAGCCCGGCTCGATATCTTTTCTGATCGATATCGACTACTCGATATCGCGGCGGCTCTTTTTCCGATTGCGTTTGCGTGCCAGCGCCTGCTTGACCCGCAATTTCTCCCCAGGCTTCAAATAAAACGAATGGCGCTTGACCTCTTTGATGATGTCTTCCTGCTGCACCTTGCGTTTGAAGCGCCTGAGAGCGTTTTCCAGGGTTTCACCGTCCTGGAGTCTGACTTCAGCCAAAACTTACGACACCTCCAAACCGATCATGGATTTGCAACCTGACTGTATTGTCCTGGACGTTAAACCCAGACTACCCTGTCAGGGTACTGATATCATATGGGCCTGAACTAAAAAGTCAAGCCCGTCAACCCCTTGGGACGCCCCGCCTAAGTACTCAACGACTCCTGTTATGGTTAACGTCCTCGCGATATTGCTGGCTGGAGGAGCGGGTGAACGGCTCCATCCCCTCACGCGTGATACCGCGAAACCAGGAGTTCCGTTCGGTGGCGTCTACCGGATCATCGATTTCACACTCTCCAACTGCATGAACTCCGATGTCCGCAGAATCTTCATCCTAACACAATACAAGTCACTGGAATTAAACAGACATATTCGTGACGGCTGGCACATTTTCGCGACCGCGATGGGCGAATTCGTCGAGATCCTGCCTCCCATGAAGCGAGTCAGCGACGAATGGTACCGAGGTACAGCCGACGCTGTGTACCAAAACTTAAAGAGTATTCTCACTGAGAAACCTTCCCAAGTACTGGTCCTCTCGGCCGACCACATTTACAAGATGAATTATGGTGACATGCTCGCGTGGCATGTTGCCAAAGCCGCCCAGGTCACAATCGCGACCATCCGGGTTGACCCCGCCGAAGCCCATCATTTCGGGATTGCAGATATCGGCGCGGATTATCGCATCCGCGGATTTGAGGAAAAACCTCTGCATGGCAACCCGGCCCGCTCCGCTTTCGACCCTTCCAAAGTCAGCGCTTCCATGGGCATCTATATCTTCGATACCAGTGCCCTGATCGAAGAACTCGTGGCCGATGCCGCCCGTCCGGATTCGGCTCACGACTTTGGCCGGGATATCCTGCCCAACTGCCTTGCCCGCCGCCGCGTCGTCGCCTGGGACTTCCTCGATATGAACCGCAAGGCCGCTCTCTACTGGCGTGACGTTGGCACCCTCGACGCCTACTACGAAGCCAACATGGACCTGGTCGACGTCTCGCCCGAGTTCAATCTGTACGACGAGCGATGGCCGGTGCGCACACGCGCATTCCCGGCGCCGCCGGCAAAGTTTGTTTTCGCCCAGGAAGGCCGTCGTATGGGCGTCGCGACCGATTCGATCGTTTCGCCCGGCTGCATTGTCTCCGGAGGACGCGTCAATCGCAGTGTGCTGTCGCCGTGGGTCCGCGTGAACAGCTATTGTGAGATCGAGGAATCGATCCTGCTGCCCCACGCCAGCATTGGCCGCTACAGCCGCATCAAGCGGGCCATCATCGGCGAGCGTGTCACCTTACCGGAAAACAGCCGAGTTGGATTCGATGCCGAAGAAGATCGCGCGCTCGGCTACGTGGTCACCGAGTCGGGGATTACGGTCGTACCCTCGCCGGCATCGTAGCATCTGTAACCTGAGCGCCCGTATCATAGACTCTTATGCTCAGCCTGCAGCCGGAGATCGAGCGGATCTTCGACACCCCCCCATCGGTCTACACCCCGGATCACTTCTCCCTCTTCGCAATATTCAAACAAGGCATTAACGCCGGTACGATCCGCGCGGCCGAGCCGGACGTCTCGGCCCAGCCCGGTGGGTGGCGTGTCAACCCCTGGGTAAAAAAGGGCATTCTCCTTGGCTTCCGCATGGGAGCCATGGTCGACATGTCCATCGACGCGGTTCGGCAGCCCTTCTTTGACAAGTCGACTTACCCGGTGCGCCAAATGACGGCCGCCGACGGCGTCCGCATCGTGCCCGGGGGCTCCAGCATTCGCGATGCAAGCTTTATTGGCCGGGGTGTGATTTGCATGCCGCCCATGTATGTGAACGTCGGCGCGTACGTCGGGGATGGCACGATGGTCGACTCCCATGCGCTTGTGGGAAGCTGCGCGCAGATCGGGCGCAACTGCCACATCTCTGCCGCATCCCAGATTGGCGGCGTCATCGAGCCTGTCGGTGCGCTGCCCGTCATCATCGAGGATGAGGTGCTCGTCGGCGGCAACTGCGGGATCTATGAAGGAACCGTCGTGAAGGCTCAGGCAGTCCTCGGCACCGGTACGATCCTCAACCGCTCCACGCCGGTCTATGATCTCGTTCTCGGAAAAATTTATCGAGCGACGGATGACCAGCCCCTCGTCATTCCCGAAGGCTCCGTTGTCATCGCCGGCTCCCGCGCGGTCACTATCGGGCCCGGCAAGGACTGGGGCATCTCGATCTATACGCCCGTGATCGTGAAATACCGCGACGACAAAACCGGCGCACGCATCCAGCTCGAAGACCTTCTCAGGTAGGTTATTTGCGCGGAGGCTGTTGAATTTATGAGACCGCTCTGGAGACGTCGGATGGCGGCACAGACTTCAGCCGTGGTTTGAAATCGTGAAATCACAGCTGAAGCCCGTGCCACCATCCTGCATCTCGTCAACATTAAGCCGAAACCGGCGCTGCTACGACCAGATCGCGGTGAGCGCGCGCTGAAAATTCCCGCCGAGCGCCAGCGAGATATGTTCGTCGGTGTATCCGCGCTTGATCAACCCGTCTGTCAGGTCGTGCACGCGTTCGACGCCTTGCAATCCCGCGATGTCGTAAAGCATCGTCGACACGCCGCGTTTGTCGCGGCCGTCGAGATCGGTATCGCTTCCGAGCCCGACATGCTCGATCCCGGCAATCTTCACGACGTGATCGAAATGGTCGAGCACATCATCCATCGTCACCGGATCCTTCGTCCTCACAAAGTGCCGCACTCCGGTCAAACCGATCACGCCACCTTTCCGGGCGGCCGCGACAATCTCCGCGTCGGTCTTGCAACGCGCCACGCCAGGTGCAAGGCTCTTGCAGTTCGAATGCGTAATCAGAACCGGCTTCGTCGAAGCCTCGATCGCATCGAGCGTTGTCCGCTCGCCGCAGTGGGACACATCGATCGCCATGCCGAGCGTGTTCATCCGCGCCACGACAGAGTGGCCAAATTCCGTCAGTCCATGATCGACCGCTTTGCAGCCGGCGCCCAGCCGGTTGCCGGAATTGTACGTCAACTGCGTCAACCGCTGGCCCATCTGGTAAAAGACATCCACGTCATCCAGATTGCGCAGATGGTTCGCATCCTGCATTCCCAGAATGATTCCGATCTTTCTGGCCGCCTTCGCGCCAGCGAGATCGGCCGGCGCATCGACGCGCACAAACCACTCCGGATGGTTCGTGATCAACCGGTTCCAGCGAATGAACCAATTCCGCGTAATGTCATGCGACCTCTCGCTCTCAAATGCCACCGCTGGGTGGAACACGTCGATCCCCGATGACTTCAGCTTGTCGAAATCTTTCTGCGTGAAGTTTTCCGGAGCGGCCTGCCACTTCTCCAGTCGCGCCCAATCGAGCGTCAGCAGCCCGAGCATGTCGATGACATTGGACTGCGCGACCAGATCGATGGCGCGCGAGGAACATCCGGCGGCGTACAAGCGGTCGGCGATCGGAGCGGCCGCACACACGGCAACCCACGATGCCCCGCGTCCGAGAAAAGTTCTTCGGAGCAAGGTCGTCCTCAAAAAAGGAATTGGACTCAGATTACTACACTCTTAGTACGTACGCAAAGGCAGGACGTATATATACAGGTGATCGAATCGACAAACCCGCGTAAATCATCCATGATCTTCTAGATACCAGCCCATGCCCGATTTGCGCATCAGTGTACTCGATCAGTCGCCCATTCCTGAGGGATTCGCGGCCGGCGACGCCCTCCGGAATTCGATCGATCTGGCCCAGCTCGCGGACCGACTTGGATACACCCGCTACTGGGTGGCGGAACACCACGGGACGCGCGGGCTGGCCTGCAACAGTCCGGAAGCCCTGATCGGACCCATCGCCTCAGCTACAACTCGCATTCGCGTCGGCAGTGGGGGCGTCATGCTGCCCCATTACAGTCCGTTCAAAGTGGCCGAGACCTTCAGCATGCTCGCGGGTCTTTATCCCGGCCGCATCGATCTCGGGATCGGACGCGCGGCCGGCACCAGCCCGAAAGTTGCCTTCACTCTCCAGCGCGACCGCCGGCAGGCCGCGCCCGACGATTTTCGCGAACAGCTCGACGAGTTGCTCGCCTACTGCGCCAACAAGACGCCGTATCATTTCCAGAGCCCGGATATCTGGCTGCTCGGCTCTTCTCACGACAGCGCCATCTGGGCCGCCGATCTGGGACTCCCTTACGTCTTCGCGGACTTCATCAATCCCAACGGCGCTCAGATCGCGCGCTACTACCGCCAGACCTTCACGCCATCGGAATTGCAACCCACAGCTCGGACCGGCGTCGCGGCATGGGCTATTTGCGCGGACTCCGCCGAGGAAGCGGCGGAACTCTCGCTCAGCTTCCGGATGATGATGACGATGCTCTTCCGCGGACGCTCGATCCCCGTTCCCACCGTCGAGACGGCACGGCGCTTCCTCGAAGAAGAGCGTCTGCTGCCGGACCAGGTTCCCGTGGGCCGCCGCATCCTGACGGGCACGGCTGACCACGTCCGGGAGAACGTTGAGAAGCTGGCGCGCGATTACGATGCCGAGGAAGTCCTGATCGTCAACATCGTCCACGATCATCAGGCGCGCCGTCGCTCTTACGAGCTCATCGCCAGCGCGTTTAATCTGGACGCGAAGTGATATGTTGTGAGCAGGCGTTCGAGCCGCCACCCGTCCGCGGAAAGGACTGAGTCCACTCGCGAGCACCACAAACGCACACAAGCGAACTTTCTTTCGGCCTGAACCAGCGGACACCAGGCAAACGAAAGGACGTTCGTCGATGAAAATTCTTCCGCTCCAACCGAGTCTGGCTCAACTCAAGCACCAGGCAAAAGATTTACTGCGTATTTGTCGCGCGAGCGATAGTCTTACGACGCTGGCTACCGCCCAATACCAGCTCTCAAACACCACGTCGAGCTCATCACTGGAGTCGAAGCTCGCGTCTTCCGTCTCCAGAAGGAGTTCGCGGCTGGAGACGCAGAGTCAAAACGCCGCCTCCTCAAACCCGCACACAACGCGAGCCGTTTTGAAAACTACGACCCGGGTGCTCCCACGCTCTCCTTCGCCGATGCCCGCCTACTCATCGCCAATGAGGAGGGATACGCCTTCTGGTCCAGGTACGAGAGCTTCCTGTATCTCGATCCGGCGGTCCAGACTGTGATTGCTTCCGCCCGCGCTGGCGATTTCGTGAAATTGCAGGGTGCCCTCCACGCCGATCCCTCTGCTGCCAACCCCAAGTGGGTCGCAGGCTTTCCCGCGCCGAATCCTGTCCCGAACGATTCGATTCCGCTCTTCTGCATCTCGGAAGCCGTCTTTCGCAAGACCAATCGCGCCGGCAACGAATACGCGATGACACGCGCTCTGCTCGGGGCGGGCGCGGATCCGGAAATCGATCGGGGGCAACCGCTCACCGGCGCCGTCAGCTTCGGCGCAATCGACGTCGTCAAAGCTCTGCTCGAGTCCGGAGTTTGCCCGGACGGCTTTCATCGTGACGGACTGCCGATGGCCTTTGCTCTGCATTTCGATCACGAGGCCATCGCGGAACTGCTTGCCGGCCGCGGCGCAAAACTCGATCTTCGCTTCGCCGCCGGGCTCGGCCGGCTCGAGCGCGTCAGGAACTGGTTCAACGCCGATGGAACGCTGAAGCCGGGAGCGGGCGCTCTTTCCGACCCTTACGGACCACTACCGCGTGCAGCAGGGTGTCCCCTATAACTGTGCCCGGACCCGCGAGAACATCCTGAGCCAGGCACTGTATTTCGCGTGCATTCACGGCAAACTGGACGTTGCCGGCTTCCTTCTGTCGCAAGGCGCGGATGTCAATGCCATCGTCCCGGGGCTGGACTCCAGGGCCACCGTTCTCCACCAGGTGGCTGCAAGGAAGAACGGCGCGCCGACAATCCGCTTTCTCCTTGAACACGGCGCGAACCCGCGCATATGCGACGAACACCACCACACGACAGCAGCCGAGTGGGCTCGCCACTTCAAGCAAGACGAATCTGCCAATCTGCTGTCTGCCCAATGAAATAATGATTCGGATGGGCATTACTGTCGAACCGAAGCCCGCGGCCGCTCCAGCTCAAAGCGAGAAGACCGTCTACTCGATCCTGCTTGCCATCAGCTTCTCTCATCTGCTCAACGACATGATCCAGTCGTTGCTGCCCGCGATCTACCCGATCCTCAAGACAAACTTCCACCTCGATTTCGCGAAGATCGGCCTGATCACCCTGACCACCCAGCTCACCGCTTCGCTTCTGCAGCCGCTCATCGGGCTCTTCACCGACCGCAAGCCCAAACCCTATTCGCTCCCGTTCGGAATGGGCTTCACGCTTGTCGGCCTCGCTCTGCTTTCCACGGCGTCCAACTATGCCTTCATCCTTACCGCCGCCGGATTGATTGGCATGGGCTCGGCCGTCTTCCATCCGGAATCGTCACGGGTGGCCCGCATGGCTTCCGGAGGACAACACGGGCTCGCTCAATCCGTCTTCCAGGTCGGCGGCAATCTCGGATCCTCTCTCGGCCCGCTCCTCGCGGCATTCATCGTTCTGCCGCGCGGACAGCACAGCATCGTCTGGTTCACCTCCGCCGCATTGCTCGCGATCGTCCTTCTGAGCAACGTGGGAGCCTGGTACAAACGCCGCGGACCCATCTCCCGCGCGAAGAAGGCGATCAAGCATCCCGAACTGACGACGAGGCGCGTCGCCGTCTCGATTGGCGTGCTGATCGCGCTCATGTTCTCGAAGTTCTTCTATCTATCGAGCCTGTCGAGCTATTACACGTTTTTTCTCATCAGCAAATTCCATGTTTCCGTTGAGAACGCCGAGATCCATCTCTTCATCTTTCTCGGTGCTGTTGCCGCGGGCACAATCGCGGGCGGACCCATCGGCGACCGCCTCGGCCGCAAATACGTCATCTGGTGCTCGATCCTCGGCGTACTACCGTTTACTCTTGTGCTGCCGTACGCCAACCTCCTCTGGACGGGCGTCCTCAGCGTGATCATCGGCCTTATTCTTGCCTCGGCTTTTTCGGCGATCGTCGTCTACGCGCAGGAACTCGTGCCGGGACGTGTCGGCGCGATTTCCGGACTCTTCTTCGGACTGGCTTTCGGACTCGGCGGCGTCGGCGCGGCGGCGCTCGGCCAACTCGCCGATCGTAGCGGCATCTACTTCGTCTACCAGATTTGCGCGTTCCTGCCGGCCATCGGACTTCTCACCGGATTCCTCCCCAACCTGGATCGCCGGCGCACAGCATGAAGCTCCGGATTACTGCCAGCCGCCACACGCCTTTTTACACACCGCTCGTCTGCACGATGGCTGCGGGGTTTCTCGACAAGCACGGCATCGAGTACACCTACGGTGTGCTGCCTGCGGGCGAAACGTCGGCCAGCATGATTGCAGCAGGGAAAACCGACGTAGTGCAGACGGCGCCCTCCACCAATTGGGCGCGGATGGAGAAAGGCGAAACCGGTTTCCCTCTAAACTTTGCGCTGATCAACCGGCGCGACGGCTTCTTCCTCGTGCCATGCCCCGCTTCCTTCAAGGATCTCGAAGGCAAACGCATCCTCGCGGATTTCGGTTCGCAGCCGCTGACGATGCTCCGCTATGCGCTCCACTTCAACGGCGTCCAACTGGAAAAGGTGGAATTCGTAAAGTCAGGCGAGGCCGACTACGTTCACATGCAGTCGCCAAAACAGCCGGGCCTTTCACTCGGAGCCGCCACTCCGCCCAACGCGTTCAGCAGTCTTTGCGCCTCCCGGCAATTTCTTGCGACGGAGACATACCGCGCGTTCCACAAAGCCTTCGCCGAAGCGAAAGAGTGGGTGCGCCGCACGCCGGCCGCAGAAATTGCCGCGACGGAAGCTTCACACTTTCCGGACTATCCCCTGTCCGTGCTCGCCGGAATCATCGATCGGTACAAAGCGATGGGTGCCTGGGATGGTGGCCCCGAAATCCCTCGCGACCTCTACGAGCAATCCCTCAACGTCTTCGAATCGACCGGCGCCATCAAAGTACGCCAGCGTTACGACGATGTCTGCGTGGAATTCTGACGCTGCAGTTTCTCGAGAAAGCGCTCGCCCCGTTCGGCAAGCCTTCGCTCCAGCCGGACCGTACAATCGCACCCCTCGCAAGCCCACGGCTCCGAGCCATCCAAATCGCGGCATTTCCCGCGATCGTGCGCATCCTGAATCCTGACCAGCTCGAAATGCTTCTCCCAATACGGCCGCTCTTCCTGAAGTGGTGTCGGACAAAAGCAGACCTCCACCCACCGCGCCAGCCCATCGGCATCGACTCGCGCGTCCCGCATATTGCGCAGATATTCACCGCCCGCGATGGACCCGTGCCCGAGCGTGCCATCGTCAATCGCCCGCTGCAGCGCCGCCTCGCCGCCAGCCTTTACCCGAGCGCGGACCAGATACCGCATACGTCCCCAATTTACCCCGATTCAACCCACGTCCAGATCGTGCGTCGGCATCGCGACGGGTATAACCAGAGTTATACAAGGAGCCACTATAGGAAGACAGCAGTCTCTCTGCCCGATGACCTCTTCCGGTGTGCGGAAGCGACTGCTCGCCGTCTGAGTATTTCGCGGAGTCAGCTTTACGCAACGGCGAATCGATGAGTTTCTTCGCCGGCAGGAGACCGGTGCTGTCACCGCGCAACTGAACGATGTCTATTCACGAGCCACCGCCAACGTCGCTGCGAGGCTGCATCGCGCGCAAAAGCGATCCCTCCTCAAAGAAACCCTGGTAAATGGACGAAATACGGCACGGAGAGAGATCTGGTGGGCAGAGCTCGGCACGCTTGCTCCACGACTGCAAGCCTTTGTGGATGAAGGTCTGCGATTAGCGCTGGAACTTGCATAGCTGCGCTTGCATTCGGCAATATAGTTCCCGGAGCGCGACAGCACACCCGTCCATCCCTGGCCTGATGGCCGACTGCGCTGACGCTATTCCTCTACAAATTTCTTCAGGCGTTCCAGCGCGGCATCCCACTGCTTGGAAATGATTGCGAGATAACGCTCGGCATCCTCGATGCGCGGCCTGCGCAGCTCCCAAAGACTCTCGCGTCCACGCCGCGAACAGGTGACCAGGCCTGCTCGCTGCATGACGCCGAGATGTTTGGTGATCGCCTGTCGCGTAACTCCCGACCCGGCCGTGAGCCGCGTGATCGACGTCGCGCCGCGACTCGAGAGGTGCGAGACCAGCCGCAGCCTCGTCTCGTCTCCCAGGGCGGCAAACAGCTCGGCTTGTTTACGATTCGCGCGCAATGTACTTCCCGAACACGGGAACCATGATGCTCCAGCCGTGATCGTTGGAACTGAATGCCTGCGCCCGGCGTTCAAGCGGAATGTGTTCGAAACCCGATTCAGTCAGCGTCAGCTTTACGCCTTCGTGGGTCTGTTCCATCGTGAACTCGACCAACGTTGTGGGCTCGGCTGAATAATCCTTGTTCTCGTCAATCGCGTGAGGATGCCAGCGGAACGAAAACACCTTCTCCGGCTCCATCCGGTCGATCAGGAGTTCGACTCTTTTGCCCTCGTGCTGCTTCTGCGCTTTCCGGACCTCCTCATCCACCTGAGTCCCGACGATCGATCCGGTCATTTTCGCGCCGGGCCGGAACTGCCCGTCCAGCCGGAACCCAAACCACCTCCCGAATTCGTCCGCATCCGACAACGCGCGCCACACGCGGGCCGCCGGCGCCCGCAACAAAATTTCCTTCCGAATCACGTCCGCGCTCATACGCAACCTTTCAGTTGCATATTATCGCACCGGAGGCATCGTATATAGTGACTCACCATGAAGCGAATGTCAGTCGTACTCTCGCTCACAGCGATCGCGGTGGCGGGCGTTCTCCTCCACGCTGCAACTCCACAGGCGCCGCGCTTTGAAGTCGACGCCTTCTGGCCCAAACCACTTCCGAACCACTGGATCCTCGGCCAGACGATCGGCGTCTCGGTCGACGCGCAGGACCACATCTGGATCATTCACCGGCCCGGCTCCATCGAGCCCGGCGAGCATCACCTCACCGCGAATCCCCCGATCTCGCAATGCTGCGCCGCCGCGCCGCCGGTTCTCGAATTCGATCAGGCAGGAAATCTGATCGCATCGTGGGGCGGGCCCGGCAAGGGCTACGACTGGCCGATCTCCAACCACGGCATCACCGTCGATTGGGAAGGCAATGTCTGGATCGGCGGCAACGGACGCGACGCCGGGAGCGGTGTCGGTGCGACAGGCGGCTCTGACTCGCCGGCGGGCGGGCGAGCGGCGGCGCCGAAAGGCTTGCAGTCGTTCGAGGACAACATGATCCTCAAGTTCACTCACGACGGCAAGTTCCTGATGCAGATCGGTAAGCCGCACTCGAGCAAAGGCAGCAGCGATATTGCAAATCTGCGGCTGCCCGCCAAAATCTTTGTGGACCCGAAGGCGAAGGAGGCCTATATCGCCGACGGCTATGGCAACCACCGCGTGATCGTTTTCGACGCCGAGACCGGCAGGTACAAACGCCATTGGGGCGCCTACGGGAAGAAACCCAGTGACGACGACCCCGGCGCGTACAAGCCGAAGGCGCCGGCCGCGCAGCAGTTCCGCAATCCTGTCCACTGCGCACAACTCTCGAACGACGGATTCCTCTACGTCTGCGATCGCGTTAACGACCGTATCCAGGTCTTCAAACCAGACGGCACTTTCGTGAAGGAAAAAGTGATCGAGAAACAGACCCTCGGCTCGGGATCGGTCTGGGACATCGCCTTTTCCCACGACCCGCAGCAGAAGTTCCTCTACGTCGCGGACGGCGAAAACGACAAGGTGCACATCGTCGATCGCGACTCGCTCGAAGTGCTCACCAGCTTCGGGGATGGCGGACGCCAGCCCGGCGAATTCTACGGCGTCCACAGCATCGCGACCGATTCGAAAGGCAACATCTATACAACCGAGACGTATCGCGGGCAGCGCGTCCAGCGCTTCCTTTACAAAGGCATGGGGCCCGTCACGAAAGCGGACCAGGGCGTCATCTGGCCCGCGGGGAGGAAATAACCATGACGAAACGACTGCTCGCTGCCGGTATCTTCGCATGTGCCCTGACTGCGCAAAATCCTACCTGCAGCAAATGTTCAGCGACGTTTGTCAGCAATGACGAGATACAGGCGTATCTCAAACGCGGTCCCGCGGGGGTGAACAATTCGGTGCTCGACCAGCAGGTTCGTGCGCTCGATATCGGCAAGGCCCATGTGGATATCGGCGTTGTCTACCGCAACGGCACGCAGTCCGCCGGCTCTGCCGTAGCCGAGCACGATCAGGTGAGCGAGGTCTATCACATCCTCGACGGCTCAGCGACACTGGTCACGGGATCGGATATTGTCGGCTGGCAGCGCCGTCCGGCTGACGACCGGGCCGTCCGCTTGTTGAACGGGCCGGGCGGCAACGGGGCTTCCATCCGCAACGGCGCCACGTACCAGCTAAAAGCGGGGGACGTTATCGTGATTCCGGCCGGGGTCGGCCACTGGTTTACGAAGGTCGACGACCACATCCGATATTTGATGATCCGGATCGATCCGGACAAGATTACGCCGTTAAAAGACGAAGCGGCTTCGAAAGCGGATCTGGCGGGAACCGCGCAATAACGCGCCTATACGTCGCGTGACAACGCGCCTATACGTATTGATAGGCCTTCAAGGTCAGGAACTCGTCGAAGTTGGGCGTCGTCATCATGTCCTGGTACAACTTCGCCGCGAGCTCGAACTTTCCGCTGTTGAAGCGCTGTTCACCGAACATGCTCCTGATTTTCGCGAGTTCTTCCTGAATCGTGGATGCCACCAGTTCTTTTGTGACGGTCCGTCCGTCGGACATCTTCACCCCGTGCCGCACCCACTGCCATACTTGCGCGCGCGAGATTTCCGCGGTCGCGGCATCCTCCATCAGGTTGTAAATCGGCACACATCCGTTCCCGCGCAGCCATGATTCCAGATACTGCAGGCCGACGTTGATGTTCAGACGCAGGCCGGCTTCTGTGATGTCGCCAGTCGGCACTTCCAGCAGATCTTTCGCGGTGACGTGCACGTCGTTGCGCTTTACGAAGATCTGGTTCGGCGTCTTCATGTGCTCGTCGAAGATCTCTTTCGCGATCGGCACCAGGCCTGGATGGGCGACCCAGGTGCCATCGTGCCCGGCTTTCACTTCACGGAGCTTGTCCTGACGCACCTTGTCGAGGGCCGCCTCATTCGCAACCGGATCGTTCTTGATCGGAATCTGCGCCGCCATGCCGCCCATCGCGTGGATATTCCGGCGATGGCACGTCTTGATCAGCAACTGCACATAGGAACTCAGGAAGTGGCGGTTCATCGTGACCAGCCCGCGGTCGGGCGTCACGAAATCCGCGCGTGTGCCGAACTTTTTGATGTAGCTGAAAATGTAGTCCCAGCGCCCGCAGTTGAGACCGGCCGAGTGATCGCGCAACTCCCAGAGAATTTCATCCATGTGGAACGCGCCGAGAATCGTCTCGATCAGAACCGTCGCCCGGATCGTCCCCTGGGGTACACCACAGTAGTCCTGCGCGAAAACGAAAACGTCGTTCCACAGCCGCGCTTCGAGGTAATGCTCCATTTTGGGCAGATAAAAATAGGGCCCGGTACCCTTCGCCATTAGCGCCTTCGCGTTGTGGAATAAATAGAGACCGAAGTCGAACAGCGATCCCGACATCGGCTGGCCGCCGGCCAGACAATGACGCTCGACCAGATGCCAGCCGCGCGGACGCACGATCAGCACCGCGGTCTTCTCGTTGAGGGCATACTTCTTGCCTTCCGGGGTGGTGAACCCGATCGTGCCGCGGATAGCATCCCGCAGATTGATCTGCCCATCTAGGTTGTTGGCCCACGTGGGCGAGTTCGAATCCTCGAAATCGGCCATGAACACGTTCGCGCCCGAGTTGAGCGCATTGATGATCATCTTGCGATCGACCGGACCGGTGATTTCGACGCGCCGGTCCTCGAGATCCTGAGGGATAGGCGCGACGGTCCACTCGCTCGCGCGAATGCCAGCAGTCTCGGCGGGGAAATCCGGCAGCCTGCCGCTGTTAATCGCTTCCTGCACTTTGACGCGCGCGGCGAGACGTTCAACACGCGCCGGCTCAAACCGCCGTGCAAGCTCGCCCAGAAACTTCATCGCGTCGGGCGTCAGAATTTCGGCATAGTCCGGAGTAATGACCTCACGGATTTGTACTCCCGGCGCTACTGTGGTGGTCGAAGCCATGGCTCTTATCCTACCGTGCTGAACTGCGTGGTGCATACATGCGTGCGAGCTTCCCAGGCGCTCCTGATGGGCCTTGTGGGGCAGGTTGGTAACCTGCGGCCGATTGGCATGGCAATCGGCCTGGACGTTTGCAAATCACAGCACAGCGCGATTGCCAATCGTGTGCAGGATGACATCCTGCACTACCAGCCCTTCCTCGAGCCCCGGCTAGCGCAGGAAAACTCTCCAAACCGTTACCAGCAAGGCGTGCGTGACCATCGCCGCCTGCACGCTGCGCGACTTGCGCCACGCGAGGCCGCAAAAGATACCCAGGATAGTCGCGAGGATGACCCAGCGCCAGTTGGGAAACCGATGAGCGAAGCCGAGATGGGCGCATCCAAAGATTACCGACGCGAGAATGAGCGCGAGCCACGGCTTCCCCGTCCAGCGCTCGATCCATTGCTGGAGAAGTCCGCGGAAGAAAAACTCCTCCGAGAGCGCGAGCACCCAGAGCATGCCGAGAAACGTGCCTATGATCGATAAAACCAGGAGTCCCGCGTTGGCAGGCAGCTTGCGCATCGAGACCAGCCCAAGGGCCCAGTAGACGGCGGCGATCAAAGGAAACATCATCGCGAAGTATCGAATGCCTGTAATCCACTCGTCACGCTTCGGCAGAAACCGGTACTCGGCTTTCGCGTCACCACGCAGCGTCAGGACCGCCAGGGCCGCGGTGCGGATGAGCATGAGGTGCCCCAGCACGGTAATCGAGAGCCCGTGGAAAGGTGAGAGATAAATCCGGTCGAAAACTTTCGAGAGATAAATGCCTGCCGCCGCGGCAAGGAAGAGCAGGTCTGTCGCGGGTCCCACAGGCAGGAGGATGTACCAGAAAGACACGACAACCGCGACGAGCAGCAACAGGACAACGGCATCGACGCGCGCTTCAGCGGTGGCGATGCTGCAAACCAGCCACGGCAGCAACGCGGCGGCTGTAAGTATGCTTGCCGCGCGGACCTTGCCCAGTCCGGCAAGCCACTCTCTGACAGCCGCCGAGCCGGGTGAAAGATAAAATGGAATTTCGATGAGGAATGCGGCCGCTACCGGTACGGCTGCCCACGCGGGAAGGCTTCGCATCCGCGCGTATACCCACGCTGCAATTGCCAGCACCAGCCAGACAGCCGCCAAAATTCCCGCGCCCCCGGCCCGCTTGCCATGGCCGGGCGAATTCGGCATCGCGGTCATGATAGCACTGGCGCTTTTGACGCCCTTGCGCGCCGCCGAGCCGCCCGCGGACCTTGTAAAGCGCGTGGCGCATCGTGAAAGCCAAACGGCCGAGGAGCGGCGCCAGTATGCGTACACGCAGTCGGTGCGCCTGCAGGAGCTCGACAGCCGCGGACGCCAGACCGGCGAATATAGGGAAGTCCGCGAAGTGATCTTTTCCCCCACGGGCGAGCGGACGGAGCGCCTTTCGGGCGAGCCCGTGTCACTGCTGAAAAGTCTCATCATGACACCGGAGGACTTCGCGGACATTCGCGACATTCAGCCCTTCATCATCACGGAAGACCGGCTGCGCCTCTATGAGGTCGAGTACAAGGGCGAGGAGGCCGCCGATGGCCACGATTGCTGGGTGCTATCACTCCGGCCGCGGCAGATTCTCTCAGGGCAGCGCTTGTTTGACGGGATGATGTGGGTCAAACAGGATGACTTTTCGGTGATCCGGAGCGAAGGCAAAGCGGTGCCTCAGATTGTGACGCTCAAGCAGGAGAATCTTTTTCCGCGTTTTACGACGGCGCGGAAGCAGGTCAACGGGTTCTGGTTTCCCGCGGTCACCTCCGCGGATGACACGCTCTATTTCCGGAGCGCGCCGGTCCGCGAGAAGTTGACTATCCGCTACGACGACTACAAGAAGTTCGGCAGCGAGACCACCGTGACGTTCGACAAGTAAATAGTGGGCGGCCAATTCTGGCCGCAGCCGGCCGTTTAGCCGGCTTGCACTTACCGGCGCTTGCTGCGCGACACTGGCCTTCTCGTCGATGCCGTAGCGGTAGCCGGAGCCACGACCGCGAAGGTCACCACGTTACTCACAAACGCCTGCTGGGCGATTGTGGCCTGCGTCGTGAGATCGGTCGTGAGTGCCTGGCTGAGTTGGAACTGCACCTGGTAGACTCCCACCGTGCCGGGCACCGGCGTGACGTTCAGAATGTTCGCCGCGGTGCCGCCCACCAGAATGGAATCGACGGGAACGGCAGGTGGATTGTTCGCGCCTCCCTTATAGATCCTGCCAGTGTCGAGGTCGGACGGGCTGGTCGGTCCGAGGCCGGTAGCGAAGAGATAAACCACTTCTCCGGGAACGGCGGGGTTATCCTCCGTTACCAACGCGCCCGCCGTATTGTCGCAGCAGGTCGTCGGATTCAACACGGTAACGATAAGCGAGGCGTTCGTTCCCGTGACGGCCTGCGTAATCGCGATTCCTTCGCCCGCCTGGCCCGGTTGAATCGCGGACAGAAGCATACGGTGGAACTCGTTAATCGGGCTCGCGGTGACGAGCGGGTCGGGAGCGTTGTTGATCAGCACTGCAACCGCATCGCGGACGGAGTCGAGCGTATCCGACGCGAGGACTGTGTAGTTATACGTGTTAGTGACGCTGCCATCGGCGCTCGCGATTGTCAAAGCGAGCTGATCGCCGGCGTTGATAACACCGTCGAAAGCAATCGCATCGTTGGCGTTGGCGGATGCGTGATAGACAAGGCCCGGACGCGGATCCGTCCCGAACTGCGCGAAAATGCCGGGGTTCTGCGGAACGACGGTGATCGCGATCGGGCTGGTGACATTGATCGTGCCGTCGGGCAGCGTGTCGCGGGCGTAGAGGCTCACGCTGGTGCGATCCGTGTACTCCAGATGCATCTGGGCGTTGATCTGATTGGGCGATACGTAAAGCAGGGGAGCTCTCTGGCCGTCGATATACACCTCGCATCCGTTCAGCGTAAAAGGCAGGTAGTCTCCGATGAAGTCGGCTGCGGCCGTCGCGTGACAAAGATTTTGTCCGGTGATCTCGATGAGCGTGCCGGGCGCGATCGAAGTGGGGTTCTGCAGATAAATGTTGAGATTCGCGCCGCTGGCCTGTCCCACGATCTGTGCATTGGCAGAGGAAGTGGTTTTGAGCGTGATGTTCCCACCTGGCGCGCCGGGAGCGCGGGCCGTTAAAACCACGGTATTCGTGATGTCATCGACGCTGGCCACGACGTTAGGATCTCCGGGAACCTTGTTGATGGCTTTCGCCAGATTCTCCGCGACAGTGGTTAGCGTATCCGTCGCAACGATCGTGTAAAGGTAATCTGTGCCGTTGATGGTGATTGTTATTGTGTCTTTGGCTGCGATCCCGCCGGCAATCTGCACACTCCCGATCGCGTAAATATTGAGGCTCGCGGCATTGCGGGCGCCGCCGAGCGGGATGTTCAAAAACCCGGGCGTGTAGATCAGGACGCGGCGGTTGTAGGTGTCGCCGACGTAAAGGTTCAGGCCGTCGAAGGCCAGGCTGACAGGCGTCTGGAACGCATCGGTGCCGTCCGGGTTTTGTCCGGTGTTGTCGCTGAACTCGTCGGGCTCCCCGAGGACGGCGTCGGCGGGCTGTCCGCTCGCGGTCGGAATCGAGTTGTAGACGAGCACGCGATCGTTGCCGCCGTCGGCGACGAACAAACGCGTTCCATCCGAAAGTGCGAATCGGGGAAGCGAAAGCGTGGCGGCGCAGCGCGGCGGGTAGAGTTTCGTCCCCGTCGTCGTATCCACCGCATTGGCGCCCGTCTGCCCGAGAGTCGCCGCATAAGCCGCGGTCGACGAGCACAACACGGGCGTGATGTCGGTCGGGTTGTTGTCCGCATCGACGGTGGCGCTGTTGATCGTGTAGCTGTAGTTACTGATTGCGCTGTTCACGTTGGGCTGACCGAGCGCGATATCGGCCGCCGCGCCGTTGGTGGTCGGAATCGTGTTCCAGATCAGTATCCGGTTTTGCGCTTCGTCGGCTACGAACAGGCGCTGGCCATCGGTAGTCACCGAAACCGGGGTTTGCATGTTGTTCGCAGTGGGGGTCGCGTTCTTCTGAGTCAGATCCGGTTCGATGAAGGTGGTGAAGTTGGGTTGGCCAAGCACGACGTCCGCGGCAACATTGTTGCTCGTCGGGATCTTGTTGTAAATGAGAATGCGATTATCCTGCGTGTCGGCCACGAAGAGCTTTCCGTTGTAGATCCAGACGCCGGAAGGTCCGCGCAGCGATGTGGCGGTCGGAGGCACCGACGTGGCGTTGTGGATCATGTCCCGCTGCCCAATGACGTTGTCGGCCGGCTGCCCACTCACGCGCGGCAGATTCTGCCATATAAGAACACGGTTGTTGTCCGTATCCGCCACAGCGACGACCTTGCCGTCTGTGGCGACGGCGGTCGGGCTGCGCACTCCGCTGGCTGTCAGGCTGGAATTGTAGCTGACGAAATCCGGCTGTCCGAGAACCAGGTCCGCTGAACCGCGGCAAACTCCGCAGGTGCTTCCGAAAATCGTCGGATCGGCGGTCGCACCGGGAAACGTGGCGACGTCGCTGAAGCGCAGGACACGGTTATTGTTCGGGCTGCCGCCCAGACGGTTGGAATCGACGACCCATAGCACGCCATTCGCGAAGGCGATGCCGCTGGGAGAGCCGAGAAGCGTGTTGGTGCCCCCGAAATCGCCCAGTGTGAAGTTCTTCTGGCCGATTACCATGCGGGCGGCCTGGCCTGTCGAGAATACTGGCTTGGGAGTTTGACCGGACGCGCACACTGCGGCGAATCCGGCCCACAGCAGAAAGGCGCGGGAAGACTGCATCATCTTGATAAAAAAGTTGTTGGAGACTAACGATTGAACCATCAAGTATAACAAGCGCCTGAGACGTGCCCATGCGCCCGCGCGGTTTCGCGCGGTTGAAGCTTCCGCCGGCCCTGCTACACTTGCCGGCTGTGAATGAATTATCAATGGAAATAACCCCTGCTGAAGTTGCGGCACTCCGCCAGTGCGGAACTCCGCTGCGTATGATTGACGTGCGCGAACCCGAAGAGCACGCCATCTGCCATATCGAAGGCGCGGCGCTCATCCCGATGGGGAGTGTCCCGGGGCATCTGCAGGAACTCGACGACGCAGAGAGCCTGCTGATCGTTTTCTGTCATCACGGGGTGCGCAGTTTATCCGTTGTCGACTGGCTGCGCAAACAGCGCGTGGAGAACTGCCGGAGCATGACCGGCGGCATCGATTTGTGGAGCCGCCAGATCGATCCCACCGTGCCCCGGTACTGACGCCGCTTGGGGAATCGATAATTCAGCGGAGAAGCCGTCTGACCTGCTGCTCCGGTGCTTCCCCCAGCATCGCGGCCGTCACAAAGACCGACATCGTTTGGGCCAGCTTGTCGGCGTCCACGCCTTCTTCGTAGGGCATCTCCTGTTCGACCCACGTGGAGAGCGGGATATTACGGAAGAAGATCCTCTCCTGCCGTACCAGCATTTTCCGGGTAGCGAAGAGCAAGCGATGCTCACGCGTGTAGTGCCGTTCTTCCACGCGAATGTCGGCCAGAAAATCGTCCAGCGCTTTGCGGCGAATGGATTCCTCGGTGTTTTTGAGGGAGTCCTCCAGCGCTTCGCGGCGCGCCTCGAGGCTGGCTTTCGCGCTGGCCAGCTTCTCGCGCTGTCGCGCCAGCCTCACTTCCATCTGCGAGCGCATGACGAAGTAGACGAGTCCGGCCGTGAACAGCACGCAAAGCAACGACCAGGCGGTGAAGGTGAGGGCGTTTATCTGCATCCCTGGGCCTGCATACCTGCAGTTTAGCCCGTTCCGTCGATCTTTTGCCCCGAAAGTGCGCCTGCGAGCACGGAGAAACGCAAAGTGAAGAGCGCGCCGAGCGCGGTTTTGATGCGATAGAGCAGTCCGCTCATAAACCCGTAGCGCTTGCCGAGGAAGACGGCGGTGCCCGCCGCGCGATCTCCGTCAAGAGCGCCTCTGGGTACCGGAGACGGTTCGTTTTCGTGAATCGCAGTCACACTGTGAAGGATCACCACCTTCTTCCCGGCGCTCTTCATCTGCGCACAGATCTCGATAGTGCTGCCGTATGTGCCGTAGTGTTCATCCACATGCCGCAGCGCGCGGAGAAAGAACGAGCGGAACATGACAGCGGCGCCGGAGACGCACGGCACGCTTTCCTCCTGCGCATCGCCGGGCAGGCGCAGCGCCGGATCGGGATCAGATGGCGCAGGTAGCGCACGCACTTGAGGAACGGGCGAGCCGGCCGCGTCCGTGAGCAGAGGGCAAACGGCGCCGGCATCCGGGTGAGATTCCAGATAATCGGCCAGATGGCTCACCCCTTCCCCGGTGATCCGCACGTCGTCGTGAAGACACAGGATGTACTCGCCTTCCGCCGACCGCAGCCCGATGTTGAGGGCCTTGGTCAATCCGAAATTGCGCGGCAGCCGGCTGAAGTGGAGATCAGGAAACTCCGCGTTGAGAGATTCCGATCCGTCATCGGAACCGTTGTCCACGACGACGATCTGATGGTCTGTGCCCAGGGCCTCGATGCTGGCGCGCAGGGCGTCCAATCGATTCAGCGAGACGATGACGACGGAGGTTCGCGGGGTCTGGCGCTCGGGTATTGGGGGTTCGGGAGTCAAGGAGTTCATTTTACTGAAAGCCCGACTGCTATCCGGGCGCTGGCCTGCATCGCCAACGCGGCCGCCAAACGTACGTGACCCTCATACCAGCGCCCGCGCTTCTGACGCTGCATCGGCGGCATCCTTCGGCGTCCGCACTTCAACCGCACCCATCCATACCCGAAAAATTCTGCGCTTTGTCTGTCCAGCCGGTCACGCCGTTCGGAAGCTGAATCCGAATCCACCAGACAGGCTTCGGAACCTGGCGCGCCGGCAACAGCGTCTCACCCCAGCATGACTCCGAAGGCCGAAAGCAATAAGCCGCCACACCCTGGAAAAGCTCCGCGACATTTCCCTCGAAATAAACGTGGGCGTAACCTTCGCCGAGATAGTCCAGAATAAAGGCGATGCTGTTCTTCGGCAGCGGACCGTCGCCAACGACGACCACGGGCTCGGGCGTGAGGTGAACTTCGCCTGTTTTCGCGATTACGCGGGTTCCCGCTTGTGCGTGTCCCGTAACGCGCCTGCTTCCAGGCGATGCGACCAGTGGCGTGTCCTTTGTAACCTCCCACGCGCCGAAATGGCAACACTCGAACGGGCAGGCATTGTGGGCGACATAGTGATCGGGCGGCCGCTGGCTCGCCGGTATTCCCGCAAGAACCTCTTGGTAGACGGCGCGCCGGCCGTCGGACGCCTTTCGCATCGCGTCAATCTTTCTCCCGACCGCGGCCGCCTTGAACAGCGGCGTCTCCATGAAATGGAGCACGTCGGGTGAAAAACCGGATGGACTCAGGTCGAAACCACGGGAATCCATTTCAGTGACGACCTGGACCGCATCCGAGCCGCGGCCCGCCGCGACCAGGACGTCGGCGAGCTGCGCCCAGCGGTATTCGATCTGGCAGCCGCCCCGCACGCTTTCCTTCTGAAGTTCGACGGCGCGGTACCAATTTCCATTCTTGCGGGCTTGCTGGATTTGACCATAGATTGCCGGTGAGTTCGCCTGCACACAAGGCCCGCCAAGGTCGAACTGCTGCGACGCAGCCATAGCCGCAACGGCGACGAGAACGCAGGCGATCCGAATCGCGGTCGAGAGCTGGCTCATAGCCTGCATCATAAATGGGCTCCCGGGCGGTGCCTCTTCAGCGTTTCGCTGGGTTCGCCCGCTCCCGCCACGGGCAATGGCAACTACCCTCCTGGGCGACTGCCGCACGGCGGAACGCTCTATTTATTGATGCCCTTCGACTTTACATCCCAGTTCGCATTGGTGCAGAGACCGCAGTCCTTGCCGGCGAACATCTTTCCCGCTTGCTTGTCGCCTTTGAACGTCCACAGCAGCCAGTTCGACGCCACGTTGGCGAACTCGCCGCCGCCGGGATGAAAGTACGTCGCACTGTGGCCTCCGTTGTGGCGCGCGCCATAGAACGCCGGCACGTTATTGATCGCTTCAAACGTCGCGGCCGACGCTCCCATCAGGAAATCGGCATCGCTGCCATTGAGCAGCAGCACGGGCCCGTGCAGTTTCGGGAGCGCGTCCGCAGTCGGTTGCGGCGACGCCCCACCGCGCCCGCCTGCTCCCTGCGTCTGCCCGGCTGGCGGGGTCTGCACTCCCGAATTGAACACGCCGATGCTCTTTACACGGGGATCGGCGCCCAGCGTGAGCGAGAGAAATCCTCCGCACGATGTGCCCATCGCCGCAACTTTGTCGAGGGCGATCTTTCCGTTCAGCGGAGAGCCCGCACGCGCGTTTTCCTTATCGGCCCAGTCGATTGCGGCTCGCATGTCATCGGCCGTCTCCTGCCGCCGGGCCGCGCCTTCGACCGGCACGGTGCTTACCACAAGGACGCCATGTGAGACGATCGTCGAAAGAAAACCCGAGAAGGTCTTGCTGTCGATCCCACAGCCGCCGTTGCCCCACACCATGACGGGCAAAATGTCTTTCCCCGGAAAAGCCTCCAGCGCTGCCGGGCGATAAACCTGCAAGCCGGGCGCGCCGAACGCGGGTTCTGACGTCATCTGGTACGGACCGGGCTCAGCCTTCGGGGCGCCGTCGAGAGGTAACGCCCGCGAGATCATCTCACGAGTGACGCCGGGCGGCTGCGCGAGGCACACACCGATGCCTGTCAGAACCACTGCGGCGGCAACGAGTTTCTTCTGCATAATCGATCTCCTTCCGGAACCGGGATTATCTCAAATCAGGAGACTCGGCGCATCGGCGAAACTTCCCGGCATATATTCACCGTGCGTGGCGAGTCAGGCGTTCACGGGAAAATTAGCGTAGAATAGCCGGGTTGTTGTTGCCAGCCTTCTGTTGCGGTCGCGATACCTCCGGATGAACGTATGAACCGAATTTGCGGCGGTAACGCGAACCGCTATACACAAGAGTGGCAAGAAAGGGCGATGATATGACCGTTCTACGACAGATTTTTGGGACAAGCGTCGCGATAGGAATCGCTCTGACGATCAGCGCGCCGTCCTCGGCCATTGCACAAGCGCCTGCGCCGGGTGGCGGAGGCGCGCGCGGCGGCGGCCGCGGAGGCCGTGGCGCCGCGCAGTTGTACACTCCGGCAGCGGGCGCGAAAGACCTGAAAGCGGTCCTTTTCAACTGGGCCTGGTATATGGGAATGCTGCGGAGCAGCGAGGAGCGCGACCTCATAATGTCGCTCGAATATACCGGTAAGGGCGTCATTCAAGTGGATGGCCAGCCCTGCAATGTCTCGAAGTATCGAACCAGCATCAGCTATCAGACCTCAGGCGAGCGGATTCAATACACGGGCACTCGGCCGAACGGTCAGGCGTGCTCCAACGTCGAGGTTCTCAGCGGAGCGTATGCCTGGAACGAGGACATTCCGGGCGCCGAACTCGTCGCAGGCAAAGGCAAAGCCACTCCGATGCCGGCGACGGTAGAGGAGCGCATGATCCGCCTGTGGGCAGGTCCGCAGGGCGCGTTCAAGGGCGCGATGGCGGGAGTCAGCGACTCGCTGGAAATGGCGCCCAGACCGCAACGGGTTCCGGCCGATGTCTCCACGGCAGGGAAAACCTCCGTCAAGTGGGAAGGTGACAAGCCGGTCGTAACATTCCCCATCCCGGGCGTCCCCAATGCGATCGCGAACGCCACGCTCAACGATAAGTACATGCCCGAGCGTGTCGTGGTGAAAAACGGATCGAATACTTACGAGTTCGATTACAGCAACTACAAGGACTGGAACAATCCGCTCAATCCCGCCGAGGCCTTTTACGCAGGCAAGATGACGGAGAAGAAGAACGGCACGGTGGTGCGCGATATCACCACGACCGTGACGGAAACGGGACAGATGTATGTCGTCGTACCGGTTCCTGCAAGCGTGAAGGCCGCGATCAAACCGACGAATCAGCCTCCCAACTGGACGCTGAACGTTGACGCCAAACCGGCGGCGACGCAGGACGCATCCGTCCCAACGCCCCGCTTTCCGAATGGGAAGCCGGATATGACAGGAACCTGGGGTACCGCCCCTCTCTTAATCACGGGTAGTGGGACCCGCCGATGTGGTCCGACGCAGGTGAAGGGCGGGGGAATCAGCCCCGAGACCGGCTGCCAAACCGGGCAGGACAACTTCTGGGTGGACTATGAGTGGATCTCGCCCTCGCGGTTTGGGCCGAGTCATCCCGTCTACAAACCCGAGTTCTGGGACAAGGTTCAGGAACT
>Ga0134125_10000369_pt1 | contig 61373 bp, 63 predicted proteins | sample KB31751_FD_96464 | JGI IMG/M metagenome (GOLD analysis project Ga0134125, IMG submission 96464) | Terrestrial soil microbial communities with excess Nitrogen fertilizer from Kellogg Biological Station, Michigan, USA - KB3-175-1 | ecosystem: Environmental > Terrestrial > Soil > Unclassified ... | reverse complement strand
TGAAGCTTTCCAACCCATAGGACAATACATTAAGAGTTTTGAAATGTATATATTTAATCGTTGGGGAACACAGATATTCCATAGCACCAATCTAAATCAGGGCTGGAATGGTTCTATAGGTGGACAAACCTCTCCCGAAGATGTATATATCTACAAAATCATCGTAACGGATCCCAAAAACAACGAGCATTCCTATGTAGGAAATGTTACACTGTTGAAGTAATGAATTTATCTTATAAGGCACGCTCGGAATAATTCAATTTACAATACTTTACATTTGTGAGTTATATAAGGTATGGATGTCTTTATTTTTATACCTTTGTTTAAAGTTCCATTATCTTTAATGATAATAAATAGTAAATAAAGAGAACGTTAAAGTGCATGAGGAATATTCTTTACGTAAGTTTTATCATTCTTTTTTTTCTACCTTTTTCCGGTAAGGGTCAATTTTTTGTTAATGCAAATGCAAGTATCACCACCCCGGAATGTTCCGATTCTACTACTACTTACCTGCTGACGGCTAATATTCCCAATCAATCTGGGCAAATCTGGAACACCAAAAAAATTAATTTAACCCAGCGGTTTGATGTCCAGTTTCAAATGTTTATGGGCACGAAAACCTATAGCGTAGGTGCCGATGGAATGACCTTTGCCCTGCAGAATATAGGCATCACCGCTACCGGAAGCCCTGGTGGAGGCCTTGGATTCCAGGGACTGACACCCTCATTGGCAGTAGAGTTTGATACATATCAAAACGGATGGGATCCGGCCTATTGCCATACTGCCATAGAAAAGAACGGGGATATTGACCACACCGATTTATCAGGCAATAATCTGGCCGGCCCTACAAAACTTTCGCCTATTAATGCTGCCTTGCCCGATGGGGCCTGGCATAATGTGGAGATTATATGGAACCCTGCAGATGATTCTTTGTCGGTTTATTTTGATTGTGTATTTCGTATAGGTTACCAAGGTGATATAGTGGATTCTATTTTTGGAGGTAACCCTAATTTGTATTGGGGGTTTACAGGCGGAACAGGGGCAGCCTATAATAACCAGGAAGTATGTATTGCGAAGACTTTTTCCTATAATTTGAATGATACCGGGATATGTTATGGAGATTCCGCACATTTAAAAGTAAGCGGGGGAGTCTCCTATTCATGGTCTCCCAAAAAATGGTTAAGCGCCGATACGGGTGCATCGGTTTATGCAAAGCCTGACAGTACAATTACATATACCGTTTCAATAAAAAGCAGTTGCGGAATAATTAGTATCGATTCGACAACCATAACTGTTAATCCTCTCCCTAAATTAACCATGGGAGCCCCCGTCAACGTATTGTGTAATGGAGGCAATTCGGGGAGTGCCAGGGTAACTGCTTCGGCAGGAAACACGCCATATACCTATGCATGGACCCCTACAGGTGGAAGCAATGCTGCTGCCAGCGGATTAAGTGCCGGAACATACACCGTTACAGTAACAAGCAATGCAGGCTGCGATGCCACTGCCAGTGTAACATTAACCCAACCCACACGCGTAACTGCAGCAACAGCTGTAATTCCGGCTAAGTGCGGCAATAATAACGGCTCGGCAAAAGTTACTCCCGGCGGAGGGTATTCGCCCTATGCCTATTTGTGGGCTCCCGGCGGACAAACGACCGCCAATGCTATCGGGCTTTCCGCCGCAATATATACAGTAACAGTAACCGATAAAAACGGCTGTACATCGACTGCTACTGCAATAGTGCCTTCATCTTTTATTAGTGTAGCAATTAATCCAAATACCCCTGTTAGTTGCTTTGGAGGCAGCAATGGAACAGCTACCGCTACGGTAACAGGCGGCATACCATCCTATACCTATTCGTGGTCGCCTACAGGTGGAAATGGAGCTAAAGGTACGGGGTTAAGTGCCGGCAGCTATACAGTAACAGTAACTGATTCCAATGGATGCACGGCATCTGCCAGAACAATGATTACCCAGCCAGCCTTGCTTAAAACCAGCATAAGTGCAGTTACTAATGTGTTGTGTAATGGTGGTAATTCGGGTAATGCAACGGCTTCGGCTACTGGAGGAACCGGCCCCTATGCCTATTTGTGGGCAAATATTGGAGGAACAAATGCAACCGGAACAGGCCTCAGCGTAGGCTCGTATACTATAACTGTAACCGATAATAATGGGTGCACGGCCACAACTTCGGTAAATATTACCCAGCCTGCTCCGCTAAGCACCACTACCGCTTTCACCCATGCTTCCTGCAACTTGGCGAATGGTACCGCCACTGTTGCGGTAAGTGGCGGAACAGGCCCTTATGCCTATTTATGGAATCCGTCCGGCCAAACTACGGTAACTGCCACCGGTTTGAAAATAGGCAGTTATACGGCTTCCATCACCGATAATAATCATTGCACAACCAGTGCATCGGTAACGGTAACACAGCCTTCATTGGTCACAGCTACCATCGGTTCAGTTATTAATGTAAGTTGTAATAACGGGGGGAATGGATCTGCAACGGTTACGCCTTCCGGCGGAACAACCCCATATACCTACATATGGAACCCTGGAGGAAATACCAATGCACATGCCACCGGGTTATTTGCCTTGAGTTATACTACCACCGTAACAGATGCTAACGGGTGTAGCGTAACCGCAGGAATTATTTTGACCGAGCCACCTCCGCTGGCGATGACCATAACGGAGCCCAAACTTATTTGCAAGGATAGTATGGGCATTCTTGTTGCAAACCCATCCGGTGGCTCGGCTCCATATACATATCATTGGAGCACGGGGTATACTTCAACAACAAATACAGTTACCATAACACCTAAAACTACCAGCAACTATTCGGTAATAGTAACAGATGGCAATGGCTGTACCGAAACTGGCCAGATTACGTTGCAGTACGGGCCATCCTTTCAAGTGGATATTAGCGGGAAAAAAGCCGTTTGTATAGGTGATTCCACCTATGTTTGCGCCACCGCTGTGGGTGGTGTAGGGTCAGATAGTTATTTATGGGAGCCCTTGGGCAATACCAATTCCTGTGTGGAATTAACTCCGCCTGCTTCCGGTGGGGCCGCTACATATACCTTATCAGTAGTGGATGGCTGCGGACTGACTGTTACCGTAACTACAACCATTGCATCAGATCCCAAGCCCTATGTAAATATGTATGCCAATTTTTACCAGGGCTGTTCACCGCTTTGCATACAATTCCATAACACCACCATCATAAGCCAGGGTGGCATAAAGCAATATATATGGGACCTTGGGAATGGCGATACGGTACATACCATCAACTCGGAATATTGTTATGCCGCAGCGGGAGAATACAATATAACCCTAACAGCTATATCCGACAGCGGATGCAGCGCCACCCTGAAAAAGTTGAATATGATTACTGTGTATACTCACCCCAATGCAGCATTTATCTATTCGCCCCAGCCCGTAGATATTCTAACACCCACGGTTCAGTTTATGGATGAAAGCCACGATAACTACGGCATTGCCTATCACTGGTGGAGCTTTGGCGATAACAGCGATTCTACCAGCAATTTATCTGACCCTACTCATACTTATAATGATACCGGAACCTATTGTGCAAATTTAATTGTAATGAATAACCGGGGGTGTACTGATACAACTACGAGTTGCTTTATAGTTGGTCCTGCTTTCTCATTATATATTCCCTCAGCATTTAGCCCCAATGGAGACAGTAAGAATGAAGTATTTAAACCCGTAGGCAAATACATCAAAAAGTATGAGATGTATATTTTTGACCGCTGGGGCATGGAAGTATTCCACAGTACCGATATAAGTAATGGCTGGAACGGAACAATGCACGGTAGTTCTGAAATTTCACAGGAAGATATTTACATCTACAAAATATCCGTCACCGATTCCCGTGGAGAAGAACACTCCTACATAGGGAATGTGACCTTACTGAAATAGCAAACTATCTCGCAAAGGAGCTATCTTCTTCTTCCAAATCGGCAGAAAAATCAACTATAATTCCCTGGTCAGGTGCAGACTCTATGCTTACTTTCTTCAGATAAATTTGTGTAAGGTTAAGTAGCAAAACCGCTCCGCCATATTTCATTGGAAATTGTTTTTTTGCCTGGTTGGTTATAGCATCCAAACTGGGACGGAAGGAATACCACGCGTTCTGTTGTATTTTTTGTTCAATGGCTTTCTCAAACAGGGCAGATGTCAGGTTTAGTAACATATCACCCGATGATTGTTCCAGTTTTACATGCTTAAAATAGAGGGTATCATTCGTTACTTCGGGCGCTGCAGTTAAGGTAATATCTTCTGATATGCCTGGACTTAGGAAAAGAAAGTGGGCATTGCCTGCCACGTGCATTCGTATAGAAATACCTTCATTAGTCACACTAAGTATCGGTTTTTCCAGGTATAGATCTTTAAAGCGTTTATCGCAGTCGGGCTGTCCGGTGCACACATAATATTTACCATATCCGGGGGCAAAAAGCTCCAGGTTTATCCTGTTTTGAAGTTCAAGTATGGGGATAAAAACAGGTAAATCAATTTTTTGAACAGATTTACCCGGAATAAACGGCGTAACCGAAACCGGTGGACTCTGATCTTTTACTGGAACCCTGGTAGTGTTTTCGTGACTTTTGCAGCCCTGCAGCAAGCAACTAATTGTCAATAACTGAAAGCCAACAATTTTAAATGGCATTACAATACCCTTTTTCATACAAGCCAAAGATTAAGCGCAAAATAAAGGTATTTTTATGAATATTCGTCTTCATATTGCAGTGCTGTTTATAGTTATTTAACATTATGTAATCTGTTATTATTGTATCTTTGCACTACGTATTTAAATCTTAAAAAAAATCATGGAAACCCAAAATTTTAATTCTTATCAAGACCCTATGGAAGTTCAGAATGTAAGCTCAGAAGTAATGTCAAAAACATTTACGGCAAGAGTTTTTTCCTGGATGTTTGTTGGCTTAGGTGTTACTGCAGTTATTTCGTATTTATTTGCTTCGGTTCCTAATCTGAGAGATGTATTATTTACTTCTACCGGGGCAAGTCCTTTGTTCTACGTTGCACTTTTTGCTCCATTCGCATTAGTTCTTTTGATGGGCATGGGTATGCAAAGGCTTTCTTATCCTGCTATGGTTGCTGTATTTCTTTTATATTCAGGTTTAATGGGAGTGAGCCTGAGCACTATATTCCTCGTATACCAATTAGGCTCTGTATTCACTATATTTCTTGTTGCCGCGGGTATGTTTGGAGTAATGGCACTAGTAGGATATACAACACATACCGATCTCACCAAATTTGGTTCATTGATGATTATGTTGTTAATCGGTGTTATTGTTGCTTCCCTTATTAATATGTTTATTCATAGTTCATCGTTCGACTATATGATTAGTTTCCTGTGTGTAGCTGTATTCACAGGGCTTACAGCATACGATGTGCAAAAAATAAAACGAATTGGCGGGCAAATAAACGCCGATGGTTCTACCACTGGAAAAATGGCAATATGGGGTGCATTAAGCCTTTACCTCGATTTCATTAACTTGTTCCTTGCCTTGTTAAGAATATTCGGAAGAAGAAGATAAAAAAGCCACAATATGGCTTGCTTAAAGTGGGCGCCCGATTATTCTCGCGTCCATTTTATTTTTACTGTGGTAAAATTTCAGAACAAACTACATTTCATAGCTCATATCAGGTAGTTCATAGCCAATTGTAGCCTATCTTTGCAAACCTTTTTTTAAAGTGAAGACAGCAGAACCCATAGCAAAAGTAGATTCCAGGAAGATCATAGTGATTAAGGGTGCGCGTATGCACAATCTTAAGAACATTGATTTAACCATTCCCCGCAATAAGTTGACGGTGATAACGGGCGTTTCAGGTTCGGGAAAATCGTCACTTGCTTTTGATACTTTGTATGCCGAAGGTCAACGACGTTATGTTGAATCGTTATCTGCCTACGCAAGGCAATTCCTGGGCAAGATAAATAAGCCCGATGTCGATTTTATAAGCGGCATTTCCCCAGCTATTGCCATTGAACAAAAAGTGGTAACCCGTACTTCCCGATCTACCGTTGGGACTTCATCCGAAGTATATGATTATTTGAAATTACTCTACGCGCGTATCGGGATAACCTATTCCCCTGTTTCAGGCAAACAAGTGAAACGTGAAACGGTTACCGATGTGGTGAATTATATTTTTTCGCTGAAAGCCGAAAGCATAGTCATGATAGCGGCTCCTCTTCACGTAAAAGAAGGCAGAACAGTTAAAGAACAACTCAACCTCCTTTTGCAACAAGGTTTTTCGCGCATTATTTCCGCGAATGATATAGTGCAGCTGGCAGATATTATAGATAAGGATATTTCCAACCCGGAAGATTTAAAAATTCTTATTGACCGTTTGCAAATAGGACAAGAAGATGAAGAGGATTTGAAAATGCGTATTGCCGATTCGGTACAGACAGCTTTTTACGAGGGGGATAACATTTGCGAAGTGATAACGGTGGATGGAGACAAGCGAACACTCCGGAAATTTTCAAGCAGGTTTGAAGCAGATGGAATTAAATTTGAAGAACCATCGGTACACTTTTTTAGTTTTAATAATCCGGTAGGCGCCTGCAAGCGCTGCGACGGGTTCGGAAACGTAATAGATATTGACGAAGATTTAGTGGTACCCGATAAAAGCCTTTCAGTATATGAAGATGCTATTGCCTGTTGGAAAGGGGAAAAGATGAGCTGGTGGAAAGACCAGGTTATATTACACGCACGCAAAGCTAATTTTCCAATTCACCGTAGCTATGCAGACCTTACTGAGAAAGAAAAAGCCATGCTTTGGGATGGCACCAAATATTTCGATGGGCTGAATAAATTCTTTTTGCACCTGGAGCAAGAGAGTTATAAGATTCAATACCGTGTAATGCTTTCACGCTACCGCGGGAAAACACTTTGCCCTGATTGTAAAGGCACACGCCTCCGCAAAGATGCCAGCTATGTGAAAATAGGAGGCAAGTCTATATTTGATATTGTACTGATGCCCGTTTCCGATTGCCTGGTGTTTTTCCAGGAACTATCTCAAAAGCTAGACGACCATGATAACTCCATTGCAAGAAGGTTGTTAATTGAAATCACCAGTCGCCTGCAATTTTTGTGCGATGTAGGCCTAGGGTACCTTGTACTTAATCGTCCCTCCAATACCCTTTCGGGTGGCGAATCGCAACGGCTGAACCTGGCTAATTCATTGGGTAGTGCATTGGTAGGCTCGCTTTATATTTTAGATGAACCCAGCATCGGGCTCCATCATCGCGATACACAAAGACTTATCAAAGTATTGAAGTCATTACGCGATATGGGTAATACAGTAGTGGTGGTAGAACATGACGAAGAAATAATGCGGGCAGCCGATAACATTATAGATATAGGCCCTCTGGCAGGTGTAAACGGAGGCAGGGTAGTATTCGAGGGCAATATTGACAAACTTGAAAAAGAAAAAGAAAGCCTTACAGCCCGCTATCTTACCGGTAAAGATAAAATAGAGTTACCTAAAAAAAGAAGACTGGCTAAAAATTTTATCGAAATACACAAAGCCAAAAGTAATAACCTGAAGGGAATTGATGTGAAGATTCCGGTAGGTGCATTTACGGCGGTTAGCGGCGTTTCGGGTTCGGGTAAATCATCGTTAATAAAAGGCATTTTATACCCCGCCATGAAAAGACAAGTGGGTGAATCGACCGGAGAAAAAATTGGAGCATTTGAAAAAATATCAGGCAGTACAAATTTAATACAATCGGTGGAAATGGTTGACCAGAGCCCCATTGGGCGGTCTTCACGATCTAACCCGGTAACCTACATTAAAGCATTTGATGATATCCGCACCCTTTTTGCAGAGCAAAAGTTATCGAAGCTGAGGGGATATAAAGCATCTCATTTTTCCTTTAATGTACCGGGCGGACGTTGCGATATATGCGAAGGCGAGGGTATTATTACTATTGAAATGCAGTTTATGGCCGATGTGCATTTGGAGTGTGATGCCTGCAATGGGAAACGCTATAAACAAGATGTGCTGGAAGTGGAATATCGCGGAAAGAATATTTCCGATGTGCTTAGCATGACCGTTTCGGAAGCTATTGATTTTTTTGATTCGGGAGAAAAAGACAGTCTGCACAGACGATTAGTTGAAAGTATACGCCCTTTGCAGGATGTGGGTATGGGCTATGTTCATTTGGGTCAATCATCCGGCACCTTGAGCGGGGGAGAAGCACAGCGTATTAAACTGGCATCCTTTTTGAGAAAAGGCGCAGAGCAAAAACAAACCCTATTTATTTTTGATGAGCCTACTACCGGCTTACATTTCCATGATATTGATAAACTGCTGAAAGCATTTTCCTTATTGGTAGACAGGGGGCACACCCTCGTTGTAATTGAACACCACCCCGATGTGCTTAAATGTGCCGACTGGCTGATAGACCTCGGTCCTGAAGGCGGAGAAAAAGGTGGCGGTAACCTGGTTTACCAGGGCATCCCTGAAGGTATACTCAATTGCAAAGAATCTTATACGGCAGAGGGGTTGAGGGGGAAGTTGTGAGCTAAGAATTAAGAATTATTCGTCATTGGAATCCGCCTTTAGCGGATGTGGCAATCTCCAGGATATTCTTTTCTTCCTACCAAGCAAGGAAAAGAATCAAAAGATAGTTTACCGGCAGCTATAAATTCTCTAAAAATGAATGGCGTTGCGCTAAACAAAACAAATTATTACATTTGCATCAAAAATTATTTATTATGAAAAAGTTAATACTTACTCTTGGTGCAGTATTTTTTCTTAGTCCACTTATTATAAATGCGCAGAATATCTGGACACAAGAGGCAAACTTATCGGCAGATGGTGGCAGATATGGAGCGGCAGGTTTTAGTATCGGGCACTATGGGTTTATAGGTGCAGGAGCGACTAAATCGGGATTTGTTAATGATTTTTGGAAATGGAATCAAAGGACAAACATATGGACACAAATTGCTGCCTACCCTGGAAAAGGTAGCTTAGGAATGAGTTCTTTTTCTATAAATGGACATGGATATTGTTGTTTGGGAGATGGTAGTAATGGCTATGCAACTGATTTGTGGGAATACGATACGACATCTAATAAATGGACACAAAAAGCATCTTTTCCGGGTGTCTCCCGAAAATATGCGTTTGTATTTGTTATAGGTACAAAAGCGTATATAGGTGGTGGCGAACCGGGAGGTACTCCATATTACCAAGATGTATGGGTATATGATGCAAATGCAAATACCTGGACCTCGGTAGCCAGTTTTCCAGGAGGAACGAGGGCAGGGCTGTGTTCTTTTGCTTTGAATGGCTATGGTTATGCAGGCACCGGTTCTGATGGGTATACTAATTATACCGATTTATGGAAATACGATCCGAACAGCAATACATGGAGCAGCGCAGCTTCTATGCCTGTTGATGAGATAGACCTTACGGTAAGTTTTGTGATAGATTCTATTGCGTATGTTGGGACAGGAGATAATGTTCTTGGTGAATACTTTCGTGATTTCTGGAGTTATAACGGGAAAACAAACACTTGGGGTCACATTCAAACACTTCCAGGGGTTAGCCGATATGTTGCAACATCATTTACTATTGGAGAATATGGATATGCCGCAACGGGTATTGACAGTGCTAGTGGATACCTTCAAGATTTTTGGCAATATGGCCCTCAATCTACTGAGGGGGTCAATGAGTTAAAAAATACTGGCTTTACGATGGAAGTATACCCTAATCCATCTTCAGAAATAGTTAAGTTTTCATACAATAACCCCGGTGTGCAAAATGCAGAATTACTTATTTCAGATGCTTTAGGTAGAATAGTATCTAAATATAATATACCAAATAGTAAAGGGGTGTTGCAAATTAACGGAAATCAATTAAACGACGGAATTTACTTTTACCAAATTAATTCCAATGGCAATTACTTGGCAACCGGAAAGTTTGTAATAACAAGGTAGCATTTATAAATTTTTCTCTCTTCTAAATTAGGTTATAAAGGATAAGTGGGTAGTTATTATGACCGGTTAAGTCCATTCCCCGTATGGTGAATGGGTAGGATAAATAAGCTTAAAGATTAAACGATTAAAAAGGACGCTAGTATAATCTAAGAGTTGAGAGTTGTTTACAGCTCCGTGGCTTTCACTTTCAGCTCTTAGTTCTAACCTCTTAGCTCATCCCTTACTCCTCATTTCCTGATTATTGCTATATTTGAGCAATGCAAAAAGCGTTAAAGGACTTTTTTCACCTTTTTTTTCCTGACGTATGCCTTGCCTGCGGCGAAGGCCTTGCCGATAAGGAGAAGTATGTATGTGGTATTTGTATCCATAAACTACCAAAGACCAATTATCATACCATGCCCGATAATCCGATGTTCCGCAGTTTTGCCGGAAGGGCGGAGATAAACGCAGCTGCTGCTTATAGTTTTTATGCCAAAGGCAGCGTAATGCAAAAGCTGGTGCATCATGTTAAGTATAAAGGCAAAAAAGAATTGGCTGTTTATTTTGGGAAATGGTATGCCCCAAGCTTAAAACTTGCATCTCCCTTTTCGAAGGCAGAGTATATAATACCTGTTCCCTTGCATCCGAAAAAGCTTAGGCAACGTGGCTATAATCAAAGCGCTTGTATTGCTGAGGGCTTGTCGAAAGTTATGGGCGTGCCTGTATTGACTGATACCTTAAAAAGAGCAAAGAACACAGAAACACAAACTAACAAATCGCGCTTTTCACGATGGGAGAATGTTAAGGACAGTTTTGTGATAGAGAATCCTGAACAGATAAAGAACAAACATATTTTGGTGGTGGATGATGTAATCACTACAGGAGCTACGGTAGAGGCTTGTATAAACATGCTTAAAACCATTCAGGTAGCCAGTGTTTCAGTGGCCTCCATTGGTTACGTGCCCAATGAATTGGTATAATACCAAATCAAATAAATACCTATTATTGTAGAGGAAATATGAAATGCTAAATTTTTAGCGTTCATGGTGTAACCTTCCATATTCAAATTTATTTATGACAGCCCGAATCAGAACATTCGAACAATATGAAGCTGAATATAACCGCAGCGTGGCCGATCCGGAGGGCTTCTGGGCAGATATCGCAGAAAATTTCACCTGGAAAAAGAAATGGGATAAGGTTCTGGAATGGAATTTCAAAGAACCTAACATAAAGTGGTTTCTCAATGCCAAGCTGAATATTACCGAAAATTGTATTGATAGGCATCTCGAAAAAAATGGAGATAAAGCAGCAATTATTTGGGAGCCTAATAACCCAGAAGAAAAAGTCCGGACGCTCACGTACAAGGAACTTCACGCGGAAGTATGTAAGTTCTCCAATGTGCTGAAAAAACAAGGTGTTAAAAAAGGCGACAGGGTTTGCATCTATATGCCTATGGTGCCTGAAGCGGCTGTGGCTATGCTGGCCTGTGCACGCATTGGAGCAATCCATTCAGTAGTGTTTGCAGGTTTTTCAGTCCAATCGCTTTCAGATAGAATAAATGATTCTACTTGCGAACTTGTCATTACCAGCGACGGACTTTTTCGCGGAGCTAAAACCGTAGAATTGAAAAAGATTGTAGATGAAGCATTGGTTAACTGTCCTTCTGTCAGAAAAGTTATTGTGTTAAAACGTGCCGGCACATCTATCGATATGAAACCCGGTCGCGATATTTATTGGGAAGATGAGATGAAGAATATATCTGCTGAATGTCCTGCCGAAACACTGGATGCCGAAGATATGTTGTATATATTGTACACATCGGGATCTACAGGCAAACCCAAAGGCGTGGTGCATACTACCGCGGGATATATGGTATATGCCTGGTACTCCTTTTTGAATGTATTTCAATACAATGAAGGTGATGTGTATTGGTGCACGGCTGACATTGGTTGGGTTACGGGACATTCATATACCATTTATGCTCCGTTGTTGGCGGGTGCAACTGTTCTGATGTTTGAGGGTATTCCAGTTTATCCTGATGCAGGTCGTTTCTGGCAGATTATTGATAAACATAAAGTAACTATTTTCTATACCGCACCTACTGCTATACGTTCCCTCATGGCTTCAGGCCTTGATTTTGTGAAACCTTACAAACTTGATTCATTGCGGGTATTAGGCAGTGTGGGCGAACCCATTAATGAAGAGGCTTGGATTTGGTACAGCGAAAATATTGGTGAAAGTAAATGTCCTATTGTAGATACCTGGTGGCAAACCGAGACAGGTGGAATCTTGATTTCCCCACTTGCCGGAATTACAGAAACCAAGCCCAGCTACGCAATGTTACCATTACCAGGCATTCAGCCTGTATTGTTAGATGGCAACGGAAAAGAATTACAGGGAAATGGAGTAGAAGGAAACCTTTGCATCAAATTTCCCTGGCCTTCCATGATACGTACTACGTACGGAGACCATGAACGTTGCCGTCAAAACTATTTTGATACATACCCCAATATGTATTTCACTGGCGATGGCTGCCGTAGGGATGCCGATGGCGATTACCGCATTATCGGCCGTGTAGACGATGTGTTAAAAGTATCAGGGCACCGGTTAGGCACCGCCGATATTGAAGATGCCATTAATCATTGTACCGAAGTAGTTGAATCAGCCGTAGTGGGATATCCCCACCCGGTAAAAGGGCAAGGTATTTATGCTTTTGTTACTTGCGATAAGCAAGAGCATGAGTATGCCGGTTTAAAGGAAAAAATACTTCGCAGCGTTACTAACCTGATAGGTCCAATTGCCAAACCCGATAAAATTCAATTTGTGAGAGGATTGCCTAAAACCCGTTCCGGTAAAATAATGCGCAGGATTCTTCGTAAAATTGCTGAAGGAGATACTGCTAATTTAGGCGATACGAGTACATTGATTGACCCAACGGTGGTAGATGAGATTAAAGACGGCGTGAGTAAGGAATAAGACAAGCTGTTTATTTCAGCATCAAGCATTAAGATAAAACTAAATATCTTTGTGAACCAATACAGATAATGGCTAATACGCAAACTCCCCACGGAAAAAATATATACTTCGCTTCCGATTTTCATTTGGGCGCTCCTGATAAAGAGAAAAGCATGGAGCGTGAAAAGCGTATCGTCCAGTGGATGGATGAGATAAAAAACGATACCGCTGAATTGTACTTGATGGGCGACTTGTTTGATTTTTGGTTTGAATATAAAACTGCTGTACCAAAAGGGTATACCAGGTTGCTTGGAAAAATTGCAGAGTTCACCGATGCCGGCATCCCGGTTTATTTGTTCACAGGGAATCATGATATGTGGATGTTCGATTACTTACACGAAGAATTGGGTGTAACCATTTATCGCAAGCCCATTGTAAGGGAATATAGCGGCAAGAAATTTTTTTTCGGGCATGGTGATGGATTAGGTCCCGGCGATTATGGGTATAAGTTTATAAAATGGTTCTTTGCCAGCCCGGTTTGTCAATGGTTGTTTGCGCGCATACATCCTAATGCAGGTATAGGCATTGCCAATTACTGGTCCAGGAAAAGTAGACTGGCTCAAGGTAAAGAGGTTTTTAAAGGGGAAGAAAATGAGTATCTTGTTTCTTTCATAAAAGAGAAATTGAAGACCGAACATTTCGATTATTTTATTTTCGGTCACCGACATTTGCCGCTCAAAATTAAGATAGGCAACTCCTTATATATTAACCTGGGCGAATGGGTTAATTTTTCTACCTATGCGGTATTCGACGGAGCCAGCTTGGAACTTAAGGAGTATAAGAAATAACACACGTCATTTCTTAACATTCTCTTAACAAAAAATTCTTGTTAAGTTTCCGCTAAAAAAACGCGGCATATTCAATTAAAATTTTCTAATTTTGCGCTCGCAAATTAATAGCACGTAAAAACAATCTTCTAATCGAATAATGAAAGTACGTTTCTTTCATATTTTCTTAAATACTTTCAGCAGGTATCTATCTGCAAAAATGGGTGTTGTAATGATTGCAAATTGGTGGCTACAGCTTACTCCCAAGCCGCTTTTTTACTCCCGGCGTTGATGGTTGTTTTTTATTGGTCCGCATCAGCGGGCTATGAACCATTATTTAGTCCATTTAGTTTTTACCGTTTTTTTATTTTAAGATGTCAGAACAATTTATCGTAGAGGTTGCAAGTGAAAAGCATTTTCATTATGCAGAAATTATATGTACCGAAATGGAGGCCTCGGCTAAGGCACGCGGTACAGGTATTGCCCGGCGCTCTCCCGATTATATAAGGGAAAAGATGCAGGAAGGCAAAGCAGTAATAGCGCTTTCCAAAACAGGCGAATGGGCCGGGTTTTGCTATATTGAATCGTGGGGCGAGGGTAACTATGTAGCCAATTCCGGACTTATTGTGTCACCCAATTTCAGGAAGAGTGGGTTGGCAAAGCTCATTAAAGAAAAGATATTTAATCTCTCTCGTACAAAATATCCCGATGCCAAAATATTTGGCCTCACCACAGGTTTAGCTGTTATGAAAATCAATTCGGACTTAGGATATGAACCGGTTACATATTCGGAACTTACCCAGGACGATCAGTTTTGGAAGGGCTGCCAAAGCTGTGTGAACTATGAGATATTGATGAGTAAGGAGCGTAAAAATTGTCTCTGTACAGCTATGCTATATGATCCTGCCGACAAGAAACCGGACAATAAAAAAAGTATCTTTGATTTCGCTAAGAATTCCAAAATACTGGAGCGTTTAATGCGTATTAAGCAAGCGACTTTTACGGTACTCGGCAAAGACAAAAAGATTAATAACCTATTCAGGATAAATAAATAACCTGCCATGAATAATAAAGTAGTACTGGCCTTTAGTGGCGGATTAGATACTTCCTTTTGTGCCGTTCACCTGACTAAAGATAAAGGCATGGAAGTGCACGCCCTAACAATTAATACGGGCGGCTTTAATGAAGAGGATGTAAAGCGGTTGGAAAAACATGCCAGGGCTTTGGGTGTGTCATCCTATAAGTGCATTGACGCTACTAAAGATTACTACGAGAAGATATTAAAATACCTCATCTTCGGCAATATATTAAAGAATAATACTTATCCACTTTCAGTAAGCGCCGAACGGGTTAGCCAGGCAGTTATTACGGCTGAATATGCACGGGAAATCGGAGCCGCTTTTGTGGCGCACGGGAGTACCGGAGCCGGAAATGACCAGGTTAGGTTCGATATGATATTTAATATTCTTCTGCCTGAGATAAAGATTATTACTCCTATCCGTGATATGAAATTATCGAGGGAAGAAGAAATTACCTTCCTCAAAAAACATAATGTGGATATGGATTTTGAGAAAGCAAAATACAGTATCAATAAAGGAATTTGGGGCACATCGGTAGGAGGGAAGGAAACTCTTACATCGCATTCTTCTTTACCTGAAGAAGCTTGGCCAACCAAAGTATCTGTAACGGATAATGAAAAACTTACGCTGGTATTTGAGCAGGGAGAATTGGTAGGTATAAATGATAAAAACTTCAAACACCCGGTTGATGCGATAAAGAAATTGAATGAAATAGCTGCACCTTATGGAATCGGCAGAGATATACATGTGGGTGATACTATCATTGGCATTAAAGGCCGTGTAGGCTTTGAAGCCGCTGCGCCCATTATCATTATCAAGGCGCATCATGCAATCGAAAAGCATGTCCTAACCAAGTGGCAAATTTATTGGAAGGATAACATGTCAACCTGGTATGGTAATTGGCTGCACGAAGGCCAATTCCTTGATCCGGTTATGCGTAACATAGAAGTCTTTCTGCAAAGCACGCAAGAATTTGTAAGCGGGAAAGTACATATTTCATTGCATCCATATCGATTTATGATTGAAGGGATAGAATCGGAGCACGATCTCATGTCAGCAAAATATGGCACCTATGGCGAGATGAATAAATCATGGTCGGGTGAAGATGTAAAGGGTTTTACAAAAATTTTTGGCAACCAAACGGCCATCTATCACCAGGTGAATAATTTGAAAGTAAAAAGCGGACATGAAAAACAGTAAAATAAAAACTGGCATAATTGGTGCTGCCGGATATACGGGGGGCGAAACTCTTCGTTTACTGCTATTGCATCCAAATGCTGAAGTGGTTTTTCTGCAAAGTAAAAGCCAGGCAGGCAAGCCAGCATATTCAGTGCATAAAGATTGTTTCGGACTTACTGAAATGGAATTTACTGCTGAATGGAATGACGAGGTAGATGTGATATTTTTTTGTGCAGGTCATGGTGAAGCGAAATTTTTTTTACAAAACAATAAAGTTCCTTCCCGAATTAAAATAATAGACTTTAGCCAGGATTTCCGCCATAATGCTACTAGTATGTTGGGGGATCGGGAGTTTGTATACGGCCTTCCTGAATTGAATAAGAAACAAATTCAAAAAGCGCATAATATTGCCAATCCAGGCTGTTTTGCTACCTGTATACAATTGGCCTTATTGCCACTTGCCGCTAACCATGCAATCAATTCAGAAGTTCATGTATCGGCTATAACTGGCTCCACGGGTGCTGGGCAAAGCCTGAGCGAGACTTCTCATTTTTCCTGGAGGCAAAACAATATAAGTCCGTATAAAGTATTTGAACACCAACATCTGAAAGAAATAACTGAATCGCTTGTGCAATTGCATCCCGATTCGACACCCTATGTAAAGTTTGTACCCTATCGTGGTGCTTTTGCCAGAGGGATTTTAGCTACGGTTTATTTGAAATCAGATTTAAGTCAACGTAAAGCGGTAGATATGTTTCAATCGTTTTATAAGAATGCTCCTTTCACACATATAGTGCCATTTGAATTGGATGTAAAACAAGTAGTGAACACCAATAATTGTTTTTTGAGCGTAAATAAAATCGGTACGGAATTGGCTATTGTGAGTGCGATAGATAATCTGCTGAAAGGTGCAGCGGGACAAGCTGTGCAGAATATGAACCTGATATTCGGATTGGATGAAACAACCGGATTAAAATTGAAACCTGTTGCCTTTTAACTTTATAAACTCGTAGTATGAAACCATTTGATGTTTATCCGCTATTTGATATTGAACCCGTAAAGGCTCACGATTGCTGGATATGGGATAAAGAAGGCAGGAAATATTTGGATTTTTATGGAGGTCACGCCGTTATTTCCATTGGGCATACGCATCCGCATTATGTGAAGAAAATAGAAGAACAGTTGGAAAAGATAGCTTTCTATTCCAACTCGGTGAAGATTCGACAACAGGAAGAGTTGGCTCAAAAGCTGGGTGTGATTTCAGGTTATGAGGATTTTGCTCTGTTCCTATGCAATTCCGGTGCTGAAGCCAATGAGAACGCCATGAAGCTTTCATCGTTCCACAATAGCAGAAAAAAAATTGTTGCCTTTGAAAAGAGCTTTCACGGGCGTACTTCCTTGGCGGTTGCAGCTACCAATGATGCTTCCATACAAGCTCCGGTAAACAGCCATGATATAGTTTTTCTCCCCTTAAATGATGAAGCCGCTTTTGAAAAAGCCATGAGCAACGATGTCTGCGCTGTAATTATTGAAGGCATACAAGGTGTAGCAGGAATACAAATGCCATCGGATGATTTTTTGAAATTGATTCGTAAAAAATGTGATGAAACAGGGGCGGTAATGATATTGGATGAAGTGCAATCAGGTTACGGAAGAACCGGCAAATTTTTCGCCCACCAGTTTTCGGGCATTAGTCCCGATATTATTACCATAGCTAAAGGTATGGGTAATGGATTTCCCGTTGCAGGCATATTGATAGCTCCACATATAAAACCCAAATATGGTTTATTAGGCACCACTTTTGGTGGTGCATACCTGGCCTGTGCTGCTGCCATTGCTGTATTAGATGTGATAGAAATGCAACACTTAGTTGATAACAGCAAGGAAGTTGGAGAATATCTCATCAACAAATTGAAAGCAATGGACGGCATTAAAGAGGTGCGCGGCAAAGGATTAATGATTGGTGTAGAACTACACTCCAATGCTACCCAAGTACGGAACGATTTAGTCTTCAAACACCAAATATTTACCGGTTCCGCTTCCAATAAAAATACGGTTCGCTTATTGCCTCCATTAACTATAACTAAAGCTGATGCCGACCACTTCCTAAAAGGATTTGCTCTCACATTACAATCTCATTTACAAAGCGTATCACAATGAAAAATTTCACCTCGGTACATGACGTAAAAAATCCTGATAAACTTATCAGGGAAGCTATTTCATTGAAGAAAAACCCTTGGAAGAATGTTTCTTTGGGAAAGAATAAAACCCTTGGACTGATATTTTTAAACCCGAGTTTGCGCACCCGTTTGAGTTCGCAAAAAGCAGGACAATTGCTCGGTATGAATGTCATTGTGATGAACATGGACAAAGAAGGTTGGGCCTTGGAATGGACTGATGGAGCTGTGATGAACACCAACAAAACGGAACATATAAAAGATGCAGCTATGGTATTGAGCAAATATTGCGACATTATTGGTATGCGTGCTTTTCCTACACTTACCGACCGTGAAGCCGATTATAGCGAGCATGTAATGAAGCAATTGGTAAAATATTCTACCGTTCCGGTAGTGAGTTTGGAATCTGCAACCCTTCATCCATTGCAAAGTTTGGCTGACAGTATGTGCATGTATGAAAAATGGCATAAGAACAAAAAGCCTAAAGTGGTTCTCACCTGGGCTCCTCACGTGAAGGCTTTGCCACAGGCTGTAGCTAATTCATTCAGTGAATGGATGCAGGCTATTCCCGTTGATTTTGTTATCACACATCCCAAAGGATATGAATTATCACCAGCATTTACCAAAGGAGTAAAAATTGAGAACGACCAGGCAAAAGCATTGAAAGGTGCAGACTTTGTATATGTGAAAAATTGGTCGGCTTACGAGCCATACGGACAAATGCCTCCGGTAGAAAAGGATTGGCTCTTAAGCGAACAAAAAATGAAAGCCACCAATAATGCTTATGTGATGCATTGCCTTCCTGTTAGAAGAAATGTAGAAGTACCCGATGAATTATTGGATGGAAAAAGGAGCCTCATTTCATTGCAAGCCGAAAACAGGCTATATGCTGCAACGGCAGTATTTAAAAAGATTTTAGAGAAGTCAAAAGACTAGGATGAAAGAGCTCACCATTGTAAAAATCGGCGGCAATATTATTGATAGCAAAGAAAATCTCAATTCTTTTCTTCAGAAATTTAATACTATAAAAGGGGCTAAGATATTGGTACATGGTGGTGGTAAGATTGCTACAGAAATATCTGCCCGGCTTGGACTAGAAGCTAAGATGGTAAACGGAAGGCGCATCACCGATTTACAAACATTGGAAATTGTGGTGATGGTATATAGCGGTATCAATAAATCAATCGTAGCGCAATTAAATGTTGGAGGTACTAAGTCAATAGGGGTTTGCGGAGCCGATATGAGTTTAATACCCGCTAAAAAAAGAGCCAAGGGTGATATTGATTATGGATTCGTTGGAGATGTTCTCGCAGACGAAATGAAGACAGACAACTGGCAACTATTACTCGATGCCGGAATTTGTCCTGTTGTTGCGCCCATCACGGCCGATGCTTCGGGGCAACTATTAAATACCAATGCCGATACAATTGCATCATCAGTCGCACAGGCATTGAGCCATATATATAATGTAAAACTTATTTATTGTTTTGAAAAAAACGGAGTGCTGAGAAATCCCACCGATGAAAACTCGGTGATTTCGAAAATAGACATGCAGGAATATGAATCACTGAAAGAGAAGAAAATAATTTCCGATGGCATGATACCTAAACTTGATAATGCTTTTGATGCAATGAAGCAAGGTGTGAGCAAAGTAATCATCGGGCATGCCTTATATATTGAAAAGCTTACAGATACTGCCCATGAAACGGGTACCTTATTAATATTGGATGAAAAGTAACGATGCGATACAACTATTGCAGCAATTGATTGCCACTCCTTCATTTAGTAAGGAGGAGGATAAAACAGCCAATATTATTGAAGCGTTTTTGAAAGAAAAAGGTATTGATGCAAAACGTCACTTGAATAATGTATGGGCAAAAAATAAGTTGTTCGACGAATCGAAACCTACCATTCTACTAAACTCCCATCACGATACAGTTAAGCCCAATAAGGGATATACCAAAGATCCATTTATTCCTATAACTGAAGATGGAAAGCTCTACGGACTGGGTAGCAACGATGCCGGTGGGCCTTTGGTAAGTTTACTGGCTACGTTTTTATTTTTTTACTATAAACCGCTTACGCATAATCTCATTTTCGCAGCTACCGCCGAGGAAGAAATATCCGGCAAAAATGGCATTGAAGCATTGCTTCCCTTATTGGGCAACATAGATTTTGCTATCGTAGGTGAGCCTACCCAAATGCAATTGGCTAGTGCCGAAAAAGGCTTGATGGTGCTCGATTGTGTGGCACATGGCAAATCCGGTCATGCAGCGAGGGAAGAAGGAGTGAATGCCATTTATGAAGCCATGCCCGATATAGAATGGTTCCGTACTTATAAATTCCAAAAGGTGTCTCCCTTGCTTGGTCCGGTAAAGATGAGTGTTACCGTTATTCATTCCGGTTCGCAGCATAACATAGTACCTGATACCTGTGAATTTACAGTTGATATTCGCGTGAATGAATGCTACACCAATGATGAGGTTTTTGATATCATAAGCCAACATGTGAAATGTGATGTGGAAGCGCGTTCAAGAAGGTTGCAGCCTTCTTTTATTGCAGAAGAACATCCTATCGTCCAAATCGGAAAGGAATTGGGATTAAAAGTGTACGGTTCTCCTACCTTATCTGATAGGTCATTGATGCGTTTTCCGAGTTTAAAAGTTGGTCCAGGCGATTCAGCCCGCTCTCATATCGCTGATGAATATATTTTTGTAAAAGAAATTGAAGAAGGCATAGAGACATATATTAATATGCTTAAAAAAATCCTTATCGCATGAGCAAGAAACTATGGCAGAAAGATATTGAAGTGAATAAGTTGATTGAGGAATTCACTGTGGGCAGAGATACCGAATTTGATATGCTGCTGGCCGAGCATGATGTTATTGCATCAAGGGCACATGCTAAAATGCTTGAGAAAGTAAAACTGCTTACCAAGGAAGAATTGAAAAAGCTTTTAACAGGCCTAGATGCCATAGAAAAGCAGATAAAGAAAGGTACGTTCAAAATTGAAGAAGGGGTAGAGGATGTACACTCCCAAATAGAAATGCAGCTTACCCGCACAGCAGGTGAAGCAGGGAAAAAAATCCACATGGGTAGATCTCGGAACGACCAGGTGCTTACTGCCATAAAACTTTATTTAAGAAGCGAACTTGTTGCCATTAGCAAGCAGGTAGAAGAGCTTTTTAATGTGTTTATAGAACTGAGCGAAAAACACAAGGATGTATTATTGCCCGGGTACACGCACTTTCAAATTGCTATGCCATCATCTTTCGGGTTATGGCTTGGTGCTTATGCCGAAAGCCTTTGCGATGATATGGAATTGATGGTAGCTGCCTATAATATATGTAATAAAAACCCATTAGGTACTGCGGCGGGTTATGGCTCATCGTTTCCGCTCGATAGAAAATATACTACTGAACTAATCGGCTTCGGACAGTTAAATGTAAACTCGGTATATGCCCAAATGACACGAGGAAAATCAGAGAAGGCTGTAGCTATAGCAATGGCATCTGTTGCCCATACCTTATCGAAGTTTTCGTACGATGTGTGTCTTTATCTATCTCAAAATTTCGGATTTATTTCTTTTCCTGAAGAATTAACTACAGGCAGCAGCATTATGCCGCATAAGAAGAACCCCGACGTGTTTGAGTTAGTTCGTGGCAAATGCAACCTTATACAAGGGATACCCAACCAGCTTACACTCTTGACTAATAATCTGCCAAGTGGCTACCACCGTGAAATGCAACTTACCAAGGAAACATTGTTTCCTGCTATTCAGCAATTAAAGGATTGCCTAAGCATCATAACCTTTGCATTGCCACAGATGAAAGTAAAAGCTGATATCTTGGAGGATGAAAACTATACCTATTTATATAGTGTAGATGCTTTGAATGAACTGGTAAAAAAAGGAATGTCATTCCGTGATGCCTATAAAAAGACAGGCATGGACATTAAACAAGGTAAATTTAAAAAGCCTAAAAAGCTAACACATACCCACATAGGCAGCATAAATAACCTCGGGACAGATCTTATAAAGCAGCAATTCCGCAAGGTGATGAAAGGGATTGCGTGATATATTTAACATGGGTATTTTAAGCATAACAAAGAATCACTATATTTGATTTTGAAGATTCAAGTTATCTATGAGAACTGGCCTGCTCTTAAGTGTTTTATTAAGTTATATTTTTCTTGGTTGTGAAAAGAAGATAGCTACTCCACCCTCTTCGCAAGGTTCTAGTAGTCTCAATTTCAGAGCAAATGTTGCTATTGTATATAATGGAAATCTAGTTGTGGCTGGGGGTAACTCCATAGCTCAATGGAATAAGCGTACGGAATGGACATCTTTAGGAAGTCTATCACCGAATGAATCTATATCATATTTGGCAGAATATAACGGGAGCCTTATTGTTGGAGTAGGTAACGAAGGCGCCTGGAGTTCTAATTGCTTATATCGATGGAATGGTAGTAACTGGACTCCGGTTACTACTCAATTAAAGGCGAATCCATATAGGGGTAATTATCCAAAAATAGCGGCTCTGGCTGTTTATAATGGTAAATTGATTATGGCCGGAACGTTTGATACAATTGATAACATTAGTGCAAATTGTATAGCACAATGGGATGGAAACTCTTGGGCAAGTATGGGTACTGGCTTTAATTTGTTTTATCAGCCAGCTGCCATGATAGTATATAATGGTGATTTAATAGAACAAGATAACTATGGCAATATAAAAAGCTGGAATGGTAGCACATGGGATTCTATTGGTGTAGGGAGTCTAATGACAGTTTATAATGGCAATTTATTAGTTTCTGATTCTGTAATTAAACAATGGAATGGTTCTATGTGGTCTAATCTGGGCTCAGTAAAAATGCCTATAGGAAGTAGTACAGCTTTTTGTGTGTATAACGGTAATTTAACTATTGCAAACACATACCGGAATATAGTGTACCCATATATGCCACCATACTGGTATGATGAAGGCATACAAGAATTAAATGGTTCAAATTGGCAAATTATTGGGACAAGCGATTCCTATGGAAGTGCAGCCCCATCCCCATATGAGGTTTATTCTATGGTTAGCTATAACGGCAATTTAGTTGCACTTGGTTACTATTTGGTTAGTAATGGTGAACCAACTAATGTGGATGGTATTGCCAGTTTCGATGGCTCAACCTGGTCAGCTTTATGACTCTGTTTTCACAAACAAATAACCAAAACATAATATAAAATTCACCCGAAAAGGGGCTGTTTTTGCCGCCCTTTATCCTCACAAAGGGTAATTTTTACTTATCCCATACCCCTTACTCCACATCCCTGTTGATAGTCTGTTGAAAAAAATTGTCGGCTTAGTATATTGTAAATGATTATTTACTACCTTTGCAACCCCAAAAAATAGGAGGGGATATTAATTATTATAGCTAACAAACAGAAAATCAATATAATCGATGCCAACAATACAGCAATTAGTTCGCAAGGGCAGAGCAAAAGTTGAATATAAAAGTAAATCAGGTGCTTTGGACAGGTGTCCTCAACGCAGGGGTGTTTGCATCCGTGTGTACACTACCACACCTAAAAAACCGAATTCAGCTTTGCGTAAAGTGGCCAAGATACGTTTGACCAATAAGGAAGAAATTATTGCTTACGTACCGGGCGAAGGACATAACTTACAAGAACACAGTATTGTGTTGGTACGTGGAGGCAGGGTGAAAGACCTTCCGGGCGTTCGTTACCACATTGTACGTGGTACATTGGATACCGGTGGTGTTGAAAACCGCAAACAAAGCCGCAGCAAATATGGAACCAAGAGACCTAAAGCCGGTGCTGCTGCTGCTAAGAAGTAATTGACAATTAAAAAGAAAAGTGTTAACTGACAAAGTCTACTGACAACTAAATAAAATGAGAAAAGGTAAAGCCAAAAAAAGAATACTCCTGAACGATCCCAGGTTCAACGACAAACTGGTTACCCGTTTTGTAAATAACCTGATGGAGAGTGGTAAAAAGAATACTGCTTACAATATCTTCTACGGGGCTATTGACAAGATCCAGGAAGTTACCAAAGAAGATGGACTAGCTATTTGGAGAAAGGCTGTCGAAAACGTATCACCCTCAGTGGAAGTAAAAAGCCGCCGTGTGGGTGGTGCTAACTACCAAATTCCATTGGAAGTACGCTCCGACCGTAAGGTTGCGTTAGCTATGAAGTGGTTAGTTGATTATTCACGTCTTCGTAAGGAAAAAACAATGACTGATAAGTTAGCAGGCGAAATTATGGCTGCTGCTAAGGAAGAAGGTTCAGCATATAAGAAGAAAGAAGATACACATAGAATGGCAGAAGCCAACAAAGCTTTTGCCCACTTTAAATTTTAATTAAGAGGAACACATTATGAGCGCGGATTTACATTATACACGAAATATAGGCATCATGGCACACATTGACGCCGGTAAGACTACCACTACCGAGCGTATCCTGTTTTATGCAGGCGTGAACTATAAGATAGGTGAGGTGCACGATGGTTCTGCTACTATGGACTGGATGGTTCAGGAGCAAGAACGTGGTATTACCATTACCTCTGCTGCTACTCGTGTATTTTGGGATTATAAAGGCGAAAAGTATAAAATCAATATTATTGATACTCCTGGTCACGTAGATTTTACCGTTGAGGTAGAACGTTCATTGCGTGTACTTGACGGAGCCGTTGGTTTATTCTGCGCCGTAGGTGGTGTAGAACCCCAATCGGAAACAGTATGGCGCCAGGCTAACAAATATGGCGTTCCACGTATAGCGTTTGTAAATAAAATGGATAGGGCAGGAGCTGACTTCTTTAATGCCGTTAAGGAAATTAAGGATAAACTTGGAGCTAACCCTGTTCCAATTCAAATACCTATTGGTTCGGAGGAATTATTTAAAGGGGTTATCGACCTCGTAAAAAATAAAGCAATTGTTTGGTTGGGCGACGATTTGGGAGCCAGCTGGGAATATTCTGAAATTCCGGAGGACCTAAAAGAATCTGCTGCCGAATGGAGAGCCAAGATGGTAGAAAGCGTTGCTGAATATGATGATAAAATGATGGAGAAGTTCTTCGAAGATCCAAACTCTATCACCGAAGATGAAATAAATAATGTGCTGCGTCAGGGTACTATCAATATGACTATTACCCCCGTTCTTTGTGGCTCTTCGTTTAAAAATAAAGGTGTTCAACCTATGTTGAACGCTGTTATGGCATATTTGCCAAGCCCTATGGACCTTCCTCCTGTGAAAGGTATCAACCCTGATACCGATTTGGAAGAAGAAAGGTCTGCTGACCCTGCCGGTAAATTTGCAGGATTGGCATTTAAAATTACCACCGACCCATTTGTAGGTCGTCTGGCATATTTCCGTGTTTATTCAGGTACCCTTAAATCGGGTTCCTATGTATTGAATACCCGTACAGGTAATAAAGAACGTATTTCCCGTATATTCCAAATGCATGCCAATAAGCAAATCCCTATTGATGAAATTATTGCAGGAGATATTGGTGCCGCTGTTGGATTTAAAGATATCCGTACCGGAGATACCCTTTGCGACGAGAAGTTCCCGCTCACATTAGAGCAAATGACCTTCCCAGAGCCTGTTATTTCTATTGCAGTTGAGCCTAAAACTCAGGCTGACCTTGAAAAGATGGGTGTTGCGCTTAGCAAACTTTCTGAAGAAGATCCTACATTCCGTGTTCGTACCGATGAAGAGTCAGGCCAAACCGTATTGAGCGGTATGGGTGAGCTTCATTTGGAAATTCTACTTGACCGTATGAAACGCGAGTTTAAAGTGGAATGTAACCAAGGTGCTCCTCAGGTTGCTTATAAAGAAGCTATTACCAAGGAAGTTGAACACCGTGAATTGTATAAGAAACAATCAGGTGGACGTGGTAAGTATGCTGATATGACTGTGGTTATAAGCCCGGTTGACGAAGGTAAGGTAGGATTACAATTTGAAAATGAAATTACAGGTGGTAATATCCCACGTGAATTTATACCCGCCGTTGAAAAGGGCTTCAAAGCTTCTTTAACCAATGGTGTATTAGCTGGTTTCCCAGTAGATAGCCTGAAAGTTAGACTTATAGATGGTGGTTTCCACGCAGTTGACTCGGATGCATTATCATTTGAAATTTGCGCCCGTTCTGCATACCGCGAAGCTATGAGAAAGGCAAAACCAATCATTCTTGAGCCAATCATGAATGTTGAGGTAGTTACCCCTGAAGATTATATGGGTGACATCGTAGGTGACTTGAACAAACGCCGCGGACAAATGCAAGGCATGGATCAACGCCACGGTGCAAGGGTTATTAAAGCACAAGTTCCACTTTCTGAAATGTTTGGTTACGTAACTACCTTACGTACCTTATCATCCGGAAGGGCTGCTTCTACCATGGAGTTTTCGCACTATGCTGAAACCCCAAGAAACATTTCAGAAGCAGTTATAGCACAAGCACAAGGTAAAAAAGCATTAGCATAATCATATTATATCCACACAATGAATCAGAAGATAAGAATAAAGCTCAAATCGTACGACCATAACTTGGTAGATAAGTCGGTTGATAAAATCATCAAGACTATCCGTCAGACCGGGGCTGTTGTCAGCGGACCTATTCCACTGCCAACCGATAAGAAAATCTTTACGGTTTTACGTTCACCCCACGTAAATAAAAAGGCTCGTGAACAGTTTCAAGTGTGTGCGTATAAACGCTTGATGGACATATACATAAGCTCATCGAAGACAATTGATGCTTTAATGAAGCTCGAACTGCCTAGCGGTGTTGAAGTAGATATTAAGTAATTGAAAAATTGAAAATTTAAAGACATTATGTCAGGATTGATAGGTAAAAAAATAGGTATGACCCGTATGGCGGATGAAGCTGGTAACTTTGTTGCCCTCACCGTTATTCAGGCAGGTCCTTGTGTGGTTACACAAGTTAAAACCGACGAAATCGATGGCTATAAGGCTATTCAGTTGGGTTTTGAAGATGCTACCGAAAAACATACACCCAAAGCAGAACAAGGTCACTTTAAAAAAGCCGGAACCACCGGTAAAAAAAGAGTGATGGAATTTTTGGGCTTCGAAAAGGAATTGAAAGCTGGTGAAATAATAGATGTTACCATATTTAACGAAGGGGACTTTGTAGATGTAGCCGGAACTTCTAAAGGTGAAGGTTTTCAAGGTGTTGTGAAAAGATGGGGCTTCGGTGGTGTTGGTTCGCGTACACACGGTCAGCATGACCGTCAACGTGCTCCCGGTTCTGCAGGTGCGTCTTCATTTCCATCACGCGTATGGAAAGGTAAAAAAATGGCTGGCCGTACCGGTGGTGTAAGGGCAAAGGCACAAAACCTGAGCATTTTTAAAATTCTTCCTGAAAAGAACTTATTATTGGTTAAGGGTTCTGTACCCGGATACAATGGCTCTTACTTAGTAGTTGAAAAATAAGACGGCAATTAATATAAAAACGAAGTAAAGAAAATGGAACTGAATATAATAAATACCCAAGGTAAGGAAACAGGCAAGAAGGCCACATTGAATGATGAGGTGTTTGCCATTACTCCGAACGACCATGCTATTTATCTGGATGTAAAGCAAATACAAGCTAATGGCCGCCAGGGTACACACAAGGTAAAAGAACGTAATGAACACTCTGGAAGTACCAAGAAGCTGAAAAGGCAAAAGGGTACCGGTGGTGCACGTTCGGGCAGCATTAAAAACCCGGTATATGGAAACGGCCGCGCTCATGGACCTCGTCCTCGTGACTATGGTTTTAAGCTGAATATTAAGCTGAAAAGACTGGCCCGTAAATCGGCCCTTTCTCAAAAAGCGTTGGACAAGAAGATTACCATTATCGAAGATTTTACCTTCAGCGAGCCAAAAACCAAACAATGTATTGAATTTCTCCAAAACCTGAATTTGGAAAATAAGAAAGCCTTATTGGTGCTTGGTTCTCACGATAAGAATATTATTCTTTCTTCCCGCAACCTTCAAGGATTTAAAGTGGCCCAGGCAACTGACCTGAATACATTTGATATTCTTAACTGCAACCAACTCATCCTTTCGGAAAAATCTATCCCAGTAATCGAAACCGTTTTAAGCGCACAATAAGCCATGAGTAATATAATCATCAAGCCCTTACTGACAGAAAAAATGACCCAACATGGCGAAAAGCACAATCGCTTTGGGTTTTACGTGGCCACCAGAGCCAACAAGATAGAGATAAAAGAAGCTATTGAAAAGATGTACAATGTAACCGTTACCGGTATCCGTACAATGAATAACCCCGGCAAAGTGAAAAGCCGTATGAAACGCAGCGGTGTTCAACGTGCCAGGGTAGGTAAGTTAAAAAAAGCGGTGGTAGAGTTGAAACAAGGCGATACCATTGATTTTTACAGCAATATTTAATTCCGATAATAATAATATAAGAGATTAATATAACAGCAAGATGCCACTAAAGAAGACAAGACCACTAACACCGTCGCAACGTTACCAGTTAACGGATAGCTTTGAGGATGTTACGGCGAGCAAACCCGAAAAGAGCCTGCTTCGCCCGATTAAGAATTCAGGCGGACGGAACAATACCGGTAAAATGACCATGCGCTATATTGGCGGCGGTCACAAGCACAGGTATAGGGAAATTGATTTCAAAAGAGATAAGTTTAACATCCCTTGTGTTGTTAAAACCATTGAGTACGATCCAATCCGTACTGCACGTATTGCGTTATTGCATTATGCTGACGGAGAAAAACGTTATATCATTGCACCGCACGGTTTAAAAGTGGGCAGCAAACTCCTCTCTGGCAAAGGTGTTGTTCCAAATGTAGGTAATGCCCTTAAATTAGGTGAAATGCCACTCGGTACAACCGTTCACAATATTGAATTACGCCCGGGACAGGGTGCTAAACTGGCCCGCGCAGCAGGTACTTATGCCAATTTGAATGCCCGCGACGGAAACTATGTAATTTTAAAGATGCCTTCTGGCGAAACCCGTATGGTGCTTGCAGCTTGTATGGCAACTGTTGGTTCTGTATCAAACCCCGACCACAGTTTGGAAGTTCATGGTAAAGCAGGCCGCAGAAGGTGGTTAGGCCGTCGTCCGCGTAACCGTGGTGTATCTATGAACCCTGTCGATCACCCAATGGGTGGTGGAGAAGGAAAGGCTTCAGGAGGTCACCCACGCTCCAGGAGAGGTATCCCAGCGAAAGGTTACAAAACCCGTCACCCTAAGAAGAGTAGTAATAAACACATTCTTGAAAGAAGAAAAAAATAGTATAATAAAACTTATATAGCATGGCACGTTCAATAAAAAAAGGACCATTCATAGATTTCAAACTGGAAGAGAAAGTTACCGCAATGAATAAAGGCGCTAAAAAGACGGTTATTAAAACCTGGTCGCGCCGCAGCACTATTTCTCCTGAGTTTGTAGGAAACACTTTTGCGGTTCACAACGGACACAAATTTATCCCCATCTATGTAAGCGAAAACATGGTAGGTCATAAGCTGGGTGAATTTGCTCCGACCCGTACTTACAGAGGCCACGCAGGTCACCGTAAAGCAGAAGCATCACCAGCATCGTAAAACTAAAGAATTTAACACAGAATAACCAATGGGCTCAAGAAAAACCAATACGGCAAACGCAAGAAAAGAAGCTATGAAAACCACTTATGTGGCTAAGCTTAGCAATTGCCCCACATCACCCCGCAAGATGAACCTTGTGGCAGAACTGATAAGGGGAGTAGATGTGTATAAAGCATTGAATGTACTTCACTTCAGCAATAAGCATGCTGCTAAAAGAATGGAAAAACTGCTTCGTTCAGCTATTGCCAATTTTGAAGCAAAATCAGGCGAGAGAGCAGAAGATGCCGGATTATTTGTAAGCGAAGTGAGAGTGGATGGCGCTCCGATTTTAAAGCGTTTCCGCCCAGCTCCGCAAGGAAGAGCTTACCGTATCCGCAAACGCTCTAACCACATTATTCTTGCTGTAAATAAGAGAATGGAAGATGCAGCTAATGAAGCCGTGGCTGAAGGAGAAGAGTTGCTTGAAGAACCACAAGTACAAGAAGCGGAAGTAGTGGAAACAACAGATAGAACAACAGAAGAATAAACATAATATACTCAATATAAACAAAACATGGGACAGAAAGTAAACCCTATAGGAATTCGCCTCGGAATCATCAAAGGATGGGATTCTAACTGGTATGGTGGAGATCACTATGCTGATAAGCTGGTAGAGGATGAACAAATCCGCAATTATTTGCTCGCACGTCTTTCAAAAGGTTCCATATCTCGTATCATTATCGAAAGGACCCTTAAACTTATCACGGTTACCATTAACACTTCTCGTCCTGGTATCATTATTGGTAAAGGTGGTAAGGAAGTAGATAAGTTGAGAGAAGAGCTTAAGAAAATTACAAAGAAAGAAATTCAAATCAACATATTTGAAATTAAGCGTCCGGAGTTGGATGCCCGCCTTGTGGGAGAAGGGATAGCCCGCCAGATTGAAGGCCGTATATTCTATAAAAGAGCAGTAAAGACGGCTGTTTCCACTACCATACGTATGGGAGCAGACGGGATTAAGATAAGGGTATCAGGCCGTATTGAAGGCGCTGACATTGCCCGTTCTGAAACATTTAAAGAAGGCCGTACCCCTCTTCACACTCTCCGTGCTGATATTGATTATGCTGTTTGCGAAGCTCACACAACCTATGGCAGAATTGGAATTAAAGTATGGATTTGCAGAGGTGAAGTTTATGGAAAACGCGATCTTTCCCCGAACATTGGAATGATGAAAGAAAAAAAGAACTTAAAGTTCAACAAGCCAGAAGGAAGAGGTGGTGATAGAAGGGATAGGGGTGGAAGAGGTGGAGATAGAGGTGGAAAAAGAAATGAAAGACGTGAAGCGTAATTCTAATAACTAACAATTTACAATTGACAATTAAATAAGTCATGTTACAACCAAAAAAGACAAAGTTCCGCAAAATGCATAAAATGCCTCCTAAGGGTAATACCAAGCGAGGCGACCAATTGGCATTCGGTTCATTCGGATTAAAAGCCGTTCAGGGTGCATGGGTAACCGATAGGCAAATAGAAGCTGCCCGTGTTGCATTAACCCGTCACATGCAACGTAAGGGCCAAGCCTGGATTCGTATATTTCCCGATAAGCCTATTACCCGCAAGCCTGCCGAAGTGCGTATGGGTAAAGGAAAGGGGGCTCCTGAATTCTGGTCAGCCGTTGTAAAACCGGGTAGGATTTTATTTGAGGTAGAAGGTGTTACCATGGCCGAAGCGCAAGCTGCTCTCCGATTGGCTTCACATAAGCTTCCCATCACTACCAAGTTTGTTGTAAGACGTGAATACGTTGAAGAAGTAGAAGCATAATTTATTAAAGACACAGGAATTATGAAAGATAATGGAATAAAGGCACTCAATGATAAGGAGTTGGCTGAAAAATTAAAAGAAGAAAAGGCGTTGCTTGCTAAGTTAAAAATTCAACACGCCGTTTCGAGTATTGAAAACCCTGCAAGAATTACCGCACAAAGGAAACTGCTTGCGCAAATTCTAACCGAAACTAAGGCAAGAAGCATGAAGGCCGCTTCTGCAAAATAACCGTGCCTACCGATAATATTAGCAAAATATGACACAAACCGAAACAGCAACTGCAGAAATCCGCAAACTCCGTAAGGAAAAAACCGGTATAGTAACCAGCGACAAGATGGATAAAACCATTGTTGTGAGCGTGGAAAGAAGGATTAAACATCCAAAATATGGTAAGTTTATTAAAAGAACTTCTAAATTCTTTGCACACGATGAAAAGAATGAAGCCCATACAGGTGATTTAGTTATGATAGGGGAAACCAGGCCTCTTAGCAAAAACAAATGCTGGAGATTAGTAAAAGTGGTTGAAAAAGCCAAGTAGTAATTGATTATTGAATCTTAATATAAAAGCGAAATGATAACACAAGAGTCTAGATTAGTAGTAGCCGATAATAGCGGAGCTAAGGAAGCCCTTTGCATCCGTGTATTGGGTAATAGCAATATGAGATATGCCCGTATAGGCGATAAAATTATCATCACTGTTAAGGATGCAATCCCAACTGGTGGTGTTAAAGCCGGCACCGTGTCGAAGGCTGTTGTGGTAAGGACAAAAAGGGCTACTAAACGTGCCGATGGTTCATTCATTCGTTTTGACGATAACGCAGTAGTGTTGCTAAATGATGCCGATGAATTAAGAGGTACCCGCATTTTTGGCCCGGTGGCCAGGGAATTACGTGAAAAGCAATTCATGAAAATCATTTCTTTAGCACCAGAGGTATTGTAAATAAAAAATAAATAGAGCAAACGAAAAATTGATTAAATTCGCAACCCCATTTTTTAGGGCATGAAAACAAAAATAAAGATAAAAAAAGGTGATTCGGTTAAGATTCTGGCCGGAAACTCCCGCGGGAGAGAAGGTAAAGTGTTGGATATCGACACAACCAAGTACAGGGCATTTGTAGAAGGCGTGAACATTGTTCACAGGCACACCAAGCCTAACCAAAAAACCCCTAAAGGCGGAATTGTAAAAAAAGAAGCCTCTGTACATATTTCTAACTTGATGTTGTTAGATCCTACGGGTGGCACTCCAACCCGCGTGGGAAGAGCTATTGATGAAAAGACCGGCAAATTGACCAGGATTTCTAAAAAATCAGGACAGGCTATTAAATAAGTAACACGAAATGAGCACAACAAAAACATATAACGCAAGATTAAAGGAGCAGTATGCAAAGCAGGTTGCACCTGTACTGCAAAAGCAATTTAACTATACCAGCAGCATGCAAGTGCCAAAGCTGAAAAAGATTTGTTTGAACCAAGGTATTGGTATTGCAGTATCAGACAGGAAACTGGCTGAAAATGCAGTAAATGAAATGACTGCCATATCCGGCCAAAAAGCAGTTACTGCCAAATCGCGCAAGGATATTGCAAACTTTAAACTCAGGAAAGGAGTTGCAGTAGGAGTAAGGGTTACTCTTCGCGGTAATAACATGTATGAATTTCTCGACAGGCTCATTTCTGCAGCTCTGCCGCGTATCCGTGACTTTAAGGGTATCGATCGCAAGGGATTTGACGGACATGGTAATTACACCCTTGGTATCACCGAACAAATTATCTTCCCTGAAATTAATATGGATAAGGTAACTAAAATTATGGGTATGGATATTACGTTTGTAACATCCGCTGCCACTAATGAAGAAGCTATGGCATTACTCGAAGCATTCGGAATGCCATTTAAAAAAGAAAACAGTAACGACTAATCCGGAGTGATTAGCAAACATAAAAACAAAAAAGAAAAATGGCAAAAGAATGTGTTAAAGCACGCCAGGTAAAAAGAGAAAGGGTTGTTGAGCAGTACGCTGCAAAAAGGGCTGAATTGAAAAAAGCAGGTAACTATGCTGAATTGACAAAGTTGCCCCGCAATGCATCTCCTGTTCGTTTACGCAACCGTTGCAAAATGACCGGCAGACCGCGTGGATATATTCGTCAATTTGGTATCTGCAGAAATATGTTCAGAGAAATGGCTCTGATGGGCAAAATACCTGGGGTAACAAAAGCAAGCTGGTAATATTATTTTTAATTAGAACAAATCGATCATGACAGACTCAATAGCTGACTATTTAACAAGACTCCGTAACGCTATCAAAGCGAAGCACAGGATAGTAGAAATTCCTTCTTCTAACCTGAAGAAAGAAATTACCCGTATTCTTCACGAAAAGGGATATATTCTGGATTACAAAACCGAAGAAGTTCCGGGTCATCAAGGCATTATTAAAATTGCACTGAAGTATAGCAACTCAGGCCGCCTTCCGGTTATCAAGAAATTAGACCGTGTAAGTTCACCGGGTCTACGCCGTTATGTGGGCGCTACTGAAATGCCTCGTGTATTGAATGGGTTGGGCATTGCTATCGTTTCAACCTCAAGAGGTGTGATGACAGATAAAGAAGCGCGCAAGCAAAACGTGGGTGGTGAAGTAATTTGTTATGTATATTAATATTTTTTAATTCAAGAAGAGATGTCCCGTATAGGAAAATTACCGATAAGCATACCCAATGGAGTTGAGGTATCCGTAGCGAAAAATGTGGTTAACGTAAAAGGTCCGAAAGGCCAATTGACACGTACTATCGACCCGGATATCACCGTAAAGGTAGATAAAGGCGAAGTTGTATTGACCCGCCCAAGCGATCAAAAACGTCATAAATCATTGCATGGCCTGTATCGCGCATTAATCAGCAACATGATTACCGGCGTAAATACTGGTTTTAAAACAGAACAAGAAGTAGTAGGTGTTGGTTTCAGGGTAGCTGTTCAAGGTCAGGTTATCGACATGACCCTCGGGTATTCTCACACCATCATTATGGAACTTCCTAAAGAAATTAAGGCTTCCGCTACTTCAGAAAAAGGAAAAGCTCCTTCACTAGTATTGGAATGTGCCGACAAGGAATTATTAGGATTGGTTTCTTCTAAAATCCGTTCCCTGCGTAAGCCTGATGTTTACAAAGGAAAAGGTGTTAGATTTAAAGGTGAACAACTTCGTATTAAAGCAGGTAAAGCTGCAGCAGGTGCATCTAAATAACCTTAGGCCAACTGCAAAATAATAAAAGAGATAAAAAAAGAACTAAAATGGACAATACAAGAAGACGAAAAATAAGATATAAAATCCGTAAGAAGATTGAAGGAACAGGAGCAACTCCGAGGCTTTCCGTATTCAGAAGCAATGCTGAGATTTATGCCCAGGTAATTGATGATATTAGCGGCAAAACCTTAATGGCTGCATCATCCCTCGAAAAAGAATTTGGCAAAGAAAAAGCCAATAAAACTGAATTGGCAAAAAAAGTAGGCAAAACAGTAGGAGAGAGAGCCTTGAAAGCAGGTATAGAAAGCGTAAAGTTCGACAGGAGCGGGTATTTATATCATGGCCGTGTTAAGGCTTTGGCAGAAGGCGCCCGTGAAGCAGGATTAAAATTTTAATTGGATAATAAAACGTATACATGGCAAATACAGGAAATGTTTCGGTAAAAAGAGTTCGCTCAACCGATGTTGAATTAAAAGACAGGTTGGTAGCTGTTCAACGTGTTACCAAAGTAACCAAAGGCGGAAGAACATTCAGCTTTGGTGCTATTGTGGTAGTGGGTAATGAAAAAGGTATTGTCGGCTTCGGACTCGGTAAAGCCCGCGAGGTTACTGATGCTGTTACCAAAGGAATTGAAGATGCTAAGAAAAACCTTATAAAAGTAAGCATTCATAAAGGTACCATTCCGCATGACCAATATGGAAAGTACAGCGGTTCGGAAATATATTTAAAACCGGCTGCTCCCGGTACCGGTGTTATTGCAGGTGGTGCTATGCGTGCAGTATTGGAAAGTGTTGGAATAAAAGACGTGTTGGCAAAATCATTAGGTTCGTCTAATCCGCACAACGTAGTGAAGGCTACCATCAATGCCCTGATACAACTTCGCGACCCGGCTACTGTTGCTTTGGGCAGAGGTATTGAATTGGAAAAAGTATTTAACGGTTAAGTCGGATGCCCGACAGGCAATAAAGCAATAATAGAGCAAATAAACAGAAAATGGCTAAGATTAAAATAAAACAAGTCCGCAGCGGAATTGACCATCCTGCAGACCAAAAGAGAACATTAAGAGCTTTGGGATTCACTAAAATGAATCAAGTTCTCGAAAAAGAAGGTACTCCACAAGTAATGGGGATGATTCGTAAAGTTCATCACCTTGTAACGATTGTAAAATAACTAACAGCATAAGACAGAAAGAGAATGGAACTGCATAATTTAAAACCAAAAAGAGGAGCGACTAAAAACCGCAAACGTATAGCGCGTGGTGAAGGTTCGAGAGGTGGTACTTCAACAAGAGGTAACAAAGGAGCCCAGGCAAGAACGGGTTACCAGGCAAAACGTGGATTTGAAGGTGGTCAAATGCCATTGCATAAACGTGTACCTAAGTTCGGGTTTAAAAATATAAACCGTGTTGAATATAAAGGTATTAACATGGATGTTATTGCTGAACTTGCTGATAAAAACAAGGTAAAGGCACTTAACAAGGAATTTTTTGTGAAGCATGGATTGGCTCACAAGAATGACCTTATCAAAATATTGGGCAGGGGCTCTGATAAAATTGCAAAGGCATATGAAATTACCGCCGATGCCTTTTCAGAAACTGCTAAAAACGCCATTGAAGCCAAAAGCGGTAAAGCAATTGTAACACCTGCTCCCGTTAGTAAAAAATAACCTATAAAAGCCTTTCCGGCAAATAAGGAACAGTGAAAAATTTAATCAATACCATAAAAAATATTTTTGCCATTGAGGATCTCAGGGTAAGAATTCTTAACACACTTGGCTTTTTGCTGGTGTACAGGATTGGCTCATATATCGTTCTGCCTGGGGTAGATGCTACTGCACTTGCTCATGCACATGCCGGAGGCGATAACGGTATTTTAGGCCTTATAAACATTTTTGCAGGTGGTGCCTTTGGCCGCGCTGCTATTTTCGGTTTAGGGATTATGCCTTATATCTCTGCATCTATCGTAATGCAGTTGTTAGGTATTGCGGTTCCTCACTTTCAAAAACTACAGAAAGAAGGCGCCAGCGGACAAAAGAAAATTGAACGTTACACCCGTGTGCTTACTGTGGTGGTTACGGCATTCCAGGCTCCGGGCTATATTGCATCACAAATTGCTGCTTCAGCCAGTGAGCCGGTTGGAATATTCTTCTATGTTCGTTCAACCCTTATTCTTATTGCAGGAACCATTTTTGTAATGTGGCTGGGCGAAAAGATTACCGATAAAGGTATTGGTAATGGTATCTCCCTTATCATTATGATTGGTATTGTTGCCCGTTTACCTTTTGCATTTAGCTCTGAATTACTCGAGAACAGATTAAAATCAGATGGCGGAGGATTAATCGTATTCCTGGTGGAAATCGTATTCCTGGTGCTGGTGGTTATGGCAACCATATTGCTGGTTCAAGGTACGCGTAAAATACCTGTACAGTTTGCAAAACGTATTGTAGGTAACAAACAATATGGCGGTGCACGACAATTTATCCCTTTAAAGGTTAATGCGGCCGGTGTTATGCCTATTATTTTTGCACAAGCAATTATGTTTCTTCCATTAACAGTATTTACTTCTTTGTCTGGTAGTTCAACAGCCATGTCAGGCTTGGTTGCTACCTTCTCAAATATCGGAGGATTCTGGTACAATTTCGTATTTGGGCTTATGATTGTGGCATTTACATATTTTTATACAGCGGTTATCATTAATTCCAGCCAAATGGCCGATGAAATGAAACACAATGGCGGATTTATTCCCGGAATAAAACCCGGTAAAAAAACGGCAGAATATATTGATGCCGTTATGTCGCGCATCACTCTGCCGGGCTCTGTTTTCCTCGCTATTGTGGCTATTATGCCTGCCTTTGCCATGCTATTTGGGGTAAGTAACCAGTTTGCAAGATTTTACGGAGGTACTTCATTGCTCATTTTAGTAGGGGTAATGATGGATACTCTCCAGCAGATAGAAAGCTATTTGCTAATGCGTCATTACGATGGATTAATGAAGACCGGAAGAATTAAGGGCAGAACATCGTTAAGCGGACCTGGCGTAGCTGCTGCTTAACGTATTTTTACCTGCTTTGGGAACCATACATTATAAGACCGAGAGCGAGATTCAGAAGATTCATCAAAGTTCTTTGATTGTTTCAAAAACGTTGGCTGAGGTGGCAAAGTCCATCGGGCCGGGCATAACCACTGCTGAGCTGGATAAAATAGCTGAAAGCTATATTGTATCCTGCGGTGCAAAGCCTGCTTTTAAAGGCTACAATGGTTTTCCATCAACACTTTGTGTATCGGTGAATGCCCAGGTGGTTCATGGAATGCCAGGACAATATAAGCTGAAGGAAGGCGATATTGTTTCGGTTGACTGTGGTGCTGTTAAAGATGGCTTTTATGGCGATTCTGCTTACACATTTGGAGTAGGCCAGATAAGTGAAGAAGCCAAACAACTGTTAAGAGTAACTAAAGAAGCACTTAAGTTGGGCGTAGAAGCAGCACTAGACGGAGGCAGGATGGGTGACATAAGTGCAGCCGTTCAGCAGCACGTTGAAAAGTTTGGCTATGGGGTTGTAAGAGAACTAGTAGGCCACGGAATAGGCCGAAGCCTGCACGAAGGCCCTGACGTAGCAAACTATGGCAAAAGAGGCAATGGTATGAAACTGACCAGGGGATTAGTGATAGCTATTGAACCTATGATTAACATGGGTAAAAAAGAAGTGATACAGGAAGACGACGGATGGACCATCACAACCAAAGACGGAAAACCATCGGCTCATTTTGAACACACGGTAGCTATTGCAAAAGGAACACCGGAGATATTGACCACATTTGAATATATAGAAGAAATTAAAGCGGCACAACTGTAAATATGACCAAACAACTATCCATACAGCAAGATGGCACCATCATCGAAGCATTGTCAAACGCAATGTTCCGGGTGGAGCTTGAAAACGGCCATATGGTTACGGCTCATATTTCAGGTAAAATGCGGATGAATTATATTAAACTTTTGCCGGGTGATAAGGTGAAACTGGAACTGTCGCCTTACGACCTTAGCAAAGGAAGGATTATTATGAGATACTAAGTAAGTAAAAGTTAGAAATTTAGGAACACAGACAACAAATAAAGACCATGAAAGTAAGAACATCTATCAAAAAGCGTAGCACCGACTGCAAAATTGTACGTCGCAAGGGCAGGCTTTACGTTATTAACAAGAAGAACCCGAAATTTAAACAACGTCAGAAAGGCGGTTGATCCGGACCCGCTGGCAATAATTGACCAGACTGGTAACTAGCCAGATTAGGACTACTTGATAACATATATTAGCTCTGTAACTAAAGTTGCAGGGCTTTTTTTGTTGCCGGACAGGCATTTAGAATGATAAATGCCTGTCCTTACCGAATGGTACATTCGGGCGGAGAGTAAAGAATAGACATTTTTATTTTGTAATCGATTTTTTTATCTTTGACATATGAAAAATAAAAAGTTACTTACCTTCGATTCATTTCGTCGACTCCATGTCAGGGGTTCCTTTGAAATAGTGGTATTTCTCTTTTTCTTATTTACTTTCAGGCAAAGCCCTGCACAGGGAACATGGACTGCTTTGAGAAACGCTGCTCCCATACCTGCAGGAGGCGGGGCCTTATTGCTTACCGATGGCAGAGTGATGTGTAAGGGATATTATAACGGTATTGGATTTCCCGGAACCCCTGATAGCAGTTGGATGGTGCTTACGCCCGATATTCATGGCAGTTATGTTAATGGTACGTGGACCTTATTGCAACCCGAATATGATACCCGTTCTGTTTTCTCTTCGCAGGTACTTCCATCTGGTAACGTACTTCTTGCGGGAGGCGAGCATGGAACAGGAGTGTCTTCTGCCGAAATATATAATACAAATACGAACACATGGAAGTACATACCTAACGTACCCGGATATGGTATTTATGATGCAAATTCAGAGCTGCTTTACGACGGAACCGTACTAGTGGGATGTGCATTTATCTGGAATCCCGACACAACAATTCTATTATATAACCCTGTTGCAGGTACACTAACGGCAGGTCCAGCCAGCATTGGAAGCCACGAAGAAACATCGTGGATCAAGCTTCCAGATAGCAGTATCCTTTATGTGGATGCCGTTACAACCAACTCTGAACGTTATATCCCCAAACAGCACAGATGGGTAGCCGATGCCAATGTGCCCGTACAATTATATGACCCCTTTACGGAGGAAACAGGGCCGGCAGTGCTGTTGCCAAACGGTAAAGGTTTTTTTGTAGGTGATGTTGGTTATACTGCCATTTATACTCCCAGTGGTAATATAAATCCCGGAACTTGGACTGCCGGGGTCAATGAACCTACATCGGTAGAAAGCCATACACAACTTGGCTCCTGGGACGGACCATGTGCCATGATGGTAAATGGCAAAGTGCTGTACTCATTAAGCCCTTTGGCCAGCGAAAGCTTACCCAGTTATTTCTACGAATATGACTATGTATCGAATACCTTTACCAGGGTGGGAACGCCGGGCGGATGGGGCGACTCGGTAGAAACCCAAACTAACATGATGACTATGATAGACTTGCCTGACGGTAACGTGTTATTTACTTATACTGATTCTACCAAGTTTTATATCTATACACCCAGCGGCTCACCTATTGCACAGGGTATTCCAACCATTGACGGAGTTGTTGCCGACAGTTGCAATAAATATATGATAACAGGTAAATTGTTTAACGGAATATCTGAGGGCGCTGCATTTGGTGATGACTGGCAGATGTCTACGAATTATCCAATTGTGAGGGTTACTGACGGGACCAATGTATATTATGCCAAAACATTTAATTGGAACAGGATTGGAGCTCTGATGACAGGTAATCTGGAAGACACGGCATACTTTACCTTCCCTAATGTAATACCCGGTGGAACTTATTCACTGGTAGTGGTGGCGAATGGATTCCCTTCCAACCCAACGCCGTTTTCAATATTCGGATTTACCGTTACGGGTAAGAACATAAATTGCTCCAGCCCGCTGGGTAGTGCGTATGTGACGGCCTCTAACGGTGCAAGTCCTTATACTTATTTATGGCAGCCGGTGGGCAGTACTAAGGATTCAGTTACTGGTTTGAGTGCAGGAACCTATACTATTATTGTAACTCAAAATGGGGGATGTTCTGAATCTGCATCAGTAACCATTACACAGTTGCCAATATTGCTAAATCCGGCAATTACTGGAGTATCGTGTCATGGAGGCACTAACGGGACTGCAGCTGCAAATGCTTCCGGAGGAACTATGCCCTATACCTATTTGTGGCAGGGAGGAGCTACTACATCTTCCATTTCCGGCTTATCAGTTGGTACATATAGCCTTAGTGTTAGCGATTCATGTGGATTAGTAACTACTACATCCGTAACAATTACCCAACCGGGAATATTAAAAATTCCAACAATTTCCATTACCAATCTCGAATGCCATGGCGATGCTAACGCACAAGCCAGTGTAATTCCTGATTCCGGTTCAGTGCCATATACTTACCTGTGGCAGAACGGAGCCACTACATCAACTATTGGCGGGCTGAGCAGCGGAACTTATTCAGTGGTTGTTCACGATAGCTGTGGGGCAACAGCAAGTGCTTCCATTACTATTACTGCACCACCAGTCCTGATGGGAATCATTGATTCAGTTAACGCGAGTTCTGCTGATACGTGTAATGGCAAGGCATGGGTAATTCCCTCGGGAGGTACACCGCCATATACTTATTATTGGACAACCGGAGGGCAAACAACCGATACCATAGAAGGCCAGTGCTCGGGCAACTATTGCTGTGTGGTAACCGATAACAGCGGCTGCTTTTATTATTTATGTGTGGATATCCTTGTAACCGGAATAACAAATGTTAACCCTACTAATGAGTCTATTAGAGTTTACCCTAACCCTAATACCGGAGTATTTATAATGCAATTGCCAACTATAAACGATAAGTTGACAGTAGAAATTTATAATGTTATAGGCCAAAAAGTATATTCCCAATTGTCATTTGGTAATATAGAATCGAAAATTGATCTATCTCTTCAGACAAATGGGGTATATTTTTACAGGGTTATTTCGGAGAATTGGGCTTTAATAGGGAAGGGGAAGATGATTATTCAGAAATAATCGTATAATTGCCACGCTACGCTCTCCATAACGGGAATTATGCTTGCGACTAAAAAATGTTGATAAAATCAATATAAGGTATATTAATTATTATTACCTTTGCAGCCCTTTAAAATAAAAGACACATAAATGGCACGTATATCAGGTGTAGATTTACCAAATAACAAGCAAGGCGAAATAGGCCTTACCCATATTTATGGCATAGGCCGTAGCAATGCCCGCAAAATATTAGAAGAAGCAGGCGTTGACCCTACTGTAAAAGTATCGGAATGGGATGATAACCAACTAAATGCAATCCGTAAAATTATTACCGAAAACTATAAGGTTGAAGGAGCTTTACGTTCCGAAGTTCAACTTCATATCAAGCGTTTGGTTGATATCGGTTCATACCGCGGAATGCGTCACCGTATGGGCTTGCCCGTTCGCGGACAAAACACGCAAACCAATGCACGTACCCGTAAAGGAAGACGTAAGACCATTGCTAACAAGAAAATGGCTACCAAATAATAATTAACACGATAAATGGCAAAGGCACAACAACAAGGCGCTACCGATAAGGCAGCAAAAACGGTTAAGAAAAGAACGGTTAAGGCTGAAATGGCAGGACAAGCCCATATTAATGCTACCTTTAATAATATCATTATTACCTTCACTAATCTGAAGGGACAAACCGTTTCCTGGTCGAGTGCCGGGAAAATGGGTTTCCGCGGGGCAAAAAAGAATACTCCTTTTGCTGCCCAGTTAGCTTCGGAAGATGCCGGTAAAAAAGCATTTGAAGCCGGAATGCGTAAGGTAAAAGTATTTGTAAAAGGACCGGGTTCGGGCCGCGATTCTGCTATGCGTTCCATCGGTAATTCCGGGTTGGAAGTTACTGAAATAGTAGATATTACCCCAATGCCACACAATGGCTGCCGTCCTCCTAAAAGAAGAAAAGTATAAAGTAGCTATTAGCTATAAACTATAAGATAATTTCTAATTATTAATTGTTAATTGTTAAGTAAATAAATGGCAAGATATACAGGGCCCCGTTCCAGGATTGCACGTAAATTTAAAGAACCCATTTTCGGACCTGATAAGGTATTGGAAAAGAAAGCATACCCTCCGGGAATGCATGGTTTTGGTAAAAAAAGAGGCGGCAGGAAATCGGAATATGCCGAACAATTGTCTGAAAAGCAAAAGGCCAAATATACCTATGGTATTTTGGAACGTCAATTCCGCAAAACCTTTACTAAGGCTTCGCGCACCAAGGGTAAAACCGGTGAGTTGTTGCTTCAGTTAGTAGAATCAAGACTGGATAACGTAGTTTACCGCATGGGCATTGCGCCTACCCGCGCAGGTGCAAGGCAATTAGTAGGTCACAACCATATTTTGGTGAATGGTAAAGTGGTAAATATTCCTTCGTATAATGTGAAACCAGGCACCAAAATTTCTGTTAGAGAACGTTCCAAATCATTAGAAGCTATTAGCAATTCAGTGGCACGGTCGAACACATCGGCTTATCCCTGGATTGAATTTAACGCCCACGCATTAGAGGGTACCTATGTTTCTGTTCCAACCCGTGATCAAATACCGGAAAACATCAAGGAACAACTCATAGTGGAATTATATTCAAAATAATAATTAATAAAACAAGACCCAACAATATGGCCATACTTGCATTTCAAAAACCCGACAAAGTTGTAATGACTTCTTCTAATGAAGTAGAAGGAGAATTTGAATTTAAACCTCTTGAACCCGGTTATGGTATCACCATCGGCAACGCACTCCGCCGGATATTACTCTCTTCTTTAGAAGGGTTTGCTATTTCTTCCATAAAAATTCAAGGTGTTGACCACGAATTTTCAACCATTAAAGGCGTTACGGAGGACATTACTGAAATCGTTCTGAATTTGAAACAAGTGCGTTTCAAAAAACAAATTGAAGGCACTACCAACGAAAAAGTAACCATCTCCGTTAGCGATAAAGAAGTATTTACCGCAGGCGATATTGGTAAATTTACTGCAGCATTTCAGGTGCTGAATCCTGACTTAGTTATCTGCCGCATGGATGCCGGTGTTAAATTACGCCTTGAGATAACTATTGCCAAAGGCCGTGGATATGTTCCTGCTGAAGAAAACAAACCGCTGAATCCTGAAATTGGTTTGATTCCGATTGACTCGATTTTTACTCCTATCAAGAACGTAAAATATACAGTAGAAAATTTCCGTGTAGAACAAAAAACCGACTACGAAAAGCTTTTGTTATCGGTTGTAACTGATGGTTCTATTCACCCAAAGGATGCATTGAAAGAAGCTGCAAAGATTCTGATTTATCACTTTGCATTGTTCTCCGATGAAAAAATCACTATCGACCTCGATAGCAAAAACCAAAGCGAAGAATTGGATGAACAAGACCTCCGCACACGCCAATTGCTTAAAACAAAGTTGGTTGATATGGATCTCTCCGTTCGTGCACTCAATTGCTTGAAAGCAGCGGAAGTGGCTACTCTTGGCGAATTAGTAAAATTCAACAAGAACGACCTTTTGAAGTTCCGCAACTTTGGAAAGAAATCGCTCACCGAAATTGAAGACCTTATTAAAGCTAAGGGCCTGAACTTTGGTATGAATGTTGACAAATACAGATTAGAAAACGAATAATTATAGCTATTCAGCCATTAGCTGTTAGCCATTAGCTTATAAACAATGAGACACCAGAATAAACATAACGCATTAGGCCGTACCAGTTCGCACCGCAAAGCGATGTTGGCTAATATGTCATCTTCCCTTATCATGCATAAGAGGATCAATACTACCGTTGCTAAAGCAAAAGAACTCAGAACTTTTGTTGAACCGGTTATTACTATTGCAAAAGAAGATACTACCCATTCACGCAGAACAGCATTTTCTATTTTGAGTGATAAGGAAGCGGTAAAAGAACTTTTCCGCGTGGTAGCTCCTAAAATTGCATCGCGCCCCGGTGGATACACTCGTATTCTTAAAACAGGAAGCCGTCCCGGCGACAACTCTAACATGTGTTTCATTGAATTAGTTGATTTCAACGAATTATTACTTGGCGGAGGCGAACAAAAAGCTGCTGAAGAAAAAGCTAAACCTACAACCCGTCGTGGAAGAAGGAAAAAAGCTGACGATGGTGGTGCAGCCGCAACTGAAAAGGCTCCAAAGGCCAAGAAAACAAAACAAGCTGAAGCAGGCGCCTAATTAAGCCAAGCAGCAAATAATAAAAATAAAAGAGAGTGGTCCTGAAAAGCCACTCTTTTTTATTATAACCACTCAGTGGTATATAGATTGGCAATAATGTATTTGGCATACTAATTGAAGACGGTTTTGTGTAGTCCCAATTATTTGGCATAAATTTGCAGTTATGAAAGATTCTCCGGAAAATAAAGAAAGCATATTACACATATTGAATTTAGACAGCGTGAATGATGATGATCATGAGTTTATTCCAATTCTAACCAATGAAGAAGAACGGAAAATAAATGCAGAAGAGATACCTGCTGAAATACCCATCCTTCCATTAAAAAATACAGTACTGTTCCCCGGTGTTGTAATACCTATAACAGTTGGTCGCGACAAGTCAATCAAATTAATTAAGGATGCCTATTCAGGCAATAAAACCATTGGTGTTATTGCCCAAAAGAGCGATGTCGTTGAAGATCCTTCGATTGAGGATATTCATAAAGTTGGTACCATAGCGCTCATCATAAAAACCATCAAAATGCCCGATGGTAGCCTTACAGCTATTATACAAGGCAAAAGAAGGTTTGAGATTACGGAACTTACTCAAAAGGAGCCGTACTTGAAGGCCAAGGTAAACGCATTCGAGGAAATCATTCCCGAAAAAGGCGATGAAGAGTTTGAAGCTTTTGTATCGTCGCTGAAGGATGTGGCTTTCCAAATCATTAAACTGTCTCCTAATATCCCTTCGGAAACGGCTATAGCCCTGAAAAATATTGAAAGCAACAATTTCCTTATTAACTTCATATCTTCTAACATGAGTGCCCAGGTGGCCGAAAAGCAGAAGATATTGGAAATGCCCGACCTGAAAAAACGGGCTGCCTTGCTCCTGGTTACCTTGAATAAGGAAATGCAAGTGCTGCAGCTGAAAAACCAGATACAATCGAGGGTGAAAGAAGACCTTGATAAGCAACAACGTGAGTACTTCCTGCACCAGCAGATGAAAACCATACAGGAAGAATTAGGTGGCGATACCTATGGCCAGCTTATAAAAGAATACCGCAAAAAAGCGAAGGTGAAGAAATGGGGCAAAAACGTTAAAGAAGTTTTTGAAAAGGAAATTGAGAAGCTGGAAAGGATGAATCCTAATGCGGCCGAATACTCGGTGCTTAGCAATTACCTGGAACTATTGCTCGAACTGCCCTGGAGCGAATATACCAAAGATAGTTTTGACTTGGAAAAGGCCGAGGAAATATTGAACCATGACCACTATGGGCTCGAAAAAGTGAAAGAGCGTATTATATCATACCTTGCAGTGCTGAAACTAAAAGGCAATATGAAAGCTCCTATCCTTTGTTTGGCAGGGCCTCCGGGGGTTGGAAAAACATCGTTGGGTAAATCCATAGCGTCGGCATTGGGTAGAAAATATATCCGTGTTTCATTAGGCGGAATGCATGATGAAGCCGAAATTCGCGGACACCGGAAAACCTATATTGGTGCTATGCCAGGCCGCATAATACAAGGGCTTAAGAAAGCTAAATCATCGAACCCGGTTTTTGTGTTGGATGAAATCGATAAGATTGGCCGTGATTTTCATGGCGATCCTGCTTCGGCTCTGCTCGAAGTGCTAGACCCTGAACAAAATAAGGAGTTTCATGATAATTTTATTGAGGTAGAATACGATCTCTCCAAAGTGTTGTTTATAGCTACAGCCAATAATTTGGAAGCTATTAATCCTGCTTTATTGGACAGGATGGAAATAATAGATATAAGCGGCTATACAGTAGAAGAAAAAACTCAAATAGCCAAGCAGCATCTTATTCCCAAGCAATTGAAGGAACATGGTGTGAAGAAAAGTCAAATTAAGTTATCCGATACACTGATTGAAACTATTGTAGATAATTATACCCGTGAATCGGGAGTAAGGAGCCTTGAAAAGAAAATTGCACAGGTGATACGTTCCGTTGCCAAATCTATCGCCATGGACGAAAAGTATAACTCCGAAATTAAAGTGACCCAACTGGATAAAATACTTTCGCCCGCACATCCCCGTGAACGCTATCAGGGCAATGACGTAGCCGGAGTTGTAACGGGCCTTGCATGGACACCTTCAGGGGGTGATATATTATTTATTGAAGTGAGCCTGAGTCGTGGAAAGGGCAACCTTACGCTTACCGGAAATTTAGGCGACGTTATGAAAGAATCGGCTACTATTGCCTTAGAGTATCTCAAATCAAAGGCGGAAGATTTATTTATTTCTTACAAAGCATTTGAAAAATGGAATATACACATCCATGTGCCTGAAGGTGCCACCCCGAAAGACGGACCCTCTGCAGGTGTATCCATGCTTACCGCGCTTGCTTCCGCATTCACCCAGCGTAAAGTGCGTAAAGATGTTGCTATGACAGGTGAAATAACCCTTCGCGGTAATGTGCTTCCCGTAGGCGGAATAAAAGAAAAAATATTGGCTGCCAAACGGGCGGGCATTAAGGAAATAATATTGCCCCGCGATAATAAACGGGATATTGATGACATTGACCCGAAATATCTTGTCGACCTCAAGTTTACTTATGTCGATAAAATGAAAGAGGTGCTGGAACGTGCTTTGCTGGATGAGTTTGTTGAGAATCCAATACGTTTGGAGGCCGCATACGCTAAAGAAACCGAAAGTCATAATTAACTAAATTTAAACCCAATGATGTACGTTACCCGGCGTGAATATTTTAACGCTGCACACAAAGTATACAATCCTGCTTGGGATGATGCTAAAAACCAGGAAGTGTTTGGCGGTTGTGCCAATCCGAATTGGCATGGGCATAATTATGTGCTCTATGTAACTGTAAAAGGCAGCATCAGCAACGAAACAGGTTTTGTGGTTGATTTAAAAAAACTGAGCCAGTTGATTCGCACCCATATTATTGATAAGGTAGACCATAAAAACTTTAACCTGGATGTTCCGTTTTTGAAAGATGTGTTGCCCAGCACCGAAAACGTGGCAATGGCTTTTTGGAGAATATTGGAAAAACAGGTAGCTGATATAGGTTGTAAATTACACTGTATAAAGTTACAGGAAACCGAAAACAATTACGTGGAATATTTTGGTGAATAATAAAATAAAGTAAATTGGCCAAAAAAAACGATATGGAAGAAGGTTTTGAAGAACTTGTCGGAGAGGATGGAATGCCTTTGGATGAGATATACAACATTCATCATGCCGAAAAAATTGCTAAGAGTTTTCATGAAATTATAACTGAAGTAGGCGAGGATCCCTTACGGGAAGGTCTGCTGAAAACGCCTTTGCGCGCTGCCGGTTCTATGCAGTTTCTTACACAAGGATATAAACTGAATCCGAGCGCCATGCTCCGTAAGGCTATTTTTAAAGAGGAATATAGCCAAATGGTAATTGTGAAAGATATTGAACTCTATTCTCTTTGCGAACACCATATATTGCCATTTTTTGGTAAAGCCCATGTGGCTTATATACCCGACGGCAGAGTAGTAGGGCTTAGTAAAATACCACGGGTGGTAGATGCGTATGCCCGCAGATTACAAATACAAGAACGTTTGACAGACCAGATACGCGATTGCATACAAAATACCTTGCAGCCACTGGGTGTTGCTGTGGTTATTGAAGCGCAGCATCTCTGCATGCAAATGCGAGGCGTGCAAAAGCAGCATTCTATAACAACTACATCGTCTTTCACTGGCGAGTTTCTGAAGAATGAAAAAACCAGGCAGGAATTTATCAGCCTGGTGAGAGGCCCAAAACATTAAGGTCAATTTCCTTACATTTCGGAATATCCCGTTTGGAACAAGCAGAAAGGATTGAGTTTAACAATAAAATCAACTTTTTGATGTTTATCAGAAGAATCCAACCGTATATTCCATACTTTTGTAGCAAGCAGAGAAATGATAAAGAAAGTAATACTTTTTAGCGGACTGTTTTTGTCTTTGAGCAAGCTCCATGCACAAACAGCACCGAAATACAGCAACGATTTTTTGCAAATCGGTGTAGGCGCTAATTCCCTGTCTATGGCTAATTCGGTTACGGCAAGCGTGAACGATGTTACCGCAGGTTACTGGAACCCCGCCGGACTAATGGGGGTAAAAGGCGATATTGAAACCGCCTTGATGCACGATGAATATATTGGCGGCATTGCACAGCACGATTATCTTGCGTTGAGCTATCGCTTCGATTCTGTTAGTGTTTTTGGGTTATCTGTAATACGTTTCGGAATAGATGATATACCGTATACTATCGACCTGGTTGACCCAACAGGCAATGTAAACTACAACAATATAACCTCCTTTTCCGATGCACAATATGCTTTTTTATTCAGCTATGCCCGCAGTTTTAAACATCTCCCTGGTCTTACATTGGGGGCAAACGTAAAAGTGATACGTTCCGTTATTGGCGATTTTGCAAGCTCCTGGGGCTTCGGATTAGATGCAGGTGCTCAATACCATTACAAAAACTGGCTCTTCGGTGCCGTAGGAAAAGATATTACATCTACATTTAACGCATGGAGTTATAATCTTAGCCAAGACCTGATAAAGGTATTTGAAGAGACAGGCAATGAAATACCCCAAAATGGTCTTGAAATAACCTTGCCCAGTCTGCAAATTGGGGCTGCGCGTACCTTTACCTGTTTTCATGAAAAAGTTTCCATTATGCCCGAGCTGGGTGCTAACATAACATTCGATGGACAACGAAACACTCTTATCAGTACAAACCCGGTGAGTATCGACCCTCATATCGGCATAGAAGCAGGATATAAAAGTATTATCTTTTTGCGCCTGGGGGTAGGTAACATCCAAACATCATCTGACCAAACGGGTGCAGCGGCTACCTATTTCAGCCCCGATTTTGGTGTAGGAATTAAAATTAAATCGTTTACACTTGATTACGCATTAACCGACAATACTACTGCAGGCCTTTATTCCAATATTTTCTCCATAAAGTTTGATATCAACAAGAAACCGGCGAAATGAGAAAAATATACTTTATATTTTTTCTTTTTGTTTTCATATCGTTCTTTTCGTCAGCTCAGCAAAAGAATAGTAGTCTTCCAACTCAGCCTGTTCAGCAAAATACAAAGCCAACCAAGCCAACCCTGTCCTCTGCTCGAATTAATAAAGAGCCCTCGCTCGCAAAACTCGTTACAGTAGAAAATGCGAAAACCAAGGCTGCAAAAACCCGAAGGCCTAAGTTAAGTGCAGCAGTATATGGTAACGAATGGATTAACTATTCGCAGTTTTATTATAAAATAAAGATTGGGCAAAATGGAATTTACCGCATTGATTCCGGCACACTTGCCAAGGCTGGCATTCCTGTAAATAGCATAGATAACCGTAACTATCAGGTTTTTTTCCGTGGGCAGCAGCAATACATTTATGTGAAAAGCAGCACTGCGCATTTAAGCGAAAGGAGTGGAGATTATATTGAGTTTTATGGCCAATATAACGATGGCATACCCGATTCGCTGGTGTATTATAATATAAAGTTTGTCCCTAATCCTTACTACAGCTTATTTACCGATACCTCTACGTATTATCTCACTTGGAATTCGTCTTTCACGAATCTCCGCATGACGGAACAAACTGATACTAATTTCAATTCCTATTCTGCTAGCCCTTATGTAATGGCTCCATCGGTAATAGCGGGACGAGCATATACAAAAGCAACTTCCGATAACCGGGCGTCCTATATTTATTTTCAGAATGCACCGCAATATTCTCCCGGTGCATGGCTGCCCGATGGGAATTATACACCCAACGACCCTCGCTTTACCCAGAATGCAACATGGACGAATACATGGATATATGATAATTCAGGCGCCACATTTTATCCTGATGTGGACAATGCATATACAGGCCCTGGAGCACCCAATGTTTTTTTGCGAACGGTAGTGCTGGGGGAAGAAAACGGTGACTGTACCTTTAGCATTTACACGAACAACCACCTTAATTTATGGACTAATGTAACCTGCGACAGTTTTGCTGCATTAAATTTGAATACCACATTTCCCGCAAGCAATTTGGGGGCCGGATTCAGTATAACCTATTATAATAATGCACTCAACAATACCAATATTATTGCCCCAACGTATGTGTATTTAAGCTATCCGCATACCACTAATTTAGGTGGAGATACTACTTTCACGATGACACTCAATGACAGTGCAGGTGGACCTGTCAAGGAATATCTCCATCTAACCAATATATATACCTACCATTCCGGCGCCGATAGTATACGAATGTATGATTTGATTAATCACAATCGTTTTTGGCTAAAGCCTGAAGGTGGAGGATATAACGTACTTGTTCCCAATTCACATGCGGCACAGCCATGTTTTTTGGCTTCCGATTCAGCCGTTCATAAGGTTACCAACCTTACACCGGTAGGCATTGGGAAGAACGGATTGTTTACCAACTTTTCATCAGAAGGCGATAGCACTTTCATTATTATCACCCATCCTTCCTTATGGTCTTCGGCACAGGCGTACGCATCGTACAGAAACAATAATGCAACTAAACACTACAACACTGTCGTAGCCGATGTAGAGGAACTCTATGACCAATTTGGAGAAGGTGTATACTATAGCCCTCTTGGGATAAGACGTTTTTGTAACTATGCTATTAATAAGTGGTCATCTCCGCCGTCGAATCTTTTTTTAGTAGGCAAGGGAATACATACCCCGCTTATGCGCTCCGATTCGGCTACATGGACCCGTGCACAATTACTGGTGCCGTCATTTGGTTACCCTTCTTCCGATATTTTATTTAGCAATGGATTGGGTGGGGATACTTTAATAGAACCCGCTATTCCGACAGGGCGATTAGCGGCCTCTGCCAATAATGACGTGAGTATCTATTTAAACAAAGTGGAAACCTACGAAAATACACCTGCCGCCTTGTGGATGAAAAACATTGCCCATTTTGCCGGGGGCAGCACAGCAGCAGAAGAAAATATTTATGCCAGCTTCCTGGCTAATTATGCCACTACAATAAGCGATACACTTTTTGGAGGCAATGTGTATTTATTCCAAAAAGCAACTGCAGCTCCCATCAGCGGAACCTTAACCGATTCGGTTCTGAACCTGATTAATAACGGCGTTTCTATTATGACCTTTTTTGGTCATGCCGGTGGGGCCGATTGGTCGGAAAGTGTTGATTTCCCTTCGGAATATAGTAACACCGGTAAATACCCTTTTATGATGGCCGATGCTTGTTTTTCGGGTGATATTTTCCAACCCATAGGGCAAGCTATATCCAGCGTGAGTGAGCAATGGGTACTTACTGCGCCGGGTGCTATAGGGTTTTTAGCTTCCGATTATTTGGGTAACCCTCCGCAACTGAATTTATATACGCAACAAATATATAACGGCATTTCACACAGGCCATTTTACCGGAAGCCAATCGGGCAAATTATTCAAAATACTATTGAAACCGAACAAGTGGGAGCTAGTGAATTTATGGTATGCACCTGCCTGGAATGTGTTTTACATGGAGATCCTGCTATTGCCATTAACGCCATGGATTCGTTGCCCGATTATGCCGTAAACAATCAAAGTATTTATTTCAGCCCTGCCAATGTTTCTGTGCTGCAAGATTCCTTTAAAGTAAATGTGGTGGTATATAACTATGGAGAAGCGCTGAACCAGCCCGTTCCCGGTGCACTGACCCGCACATTCCCCAACGGGATAAATTATACCTATACGTTTACTATTGCTCCTCCTAAATATCCCAAGTACTTGTATTATGCCGATACTATTACTATTAAAATTCCGGTGAATGATTCAAACCGCGCATTGGGTGCAGGGTTAAACTACTTCACTGTTTCAGTAGATTTAACTCCTAAAACTTATGCTGAGCTCATTTATAACAATAATAGCCTCAGCACCCCTGTGCCGCTTTTAATAACGTCGGAAGATGTAACTCCTGTTTGGCCCTACGATTATGCCATTATACCCAATGATACCGTTACGTTGAAAGCAAGTACCAACGATCCTTTTGCGCCGCAACGCACATACGTTTTTGAAATAGATACTTCCCACAGTTTTAACAGCCCTCTTTTCCGTTCCGATACAGTAACCAACAGCGGCGGCGTTATTATGGCATCGCCCTATGGTAATTGGGGAACCACTCATTTCAATGGTTTATTACAATCGGGAGGAGGAAATAGAATATCTGCCAAAGCTCCTGTAGTCCTCCCTAATATGGCAACTAATTTAGGCGTTTCTGCGTCGGCAAGTGTAGCCAATGCCAACGTAAATAAACCGACTACTATGCAAAACAATAGTATGTCAAATGTTCCATCAATAGGTAAGACTATAGGTTCTCCGGTGATTGCAAAATCGAACACTATGCAGAATCCTACGATAGCTTCTTCTTATTCAGGTATACAAAAAAATATTTCTGCTGGGGGCACTCCACATAGAACTTCACATGGGCCAATTAGGGAATCATTCCTTCCTAATGCTGTTTATTATTGGCGCGTTCGGCGGGATACTGCCGATACGGTTTTATATCCTTGGGTAAATACTTCATTCCAATACATTAAAGGAAAAAACGGATGGGGCCAGTCGAGCTTCTTCCAATATAATAATGATGAAATAGCGAACGACAATTATAATTTTATCAATTTTAATAAGCCCGCCGGGGGGTGGACCTTCAATGCCAATGGTCATACCTTGCAATGTTTTACTTATGGCATGACCAGCGTAAATGTTACCAACCTATATGCGACCGAGTATACGATAGATAATTATGTAGAAGGTTATGCAGGCTGTCAGTTGTATCCGGGTATTTATGTGGCGGTGATTGATAAAACCACGCTACAACCTTGGAATAACCATACCTATAACTTTAATAATGCAAACACCCTTGTGGGGTCGCGGATTAACGGCTGCGATACAGAGGTGGATTATAAATTCGAGTTTTGGGATAATACCCCTTCGCAAACAGCAGGCTTAATCAATATGCTGAACAGTATTCCCAGTGGAGATTATATTCTTGCCTATTCTTGGTATGAAGGGCAGTTTAAGAAACCGGGTCTTACTAATGATTCATTGGTAGTGGCTGCTTTTGAAAACCTGGGTGCAACCCAAATGGGTGCACATCGTACAACGCCGGGGCAAGATTCCATCCCTTGGATATTTTTTGTTCAGAAAGGCAATCCTACCGGAGCGATTCAAAAGTATGGAGCCAGTGCAAACAGCGAGGTACAGTTATCGGTTGTGTTGAACAGCAACAATTCGTATGGGTCTATTGTTTCACCTCTCATCGGTCCGGCAGCGCATTACGACTCGCTTTCATGGTTCCAGCATCCCTATGACAAGGGTCCGCTTACCGATAGTACCAGACTGAATATTATCGGCATTCAGCCGAACGGAAATTCAAAAACGCTGCAGGCAGGTATTACACCCACGGTAGCTAATATGTATATCTCATCTATCAACCCCACGCAGTTTCCATACATACAATTGATGGCATATACCAAAGATGCCGTTAATCATACACCTGCACAAATGAACTGGTGGAGGGTATTTTACCAGCCCGTGCCCGAAATAGCTGTGAATCCGAATATCTATACTTATTACCATGCCGATAGCCTACAATATGGCGATAATCTTCGTTTTCAAACTACAGTGCAAAACATAAGCGACTGGCCTATTGACAGCACACAATTACTTATCTGGACAATGAACCGGAGTAATGTTATTACTTATCATAACCCCACAAAGCGCGTGAAGCCGCTTAATCCGGGCGATACGGCTAAAATATCTTTTGTATATCCCGATGCTAATTCGAACACCAATAGCCTGCAAACTGTTTGGTTTGAAGTAAACCCGGAAGGCTATCAGGCTACAAAATCGGAGCAATATCATTTTAACAACTATGCCGAAAAAAGTTTTTATTCTTATGGGGATAAGATAAATCCCTTGCTGGATGTGACATTTAACGGAGTTCATATTATGAATAACGACCTTGTATCGGCTCAGCCCAGCATATTGGTTACCTTCATGGACGAAAACAAATTTTTGCCTCTTAACAATCCTGCTGATTTTAAGGTTTACCTTAACCCAGTTGGCACTACTCAGCAATTGGTTCCTTACGGGCCAACGCTTTCATTTGCGCCGGCAACCTTGCCCCAAAATAAATGTAGCTTGCTCTTAACCCCCACACTGGCCGATGGCACATACCAGCTTACTGTTCAGGGAATTGATGCTTCGGGTAATTTATCGGCCAATAGCAGTTATACCATCAATTTCGAGGTAATTAATAAGTCGATGATTAGCGAAGTAGTGAATTATCCTAATCCGTTTTCCACCTCCACACGATTTGTATTTACGCTTACGGGTTCAGATATTCCCACTACATTCAAAATACAAGTAATGACTATTACCGGCAAGATAATACGCGAAATAACCGAAGATGAAATAGGCCCCATTCACATAGGCACAAACATTACACAATTTGCCTGGGACGGTACCGACAAATACGGAGCTAAACTGGCCAATGGCGTATATTTGTACCGGGTGGTGACATCTATTAACGGACAAAACATTGATAACTACCAAACTGCTGCCGACAAGTATTTTACTAAGGGCTGGGGTAAAATGTTTATTATGCGATAAGCTAGTAAAGAAAAGTATGCCGATACAGAAAGAGATTAATATAAAGAACAGGAAAGCATCGTTTGAATATACGTTGCTCGATAAGTATATCGCGGGAATACAACTGAAAGGAACTGAAATAAAATCTATCCGCGAGGGGAAGGCATCTATTGCAGAGGCTTTTTGTTTTTTTGAAAATGATGAGTTGTATGTGAAAGGTCTGCAGGTTAATGAATACAGCAAAGCCAGCGAGTACTATAACCACGAGCCACTTCGGAACCGCAAACTCCTTTTACATAAACGCGAAATAAAGAAGCTGGCCAATTCTATGGATGATAATAGTACTATTGTTCCATTGCAATTATTTATAAATAAAGACGGCTGGGCCAAACTTGAAATAGCCCTTGCAAAAGGTAAGAAGCTCTACGATAAGCGCGAAACAATTAAGAAGAGGGAACTACAACGGGAGTTAGGAAGGAAGATAAAGTAGGGTGTTACGTTATTGAGTTCGTCATCCTGAACTTGTTTCGGAATCGCATAAATTCACTAATTATTGCGATTCCGAAACAAGTTCGGAATGACGGAAAAGAACGGCTAAAAACGTGTATGGCTAGTATGTTCTAAATAGCAGATTAGAATAGCTTTATTACCGCATACATGATTGCAAAAAATTCTAAAACACCAATAGGAATATCTACTAAAAGTATACCCTTATTATTATAGAAATCCTTAAAACTCCTTTTAGCACCTAGTAGCAGCCAGCGTGTAAAGCGCCCCATAGCTGCAAGTATAGCAAATCCTATAATATCCATATATTCTAATATGTATAGCAAAGTTGACTAACTCAACTTCTTATGAAGTAAGGATAGCAAAGATTCCTAAAAATGGAAATTAATATACAACGATCCCGTACCGGAGCCAAAAACCTGGTTCCAGCTATTATCGAGTGCGAACGTTGAAACACCACCCGTTTTGTAGGTGTCAGTTTGGTCAACCCCTGTATTGCTGTTTATTTCTTCCCGGTTTAGGGTGCCTTGTGCTGTAGTTTGAAAGATGATGCCCCATGTATATTCACCACCGATAGATATTTTAGGAGCGACAAAATATTCCACTCCAATGTAGCCAAGTATACTGATGCCAAACGTTGCTCCCGGGCTATTTTCTGTGGTTCTGGGGGCATTTAATCCGAATGAATTTACACCACCTGTGTTCCAGTTATAGTAAGTAGGAACAGGATCTGTATTGGCATTGTAAGAATTTCCATAGGTAAATGAGGTATCGCTTCCTGAAAGAAAGAACATAGCTTCTAAGCCATAATAACCTTGCAGGCGGGTTTTGCCCCTTCTTTTTTCTATTCCGAATCCAACCCCAATAAAATGGCTTGATATGGTTCTTTTGTCTTCCGCTTGTGGAGTAGGGAAGGTATTACCCGTATCGCTTGAGGCGATTTCCTGGTTTTGCGAAGTGGAGTTGACGCCAATGCGTAAAAGAAGACGATAAGCAGTATGATCGTCTACATAATATTTACCAACAATAGTTTGGGTGGAATTTAAAAAGGAGGTTGAATTGGCAGGTCCATGAATAAGATTACCAAAGTAATTGATCCAGGGGGTGGCATTCATACTGAGTACCCAGTCTCCTGCCTGCGGAAGGTAAATTTCCCCTTTTCTCGACAGTATTACCGGAGTTTGCGTTGCAGCGATAGACGGCGGGGTGGTTGCAGATGCTGCAGGTGTCTGTGCATTGGTGAAAATGCTAACAGAGCCGTTGTTTTGTGCAAATAACCCGGAAGCAGTCAAAACTGCTCCTATAAATAATGAAGCTTTCTTTATGTTCATAGTATGGTAAGGTTGTTTTGGTTTTGAAGCAAATATACTATTATGCAGAAATAGGACTATGACTTGCAAGGACGCATATCATAACGGTGTGATAATATATTTAGTATACTTTGTTCAATTTGTTTCACCAAGTAAAGGAACAAAGGAGAAGTTGCCATAATCTTTTGTATCGTATTCGTTTTCACCTATCTTTCTAATCTTTTTCATTATTTGTGCGCTGCCTTCGGTGTCTACCGGAATCACCATTATGCCGCGTAGTTTAAGCTGCTGCAAAAGGGGGTCGGGTATATAAGGAGCTGCTGCCGTAACTATTATCCGATCGAAGGGTGCAAATTCAGAGAGACCCTTATATCCGTCGCCATAAAAGCATTGTACATGGCAATGGAGTTGTTCCAACATAACCTTTGCTCGTTCATGAAGTTTCTTATTTCTTTCAATAGAGTACACTTCGGCCCCCAGGGTGCTTAAAATGGCTGACTGGTAGCCTGATCCTGTTCCTATTTCCAATATTTTATCTCCCTTTCGCACCTCCAGCAATTCCGTTTGCCGGGCTACGGTATAGGGCTGCGAAATGGTTTGTCCTTCGCCTATCTGGAAAGCCACATCATCGTAAGCAAATTGCAGGAAAGCGCTGTTAAAAAAGAAATGCCTGGGAATTTTTTCGATGGCCTGTAATACCTTAAAATCTTTGATACCGCTCTTCTTTAAGTGTTCAACCAGCTTTTTACGCAATGCCTGGTGCTTGTATAAATCTTCCATGACTACAAAAGTAAGTATTAGTCGTAAGTAGTAAGTGGTAAGTCATAAGTAAATACGTGGCAGTTATAAGCATGGGGGTGTGAGTAAAGACTATAACAGTTTGCGGGCGACTGAATGCTAAATTCCTAATTTTGTGCAATTTTGAAAATAAATCCATGCTTAAAATAGGCGTTCTTGGTGCAGGTCATTTAGGGAAAATACACCTGAAACAGATAAAAGAGATTCCCGAATATCAGCTTATTGGCTTTTATGATGCAGATGCTACTGTAGCCGAAAAAGTAAGTAAGGAAATGAACATACCTTCTTTTCCGTCGGCTATAGAACTCATTAAAAATGTGGACGTAGTGGATATTGTTGTGCCCACCGTTGCGCATTATGAATATGCTACTATTGCCCTGCGGCAGTTCAAACATGCTTTTATTGAAAAACCCCTGGCCGGAACTACTGAGGAGGCTAAAGCCCTGGTAGCCTTGGCAAGGGAGGCCAATGTGAAAACACAGGTAGGCCATGTGGAGCGCTTTAACCCGGCTTTCCTGGCGGTAAAAGGCCGTTGCGAAAATCCTATGTTCATTGAGGCACATCGCTTGGCGCAATTTAATCCCCGGGGAACTGACGTATCAGTTATCCTCGACCTGATGATACATGATATTGATATCATCTTAAGCCTGGTAAAATCGGATGTGAAGCGAATAAGCGCCAGCGGGGTATCGGTAGTAAGCGATACACCGGATATTGCTAATGCACGGATTGAATTTGATAATGGCTGCGTGGCCAACCTCACATCGAGCCGTATAAGCCTAAAAAATATGCGTAAAATACGGATGTTCCAAAAAGATGCGTATATTTCGGTAGATTTATTGGCACATAAAACCGAAGTGGTGAAGATGAAAGAAATGCAGCAAGATGAGGAAGAAGGTATGTTCGCTATGGTAATAGACCAGGGCCCGGGTAAACCTAAAAAACAGATTTATTTAGAAAATCCTTCCATTACCCCTAATAACGCCATTCGAATGGAATTGCACGAGTTTGCCCAATCCATCATTCATAATAAACCTACCATAGTTACCATTGAAGACGGAGCCAAGGCTCTTGAAACGGCAGAAAAAATTATTGAAAGAATAAATTACATACAGCCCGACGGTTACCGGCCAGAATAAATATCATTCGCAGCATACAATAAATGTAAATTTCATTCCGTTTTCATTCCATGTTAAAACCATCCCGGCTTTTAGTTTATCTCATATTCCCCTTGTCATTCTTTTTTGTTGTTTCATCCTGTAATACGTTTGATCCTCCGCTCACTGTTCCTGTTTACGGGCATATTGACAGCATGCATTTAATTGTTCCTGCCGACAGCTTATCTGAATTAGGTACAGCCGCATCATTCATTCCTTATGTATGGGTTTACCTGGATGATAACCCCATAGGAGTTTTTCAAACTCCCTGCACATTTCCTATGGTTGCAAGCAATGGGATGCATACCGTGGAAGTTTACCCGGGCGTAACACCCGTGGGTGCCAATTCGCCGGCAGCTATTTACCCTTTTTACCAATTTTATAGTGTTCAGATAAATATGCAGCAGGGAAACACCTATAAAATTAAGCCCGTAATACGTTATTTTAGTTGGGTGCATTTTCCTTATTTGATGAATTTCGATAATTTCACAGCCGGTCAACAACCCACTGGTAATGGCAAGTATTCAATAATAAATTACCATGGGGGGGGGAATAAGAGCGGAGCTTCCGATACTTCTATGATTGTTGTTAGCGGAAAACTCGCATTCCAGAATAAATCGGGCATGGTTATTGTAGACGGAAGACATCCTTACTATGCAGGGTTGACGTGGCCAAGTGATACCCTTTCATTTAATAATTCTAATATACCCGTTTTTGTTGAGTTGAACTATAGGGCAACCACCTTGTTTGCAATAGGTATGTTTGGTAACAATGGAAATGGCGATACATCCAGCCAGTCGGGCCCTATTGCCATTGTATACCCTACTACGGGCTGGAAAAAAATGTATATATCGTTGAATAATACTATTTATCCCAGTTTTAAAATGCCTCGGCAAAATATTTATTTTGCCATGAAATTGGACTCAATTGACGGTCATAAAACGGATACCTTATTGCTTGACAACATAAAGATACTCGATTAACCCCCTGTGAACCGCCGCCTTGAAATAGCAAAATATGTTGTAGCAGATTATTTTTGCTCGGCTTTAACATGGGCTGCATTCTGGATTTTCAGGAAACAATTTATAGAATCGAAAAAATTCGGGATACACGTGGCATTAACGTTCGATTTGAGGTTTGTTATTGCACTGCTTGTTATTCCATCCTTTTGGATTTTTCTTCATTTTCTTTCCGGCCTGTATGCAAATGTTTACCGTAAGTCTAGAATTGGAGAAATACGGCAGCTGTTTATTACAGATGTGATAGGCGTGGTGATATTATTTTTCACTATTCTTCTTAAAAATGTCATTATTGATTATAAAACCTATTACTTCTCCATTTCTGTTCTCTTCTGCATGCAGTTCACATTGTCCTCGTTGGCTCATTTTCTGTTAACCACTGCTACCAACCGAAAAATTCATAATCGGGAAATTGGTTTCAATACCATTTTAATTGGCAGTAATGCCAGGGCTATGCAACTATATAATGATATGGAAAGCCAGAAAGCATCATCAGGGAATAAGTTTGTGGGCTTTGTTCATATCGATTCGGGTAACGGGTTTTCATCGGAACTAAGTAAAAAATTAAAACACCTCGGGGAGTTTGAAAACATTCACGACGTTATTGTAAAGGAGAGTGCCGAAGAAGTAATTATTGCTATTGAATCATCCGAACATAAATACATTGAAAGCATCCTGAATAAATTAAGCGATACGGAAACGGTGATAAAAATTATCCCTGATATGTATGATATCCTTACAGGTTCGGTGAAGTTTTCATCCATGATTGAGGCGCCTCTTATAGTGGTTTCCAAAACAGTGCTCGAACCCAAGCAAATCATTCTTAAGCGCGC
>Ga0134125_10000367_pt1 | contig 61575 bp, 59 predicted proteins | sample KB31751_FD_96464 | JGI IMG/M metagenome (GOLD analysis project Ga0134125, IMG submission 96464) | Terrestrial soil microbial communities with excess Nitrogen fertilizer from Kellogg Biological Station, Michigan, USA - KB3-175-1 | ecosystem: Environmental > Terrestrial > Soil > Unclassified ... | reverse complement strand
GCTCCCTGCTGCGGGTCGACGCTGGTGACGGCCGGGCCGCCGGCGCACCCGCCGGGAATCGCTTCCCGTCCGTGCTGGGCAGCGCCGACGCGGTCCTGGTGTCCGACTACGGGCGCGATGTCACCGCCGATCCGACGATTCGGGATGCGCTGCTCACCGTCACCCGCCGGGTACCCGTGGTGTGGGATCCGCACCCGCGAGGAGCCCTACCCGTGCCCGGCTGCCGCCTGGTGACGCCCAACGAGGCCGAAGCATCCGGGGTTGTGCCCACTGCCGTGGGTGGGTCAATGGCGGCCGCGGCGCTGCGTGGACGGTGGCGGTGCGACGCGGTGGCGGTCACGCTCGGGGCCCGCGGTGCGGTGTTGGCGACCGCGCAGGGCTGCACCGCCGTGCCGGTACCCGAGCTGGCGATGCCCGAGGATCGCGACACCTGCGGTGCGGGCGACGCGTTCGCTGCCGCGGTGACCGGCGTGCTGCTCGGCGGCAGCTCCATCAGCACGGCGGTGGCCGCCGCGGTCTGTTCGGCGTCGGAGTTCGTCGCCGCCGGAGGCGCCGCGTCGGTCAACGGGTTACCTGCTGGCCCCCCAGCATCGTCGCCCGGCAGTGCTACCGATGTCGTGGCCCGGCTGCGCCGTTGGGGTGGGCGGCTGGTGGCCACCGGCGGCTGTTTCGACCTGCTGCACCCCGGCCATCTGAGCCTGCTGCGCCAAGCCCGCGCCCTGGGCGACGCCCTGGTGGTGTGCGTCAACTCCGACGAGTCGGTGCGCCGGCGTAAGGGCCCGGCCCGGCCGATCGTGCCCGCGGCCGGCCGGATTGCCATGCTCGAGGCGCTGGAGCCGGTCGACGCGGTGATCATGTTCAACGAGGACACTCCCGCCACCCTGCTGGAGACCGTGCGCCCCGACGTGTGGGTCAAGGGCGGCGACTACACCATCAGCGAGCTGCCCGAGGAACCGGTGGTACGCCGGCACGGCGGGCGCGTCGTGATCATCCCGCTGCTCGACGGGTACTCCACGAGCCGGCTCGTCTCCGCCGCGCAGCCTCGATTCCGGCGCAGGATGAAGGAGAAGGTATGAGGTCCCAAGGATGAGATCACTGGGCAATGTGCTGATCACCGGTGGCGCTTCCGGCCTGGGCGCGGCCACCGTCGAGGCCGTACTCGCCGCCGGTGGGCGTCCGCTGGTCCTGGACTGCAACGCGCCGTCGATCACGGTGGACCACGTGCAGGCCGACTTGGCTGACCGGGTCACCACCGAGGATGCCGTCACAGCCTTGGTGGAGGCCGGCGGGGGGACGCTGCAGGCGGTGTTCACCGCCGCCGGGATCGATTCCTGCGGGCCGTTCGGCGAGGTGCCCGCCGAGGAGTGGGAGCGCGTGGTTGCAGTCAACCTGCTCGGCACCGCCCGGGTGGTGCGCGCCGCGCTGCCCCACCTCGAGCGCTCTCGGGGCACCGTGGTGACCTGCTCGTCGACGCTGGGCTTACGGGTTTTTCCCGACGCGACGGCCTACTGCGCGTCCAAGTTCGGCGTCATCGGGTTCACCCGCGCGCTGGCCGCCGAGACCGCCGGGCGGATCGGGGTGACGCTGCTGATTCCGGGCGGCATGCACACCGCCTTCTTCGACGGCCGCGACGAGCAGTACAAGCCGCCACCGGACGCCAAGCTCAACCGGCCCGAGGACGTGGCGGCAGCCGTGATCCACGCGCTGCGCCAGCCACCCGGATGCGAGCTGCGCGAGATGGTGGTCTGCTCGTCGCACGAGTCGTCTTGGCCATAGACGCTGCCGTGAACCGCCGCGCCGTGCTGGTGCTGCGCGCGCTGGGTCTCGGTGACCTGCTGACCGCGGTGCCGGCACTGCGCGGGCTGCGGGCGGCCTACCCGGAACACCGGGTGGTGCTGGCCGCGCCCGCACCGCTGCGCGAGCTGGCCCTACTCACCGGCGCGGTGGACGACCTGCTGCCCACCCCGCAGCTGGGTCCGGTCAACTGGCGCCAGCCACCCCCCGCAGTAGCGGTGAACCTGCACGGCCGGGGACCGCAGAGCACCTGCGCGCTGCGCGCGCTACAGCCCACCGCACTGCTCAGCCATGCCCACCCCGGGGTACCGGGCCCGAAGTGGGATGGAGACCTGCATGAAGTGGTGCGGTGGTGCCGGATGCTCGGGTACTTCGGGATCCCCGCCGACCCGTCCGACCTCGACCTAAACCATCCACGGGCACCGAGCCCCGTGCCGCGGGCGGTCATCGTGCACCCCGGATGCGGATTCGCCGCTCGGCAGTGGCCCACCGACCGGTACGCGGCAGTGGCACGCCGGCTGGCCGGTACCGGGCTTCTGGTGGTGGTGACCGGCACTGCGGGCGAGCGGGCGCTTGCGCGGCAGGTGGCCACCGTGGCCGGTCTACCGGAAGGCTCAGTGCTGGCCGGGCGCACCACGTTGACCGAGCTCGCCGCGCTGGTTGCCGACGCGACGGTGGTGATCTGCGGCGATACCGGAATCGCTCATCTCGCCACCGCCTACGGCACGCCGTCGGTGGTGCTGTTCGGTCCGGTGTCCCCTCGGCACTGGGGTCCGCCGCCGGAACGTCCACAGCATCGTGTGCTGTGGGCCGGCAGCACCGGCGACACCTTCGCTGATCAGCCCGACCCGGGCTTGCTCCAGATCACGACCACCGACGTGCTCACCGCCGCCGATCGGTTGATCGATCTGGCCGGTATCAGATGATCGGCCGGCGGTACAGTTACCGCCAAGTTGATCGAGAAGATTCTGCCTGCCGCGGTGGCCAGTGCTGAGGCGTTGGAAGACCCACCTGGAGCTGTGCTGTATCCCGGCGAAGCGGAACTGATCAGCCGCGCGGTGGACAAGCGACGGCGTGAATTCCGCACCGTGCGCCACTGCGCCCGCCGAGCCCTGGCCCAGCTCGGCGTGCCCCCGGTGGCGGTGCTGCGCGGCGAGCGCGGGGAGCCGCAGTGGCCGCCAGGTGTGGTGGGCAGCATGACGCACTGCAGTGGCTACCGGGCCGCCGCCGTCGCCCGTAGCCGCGACATCTACGCGGTGGGAATCGATGCCGAACCGAACGAGCCGCTGCCGGCGGGAGTATTGGATGCGATCGCCTCGCCGCCGGAGCAGCGCAGGCTGTCGCGCCTGGCCACCGCCGACGGGGCGACCCGCTGGGACCGGCTCCTGTTCTGCGCCAAGGAATCCGTCTACAAGGCATGGTTCCCGTTGACCCACCGCTGGCTCGGTTTCGAGGACGCCGCCGTCACGATCGAGCTCGGTGCGATCGATCCCACTCAGGGCACCTTCGCCGCCCGCCTGCTCGTGCCTGGAATCACCGACGCCGGTCACTCGTTGACTCAATTGCATGGCCAGTGGCTGCGCAGCGACGAGCTCGTGATCACCGCAATCGCCGTGCCGGTCACCAACCCGCACTGACCGATTGGACGTCCACGGCGGGCCGACGGACAACCCCGACTGGACATGTAGCGTTCACCGGACGTTTCGGTTGGTCTGCGACGCTCGACATGCTGAGATTCCTCGAGGACGAAGGGCGAAATGGACGTCATCGTCCTGTTCGTGATTATCACGGCTCTCGTGTTCGATTTCACCAACGGCTTCCATGACACCGCCAATGCGATGGCTACCTCGATCGCCACCGGGGCATTGAAACCAAAAGTTGCCGTGGCGCTGTCGGGCGTGCTCAACCTCGTTGGCGCCTTCCTCTCGGTGGCGGTCGCCAAGACCATCTCCAGCGGGCTGGTCGAGGACACCAAGATCACCCCGGCGGTGATCTTCGGTGGTCTGATCGGGGCCATCGTGTGGAACCTGTTGACCTGGTTGCTGGGCCTGCCGTCCAGCTCATCGCATGCGCTCTTCGGCGGCCTGATCGGGGCCACCTGGGTGGCCGCGGGTGCCGACGCAGTGCATTTCGGCACGGTGGTGTCCAAGATCCTCATCCCCGCGGTGCTCGCACCGATCGTCGCCGGGGTGGTGGCACTGGTCGGCACGTACCTCGCCTACCGGATCACGTCGCGCGCCCACCGGGCAACCGTGGGCGCCGGTTTCAAGACCGGGCAGGTGGTGTCTGCCTCCATGGTCTCACTGGCGCACGGCACCAACGACGCGCAGAAGACCATGGGCGTCATCACCTTGACGCTGGTCACCGCCGGTGCGCTGGCACCCGGCTCGGGGCCGCCGTTCTGGGTGATCCTCGCGGCCGGCCTGGCGATCGCCGCGGGCACCTACGTGGGCGGCTGGCGGATCATCAGGACGTTGGGCAACCGGATCACCGAGATCGAGACACCGCAGGGTTTCGCCGCCGAGACCAGCAGCACGGCAGTCATCCTGGTCTCCTCGCAACTGGGTTTCCCGCTGTCGACCACGCAGGTGTGTTCGGGCGCCATTTTCGGTGCGGGTGCGGGTCGCCGGCTGGCGCAGGTGCGTTGGAGCCTGGCCGGTCAGATGGTGATCGCGTGGGTATTGACCCTGCCGGCTGCGGCGATCGTCGGCGCATTGGCGGGCTGGGTGGCGGAGACCGGAACGGTCGGCACCGTGGTCGTCGCGGCGGCCGGGCTGGCGATCGCCGGCGCCATCTACGCGCTGTCCCGGGGCGAGCCGGTGGACGCGCACAACGTCAACGAGGTGCCGGTCGGCGCGCCGAAGGCCGCCGCTGTCACCAGCGTCTGAGGCTGAGGAGATACCCGCGATGGGCGTGACGATCGACTGGGGTGCCCTGGGCATGGTGTTCTTCGTGTCGTTCGGGTCAGCGATCGGAGTGATCGTCCTGTTCGCCCTCGGCGTCAGCGCGCTCGCCGGGCTCAACTCGGCGCAGAGCCAGGCCGCGCACAAAGTGACCGAGTCCCCATGGGCCCGGCCGGTGGCCATGCTGTGCTTCCTCGGTTGTGCCCTCGTAGTCGCCTACGGCCTCTACCTGATCATCAAATGAGGCGTCCGCTACGATTCCCGCCCCGAGGTTGAGCTAACCCAACCGGCCGCGCACGGCGCCGATATCGTCGTCCGCGACCTCGCTGAGCTACTGGGGCGGACATGATCGAGCAACAGCGATTCGCCGTAGAGCCCTGGGCCGTCCGGGAATGCAAGCTGGACCTCGCCGCCCTGGGCCACACCGAGTCGGTGTTCGCGCTGGCCAATGGGCACATCGGGTTGCGCGGCAATCTCGACGAAGGTGATCCGCACGCGCTGCCCGGTAGCTATTTGAACTCCTTCTACGAGCTACGGCCGCTGCCCTACCCCGAAGGCGGCTACGGCTATCCCGAATCCGGTCAGACGATCATCAACGTGACCAACGGCAAGCTGATCCGGCTGCTGGTCGACGACGAGCCGCTGGACGTGCGCTACGGCGAACTGCGATCGCACGAACGCACCCTCGACTTGCGGGCCGGCACGCTGAGCCGCCGGTTGGAGTGGGTATCCCCGGCCGGTAAAGCGGTGCGGGTCGCCTCGCAGCGGATGGTGTCGTTGGTCCAACGAGCAGTGGTCGCGATCAACTACGACGTCGAGCCGGTCGACGACCCGGTGCTGCTGGTGCTGCAGTCCGAGCTGTTCGCCAACGAGCAGCTTCCCCCCGCCGCCCAGGACCCGCGGGTGGCCGCGGCGCTGTCCGAACCACTGGTCTCCGAGCAGTACCGGTGCAACGACACCGGAGCGACGCTGCTGCACAGCACCCGGCACTCCGGCTTGCGGATGGCCGCGGCGATGGACCACGAGGTGATGGGGCCGTCCCGCACGGAGTTTCACTCCTCGGCGACCGAGCATGTCGCGCGGACCACGGTGATCTGCCGGCTGGAGCCGGGCCAGCGGCTGCGGGTGGTGAAGTACCTGGCTTACGGCTGGTCCTCGCAGCGATCGTTGCCGGCCCTCAACGATCAGGTCCGCGCGGCGCTCGCGGCCGCCCGCTACACCGGCTGGGCCGGGCTGACCACCGAGCAGCGCCGCTACCTCGACGACTTCTGGGCCGCGGCCGATGTGGAGGTCGAGGGCAACGCGCAGCTGCAGCAGGCGGTCCGGTTCGCGTCCTTTCACATCCTGCAGGCTGGGGCACGGGCCGAGAAGCGGGGTATCGCAGCCAAGGGCCTGACCGGCCCGGGATATGACGGCCACACGTTCTGGGACACCGAAACGTTCGTGCTGCCGATGCTCAGTCACACGGTGCCCGACGCCGCCGCCGACGTGCTGCGCTGGCGGCAGCATACGCTGCCGTTAGCCCGGGAGCGCGCTGCGCAGCTGGGGTTGGCCGGTGCGGCGTTTCCGTGGCGCACCATCCGCGGTCAGGAATGTTCCGGGTACTGGCCGGCCGGTACCGCGGCCTTTCACGTCAACGCCGACATCGCCGACGCGGCGATCCGCCACGTGACCGCGACCGGCGACACTGATTTCGAGCGGGATGTTGCGCTCGAGTTGCTGATACAGACCGCGCGGCTGTGGCGTTCGCTGGGCCACCACGACCTCGAGGGCAACTTCCGCATCGATGGCGTGACCGGGCCGGACGAGTACAGCGCGGTGGCCGACAACAACGTCTTCACCAACCTGATGGCACAGCGCAACCTGCGCGGCGCGGCCGACGCGGTGCTGCGACATTCCGAGCAGGCCGCCGCCTTCGGCGTCGATGCGGAAGAGACCGCGTCCTGGCGCGACGCCGCGGCCGAGATGGTGATCCCTTACGACCACAAGCTCGGCGTGCATCCCCAAGCCGAGGGCTTCACCGAGCACGCGCCGTGGGACTTCGCCGGCACTGCGCCGCAGCAGTACCCGTTGCTGCTGCACTTTCCTTACTTCGACCTGTACCGCAAGCAGGTGGTCAAACAAGCTGACCTGGTGCTGGCCATGCACCTGTGCCCGGAAGCGTTCAGCGTTGAGCAGAAAGCCCGCAACTTCGCCTATTACGAGCGGATCACCGTCCGCGACTCGTCGCTGTCGGCGGCCACCCAGGCGGTGTTGGCCGCCGAGACCGGTCACCTCGATCTGGCCTATGACTACCTGTGCGAGACCGCGCTGGTGGATCTGGCTGATCTAGCCAACAACACCGACCACGGTCTGCACATCGCAGCGCTGGCCGGGGCGTGGTCTGCGTTGGTTGCCGGTTTTGGCGGGCTGCGCCACCTCGCCGACGGCGGCTTGGCCTTCGCCCCCCGGCTGCCCGATGCGTTGACCAGAATCGCCTTCCGGCTGCGCTGGCGCGGTCGGCGGTTGCGGGTGGAGATCACCCGGGGACAGGCGGAGTACCGGCTGCTGGAAGGCGACGGGTTGGAGCTGCACCACTACGGGCAGCTTGTTCATGTCACTGCGGATGTGCCGCTGGTGCAGACGATCCCGCCAACCCCGCCGACCGATCACCTGACGCAGCCGGTGGGACGCGAGCCGCTCGCCCGCCGGCTACGCGAAGCAGCGAGCTAGCTGTCGCACGGGTGGCCGGCCTCGGCGACCAATCCGGGCAGCCGTGGATCGCCGCGCCAAGATAGTGGGCCGGTGTGCTCTACCCGCAGCGAGGCCACCGCGATGGCAAAGCTCAAACTGCGATCGGGCTCGGTGACGCCTAGTGCCCGCGCAAACGCGAACGCTCCGTGCAGCACATCGCCGGCGCCCAGGGTGTCGCGGACGGTGACCACGGGGACGTCGACGGCACCGGTGGCATGCCGAGTCCGCCACAGTACCGGCGCGCCGCCCGCCGTCATGGCCACCAGGCGGGTGCCCGCAGCCAGCAACTCCGCGGCCACCGCGTCGAACCCTTCCGGTAGTCCCCCGAAGCTGGACGAGCACACCATGGCGTCGGCCAGCGGCACCAGGTCAGCGTAGACCGGTTTGGAGCTGCCGCCGTCCAGCACCACCGGTATTCCGGCATCGTGCGCGGCCCGCGCGGCGGCCACCGCCAGAGCAGGATAGTGCCCATCGATCAGCACGACGTCGGTATCCCGGATGACCGCCGGCAGGTCGGCGGGTACCGCGACGAGCATCTCCTCGGGGTTACGGGACACCACCGACCGCTCGCCGGTGCCGTCGAGCACGGTGATCGCCGAGATGCTCAGGTCCGCACCGCCGACCCAGGCATCCACGGTGCGCACTCCGGCGCCGTGCAGGTCGGCGGTCACCCACTGGCCGATCGGGCCGGGACCCAGCGCGGACAGCAGCGTGGCATGCCCGCCCAGCGCACTGAACGTCACCGCGGCCACCGCGGCCGGTCCCCCGGCGGCGAGATCACTGCGCTGGGCAACCAGCTTCTCGTCCACCCCAGGCCGTCGTCCCACCCGCTGCACCAGATCCAGCGTGGCGACCCCCACAAACAACCCGCGCAGTGGCATTACCGTCCCGTCGCCCGCACCACGATCAACGCCACAGTAGCCAGGGCGGTGAGGACGCCGCTGGTCAACCAGCCCGCCGACGACCCGTAGTGCTCCGCGACCAGCCCGAACAACAGCGGACCGCCTCCCGCCCCGAGGTAGACACCGGTCTGGGTGACCGACGTCGCGGTGGCCACCCGATCCGGGAATCGTGCGGCCACCGCGTAGTTGAACACGCCGGGCCAGGCCCATCCCGCGCCGAAACCCAACATGAGACCGGCGAGGAAGGCAACTTGCTGACCCAGGGCGAGCAACAGGTACCCCACCACGCCCAAACCCAGCATCACGGCCACCATCCGCAACAGATCCGGTTGCGCCCGGTCGGCGATGGCCCCGGCCGCAAGGCGCATTACGAGGCCTGCCACCGATCCCAGGGACAGGACAAGCCCGGCCGCGGCCTCGCTGTAGCCCACACTCACAGCGCTCACCGTGACGAAGGTGCCCATCGCGTTCGCGGCCGCGGCACCGAGCCCGGTCACCGTGGCCAGTGCCAGCAGGAGCAATCTTGATCGAGCCGGCTGTGGCGATGCGCGCCGAGAGGGACGGCGCCAGCTCACCCGCGGCACGCTCAGCACCGTGAGCAGCCCGAACATCGCGCCGAGGGCAAATGCCCAGCGCCACCCGACGGTCAACGCCACCACCGGAACGGCCAGTCCCGCTAGCAATGTGGAGGCGGGGATGGCGGACTGCTTCACTGCGAACGCAAACCCACGCTGCTGCTCCGCGATCCGGGCCATGAGTAGTTCATTCGCGGCGGGCTGGCTCAGTGCGGTAGGTATTCCCGCCAGAGCCAATTCCGCCAGCAACCACCCCGTCGACGGGGTTGCCGCCAACGCCGCCAGACACGCCGCACTACCAGCGGCGGCGAACCGCAGCGCCGCGGTAGGGCCGATACGCTCGGTCACTGCTGCGAGCGGGCGCGCCATCAGGGCACTCGTGGCGAAGAACACCGATCCGGCCAACCCCAGCAGACTCACCGACAGCCCGAGCTCAGCCCGGATCTGCACCGCCAGCCCCCCGACCAGGAACACCGGCAGCGTGCCCACCGTCACCGCGGCGCCGACCGCCAGCAGCACGCCCGCTGATGTTGGCGTGGCCACGACTCTGTTTCGCGGGCATGTCACATCAATCCGACGCTAGTCCCACCGCCGGGCCCCCGACCGTGCGGTTGCTCACACTTGCGCGCCGCCGGTCCACCCGGGGCCTGGGTAACGTTGAGAAGGTGCGGTTTGTGGCGGGGCAGGGGGCCGGGTACGAGCTGACCTGCGACGATGTGTTTCTGGTGCCGTCCTGCTCGGATGTGGGATCGCGGTTCGATGCGGACCTGTCCACGGTGGACGGGTCCGGGACCACCATCCCGCTGGTGGTCGCCAACATGACCGCGGTCGCAGGGCGCCGGATGGCTGAGACGGTGGCCCGCCGCGGCGGGTTGGTGGTGCTGCCCCAGGACGTGGACCCTGCAGCGGTCGCCGAGACGGTGACCTGGGTGAAGTCTCGACATCTGGTGCTGGACACCGCGCTCACGCTCGGCCCGCAGGACGCTGTCGCCGACGCGATCAACCTGCTGCCCAAGCGAGCGCACCGGGCCGTGGTGGTGCTTGACGGCGCGCACCGTCCGATCGGGCTGGTCACCGAGGCGGAACTGGCCGGAGTCGATCGGTTCGCCCGGCTGGCCGACGTGGCGCAGACCGACCTGGTGGTCGTGCCCGCCGAGACCGAACCGCGTAAGGTCTTCGACCAACTGAACCACCGCCGCCAGAAACTGGCGCTTGCGGTGGACGCCCAGGGCTGCCTGGTCGGTGTGCTGACCCCGACCGGGGCATTGCGCGCTGAGCTGTACCGCCCAGCGTTGGACGGTGGCGGCCGGCTGCGGGTGGCCGCAGCGCTCGGTGTGAACGGCGATGTCACTGCCAAGACCGAGGCCCTGCTCGCCGCGGGAGTCGACGTGCTGGTCGTCGACACCGCACACGGCCACCAGCGCAAGATGCTCGACGCGCTGGGCGCGGTCCGGTCCCGCCGGCCGGGCGTGCCGGTGGTAGCCGGCAACGTGGTATCTGCGCAGGGCACCCGCGACCTCCTCGTGGCCGGCGCCGACATCGTCAAGGTCGGTGTCGGTCCGGGTGCGATGTGCACCACCCGGATGATGACCGGCGTCGGCCGGCCCCAGTTCTCCGCGGTAGCCGAGTGCGCCGCAGCGGCCCGCGCCGCCGGTGGTCACATCTGGGCCGACGGCGGTGTGCGCCACCCGCGTGACGTCGCGCTCGCGCTGGCGGCGGGAGCCGCGAACGTGATGATCGGCTCGTGGTTCGCGGGCACCTACGAGTCACCGGGCGACCTGCAGCGCGATGAAACCGGCCGGCCGTTCAAGGAGTCGTACGGAATGGCCTCCAAGCGCGCCGTCGCGGCCCGTACCACCAACGACGACAGCTTCGACCGGGCCCGCAAGGCACTGTTCGAGGAGGGCATCTCCACCGCTCGGATGTACCTCGATCCCCAGCGACCCGGGGTGGAAGACCTCATCGACTACATCTGCGCCGGGGTACGCAGCGCATGTACCTACGCCGGCGCACGGACCATGCCGGAACTAGCCGAGCAGGCGGTGATCGGGGTGCAGTCCGCGGCCGGGTTCGCCGAGGGACGCCCACTGCCCGGGGGTTGGTGAGCTTCGAGCTTCGCATACATCGACATCCCCGGGCCGGACGACAGCGGCATGCCATCGGTTTACTACATCGCGTCCCCCGACCCGGCGTGGTCCAGGCCGACCAGGATGCTTACACGCCCGGCAAGGCGATGCTGCTGTTCATCTCGGCGCATGAAGTCTGGCCGGGGCATTTCATGCAGAATCTGCACGCGAACCGATCGCGTTACGAGTTCGGCCGGCTATTCGTCGACTATGCCTACTCCGAAGGGTGGGCCCATTACACCGAGGAGCTGATGTGGGAAGCGGGTCTCGGTGGCGGCGCGCCGGAAACGCACATCGGCCAGCTCAGCGAGGCATTGCTGCGCGACGTCCGCTATCTATGCGCTATCGGGATGCACACGCACGGCATGACCGTGTCCAGCTGTGCGGTCATGTTCCGTGAACAAGCCTTTCAGTATCCGGGCAGCGCACGGCAACAGGCCGCACGAGGTACTTATGACCCGGCTTACCTCAATTACACCATGGGTAAGTTGATGATTCACAAGCTGCGCGCGGATTGGACCGCCCACCACGGCGGGCGCAGTGGCTGGCGCGCCTTTCACAACCGTTTCCTGTCCTAGGCGGACCACCGATTCCGCTGGTGCGCGAGCAAATGTTGGGAACGGCGCAAGGCGACCTGTTCTAATGCGGCGGCTCCTCGGACCACCGAGGTGAGCACCAGGTCGACGCACCTGGCAGGTCGCTCTGTCGAGTTCACGGCATTGGACTGACAGGCGCCGGGACACCGCCCACGGCAGGCTAGCGACGTGCTCGAGAACATCGAACAGTTCGGCGTCACGCTGCTCATCGCGGCGGCGGTAGTGTCCGTGGCGCTGCTGTCGAACCGGATCAGCAGGTGGGTTCGCGTGCCGGCCCCAGCGATCTTCCTCATCGGCGCTGCAGTGGCGTCCGATCTGGTGCCGTCGCTGCAACGGATACCCATCAGCGTGGTCGAGCAGATCGTCACCGTCGCGCTGGCACTCATTCTGTTCGACGGCGGCATGCACATCGGCTGGAGTCGGCTGCGCGCGTCGGTCGGCGCGGTGCTCGTGGTCGGGGTGGTTGGAACCTTCCTCACCGCGGGCGCGCTGGCCGTGCTGGCGCATGTGCTGTTCGGCTTCCCCTGGTTGATCGCGTTGCTGCTCGGCACCGCGCTGGCGCCCACCGACCCCGCCGTGGTCTTCTCGGTCCTGGGCAGCCGCGAGGTGCGCGGGCGCGCCGGGGTCATCCTCGAGGGCGAGTCCGGTGCCAATGATCCGGTGGGAATCGCGCTGCTGGTCAGTCTGATCACGATTGGCGGTACCACCGGCGCCGGAGCCTTCGCCTCGGTGCTCGGCACCTTCGCCCTGCAGATGGCAGTGGGTGCAGCGGTCGGCGTAGCCGGTGGCTGGCTCCTGCTACAGGCCATGCGCCGGCTGCCGCTGCCCAGCGAGGGCCTCTATCCGCTGCGCACCCTCGCCGCAGTGATCGGGCTCTACGGCGCGGCCACCGTGGCCCACGGCTCCGGCTTTCTGGCGGTGTTCATCGCTGGCATCCTCATCGGCGACGTACGCACTCCGTTCAAGGGCGAGATCGAGCGGTTTCACTCGTCGCTGGCCAGCCTCGCCGAAATGATCGCCTTCGTGGTGCTCGGGCTGACCATCTCACTCAGTGCCGTGGGCCAGCAGCGGGCCTGGCTCATCGGCCTGGTGCTGGCGGTGCTGCTCGCCTTCGTGGTGCGCCCACTGCTGGTCGGCTCGTTGCTGCTGGCGGTGCGGCTGTCCGCCGGCGAGCGGGTGTTCACGATGTGGTCCGGGCTCAAGGGCGCGGTGCCCATCCTGCTCGGCACGTTCGTGCTGACCGCCGGCACGGCAGGCGGCATGCTCGTCTACCACGTGATCTTCGTGGTGGTCGCTTTCTCGGTCATCGTGCAGGGCGGCCTGGTCCCCACCGTCGCTGCCCGCTGCGGGGTGCCGATGAGCGAAGTGGAGCCGCGGCCATGGTCGCTGGGAGTGCGGTTCCGCGATCCCCCGCAGGGCGTTCGGCGGTACCTCATCGGCTCCGATGCGCCCGCGCACGGCCGCGCCATCCGCGATCTCGACCTCGGCGAAGACGTCTGGATCAGTCTCGTCGTCCGCCGGGGTCAGCCGGTGCAAGTCCGTGCCGACACCGTGTTGCATTCCGGAGACGAGATCGTCGTCCTCATCGACCCCGACAGCGAACACGACCCCACCCCGCTCTTCACCGGCCCCTGATTGGCTTCCCGATATGTCTCCATGTCGCGGACGGGACGCGATCAGTGGATGCGTCCACGGCGGAGCAGGTCCTGCACGGCAGCAGCAGCCGGTTCACAGGCCGACGTATCACCGAGTGGGTGTGACACCGCACCGGGGACCACCGGTTGCGGGCCGTCGGCCCGGTAGCAGCTCACCCGCCGCCACTCGCCACCGCTACCCGGCACCATCAGCGCGGCTACCGGACGTAGTCGTTCCGGGCGCAGCCGCACCGACCAGCTCTCGTCCATCAGCCGGCACAGCGCTACCGCACCGCGCTCCCCCGGCCCGCACCGGCCACCGGGCAGCGCCAGCCCCGCCGAGTTGGGTACCAGCGCGACGCTGGAGTCGCTGATCCGCAGCCAGGCAACCTCCTCGCGCACCTCGACACTCCCGCTAGGCCGCCAAGCGGCCAGTTGGTCGAGCAACTGGGCGGGATCACCGGCCCGCAACAACGGCGCGCTGGGCAGACCCGCACGATCCAACACGTCGAGCTGCTCGGCCAGCGGGTCGAGTAACCCCTCTGGGTCGAGGGCGCCGCATGGCTTGTCGTTGAGTCCCAGCGCCTGCTCGGCGAGCAGCGCGAGGAGGTCGGCGAGCACATCCACGCCGCTGGGCAACATGACGACAGCGTCAGACAGCACGCGTACCGCATCCAGCCGTCCGGCCGCTCCGTCCACCGTGCGCCGATCCAGCGCAGAGGTGACCGGTTCAGCACCCCGCGGGAGCACTTCCACCACGTCGGCCCCGGGCCCGATAGTGTCGAATGCGACGGGTGCGGGAACCCCCAGGACCATGCCCCAGCGTCGGCGATCGAGTTCTTTTCCCAACCGCCGGACGGCGTCGTCGAGAGGCGCGCCGGAGCCGGACCAGGGCCCTCCCATCACGCCGATCCACACAAGCACACACGTTAGTCCGAATGGCACCGCTGCGGCGCGATTCGGCTCGACAGCGCATCGTGAGCCCGTAGAATCGATCGAATCCCGGTCCGCGAGGAGTGTGACGAACTCGGTGCCTACCGCATCGACGCCTGGCTGTAGTAGGCAGCCGGGCCCCGGGCCCGGCTGCCCCGCTCACCGCTTGGCTACGACGGCGATGTGATGGACGCCCTACGCAACATCTGGGACCTGTTCGAGTGTGCCTACTGTGGCCTGTTCTCGCTGCTTGCGCTTACCGCGGGCACCTTCGTGTTCGTCGCGGCCGAGTTCGCCCTCACCACGGTGGAGCGCAGCACTGTCGACGCGCACGTCAAGCAGGTCGGGGATCGGCGAGCCCGTCATGTGCAACACGCGCGCGACACGCTGTCCTTCCAGCTTTCCGGCGCCCAGGTAGGCATCACGATCACCACCCTGCTCACCGGCTACGTCGCCCAGCCGGCCATCGTCGAGCTGATCCGCCCCGGTGTGCAAGCCGTCGGGTTGCCACCCAGCGCCGTGGGGCCACTGTCTCTCGGGATCGGGTTAGCGCTGGCCACCGCTTTGTCGATGGTGTTCGGCGAGCTGGTCGCACAGAATCTGGCCATTTCCCGACCCCTGCAGACGGCCCGGCAGGTCGCTGGGGTGGTCAATGCGTTCTCGCTGGCGTTCCGGTGGCTGATTTCCGCGCTCAACGGGGCCGCCAACTGGATCGTCCGCCGGCTGGGTATCGAACCGGCGGAAGATTTGCGCTCCGCACGCTCACCTCAAGAGCTCGGTTCCCTGGTGCGCAGCAGCGCCCAGCACGGCACGTTGGATGAGGGCACCGCGACGTTGCTCGATCGTTCGTTGCGCTTCGGTGAGCGCACCGCCGAAGAGCTGATGACGCCGCGGGTGCGGGTGGAGGCGTTGCGCGCGGACGCGCCGGTGCTCGCCTTGGTGGACACCGCACGTCAGACCGGTTTCTCCCGCTTCCCGGTCTATGGCAGCGACCTCGACGACGTGCGGGGGGTGGTCCACGTCAAGCAGGCCTTCGCCGTACCGGCCGGCCAGCGCGCCATCATCCAGGTTGGCACGCTGGCCAGCCCGGTCCCGACCGTGCCGAGTTCGCTGGACGGTGACGCGCTGCTCGACCGGCTGCGCGGTCAGGGCCTGCAAGTCGCCGTCGTGGTCGACGAGTACGGCGGGACTGCCGGCATCGTCACGCTGGAAGACCTGGTCGAGGAAATCGTCGGTGACGTCCGCGACGAGCATGACCGGCTGGAGGTCTCCCGGGTGCAGCCGCTTGACGAATGGAGCTGGCTCATCTCCGGGCTGCTGCGAGCAGATGAGGTGGCCGACGCCGTGGGGTTCGTGATGCCCGAAGGCGACTATGAGACCGTGGCCGGGCTGGTGCTGGAGCGGCTGGGCTGCATTCCTACCGTGGGCGACGAGATCGAGCTGCCCGGGTGGCGGCTGACCGTGACGCGGATGGACCGCCGTCGCGTTGCCGAGCTGCGGTTGACCCGGATCGTGCTCGCCGAGCAGGTGACCCCGTGAGTAGCGTCGCGTTACTGATCGCGCTGTTTTTGCTGGCGGCCAACGCATTCTTTGTCGGCGCCGAGTTCGCCCTGATCAGTGCGCGGCGGGAACGATTGGAAACGATGGCCGCGCGCGGCGTCACGCGCGCTCGCACGGTGATCAGGGCTGGAGAAAAGCTGCCCCTGATGCTGGCCGCGGCACAGCTGGGAATCACCATCAGCTCATTGGGGCTTGGTTCCCTTGGTGAACCCGCAGTCGCCCACCAACTGGAGTGGTTGACCGGTTCGTTCGGCGTACCCGAGGCGGTGGTGCACACCATCGCCTTCATCGTCGCGCTGGGAATCGTCACCGTGGCGCACATCCTGCTCGGCGAGATGGTGCCTAAAAATATCGCCATCGCGGGCCCGGAGCGCGCCGCGCTGTGGATGGTGCCGCCGCTGGTCGCCTTCATGCGGGTGACCCGGCCGGTCATCGCGCTGTTCAGCCAGACTGCGCGGCTGGTGCTGCGCCTGTTCGGCGTGCAGGTCCGTGACGAGCTGGACAGCGCATACAGCCCGGACGAGTTGGCCAACCTGATTGCCGACTCCAGCCGGGAAGGCCTGCTCGACAGTCAGGAGCACCGCAGGCTGACGCAGACCTTGTCCACCCGGGAGCGGACCGTCGCCGATGTGCTGGTCCCGATGTCCGAGCTGACCACGGTTCCCGCCACGCCGACGTTGGGCGATATCGAACGCGCGGTGGCGCAGACCGGCTTCTCCCGCTTCCCGCTGCGTACCGACGGGCAACTGGTGGGCTACCTCCACGTCAAAGATGTCCTGGAGCTGCTCGGCAGCCCGCCGGACAAGCCGGTGCCGCACAGCAGCGTTCGACCGCTGCCCGAGGTGGTCTCCACCGCCAGGTTCGGCGAGGCGCTGGCCGTGCTGCGGCGCTCAGGCAGTCACCTCGCCCGCGTCGTGGACGCTGACGGAAGTGCCCAAGGTGTCGTCGCGCTGGAGGACCTGGTCGAGGAATACGTCGGTACCGTCCGCGACGCAACCCACGTCTCATGGCAGCCCTAGCAGTTCGACGTCGGCGTCCCCGGCTTCCCGTCCGAGCCGCGCGGCCTTCCACAGCAGTTCGCAGGACCGGTCGTGATCAACCTCCAGGAAGCCGCGCATCAACAGCAGCCACCGCTGCACCGATTCATCCGGGCACGTGCCTGACACTCGCTGCGCCATGACCGGAAATATTCGCCAGGCGCCGTCGAGCTGTATTCGACGAAGCTCGGACCCGTCGCCCGGGTACGGCAGCTACTCGGGCGCAACACCGCTGGCCCGCGCTGCGCAACGATCTGATGAGATTATTCGCCCGCCACAACACCGCGACCGGCGGCCGCATGGTGTACCCGGCCCAGTACCTCGTCGTGCTCGGCCGCAAGTCGGTCAGGAGCTGAACGCCTCGATCGGGGGGCAGGAGCACACGAGGTTGCGATCTCCGTGGGCCTGGTCGATTCGCCGCACCGCCGGCCACACCTTGCTGGTCGATCGACCCAACGGGTAGGCAGCGAGCTCCCGGCTGTAGGGATGATCCCACTTGTCGAGCACGCAACTGGCGGTGTGCGGCGCGGACGTCAGCGGGTTGTCCTCGGCCGGCCACTCCCCCTCGGCGACCCGGTCGATCTCGTCCCGGATCGCGATCATGGCGTCGCAGAAGCGGTCCAGCTCGGCGAGGCTCTCACTTTCGGTGGGTTCGACCATCAGGGTGCCGGCGACCGGAAACGACATGGTGGGAGCATGCAGGCCGTAGTCGGCCAGCCGCTTGGCGACGTCGTCGACGGTGATCCCGGTGGCCTTGGTGATCGCCCGGAGATCGAGGATGCATTCGTGGGCGACCAGCCCGTTGCCGCCGGCGTAGAGCACCGGGAAGTGGTGCTCCAGACGCCGCGCCACATAGTTCGCGGCGGCTACCGCGGTCAGGGTGGCGCGGCGCAGGCCATCTGCACCCATCATCCGGATGTAGGCCCATGAGATGGGCAGGATCGAGGCGCTTCCCCACGGTGCCGCGGTTACCGGACCCACGACGGCGTCGGGGTTGGTCTCCGGGTGCCCCGGCAGGAAGGGTGCCAGGTGGGCCCGCACGCCGATCGGTCCGACCCCGGGGCCGCCACCACCGTGCGGGATGCAGAAGGTCTTGTGCAGGTTGAGATGGCTGACGTCGGCGCCGAAGCGGCCTGGTCTGGCTAGGCCAAGCAGCGCGTTGAGGTTGGCCCCGTCGACGTAGACCTGGCCGCCGGCTTCGTGCACCAGGTCGCACACCTGCACCACACCCGGTTCGTACACCCCGTGCGTGGACGGATAGGTGATCATGATGGCGGCCAGCTTGGGCCCGTGCTCGGCGATCTTCGTGCGGAGGTCGTCGAGGTCGACATCACCGTTGCGATCGCAACCGACGACCACGACGCGCATCCCGGCCATCACCGCCGAGGCCGCGTTGGTGCCGTGTGCGCTGGAGGGGATGAGGCAGACGTCCCGGTCGGCTTCGCCACGACTGCGGTGGTAGGCGCGGATCGCCAACAGCCCGGCGAACTCGCCCTGGCTGCCTGCATTGGGCGCCATGCTGACCGCGTCATAACCGGTGAGTTCGGCCAGCCAGCGTTGCAGGTCACCGACTACCTCGAGCAGGCCGGCCGCGTCCTCGCGGGCCGCGAACGGGTGTAGCTGCGCGAATTGCGGCCAGCTGATCGGCTCCATCTCGGCGGTTGCGTTGAGTTTCATCGTGCAGGAGCCCAGCGGGATCATGCTGCGATCCAGCGCCAGATCCTTATCCGCCAGCGCGCGCAAGTACCGCAGCAGCGCCGTCTCGCTGTGGTAGGCGGAGAAGACCGGATGGGTGAGAAATGGCGAGGTCCGCCGCAACGTGGCCGGGATGGCATCCAGGATCTCCCGGTCGAGAATGTCCGGATCGGTCGGTGGCACGCCGAAGGCGTCCCACACCACCCGCTGGTGCTCCCGGGTCGTGGTCTCCGCGCAGCTGATCCCGACGTGGTCGGGGTCGACCAGCCGCAGGTCCACCCCGGCCGCCCGCGCGGCGTGGACCACCTCGGCGGCTCGGCCGGGCACTCTGGCCAGCACCGTGTCGAAGAACGCTTCGGGCGTTACTTCAAGGCCGCCACCGCGCAAACCCGCGGCGAGCACCGCGGCCATCCGATGCGCCCGATAGGCGATCTCACGCAACCCGTCGGGTCCGTGGTAGACGGCGTACATCGAGGCCATCACGGCCAGCAGGACCTGCGCGGTGCAGATGTTGCTGGTGGCCTTGTCCCGGCGGATGTGCTGCTCGCGGGTCTGCAACGCCAAGCGCAGTGCCGGCGTCCCATCCACGTCGCGGGACACACCGACCAACCGGCCGGGCAGCTGGCGCTCCAGGCCGGCACGCACGGCCAGGTAGGCGGCGTGCGGACCGCCGAAGCCCAGCGGCACCCCGAAGCGCTGGGTGGAGCCGATCGCCACGTCAGCGCCGAACTCCCCTGGCGGGACGAGCAGGGTCAAGGCCAGCGGATCGGTCGCAACGGCCACCGCGGTGCCGCGCTGGTGCGCCTGCTCGATCAGCGCCTCGTGGTTGCGCACCGTGCCGGACACGCCCGGGTACGAGACCAACACGCCGAAGATGTCGCGGTCCGGCAGCCCGCTGGACAGATCGACCACATCCAGCTCGATGCCCAGCGGTTCGGCCCGGGTGGCCAGCACTGCCAGCGTCTGAGGCAACGTGTCGGCGTCCACCACGAAACGCGATGAGCTGGCCCGGCTCGCCCGGCGCAGCAGGGTCATCGCCTCCGCGGCGGCGGTGGCCTCGTCGAGCAAGGAGGCGTTGGCGACCGGCAGGCCGGTGAGATCACAGATCATCGTCTGGAAGTTGAGCAGTGCCTCGAGCCGGCCCTGGGAAATCTCCGGCTGGTAGGGCGTGTAGGCGGTGTACCAGGCCGGGTTCTCCAGCACCGAACGGCGGATCACCGGCGGGGTCACGGTGCCGTGATATCCCATCCCGATCATCGGTACCCGCGGGTGGCACCGGGCGGCCCGCTCGCGCAGGTCCGCCAGCGTCTGCTCCTCGGTGGCGGCAGCCGGAAGGTCTGGGATGGCACCGTCGCCACAGTCACCGACCAGGGCAGCAGGCAGCACTCGCTGGGCGAGCTGCTCCAGGGACTCCACGCCGATGACGTCCAGCATCCGGGCGAGATCAGCCGCGCGGGGTCCGATGTGGCGGTCCGCGAAGGGCGTGCCGTGTTCCAGCTCAGACAGGGAACGCCGGGCGGGACTATCCATTTCGCGACAACCTCCGGCCTCGCTGTCGAACCGCCGGGCACGTGCCGATCGGTCCTTTGCCTGAGAGGTTCCGGAGAAGGCTTGCTCCTTGGGGTGCTCGGACAGCTACGGCCGAGAACTCTCACGCGCGGGATTGGCGACTACCGCACCAGCGTACCTGCGACCGTCAGACACCCGGCGTTCGGATACGCCTGTGTGAGCAGCTCCACAGCGGAGGTGTCAGCTGATCCTGCGAGCACGCCGCCGCTTGGTCAGCTCGTCTTCCGGAGCGGCGTCGACATGGCCACCATCGGCACGTTCCGGGGGAAACTGGCTGATCGTGCCGGCGATTTCCTTCATCGCCCCGCTGACGGCGATGCCGAACACCCCCTGCCCACCCTGCAACAGGTCGACCACTTCCTCAGCAGAGGTGCACTCATAGACCGTGGTGCCGTCGCTGAACAGCGTGATTCGGGCGAGGTCGTGTACTCCGCGGCGACGCAGGTGCTCCACGGCCACGCGAATGTTCTGCAGCGAGACCCCGGTGTCCAGCAGCCGCTTGACCACTTTCAGAACCAGGATGTCCTTGAACGAGTACAGCCGCTGGCTGCCAGAACCGGAGGCTCCGCGGATGGATGGCACGACCAGATTCGTTCGTGCCCAGTAGTCCAACTGGCGGTAGGTGATCCCGGCGATCTGGCACGCTGCGGGACCCCGATAGCCGAGCAATTGATCGGTCATGCCATGCGGGTCGGCCAGGACGGAGTCGGGGAACAGGGTGCCCTGCTCGGCCGGCTCGCCAACCCCGGACTGCGCGAGCTCGTAAGCCGGGGTGTTCGCTGCGCCGCGCGGTCCTTCGACCACCGATGCCTCCCACGCCGTGCGCCGGTGGCCCACCGAACACGTGGCCCGCGGCAGTTCATCCGGCCGTTCGAAGCGAATCACACCGGCGCGACTCGCTGTGAGGGTCGACGGTATGCGCCGCCGGGTGGCCGGGTCAATACGGCGCGCGGCAGAGTCTCACCCTCAACCTGAGATCAAGGCAGTGGATGCCAGGGATGCGGCCCAGGGCGAGGTTGCTCAGGTATCCGCCCCGCGGAAGTCTTCCGGAGAGACCGAGTCGAGGAACTCGCGGAATTTCTCCACCTCGTTCTCCTGCTCGTCCGGGATGATCAAGCCTGCTTCGGAGAGCACCGCCTCGTCGGCATGGATCGGCACGCCGGCCCGAAGCGCTAACGCGACCGAATCACTCGGCCGTGCAGAGACCCGCACGTTGCCGTCGAAGACCAGCTCGGCGAAGAATGTGCCTTCTTGCAGCTCGGTGATCCGGACCTGTTTCAACTGCCCGCCCAGCGCCCGGATCACGTCTCGAAGCAGATCATGAGTCATCGGCCGGGCCGGCTGCACACCCTGTTGCTCCAGCGCGATGGCGGTCGCTTCTCCCGATCCGATCCAGATCGGCAGGTAGCGCTCGCCCTCTGTTTCCCGGAGCAGCAGGATCGGCTGGTTAGCCGGCAACTCCACCCGGACCCCGACGACACGCATCTCGCTCATCGCGTTGCGCCTCCCTCCCGCCGCAGCCCGTGGTCCGGGTGCCTCGAGGATCGTCGTGCTCGGCGGTGGATTGGGCACGGCCGCCGCAGCAGCCGGCCCAGTCGCGTGTCCGCCATCGCTACCCCTTTAGACGCTACACGGGGCACCGTAGGAATGCCGAGTGCTGCGGCGGTGCAAATTCCCTCGCTGCCTTGTCCATCAGGTGCCGATGACGCCCCGCAGGCCGATCTTCACCAGCTGCGCGTGCAGCCGAACGGACAGCACGGCCAGCTCTCGGACCACCTCGTCGGCGCGGGCCCGCGCGTCGGGGTCGCGTTGCCGGCTCATCGGCGTGACGATCTGCGCCAGCAGCCCGATCTCGCGGTCCGCCGAGGAGCGGAAGGCACGCAGGTGCCGCGGCTCCAGACCGAAATCGGTCATCGCATGCGCGGTCTTCGCCACCTGCACCGCATCGTTGTCATAGAACCCGGCTGGACCGGGCCGGACCAGACCGAACTGCTCGAGTTGGGTCAGCGCGGCCCGGCTGATGCCCGCTGCGGCGAGCAGCTCCTCCTGAGTCAGCCGGGCCGGACCCGTCGCCTCGAGGAACTCTGGCTCACCTGGTTCCGTCGCCCTGTCCGGTTCGGGGTCAGGGATGGCGTCGAGCGCACTGGCCAGCGGCCGGGGTGGCTGCGGCCAGCGCGCAGCGGTAGCCCTTTCGGAGGATTGTCCGGGGAGCCGCTGGGCAGCTCGTTCGGGCTCTCCGCGGTCTCGCGCGTCCAGATACTCCTTGATGACCCTCAGCGGCAGGTAGTGGTCTCGCTGGGCGGCAAGCACGTAGCGCAGGCGTTCCACATCCGTGGCGGAGAACTGCCGGTAACCGGCAGCGGTCCGTTCCGGCTGGATCAGCCCTTCAGACTCCAGAAATCTGATCTTGGAAATAGTGACGTCGGGAAATTCGGGACGCAGCTGCGCAAGCACCGAGCCGATGCTCGCTCCGGAACGATCCCCGAAGCGGCGTGGGGCCGTCACCGTGACCCCTGGTCAGCCCCTCGGCTCCCACGTGGGCCGGTCAGGAACACCAGCCGGAACTTGCCGATCTGCACTTCGTCACCGTTGGCCAGAATCGCGGTGTCCACCGGCTCACGGTTGACGTAGGTGCCGTTGAGGCTGCCCACATCCACCACGACGAAGTCGCCGCCCTCGCGGCGGAACTCGGCGTGCCGGCGAGACACCGTGACGTCGTCGAGGAAGATGTCGCTGTCCGGGTGACGACCAGCGCTCGTGGTAGACCGATCGAGCAGGAAACGGGAACCAGCGTTCGGGCCGCGCCTGACCACCAGCAGTGCCGAGCCCGCAGGCAACGCATCGATACCGGCAACGGGTGGCGCCGGCGCCTCGATACCTTCGGCCTCGGACAGGAAGTCGGCCCGGAATGTCGAGGTCTGCTCCGGGCCCCGCTCTGGTGGTACACCGGGCCCGTCGTTCGTGCTCACCCTGGGCTCTCCTTCGCGGGGCGGTTGATCGGACCACAACCTACCGTGCCACGGCGGACGTCGGGGAGGAGAGGTCGGCGCCGGATGGTCTTCACCTCAGCCTTCGCCGATGAGGGCGCGATACTCTTCGGCGATCATCAACGAGTCCACCGCAGCGGGCTGCGCCGGCTTGATCTCGATCATCCAGCCCGCGCCGTAAGGATCGGAGTTGACTAGGTCGGGGCTGTCCTCCAGGGCCTCATTGCGGCCCACTACCTCGCCCTCCACCGGTGCGAACACGTCTGACACGCTCTTGGTCGATTCGACCTCGCCGACCGGCTCTCCGGCCGACACCGAGTCGCCCAGGCGTGGCAATTGGATGTAGACCACGTCCCCGAGCTGGGTCTGCGCATAGTCGGTGACACCGATCCGCACGGTGCCCTCTTCGCGCAGCAGGACCCACTCGTGTTCCGCGGTGTATCGCAGGTCATCGGGCACCATCACGACCTCCCATCATGCAGGATCGGCGGCTGCCGCGGCACGTACCGTGAGCACAACTTGAATGAGGTACAGCACTGCCGACCAGACGTACAGTGCTGCGCCCCATCCGGTGAACGCCACCGCGAACGCGTGGGCTACCGCGCCCACCCAACCGCGCACGTCATGGGCGAGCAGTAGCAGAGGGAACGCATAGAGCAAGCAGAGAGTAGCCGCCTTGCCCACATAGTGCACCGGCAGCGGGCCATGGCCGTAATAGCGCAGCACGAGCAGCGTCGATACCAGCACCAGATCCCGGCCCAGCAACACGGCGACCACCCACCACGGCAGGATGCCGCGCACTCCGAAGGCGAGCAGCGTGCTCAGGGTGTAGAGCCGGTCGACCGCCGGGTCGAGCAACACTCCCAGCCTGCTGGACTGGTTGAGCAACCGCGCGAGCTTGCCGTCCAGCCAGTCGGTGAGGCCGGACAAGCCCAATACGAGTACCGCGAGCAGATCATGGTGCGGGTGACCGAGCAGCAGCCATAAGAACAGCGGGACACCTGCCAGCCGGAGCAGGCTCAGCACGTTGGGCACGGTGATCAACCGGTCGGCCGGATCCCCCGCCTGACTCATCGGCCGCTGCGCCGGATCGTCGGTGCTGCGACAACAGGGTTGGTCATCAGATTCGGGTCAGACAACAGGGTTGGTCATCAATCGATGGCGCCGTCGAGCGCTCGACCATTCGTGAAATAGGGCGCGATCTTGTTATCGAACATCGTCAACGCAGAACCGATGGCCATATGCATGTCCAGGTACTTGTAGGTGCCCAGCCGACCGCCGAACAGGATATTCCGTTGCGCGGTCTCGGATCTGGCCAGCTCCCGGTACCGTCCGAGTTTGACTCGGTCCTCAGGGGTGTTGATCGGATAGTACGGCTCGTCTTCTTTTCCGGCGAACCGCGAAAATTCCCGTACGATGACGGTCTTGTCGGCCGGGTAGTGGCACCGTTCAGGGTGGAAATGGCGGAACTCGAGGATACGGGTGAACGCGGCATCGGCGTCGGCGTAGTTCATGACGGGGGTGCCTTGAAAGTCGCCGCAATTTCGCAGAACCTCTTGCTCGAAGTCCAGGGTCCGCCAGCCCAGCCAACCCTCGGCGTAGTCGAAATACCTGTCCAACGGACCGGTGTACACGACCGGGATACGCTCCGGGAGATCGTCACGCAGCTCGAAGTAATCGGTGTTCAACACCACGTTGATGTTCGGATGGCTGGCCATGGCCTTGAGCCACGCGGTGTAGCCGGCCACCGGAAGACCCTCGAAGGTGTCGCTGAAGTAGCGGTTGTTAAAGGTATAACGCACCGGTAAGCGGGTGATAATCGCGGCCGGCAGCTCGGTCGGTTCGGTCTGCCACTGTTTGGCTGTGTAATCGCGAACGAAGGCCTCGTAGAGCGGGCGGCCGATGAGAGAGATCGCTTTTTCTTCGAGATTCGTGGCATCGGTCCCGTCGATCTCCGCCGCCTGCTCGGCGATGAGCAAGCGAGCTTGGTCCGGCGTGAAGTAGCGGCCGAAGAACTGCGAGATCAGCCCCAGGCCCATGGGGAACGGGTACACCTGACCGTGGTGCACGGTGAACACTCGATGCTGGTAACCGGTGAACTCCGTGAATTGGTTCACGTACTCCCACACCCGCTTGTTCGACGTGTGGAACAGGTGGGCACCGTATCGATGCACCTCGATTCCCGTTTCGGGTTCTTCCTCGGAGTAGGCGTTGCCGCCGAGGTGATGGCGCCGTTCCACCACCAGCACCCGCTTGTTCAACTGGGTGGCGGCACGCTCGGCCACAGTGAGGCCGAAGAAGCCGGAACCGACCACGACGAGGTCATATCGCGCGAAGCTCACGTCGCCGGAGGGTAGCCGTGGCTCGTGGTCAGACGCCCAGGCGGGTGTTCAGAACCGAGTGTGCTCCAACCAGTGGTCCAGAACACCCGCGTCGCCGAGCACGGTGATGGGCGCCTGACCAGGTGCGACGCGGCGCATCATGACCAGCAGCAGGTCTAGCACCGCGCCCCGCACCGCGACGTCGCCTTTGAAGTGACCATGTTCCCAGACCGGGCCCGACGGGGTCCGGTGCACGATCCACTCCCCCGCCTCGCCCAACCCTGGGTCGGTCGAGTGGAGGTGCAAGATCTGGCCGTCGCCGCGCAGTTCGGCAAGTTCGGGCCGGAACTGCACCGCCTGCGGCAAACTGAGCAGGCTCAGCCACTCGGAGATCGCATCAGCGGCGAGATCGGCTTCCAAGGTGAACTCGCGGCCCAGCGCCAATTCCACATCAGCCCGGTGCACGGCGGTCTCGTGCGCCATCCGGCGGCCCCAAAAGCCGGCGCTCTGGTCGTCGGCCCAGCTCCATGTGGGCGTCTGTGGGCCCACCAACCGGATCGCCTCGACCAGCTCACCGGCACCGTCGAGCAACCAGCTGCACAACTCTTCGGTGTTGTCCGGGGCGGCTGGGACAATCAGGCCGGATGGGTCGGAATCGGGCGCGGTGGTGAGCCGCCGACTGACGATCCGGGCCGCCCACCGATGGGCCCGGCCGAGATGCTCGACCAGTTGCCACAATGTCCAGTCGGGGCAGGTCGGCACCGGCAGGGTGACGTCGGCGTCGGCCAGCGCCTCGGCCAGTAGCGCGGACTGGGCGGTCAATGCATCGAGGTAGCGATCGCTGCGCAGCGGTGCCATCGGAGGCCTTCCTGTGGTCTATTTGGCAGGCAACTTAAGCACCTGCGGGTTTGGTAGTGCGGCGGCGCACCGGGTGGTGTGCACTGTGACCATGGCTCCGCATCCTGCCTCGCATTCGCATGATCCCGTGCAGCCCACGCTCGGCCCAGCGCGCGGCGCGTTCTTCGCGGCGGCGCTGAGGTCTCCGCGCGAGGTCGGAACCTTGCTGCCGTCCGGACCCGAGCTGGCCCGGCGGCTGGCGGCGGTGGTCCCCCGATCTGGCCGTCCGGTGGTGGTGGAGGTGGGCGCCGGTGCCGGGGCAGTCACCGCCGCGATCGTGCAACAGGCAGACCAGGGCGCGGTGGTGATCGCCGTGGAGAAGGATGCTGACCTCGCCGAGCGGTTGCGGGCCCGCCGGCTGGGAGTACAGGTCGTGACCGCTGACGCCGCCACCCTGCCGGCCATTCTCGCCGACCACGGCGTCGATTGTGCCGATGTGATCATCTCTGTGCTGCCGTGGACCCTGTTCGGGCCGCAGCAGCAGCGCGAGTTACTGTCGATCTTCGCCGCCGCGCTGCAGGCCGATGGAGTGTTCACCGCCGCCGCGTACAGCTTGGGGTACTGGACGCCCGCGGCCCGCCGGTTCCGCCGCGAGCTGGAGCGGTTCTTCGGCGAGGTCCTTCCCACCCGCACCATGTGGCGCCACCTACCGCCGGCGATGACCTACGTCTGCCGAGGCCCGGGCCAGGTGGATGACGACCTCACCGTGGATCAGAGTCAATGAGCAGCTGACCATCCAACCGGGTCACCCGGAGCACTCGCTTGACAACCTCGGGGCTGCCCGCTTTGTGGTAGGTGACGTCGACGGGCACTCGCACCGAACCATCGGGATTGTCAGTGACCCCGAAGGCATTGGCAGCGCTGACCGAGGAGTACTGGCTCCAATACGACCGGAAGTCCGATTCGCCGCCGAAAGTGGCTTGCGCGGTGGGTGACAGCAGTGCCCACGCCGATGACGCGTTGTCGAGACCGTTGTAGTAGTCGATCACTAGCTGCCCGGCGTCGCGCCAGGCGATCGACTGGGCGTGATCCACCCGTTCCACCTGCGGCTGGGACCGCAGCGGGGCTACCGACGGTGCCGGCACCGACGAGGGAGCCGCGGTGACCCCCGGTCCGGCGGAGTGCATGGCCTGCTCTGACGGGGAACCCCGCGACAGCAGGGTGCCCACCCCGGCGACTGCGAGCAGCACGACGATTGCTGCCGCAAGCCAGCCGGCGCGGCCAGGTCGCTGCGGTAGGCGCGGCGCGACCTTTCTCCCAGCCCACGCCGGCAGTGGCAATGCCAGTTCCGGAGCAGCACCGCGAAGTGGCGCAGACGTCGGCAGCGGGTCTCTTGGCGGGCGGGCGTTCTCCTCGTCGGCGACGCCGGCTGGTGAGCGTCTGGTCACCAGCGTCGGCGGCAGCGCGGAGGACCTGTTCACCCTCGCCGATTCAGTTGCCGGGGCGGGCCTGGCTACCGGGCGAGTGATCGGCGCTGCAGCCAGCTCCAGGCTGGCGCGGTGCATGTCCGGCCGCGCTGCCGGATCTGTGGCCAGCAGCTTCATCAGCACCGCGGACAGCGCACCCGCTTGTCGGGGTGGCATCACCTGCCCGTTGGCCACCGCGTGCAGCAGCGCGAGCGGGTTATCGCTGTCGCCGAAGGGACCTCGCCCTTCCAGTGCCGCATAGAGCGTCGCGCCGAGGGAGAACACGTCGGATGCCGGGGTCGGCAGCTGCCCGCGGGCGACTTCCGGAGCCAGGAAGGCGGGCGTGCCGGCCATCATCCCGGTCTGGGTGACCGTGACGTCGCCCACGGCGCGCGAGACCCCGAAGTCGGTGATCTTGGCAGTGCCGTCGTCGGCGATCAGGATGTTGCCCGGCTTGACGTCCCGGTGCACGATCTGCGCGGCATGCGCGGCGGCCAGCGCTGAAGCGATCTGCCTGCCGATCGAGGCGACCTCGGGCACCGGGAGGCAGTACCGCTCGCCGAGGACCGCGGCGAGGCTGCGCGAGGGCAGGTACTCCATCACCAGGCATGGCTCACCGTCGTGCTCGGCCACGTCGTAGACGACGATCGCGTTGGGATGCTGCAACCGCGCGGCGATCCGCGCCTCACGCAGTGCCCTAGCCCGCGCCTCGTCGGTCGCTCGCGGACTCAGCTCCGGCTGCAGCAGCAGCTGCTTCACCGCTACCGGCCGCCGCAGCCGCTCGTCCATGGCCTGCCACACGACCCCCATGCCGCCGCTGCCGATCCGCTCGAGCACTCGGTAGTGGCCGGCGATCAGCTGACCCGTGTCGATATGCGGTCACTCCCTTTAGTTTCCCCGCATGGGCACACCGCGTCCCCCGACCGTAGTCAGGCTAGCGCGCGGCAACCGGCTTGGCGCGCCAGCCCGCTGGGCCCCGGTTGGCCCAGGATGATGCACCGCAGGCACCATCGTGGTCACCATGACGCTCACCGACACCCTGCCCCGCGGTTGCGGACCCGACGAACTGTTCGACATCTTCACCGACTGGGTGTTGGGCCAGGGTTTGGCCTTATACCCGGCCCAGGAAGAAGCGTTGATCGAGATCGTCTCGGGCTCGAATGTGATTCTGGCCACCCCTACCGGCTCCGGGAAGAGCCTCGTTGCGACCGGCGCGCACGCCAGCGCTCTGGCCCAGGGCAGGCGCAGCGTGTACACCGCACCGATCAAGGCGCTGGTGTCGGAGAAGTTCTTCGCGGCCTGTGATGTCTTCGGTGCCGATCAGGTCGGGATGCTCACCGGTGATTCCAGCGTCAACGCCGACGCGCCGATCATCTGCTGCACCGCAGAGGTGCTGGCCAACATGGCGCTGCGCAGCGGTCCGGACACCGACGCCAGCCTGATCGTGATGGACGAGTTCCATTTCTACGCCGACCCGGATCGCGGCTGGGCATGGCAGGTGCCGCTCCTAGAACTTCCGCGGGCCCAGTTCCTGCTGATGTCCGCAACGCTGGGTGACGTCAGTTTCTTCGAGCAGGACCTGACCCAGCGCACCGGCCGCCCTACCGCGGTGGTGCGCTCCGTCCAGCGACCGGTTCCGCTGTCTTTCCGGTACGTCACCACACCGCTGCACGAGACGCTGGAAGAGTTGCTGGCCACCAACTCGGCGCCGGTGTATGTGGTGCACTTCACCCAGGCCGCAGCTGCTGAGCAGGCCCAGGCGCTGACCAGCATCAACGTCTGCAGCCGCGCCGAGAAAGCCGCCATTGCCGAGTTGATCGGGGCATTCCGGTTCACCGCCGGTTTCGGGCGCACGCTGTCCCGGCTGGTACGCCACGGGATCGGGGTACATCACGCGGGAATGCTGCCCCGGTACCGCCGGCTCGTGGAACGGCTCGCCCAATCCGGCCTGTTGAAGATTGTCTGCGGCACGGACACGCTCGGGGTGGGAATCAACGTGCCGATCCGTACCGTGCTGCTCACCGCACTGGCCAAATACGACGGCACCCGCACCCGTCATCTCACCGCTCGGGAATTCCACCAGATCGCCGGGCGAGCCGGGCGAGCCGGCTACGACACCGCCGGCGCCGTCGTCGTACAGGCTCCCGAGCATGTCGTGGACAACGCGAAAGCGGTGGCCAAGGCAGGCGACGACCCCCGCAAGCTTCGCAAGATCGTCCGCAAGAAGCCGCCCGAGGGCTCGGTGTCCTGGAGTGAGCGCACCTTCGAGCGACTGGTCGCCGCCGAGCCCGAAGCGCTGGCATCGAGTTTTTCGGTGAGCCACGCGATGTTGCTCAACGTCGCCAACCGGCCCGGCGACGCGTTCGCCGCGATGCGCCACCTGCTCACCGACAACCACGAGGACCGCCCCGCCCAGCGCCGGCTGATCCGAGCGGCCATCGCGATGTATCGCGCACTGCTGGCCGCTGGTGTCGTCGAGCGCTTGCCGGTGCCCGACGAGCAGGGGCGCACGGTGCGGCTCACCGGGGATCTCCAGCTCGATTTCGCGCTCAACCAGGCGCTGTCCCCGTTCGCGCTCGCCGCGATCGAGCTGCTGGACCCGGATTCGGCCGACTACCCGCTGGATGTGCTGTCAGTGCTCGAGGCCACCTTGGACAATCCGCGGCAGGTACTGGCCGCGCAACTGTCCAAGGCCAAGGGCGAGGCCGTGGCAGCGATGAAGGCCGAGGGCATCGAGTACGAGGAGCGGATGCGGCTGCTCGAGGAAGTCAGCTACCCGATGCCGCTGGCTGATCTGCTCGACGCCGCGTTCGAGACCTACCGCCAAGGCCACCCGTGGGTGGCCGATCACCAGCTGTCTCCCAAGTCGGTGGCCCGGGATCTCGCCGAGCGCGCCATGACCTTCACCGAGTACGTCGGGTTCTACGGCCTGGCCCGCTCCGAGGGGCTGGTACTCCGGTACCTGGCCGACGCCTACCAGGCGCTACGGCGAACCGTGCCCGACGACGCCAAGACCGAGCCGCTGCGTGATCTTGAGGAATGGCTCGGGGAGCTGGTCCGCCAGGTCGACTCCAGCCTTCTGGAGGAATGGGAGAAACTGCGTGACCCGCAAGCGCCCGAGCTGGTAGGCACGTTACCGGACGACCGGCCTGCGCCGGTGACGACCAACGCGCGGGCCTTCCGAGTGCTGGTGCGTAATGCGCTGTTTCGCCGGGTGGAGCTGGCTGCCCGTCGGCAATGGGACGCGCTCGCGGCGCTCGATGGCGACGACGGGTGGGATGAGCAGGCCTGGCGCGATGCCGTGGAACCGTACTTCGACGAACACCGCGAAATCGGCACCGGCGCCGACGCCCGTGGCCCGCATCTGTTGATGATCGACTATCAAGCCGACCGCTGGCACGTGCGCCAGATCCTGGACGATCCAGCCGGCCACCATGACTGGGCCATCACCGCTGAAGTCGACCTGCCGGCTTCGGACGAAGCCGGCGTCGCCGTCCTGCGAGTGAGCTCAGTCGGGCCGATGTAAGGCTGTCAGGCCGGCTCGTTACCCGGCTTCCACTTGATACCGCAGCCGAGGCTGGGCATGTGCGGTTCTTCGACCGGCTTACCCGCCAGCACCAGCTCCAGCGCAGCGCGTAGCGCTTGGCCGGTCACCGGGGCGTCGTTGCGTGGCCGCGACTCATCGAATTCGCCCCGGTAGGCGAGCGTGTGATCTGCGCCGTAGAGGAAGAAGTCCGGCGTGCACGCGGCCCGGTAGGCCAAGGCCACCTGCTGGTTCTCATCGAGCAGGTAGGGGAAGGTGAACCGGGCGCGGTGCGCCTGTTCGGTCAACCCCGCCGGACCGTCGTCGGGATAGCGGTCGATGTCGTTGCTGCAGACCGCCACCGCGTCCAACTCATCGGTGTGTTCGGAGACGAGCGCACCGAGCTGCCGTTCGATGTGCCGGACATAGGGACAGTGGTTGCACAGAAACATCACCAGCAGCGGCCGGCCGGCGGCAAAGCCGTCCAAACGAACGATCTGGCCGTCAAGAGACGGCAGCGCGAAGGGCGGCGCCGGAGTGCCGAGCGGGACCATGAATGAGCTCACTGCCATACCGGAAGTTTTCCACTAGTAGCGGAATCGAGCGGGTTCGGGCGGCAAGATCGACCGGTAGGTTGACTGACCGTGGATCTCTACGAGGTGATGCGGACGACGCCGGCGACCCGGGTCTTCACTGACGAGGCAGTGCCGGATGCGGTCGTGCACCGCATCCTCGACCACGCCAGGTTCGCGCCCAGCGGCGGCAACCGGCAGGGTTGGCATGTCGTCGTGCTTCGCGATCCCGCGATTCGGCGCCGGATACGAGAGCTGTACGGCCTCGGTTGGCGTGAGTACATGGCTCATGTCGACGCGGGCCTGGTGCCGTTCGCGCCGCGGGAGCACGGTCGCTGGAACGGCCCGGCGGTCGATCTGGAGGCGGCCCGCCGGGTACCGAGACCCAACGACTTCGCCGACAGCCTGGACACAGTCCCGGTATTGCTCCTGCTGATCGCCCATCTCGGTTCGCTGGCCTGCATGGACAATGGGCTGGACCGGCAGAGCATCGTCGGTGGCGGCTCGATCTACCCGTTCGGGCACAATATTCTGCTGGCCGCCCGCAATGAAGGCCTCGGTGGCGTGCTGACGTCGGCATTAGTCCGCCAGGAACCAACCGTGCGCGAGTTGATCGGCATCCCTGACGACCACGCGATCGCCGGCCTGATCGCCCTGGGACATCCGGTGCGGACGGTGCGCAAGCTGCGGCGCCGGCCCGTCGAACAGTTCACCACGGTAGATCGGTTCGACGGGCCTGGCTTCAATCTTGACCGGCCCTAGTGCTTGGCCGCGTCAGTCTTCAGCACCGCCCTGGATCTTACGTACCACGCCGTCGATCTGGCTGCGCAACTTGCCCTTGGTGACCTGATCGACGAGACCGAGCGCCCCAGCTGCGATCTTGCCGGCCGCCTCGGGGTTGGCCTTCGCGAAACGGCGAGCACCTTCCACCGCACCCGCCAGAACCACCAGCTTCCCCAGCTTCCCCAGCATTGTTTTCCTCCCTTGGCCAGCCACAATCCCCACGCGATCATCGCGAAGTGGCGAGGATACCGCGACCGGATCGGGCCCGGGAGGATGGCCCGGAAAAGGCAGTCACAATCCCCCAGTCAGGACATTTGCGTCAAGTTCTCCTGACCCGGATCACCGGTCAGAATCCCATTGCTTGGGCGCGGCGCTTCACCTCGCGGCCCCGATCGGTTCGCAACGCCCCGATCGGGGTGCCGGGCAGCGAATCCTCTGCGGTGAACAACCAACGCAGGATCTCCTCCGCTGAATAGCCGGCATCGCGCAGCAAGGTGATTGTGCCGGGCAGTCCCTTCACCACAGCATTACCACTCAGAAACTCCGCAGGCACCACCGCGATGCCGTGCCGACGTATACCGAGCAGCTGCCCATCTCTGAGCATCTGGTGAATCCGGGTTATCGGCAGTCCTAGCCGCTGCGCCACATCGGGTAGCGGCAGCACCACCACCTCGGAGTCGAGCACGTCCGGGGCGATAGGGAGATCGCTCACAGTGGTCACCATGCCATACCCGCCAGCCGCAGCCCTTCCGCCGTTCGGGGAGCGCGGGCAGTCCGTACGATCCTCGGACTGTGGAATGGCAGGGCTCCGAGCACGACACCAACCTGGCCGGCGCCGTGCTGGACGGGCGCTACCGGGTGGGCCCGGTGGTGGCACGCGGCGGCATGTCCACTGTCTACCGCGGCACCGATACCCGGCTGGAACGTCCCGTCGCCATCAAGGTGATGGCCCCGCGGTTCGCCGCTGACCCGGCGTTCCTGCAGCGCTTCGAACGAGAGGCGCGCGCCGCTGCGCGACTGCATCACCCCGGTGTCGTGGGAGTCCATGACCAAGGTATCGACTCCTCTGCCGCTGGTGACCACGTGTACCTGGTGATGGAACTGGTGGACGGCGGGACCCTACGTGACTTGCTGCGCGAGCACGGCAGCCTGCCCGTGCCGCTGGCACTGTCGGTGGCCGAAATGGTGCTCTCGGCACTGGCTGCGGCGCACCAGGAGGGATTGGTTCATCGCGACATCAAGCCGGAGAACGTTCTCATCGGCCCCAAAGGCGTCGTGAAGGTGGCCGACTTCGGATTGGTACGTGCCGTTGCGGAGGCCACCAGCAGCACCGGAGACGTCATCCTGGGCACGGTGGCCTACCTGTCACCCGAACAAGTCGCGACAGGCGCCGCCGACGCCCGTAGCGACGTGTACGCCGCCGGGGTGTTGCTGTTCGAGATGCTGACCGGGTCACCGCCCTACACCGGTGAGACCGCGCTGTCTGTGGCCTATCGCCACGTGCACGATGACATACCGGCTCCCAGCACAGCGGGTGCGGTGGTGCCCGCTGCGCTGGATGAGTTGATCGTGCGGGCCACCCGCCGTGAACCCGCTGCCCGCCCGCCGGACGCGGCGGCTTTCCTGCACACGCTGCAAGCGCTGCGGGTGGACTTGGGAATCGATCGAGTACCGGTCCCGGTGCCGATCACTGCGGGTGACAGTGCCACCACGACGACCGCTGCTCACCAGCTGGGACCGCGCGGAACGCGGGCTCTGATCAGGACTGATGCCCCGACGAGTGGGCCGCTGACACGGCCGCCGGTTTCGCCGGTGGTGACCGCGGTGGACTCTCCTCCCCGCAGAGTGGATCCCGCCGCGGATCCCTACCACCGCGAGCGCGCTCGCAATCGGCGCGCCTTCCTCGTCTGGATGGTGATCGTGCTGATCCTCGCGAGCGCGGTCGGGGCGGGTGCGTGGTGGCTGGGCAGCGGCCGGTGGACCATGGTGCCCAACTTGACCGGCCTACACCGCGGAGCAGTGCCGGCCGCGCTGGCCTCCGCTGACCTCAAAGCCCACCTTGTCGTGGACCACAACGACACCGTCCCAGGCGACCTGGTGATTCGCAGCGAGCCCGCGGCGGGTCAGCGAGCAACGCGTGGCTCGGACGTCACCGTGGTGATCTCACTGGGCCATCCGGTGGTGCCCGGCGTGGAGGCGGGCAGCACCCTCAACGATGCCGAGCGGGCCATCCAGGAGGCGGACCTGACGCCGCGGACGGACCCCGACGCCGGGCAGTTCAACGACGCCATCCCGGCTGGCGCCGTGGTCGGGCTGCGGCCTGCTCCGGGCACCGTGCTCACGGTCGGCGCACCGGTCACTGTGGTAGTCAGCAAGGGGCCGGCCCCGGCCACGGTGCCGGACGTGCGCGGGATGCGCCAGGCTGAGGCGATGGCCGCCCTTACGCGTGCCGGCCTGCGCGCGCAGGTGCGGCGGCAATTCGACGACGAGATAGCCGGTGGGCGCGCGATCGGAACCGATCCCGAAGCGGGTACCGGTCTCGCCCGCGGCACCAGCGTCATCCTCCTGGTCAGCACCGCGTCGGTGGTTCCCGATGTGGTCGGGCTCCCGGTGGCCCAGGCCCGTCAGGTGCTCGCGGACGCGGGACTGAACAGCACGGTCAACCAGCAGCCCGGCGGGTTCGGGTTTTTTCCCAATCTCCCCGACATCCCCGGCCTCGGTGGCTTCGGCGGCTTCGGTAACCGCGTGGCCTCCCAATCCCCAGCCGCCGGCCAACCCGTCCGCGAAGGCACCACCGTAACCCTCACCGCCTCCTAGATCGCCGCGCCCGCGTTCTGGATGCAGACTGCTGTTATGGGCACCCGACTTACCGCAGTCTGCATCCAGAACGTGGTTTTAGGAGCGGAGCATTTCGGCGACCAGGAAGGCGAGTTCGAGGGCTTGTTGGGTGTTGAGGCGGGGGTCGCAGGCGGTTTCATAGCGGCCGGACAGATCCGCGTCGGAGATGTCCTGTGCGCCGCCGAGACACTCGGTGACGTCCTCGCCGGTGAGCTCCACGTGAATGCCGCCGGGGTGGGTACCCAGCGCGTGGTGCACCTCGAAAAAGCCCTGCACTTCGTCGACCACCCAGTCGAAGTGCCTCGTCTTGTACCCGCTGGACGATTCGATGGTGTTGCCGTGCATGGGATCGCACTGCCAGATCACCTGGTGCCCAGTGGCGGTGACCTTCTGCACGATTTCCGGCAGCAGGTCGCGGACCCGCTGCGCGCCCATCCTGGAGATCAACGTGAGGCGGCCTGGCATGCCGTGCGGATCCAGCCGCTCGACGTACTCGACGGCCTGATCCGGCGTGGTGCTCGGGCCCAGCTTGAGCCCGATCGGATTGGCCAGTAGCTCGGCGAACGCGATATGCGCCCCGTCCAGCTGGCGGGTCCGCTCCCCTACCCAGACGAAGTGCGCAGACAGGTCGTACAGCTTGGGCGTCGGTCCGGTGCAGTCCAGGCGGAGCATGGCCCGCTCATAGTCGAGCACCAGCGCTTCGTGGCTGGCATAGATCTCGGTGGAGTGCAGTGAGGAGTCCTCCACGCCACACGCCGACATGAATCGCAGACCGCGGTCGATCTCCCCAGCCAGCGCCTCGTAGCGGGCACCAGCCGGCGATCGCCGCACGAAGTCCTTGTTCCAGTCGTGCACCCTGTGCAGATCCGCCATGCCGGCCAGGGTCAGCGACCGGACCAGGTTCATCGCCGCCGCCGCGTTGGCGTAGGCGCGAATCATCCTCGAGGGGTCGTGCACCCGCGCCTCGGGCGCAGGGGCCAACGAGTTGATCATATCGCCGCGGTAGGACGGCAGGCCCAGTGCGTCGATCGGCGCGGACCGCGGCTTGGCGTATTGCCCGGCTACCCGACCCACCTTCACCACCGGCAGGCTCGACCCGTAGGTGAGTACCACCGCCATCTGCAGCAGCGTGCGGATATTGCCCCGCAGATGCGGCTCGGTGTTGTCGGCGAAGGTCTCGGCGCAGTCCCCGCCTTGCAGCAGGAACGCCTCGCCGCGGGCCACCGCCCCGAGGTGATCCCGGAGCTGATCCACCTCGGGAGGCACGGTGATCGGTGGGACGCTCTCCAGCACGGTGCGGATATTGCGCACCGCGTCCGGATTCGGCCAGCTCGGTTGTTGCGCAGCTGGTCGGGATAGCGCGGCGTCAAGTTTGGCCCGGAGGTCAGCGGGCAGCGGCGGTAACTCCGGCAGCGTGTCGATCGGCACGTCCACGGTCCAGTTCACGGTGTTTGAGCGTATGGGGTCAGGAACAATGCCGGTTCGGTGGGCCCGACCGACATCTGGTTGGGTACGGCCCGTCAGCCGAAGAACACCTCGGCCTCCGCGTAGCGGCCCTGCGGAACCGTTTTGACCACCGCGGTGGCCTCCGCGAGTTTCACCCGAATGATGTCGGTGCCGCGCAGCGCCACCATCACACCGCTGTCGCCCTCATGTACCGCGTCAATGGCATGCACGCCGAATCGAGTGGCCAGCACCCGGTCGTAGGCAGTGGGCTTGCCACCTCGCTGGATGTGTCCCAGTACCACCGCGCGAGACTCGGCACCCGTGCGGCGCGCGACCTCGTCGGCCAGCCAGTTGCCGATGCCGCCGAGGCGGTGGTGGCCGAAGGCGTCGACCTCCGCGGCGGCGAGCCGCTCCGCACCACCTTCTGGTACCGCCCCCTCGGCGATCACCACGATCGCGGCGTCATCGCGCTCAAGGCAGCGAACGACCCACCGGCACACTCGTTCGACCGAGAATGGCCGTTCCGGAATCAGGATCGCATTCGCGCCGCCTGCCATCCCGGAATGCAGCGCGATCCAGCCCGCATTGCGGCCCATCACCTCGACCACCGCCGCCCGGTGGTGCGATTCGGCGGTTGTGCGCAACCGGTCGATCGCCTCGGTGGCGATGTGCACCGCAGTGTCGAAGCCGAAGGTGTAGTCGGTGGCGCTCAGGTCGTTGTCGATGGTCTTGGGCACGCCCACAACGAAAAGCCCGTCCTCGCTCAGCCGGCTGGCCACCCCGAGGGTGTCCTCACCACCGATCGCGATCAAGGCGTCCACACCGTGCTCCGCGAGGGTGCGCCTGACCTGCTCGACGCCGCCGCTCTCCCGGTAGGGATTGGTCCGTGAGGTGCGCAGGATGGTCCCGCCGAGCGGAAGGATGTGCTCCACGTCAGCCAAGCCGAGCGGCTGAACCAACCCCTGCATCGGCCCCCGCCACCCGTCCCGGAAGCCGACGATCTCGTGGCCGTAGACCTCGATGCCTTTACGGGTTACCGCCCGGATCACCGCATTGAGCCCGGGACAGTCACCGCCCCCTGTCAGTACGCCGACGCGCATATCGATTTCGCCCCTTCCCCTGCCGGTAGCCAGCCCGAGTCAATTGACGGGCGAGAGCCTGGCACGAGCCGGATCAATGAGCAAAACGTGAGGTCAACGGCGGCGACTTTGCTGCGCCATGCGGTGCTGCTCGATCACCCGCCAGCGGGTCAGGTTGTACCGGGCATCCGCCACGGCGTCGTGGGCGTCACTGGGCGGCGGGGGCAATGCCGGCTTGCCGGCGTCTTCCCAACGCTGCCGCAGGTCTCGGGTGAATCGCGGTAAGACCTTGGGCAACGCAGGCATCGGGCCCCACAGCTGAGCAAGGGCGACATGGTCATAGGCGGCGAACCAGGCCCACAGCTCTATCCGCTCGCCAGGGGCGGTGAGAAATTCCAGCAGCGTGTCGCGGATGGCCGCGCGGTCGCGCCAAGCCGGATCGGCGGGAGCGGGCAGCTTGGGCAATACGTGCGACCGGACCCACTCGCCGGCCCGCTGCGGATCGAACTCGGTGGACACCGCGTAGTACTCACGACCCCGCTCGTCCACCACCCCAATGGAGATCAGCTCGATGGTGACACCATCTTCGATGAACTCGCAGTCGTAGAAAAACCGCACGATCGCGCAGCCTACGCACGCCGCCGTGGCGGATGGATCAGGACGCCTTGAGCGTCAGCCGCGGCGGCGCGGCCTCACGCTCCTTGACCGACGTGGCGTAGATGTCGACGTATTCCTGACCAGACAGGTCCATCAACGAGTACATGATCTCGTCGACCATGGATCGCTCGACGAATCGATCACCAGCCATACCGGCATAACGGGAGAAGTCCAGTGGCGCGCCGAAGCGGATTTCCACCGGATGGGGACGCCACATCTTCGTGCCGGCGGGGCTGACCTTGTCGGTACCCACCATCGCCACCGGGATCACCGGAACACCGGCCTCCAGCGCCATCCGGGCCACCCCGGTCTTGCCCTTGTACAACCGACCGTCCGGAGACCGTGTGCCCTCCGGATAGATGCCGAGCAACTTACCCGCAGTCAGCAACCGGACCCCGGTGTCCAGAGCCGCCTGCGCGGCCGATCCGCTAGACCGGTCGATCGGTACCTGGCCGGCAGCACTGAAGAATTGCCGCTTGAGCCATCCGCGCAGCCCTGGCGTGGTGAAGTACTCCCGCTTGGCCAGGAATGTGAGCCGACGACGAATCATCAGCGGCAGGAAGAATGAATCGGCGACCGCGAGGTGGTTGCTGGCCAGAATCGCACCACCGCGCTTGGGAATATGCTCGGCGCCCCGGACCTGCGGGTGACATGTCAGCCTCATTACCGGGCCTAGCAGCAGGTGCTTGAGCAGCCAGTAGAACACCGCCTACCAATCCTTCCCTCGCCAACGCGAGCGAGCGCGTCAACCAGCCTACGGAGCACAATATCCGGGACACAATGGCCCCGCGGCATCCTGGCCCACACAGCGCCGGCCGACCCGGGTTCGGCAGCCGTAAGCACGCACGCGCTGGGGCGCGTCCAGCCGGTAATGTCACCCTCGCAGCGAGCTTGCCCGAGTACGGAGAGTGGTGTCGCCAGTTGACTCATCTCGATCCCGAAGAGCGTTCCAACGATAGTTCGGGAGACAGTGTGGAGGACACCGACCTCGCCTTCGCCCGCATCGTCGCCGGCTTACGGGCCCAAGACCTACCGGCCCACGACCTACCCGCGCAGTCGGACGAACCCGGCTGGCCTGCCCGGGACTTCGCCACGGACACTGGCGAGGATCACTTCGATCCACCCGAACCACCCCCGTTGCCGATGCCCCGGCCACGCACGGTGGGCGGAGTACTCACCCTCGCCGTGGGCGTGCTGTTGCTGGCCGCCCCGAACCTGGTGGGTCTGGGCGAACGGCTGGCGATGCCGCTGGGCTTACTCACTGTCACCGCTGGGATCGGATGGCTGGTGATCGGCTTGCGGCCCGGCCCGTCAGCGGCAGGACCCGACGATGGAGCCCAGCTCTAAGGCCCCCGGCTGTAGCGACCCTCCGCTGTACCGGGCTCCGGGCGGCAACGTCAGGCGAGGGACTCCACCCGGCGCTTGAGCTCCTTGAGTGCGGTATCCATGATGACCTTCTCGGCTCGGCGTTTGATCATTCCGATCATCGGGATCGCGAGGTCCACCGAGAGGCGGTAGGTCACCTTGGTGGCGCTGGCGGCAGCTGTCGACGCGAGCGGTTCCAGGACGTAGGAACCGTGCTGGGCTTTCTGTAGCTGCCCCTCGACCAGTTCCCAGGCCACCGTCAGCCCGTCTTCCGACCAGACGTAGTCCAGTACGTACACGTCCTTGACGAGGCCGGCGTCCAGCGAGAACCGGACCCGCTCGGCGCGATCACCGGCGCCGGGAATCATGACCTCGGCATTCTTCACGGCCAACGCCCACTCCGGATAGCCGGTGAAGTCGGCGATCACATCCATGATCGCCTCGGGACCGGCGTTGATGACGATGGACTGGGTTGACCGGTCAGTCATGCGCGCAGGCTACCGGTCAGATCGGGGCCGGCAGTGCTCAACACCTCACCACATAGGGCCGCCCGGTGCGCTGGAAATGCCCCACGTTGACGCACTCGGTCCGACCCACCCGGACCCGCCGAGCCAGCGGCTGATGCACGTGGCCGAACAGTGCAGCATGCGGACGGTCGCGCCGGATCAGCGCGAGCAGGTGCTCCGAGCCGGTCTCGGGGCGCCGAGCCTGCACGTCGTAAAGCAGTTCGGGAACAGCGGGTGGGATGTGGCTGCATAACATGTCCACCCGACCAAGCGCCGCTACCGCGGTTGCATACTGCTCCGGCGTGCGCAGGTACGAACTGAACACCGGCTCACCCTTCGGCACGACCCCGCCCGGTAACAGGCCACCGCCCACGAATCCCCAATTCAGCCCACCGATCTCGGTGCTCCGACCGTCGAGGACGTGCACGCCGGCGTGCGCGAAATGCGGCCACAGCTCGGGAAGGTCGACATTGCCCGGGGTGGCGTAGGTCGGGCTGGGCAGCACCGCGAATAGCCGTTCGTACTGCTCGGCGATGGCTTGCCGGACGAGTTCGCGGGAATCCGGCAGCTGCGCCCACAGGTGCCGCACGAAAGCAAACGCCGCTCCCGGCGCCCCACTGGAACGCAGTTGCGCGAAGCGATCGACCGCAGCCGGCCCGAATACCGAGCCCAGAATCCCAGCGGAGTGATCGTGGTAGTCCACAAAGTCGATCAGGTCCCCGAGCACCAGCAGAGCATCGGCACCGTCGCCCGCCCGGGCCAGCGCGTTCACGTTGCCGTGCACGTCGGACACCACGTGAACCCGCACGGTCAAGCAGGCTACCGACGCGGGCTCGGTTGGGCGGGGACCGGTCTGGTCCTTCCAGCGTGCGGATCGCTGTCTTAGCAGGCCTGTTGGACGAAACATCGGTCGCGATACGTTTGCCAGGGCAACGCTGACGAGGTGTGGAGGTACCTGTGCGGGAGTTGATGGTTCCCGCCACCACCACGGTGGGTGACGAGGAGAACCTCACCGATGCGGTCTGGGCCAACGCCGAGCGCTTCGCCGCCAGTGTCAGTTTTCGCCGCCGGTGTGACGGCAGCTGGATCGACGTCACAGCGAGGCAATTCGCAGACGAGGTGACCGCGGTGGCCAAGGGCTTCGTCGCAGCGGGCATCAAGCGCGGGGATCGGGTTGCGTTGCTGTCGAGAACCCGCTACGAGTGGACCCTGCTGGACTACGCGATCTGGGCTGCCGGCGCGGCGACCGTACCGATATACGAGACATCCTCCGCGGAACAGGTGGAGTGGATTCTCGCCGATTCCGGCGCCAAGGCGATCGTGGTCGAGACGTCTGCGCATCGCGACATGGTCCAGATAATGGCTGATCGGCTGGTCGAGCCTGCTCGGATCTGGCAGATCGAGCCGGCCGACGACCTCACGCCCGCGATCGAGGAGCTCACCGCGCTGGGCAGCGCGATCTCGATCGACGCGGCGCGGGAGCGAGCCACCTCGGTGGGCGCCGACGACCTGGCGACCCTGATCTATACCTCAGGCACCACCGGACGGCCCAAGGGCTGCGAGATAACGCATCGCAATCTGCTTGGTGTGACCAGGTCGGCCGTGGCTGAGCTACCGGCGCTGATGCAGCCGGGCCAGTCACTGTTGCTGTTTCTTCCGCTGGCCCACGTTCTCGCGCGTATCTGCCAGACGTGTTGCGTGTACGCCCGGATCACGCTTGGACACGCTCCCGATATCAAGAACCTGGTCGCCGAGCTGGCTGAGTTCCGCCCGACCTTCGTCCTCGCAGTGCCTCGAGTTTTCGAGAAGGTCTACAACTCGGCCAAGCAGAAGGCACACGCTGAAGGTAAGGGCCGCGTGTTCGACATCGCCGTCGCCACCGCCATCGAGTGGAGCCGCGCCCAGGACGCCGGCGGGGCGGGACTCGCTCTACGAGCCAAGCACGCGGTGTTCGATCAACTGGTCTATTCCAAGCTCCGGGCGGTGCTCGGCAACCGGTGTCTCGCGGCGATTTCCGGTGGCGCCCCACTGGGCGAGCGGCTCGGACACTTCTTTCGCGGTACCGGCGTGACAGTGTTGGAGGGTTACGGGCTGACCGAGACAACCGCGCCCGCCACCCTGAACACCCAACAGCATCTCAAGATCGGCACCGTGGGCAAGCCGTTAGGCGGAGTGTCGATCAGAATCGGCGACGATGGCGAGGTGCTGATCAAGAGTCCTGGTGTGCTGCGCCGGTACTGGCACGATGAGCAGGCCACTGAGGAAGCGATCGTCGACGGCTGGCTGCACACGGGCGATCTCGGAGAGCTGGACGAGGACGGCTACCTGCGGATCACCGGACGCAAGAAGGAGATCATCGTCACGGCCGGCGGCAAGAACGTCTCGCCCGCGACGTTGGAGGACCGGATCCGCGCCCACCGACTGATCAGCCAATGCATAGTGGTGGGTGATCAGCAGCCGTTCGTCGCAGCCCTGATCACTATCGACGCCGAGGCGCTCCCGGCGTGGCTCGCCGAGCACAGCAAGCCGGCCGGCGACTCTGCCGCCGACCTGGTCGACGATGAGGATCTACGCGCCGAGGTGCAGCGCGCGGTGAACGACGCCAACAAAACCGTGTCGAAAGCCGAGGCGATTCGCAAATTCCGCATCCTGCCGGTCGACTTCACCGAACAGGGCGGCCAGCTCACCCCGAGTCTCAAAATCAAACGCGCGGTGGTGATCAAGGAATTCGCCGCCGAGATCGAAGCGCTGTACGCCCCGTAAGTGGATAACCGTGTTATATCCGTGCGGTCTGGCCGAGCAGGGCAGCCAGCCGCGCTGCTCGGCCAGACCACCGCCATTGCTCCTGCATCCAGCGCCGCCCGCAATGACCCATCGCTGCTGCGCGTTCGGGATCGGCGAGTAGCGTCGCGACGGCGTGGGTCACCGCTGCCAGGTCACGGCCGTTCACCAGCTCACCGGTCTCCCCGGGACGGACGGTTTCCCGGGCCCCGCCGGCGTCGCCCACCACCACCGGCAAGCCGCTCGCCGCGCCTTCGAGAAACACCAGACCGAGTCCCTCGACGTCCAAGCCGCGGCCTCGGGTCCGGCAGGGCATCGCGAAGACATCGCCGGCGGCGTAGTAGGCAGGCAGCTCACACCACGGCACAGACCCAGCCCACACCACGGCGTCACCGACTTCACACGAGTCGGCCAGCCGGTGCAACGCCGTGCGCGCGGGTCCGTCTCCGACGAGCAGCAACCTGGCTCCCGGCACCTGACGACGGATCGCGGGCAATGCCCGCACCAGCATGTCCTGCCCTTTGCGAGCCACCAGGCGGCCCACGCACAGCACTATCGGGGCCTGTCCCAGCCGGTGGCGTCGCCGGATGTCGGTTCGCGCAGCGGGATCCGGATGGAATGTGTCGCAGTCCACGCCGGGTGGCAGGAGTTCCAGCGCGGCCCGCGGGCCGAAAGCCGAGGCGATCCGGCGGCGGGTGTACTGGCTGACGGCGGTGACGACGTCGGCATCACGGCCTATCCGGCGGAGGGCGACCCGGCCAGGGGGAAGCATCGACCAGCCGACCTCATGCCCGTGACTGCTGGCCACCACCCGCCGTACCCCGGCACGGCGCAACGCCGGACCAAGGAGAGCCAGCGGAGCAGCGGCGCCGAACCACGCGGTCTCACATCGCAATTCCCGCAGCAGCCCGGCGGCCCGGCGCAGCACTGCCGGCGTGGGGAGCATGAGGGTGCCGGGATGTCGGACGACCGGAAACGGCAAACCCGCGTCGAAGGCCGCCGCACCCGACCAGTCCGGCGCGTAGACGGCGATCGCGTGAGCAGGCAGGGCGATCGCCAGTTGGTGCAGGTATGCCTGGATTCCCCCGGGTCTCGGTGGGAAGTCGTTACTCACCAGCAAGATCCGCGGCATCGGCCCGACCGTACGGGTAACGCCACCGCAGGTTTGCGGCTCAGGCCGGTCTGGGACGTCGACTTGCGGTCCTGGTGGCCGGGCCGGAGACGCGGTGGGCTCAGCCAATCCGGCTCATTGCGGTGACTTGGTTCCACGGCACCGGGACGACCTTCACCACGTCTCCGGCCTGCGGCGCGTTGACGTAGAGCCCGCTGCCGACGTAGATCCCGATGTGGCTGATCGGCGAGTACAGCGCGATGAGGTCACCGGGCAGCAGTTGCGATTGGCTGACGCTGCGGCCCATCCGCGCCTGTTCCTCGGCTGAGTGCGGCAGGCCCGGCAGGCCGGCCTGCTCGAAGGCCCATTTGACCAGGCCGGAGCAGTCGAAGGTGATCGGGCCGTCACCGCCCCAGACGTATGACGAACCCTGTTTACTCAGCGCGATGCGGGCGGCTTGCACGGCAACACCGGCGCCGATCAAGTTGATCGGGAAGTGGGTGGTGCCGCCGGAGAGATACAGGGCCCGCGTTTGGCGGGTCAGCTCTGCGAGGCGCTGGGTGACCACCTGGATCTGCTGGTCCATCACGGTGCGGGACTGAGTCAAGTCGCCTTCGATCCGGGCCGCATCCTGTTCGGCCTGCCCAGCGCGCGCGGCGGCATCGTTGGCCGATTGCTGCGCTTGCTGGGTTTGCGCGACAGCGCCGGTGAGTCGGTCCAGCGCTTGTTTGTTGTCCACCGCGAGCATGTCCAGCGCCGACATTTGATCGAGGAAATCCTCTGGTGAGTCGCTGACCAGCAGAGCGGACAGGCGGGAAAGCCGGGCACCTCGGAATGACGCATTGGTGAGCCTGTCGACCTGCTCACGGTACTGACCCTGGACTTGCCGGGCACGGTTTGCGGCGGCGGAAGCGGCGTTGACCTCTGCTCTGGCTCGTTCCAGGTCAGCACGGCGGGCGTTGAGCTGGTCACGGGCGTAGTGCCATTTTTCGGTGAGGACCTCGGCCTGATGGTTCAGCTCAGCGAGTTGCTGCACCGCAGCTGGGCCATCTCCGGGCAATGCGGGATCCGCAATAGCCGGAGTGGACGTCAGCATCATCGTAAGACCCATGGTTGCGGCGGTCATCGTCGCTGAGGCAGTCCGCGTGAGGACACCGAGCCTCGCAACACCGGGGTCTTGATGATGCGACGACACGTCGCGGCTGTCTCCTCTTCCTTGACCGCCTACCGAGGCTGCCGGGTCCGGACCGGACGAAGGTGAGCCCTACCGGTGGACACGAGTGCCCGCTCGGATGCACCCAAGCCGGATTCATCCAAGAAGAAGTGCATCCCCGGCTCGACTCACTCAACACAGTCGATTCGGCGGTGACATGCGTTGCCGCCCCGTCTGGGAGGCACCTACCGCAACGTCTCGGGAAGATTACGAAAGGTGACCGACACTGTCACCACCGACGCGCCAGCGATGGGGCAAGTTGGCATCTGGACACGACGGGCGTCGCCACACTCGGAGCAGTGTTCGGCTCCACCGATCAGCCCACGTGGCGTCGAGACCGCTTACCGTCAGTCGCCGACCGCTCAACCCGGTCACGCTGGTGGACGCCAATGGCGATCCCTGTCGCGCAGGCACGCGGCGACTCATGGCGGTCCACCAGTTGCAGCGGGGGCACCATGCCGGCATCGGCCAGGGTGTCCAGCGCGTAGCGTTCCGTACCATCCAGGTCGACGCCTCCAGGAGGCGCTCCGAGCAGCACGGTGATCACGCAGTCCTGGCAAGCGCGGCCACGCGCTGCACACCGGTCACAATCCACTATCACGTCGGCTTCCTTCCGCTGATGATCTCGTCACCGCGGACGTTAGACCACTGCACCGACAATCTCGGCCAACCGGATACTCGTGCGCGGATGAGCGGCTGCTGGTGGCGGTGAGCCGTTTGGAGGCCAACGATCAGCCGATCCGGCGAATCGCCGTGACATCACGCCAGGGCACCCTGGCGACTTTGACGACGTCGCCACTCTGCGGCGCATTGATGTAGAGGCCGTTACCGACGTAGATGCCGATGTGGCTGACCGGCCAGTACAGCGCTATGAGGTCACCGGGCAGCAGGCCCGACGTGACCGGAGTGCCCACCCTGGCCTGGTCGAACGCCACTCTGGGAAGGTTGACACCAGCCTGGTGATAGGCCCACATCACCAGGCCCGAGCAATCAAAGGTGCCTGGCCCTTCGGCGCCCCAGATGTACGGCGCTCCCTGGCGAGTCAGGGCGGCGCGCAATGCCCTGATCCCGATGGTGTCGCCGACTAGCTCGAGGGGATAGTCGGTGAATCCTTCGGAGGCGTAGTGGGCGAACTCGTCAGCGGTGAGCTTGCCCAGGCGCTCCTGTACCAGATTGATCTGACGGCCCATCTCAAGCCGGGCCTTGGCGACATCACCGGCGATCCGAACGGCATCGAGTTCAGCGACGGCCGCCCGCGTCTCGGCGTCGGTGGCCGCGGTTTCCGCTTTTTCGGTACGGGCGACCGCGTCGGCGAGCTTATCCATCGCCGCCCGGTTACTCACCGCCAGCACGTCCAGCGCCGACATCTGATCCATGAATTGTTGCGGCGAGTCGCTGATCAGCATCGCGGTCAGGCTGCTGACCCGGACGCCCTCGAACGTCGCGCTGGTCAACCGATCTACCTGAGCGCGGAACTCTTTCTGGGCATCTCGAGCCTGATCAGCGACAGCCGTCGCAGCTGCCGCATCGCGATGCGCCTTCTCCGCGTCGGCCTGCCGGGCGAGCAGCCGGTCGGTGGCCAACTTCCACTGCTCGGTGATCACCTCGGCTTGACGGCTCAACGCGCGCGCCTGCGCGACTGCGCCACCCGGATCCGGCGCCGGCGCCGGCGCGGGGGCAGGGACCGGATCGGCGGCTGCAGCCACTGAGGGCACGCTGAGGATGGCGGCAAAGGCTGCGCTCACCGCCACGCCACGAAGCACCCGTTTCCGAGGATGGGAAGCCACCCGCGGCTATCTCCTGTTCTCGGACCTACCGTCCGGAGGATCGACTCGGAAGCGGGAGATCATCCCGCGTTATTCGGGTAACGCAGCCCTATGCCATATGGACGCGATTGATCACTCCAACGAAGTAACAACGACACACCGCAGCGGCACAAACAAAAGCCTGATTACGCAGCGTTACATTTAGTGCCAAGTTGGCCGCCCTTCAAGTACCGCCAACCCCCTGCTCTGCCGCTCCTAACAGCAGCCAACCGGGTCACTCGGCCCTCGCGACGGCTGCCGGGTTGGCCGCGGTTAACGACCCTCATGAGCGGGGTTGGTGGTCCTTGAAGAGCCGCCAACTCCCTTAGCGTGGGGTGGCGGACAGCTCGTTCGTCAAGGTCGTCCAGCGCTCCAGCAAGGTGGCCGCGGCGCCGGAGTCCACGGCCTGGGCGGCACGCTGTGTCATCTCCGAAAGGTCGTCCGCCAGAGCCCCGCCGAACCCGCGATGAGTCACCAGGGCCGCTGCGGCGTTGAGCAGCACCGCATCACGAATCGGACCGGGATTCCCGGCGAGGAGGCGTCGCACTGCCACGGCATTGGTCGCGGCATTCCCACCACGCAGATCGTCGCGGCGGGCTACCGGCACACCCAGCGCGGCGGGGTCCAACTGGTCACGGCGCACCATCCCAGCCTCGACGATCCACACCGAGGTAGTGGTCGTAGTAGTGATCTCGTCGAGTCCGTCATCACCCCGGACGACCAGCGCACTGACTCCACGATCGGCGAAAACCTGGGCGAGCACCGGCGCCATTCGGGCATCTGCGCACCCCACCAGCGCAGCACGCGGCTGAGCCGGGTTGGTCAGAGGGCCCAGGAAGTTGAAGGCGGTGGGTATCCCGATCTCCCGGCGAACCGCGGCCGCGTGCCGCATCGCCGGGTGAAACAGCGGCGCGAAGCAGAAACCGATGCCGGCCTCGGCGACGCACTGCGCAACCTGCTCCGGGCCGAGGTTGATCGCCACCCCGAGCGCCTCGAGTACATCCGCGGCGCCGCATTGGGACGACGCCGCCCGGTTGCCGTGCTTGACCACGGGCGCACCTGCGGCGGCAGTGACCAGCGCCGCCATCGTGGAGATATTGACGGTGTGAGCTTGGTCACCTCCAGTGCCGACGACGTCAACTGCGCGCCGGGACACGTGGACTCGACGAGCGTGCGACAACATGCCTGCGGCCAGGCCGGCGATCTCCGCCGGCGTCTCGTGTTTGACCCGCAACGCGACCACGAAAGCGGCCACCTGCGCGGGCGTGGCCGCTCCGGACATCACCTGGTCCATCGCCCAGGTCGCGTCCTGGCTATCCAGGTCGGTGCCGGCGATCAGCTGGGCGAGCAGAGCCGGCCAACTGCAGGCCCGGGTTGGCGCCACCATGCCGGCAGCCTCAGCCGTTCGCTGCTTGCGCCCGTTGTGAGCGCAGCACTTCGGCCACGGTCTCCGCAGCGGCCAACGGATCCAGCGGATGCACGATCACCGCATCTGCTTGTGACCAGACCGCCAACCACCGGTCATCCCGACGCTGCACCGACACGATGATCGGTGGGCATGGCGCGATTTCGTTCTTGAGTTGCCGAGACAACCCCATGCCACCGGTGGGCTGCGCCTCACCGTCCAGGATGGCCAGGTCCACCCGTCCCGCGTCAACCTCGGCCAGCACCTCGTCGATTGTGCCGGCCTCGACATAACGCAAGCGGCCCACGTCCGCCGCGGGACGCCGCCCGACAGCGTTGATGATCGCCTCACGAACCTGTGGCCGGTGACTGAAGACCAGCACGGTGGTGGCGTCACTCGCAACGTTCATCTGGTGTCCGAAGCCTCATGTCCGATGTAGCCGCTGTCCGATGTATTGGAGGTAGCTGTCCATGTTCGCTGCTGTCCGTGCCCGCGCAGGCGCCGGCCTGGTGATACAGCGACCGCACATCGGCCGGGCGTGGAGTTTGCCGGTGGCAGGCAATCGTATACGGACAATCTCTCGCCAATGCGAGACGGCGTGGCCGAATCGCCGCGTGCTAGGATGCGGCCCCGCGCGCCACCGCTAGGGCGACCTACCAGGACCGGATCGTCACTCCTGGCGGTCTCGGCCGCCCCCGGTCCAGGCCGCGTTGGCGGCTTTCGTCATAATGCTCACCGTGACCTCGTCGAGCTTGGCAGGCCCCTCCATCAGCCAGCGGGTGCACTCGCTGAACCGACCCAACATGGTCAGCGTCGGCACCATCGTGTGGCTGTCGAGCGAGCTGATGTTCTTCGCCGGCCTGTTCGCGATGTTCTTCACGGTGAAGGCCCAGCACGATGGGCCGTGGCCACCGATCAACGTGGTCACCGGGGAGCCCATCCATCTCGACATCCCCTACGCGTTGGTGATCACGATCGTCCTGGTTGCCTCATCGTTCACCTGCCAGTGGGGCGTCTTCAAAGCCGAACAGGGTGATGTCTTCGGGCTCAGGCTCTGGTACACGATCACATTCTTCATGGGTCTGTTCTTCGTCCTTGGTGCCGCCAACGAGTACCACAACCTCATCACCGAAGAACATCTCACGATCCCGTCCCAGGCCTACGGCACCGTGTTCTACCTCCTCACCGGCTTCCACGCCCTACACGTGAGCGGCGGGCTGATCGCGTTCATCGTCCTGATGATCCGGACCAAACTGAGCAAGTTCACCCCCGCACAAGCTACCGCCGCAATCGTCGTGTCGTACTACTGGCACTTCGTCGACGTGGTATGGATCGGTCTATTCGCCGTCATCTACTTCTTGCCCTAGCACCGAACGGGGCCCCGAGAGGCCTTACCCGGCCGGAGCACCCAACGCCGAACAAGACACGACAGCAGGGGTAGCCAAGACCGATGACCAACGCCACACCCGACGCCCAATCGGGCGCCAGCGGATCGATCCCAACCAGGTCATCGGGCCCGGGAGGGCAGCCGAGACGTCGCAGGCCCGGGCGTCGCCGACTATCACGGATACTCGCACTCGGCGTGGCGTTGCTGGCTGCCGGCGGGCTGTATGTGATGTTCGCACCGCAACCGCAGACGGCGCACGCCCAGGCGGATCCTGCACTGGTTCGCCAAGGCGAGCAGCTCTACAACAACGCCTGCATCACTTGCCACGGTGTGAACCTGCAGGGTGTGCAGGGCCGCGGACCGAGTCTGATCGGTGTCGGCGAGGCCGCGGTGTACTTCCAGGTCTCCACCGGACGGATGCCCGCGTCTCGCCAGGAAGCGCAGATCGCCGAGAAGCCGGTGCGGTACAGCCCGCAAGAGATCGACGCGCTGGGCGCCTTCGTACAAGCCAACGGGGGTGGACCCCAGGTACCCACGGAAAGTCTCGCGGGCGGTGACACGGCCCGGGGAGGCGACTTGTTCCGGCTCAACTGCGCGTCGTGCCACAACTTCACTGCACGCGGTATCTCGCTGTCCTCCGGCAAGTACGCACCCGAAATCTCCGGGGTGAATGCCAAGCAGGTCTACACCGCCATGATCAGCGGGCCACAGAGCATGCCACGGTTCTCCGATCGGCAGATCACCCCGCAGGAGAAACGCGACATCATCGCCTACGTGGAGTCCATCACCGAGGAGGCCAACAACCCCGGTGGCTATCCCCTCGGCGGGTACGGGCCGGTCCCCGAGGGTCTGATCGCGTGGATCGTCGGAATTTCGGCGCTCGTGGGCATCACCCTGTGGATCGGGGCGAAGGCATGAGCGCCCATCGGGGATCCAGCGGCGGGCCACCGCTGCCGGATGACGCCGACCTATCGACGGCCAGCCGCGAGGAGCTCGTCAGGCTGGGCCTTGCGCTCGACGGGGTGACGATCGCGCACCGGGAGGATCCGTTCCCGGTGCCGGGTACCCGCGCCGAAAAGCGCACCGAGCGCGCCGTCGCTCGCTGGTTTCTCATCGCGGCATTGGCCGGACTGGGCTTCCTCGCCGCCTACCTGTTCTGGCCCTTCGAGTATGCGCCGCCCGGCACCCCTGGCAACCGGCACCTGCTCTATCAGTTCTACACACCGATCATCGGGGTGCTGTTGGGGCTGGCGGTGTTCGCCGTCGGCGCCGGGACGATTTCCTACGCCAGAAATCTGATACCCCATGAGATGGCGGTACAGGAACGCCACATGGGTGGGTCCGCGGAAGTTGACCGGGCAACGGTCAGCGCGATCCTGGCCGACTCCGGGGTCAGCAGTGGCATCACACGGCGATCAGTCATCAAGCGAGCCGCCGGGATCGGAGGCACGGTCCTCGGCGTCGGGCTAGGAGTCTTCGCCCTCGGCGGTCTGGTGCGCAACCCATGGAAGGGAGGCAACGAGGCCGCGTTGTGGGTCACCCCATGGCACTCCGACAACGGAGAGCCGGTGTTCCTACGCTATGACTCCGAACAGATCACCCTGGCACGACCCGAAGATCTCGCCGCGGGCAGCATCGCCACCGTCTTCCCGTTCAAGCGCTCGTGGACAGCGCAGGAGGCGCACGAGGCGCTGCGGGCGTCGGATAGCCCGGTCATGCTCATCCGGTTGCACCCCGAACAGGCGGCGCAGGTGGTCCAGCGCAAGGGCCAGGTCAGCTTCCACTACGGTGACTACTACGCGTACTCCAAGATCTGCACGCACTTGGGCTGCCCCGCTTCGCTCTACGAGGCTCAGACCGCCCGGCTGCTATGCCCATGCCATCAGTCCCAGTTCAACATGTTGGAATACGCCAAGCCGATCTTCGGTCCGGCTACCAGGGCCTTGCCTCAGCTGCATATCGACGTGAACGATGAGGGATACTTCTACGCCAAGGGCGACTTCATCGAGCCCGTAGGACCAGCGTTCTGGGAACGGAGGTCATGAGCACGATGTCCTCGACGTCTGGGCCTACCACTCCGGACAACTCCGGAGGGCTCACCGCTCGGGCGGGCAAGGCAGCCGACGAGCTGGATCAGCGGTTTCACCTGGCCGCCGGGATGCGCCGGCAGATCAACAAGGTATTCCCGACGCACTGGTCGTTCATGCTCGGTGAGATCGCGCTGAATACCTTCATCGTGCTGCTGCTATCCGGGACGTACCTGACCCTGTTCTTCGACCCCTCCATGCAGGAAGTCAAGTACAACGGCACCTACTCCAACCTCCGGGGCATCGAGATGTCCCGCGCCTATGCGTCGACCTTGGAGCTCTCCTTCGACGTCCGTGGTGGCCTGTTCATCCGGCAGGTGCACCACTGGGCTGCGTTGCTGTTCGTCGCGGCGATCGTCGCCCACATGTTCCGCACCTTCTTCACCGGCGCCTTCCGCAAGCCGCGGGAGACGAACTGGGCGATCGGCGTCGCCATCGCGCTGCTGGCCGGGATGGAGGGTCTCACCGGCTACTCGCTGCCCGATGACCTGCTTTCCGGAACGGGGCTGCGGATCATCTCGGCAATCACGATGTCTCCGCCGGTCATCGGAACGTGGGCGCACTGGGCGATTTTCGGCGGCGAGTTCCCCGGCACGCTGATCATTCCACGATTCTTCATCGTGCACGTGTTGATCATCCCCGGTATCCTGGTCGCGTTGATCGGGGTGCACCTAGGGTTGGTCTGGTACCAGAAGCACACTCAGTTCCCCGGCCCAGGGCGTACCGAACGCAATGTGGTAGGGGTCCGTATTCTGCCGATCTTCGCGACGAAGGCCGGCGGCTTTGCGATGACGAATATCGGCGTGATCTGCCTCATGGCAGGGCTGTTCCAGATCAACCCGATCTGGAACTTCGGGCCCTACAACCCCGCTCAGGTCTCGGCTGCTTCGCAGCCTGACTGGTATGTGGGTTGGCTCGATGGCTCGACCCGCCTGTGGCCCGCGTGGGAGATCTACCTGGGCAACTACATGATCCCGGCATCGTTCTGGCCGACGATGGTGATTCCCGGCATCATGTTCGCCTTGGCGTTCGCTTACCCGGGGATCGAGCGGAAGCTGACCAGGGACAACGCCTCGCACAACTTGCTGCAGCGGCCCCGAGACGTTCCGGTGCGAACCGGCTTGGGCATGATGGCGATTTCGTTCATGTTCATTTTGCTGCTCTCCGGCGGCAACGACGTCATCGCGTACACCTTCGACATCTCGCTGAACGCCACCACCTGGGCAGGCCGCATCGGCATGCTGTTGCTGCCACCGATCGCCTACTACGTCACCTACCGAATCTGCCTCGGCCTGCAGCGCGCTGACCGCGCGATCCTCGAACATGGGATTGAGACGGGCATCATCAAGCGGCTGCCCCATGGCGAGTTCATCGAGGTACACCAGCCCCTCGGTGGTGTCGACGACCACGGCCACCCCATCCCCTTGGAGTACCAGGGCGCACGGGTGCCCAAGCGGATGAATCAGCTGGGTTCAGCAGGTTCCCCGCTTCCCGGATCGACATTCCGACCGGATCCTTCGGATGAGACCAGGGCGCTGGAACGTGCTCGCCACGGATCCACCGAAGGGAATGGTGCCGGGATAAGCACCAACGGTTCGGACCGAAGAAGATTGGCGGGTCGGCCGCAACAGCCGAGCGAGTGACGACCAACCCCGTCGCGTCGGCGCCTCTACCACAACACCCACCGGCGATTCGGTCTTTGACCCGCCCACTCGACCCATCCGGCCTACGGTCGCTGGATGACCGAGCACCCCAACGCGCGGACGCTTCAGCACTACGACGCCCATGTGGTCGATGTCTTCCACGTTCACGACGGGCTGATCACCGAGTTCTGGTCCTTCTCCGAGGACGAGGCGGCGACGGACCGGATATGGCGTACTGCCGTCACCTCACGCGCACAACGCTGAACAGCTCACTCAGGCTTCGGACCGACGTGGTATTCGAAGACCAGCCCTGAAACTGTGCCGATCACCAGCACGATGCCGATCGCAACCATCCACCATTGGTCCAGCGCGAGTGCGTAACCCAGCACGCTCGCCCCGAGCGCCATCCCGAACGGCCAGTAACTGCCCGGCGAGAAGAACCCGAGTTCGCCGGCACCATCGGAGATCTCAGCCTCGGTGTCGTCCTCGGGGCGCATTCGGACTCGGCGAGAGACGAACCGGAAGTAGGTGCCGACGATGAGGGTCAGCCCACCGGTCAGAGTGATCGCGACCGACCCGACCGCCTCCCCGTGCGACCACAGCCCATAGATCGCCGCGGAGATGAAGAAGAACGCGGTAAGAATCTCGAAGATCCGCGCCTCGACCTTCATGGTGCTGCCTCACTCTCGAGCCTGCCCAAAGACCGTCTTATCCTGAAGGTTAGTGACCTCCCCGCGCTTGGCGTATTTCGCGGGCCGTCCGGTCTGTGTCGAACGGTGACGTGGTCACCGCCTCGGGAGCGCACAGCTCGCCGCAGTTCAGCTGGGCCAACGCTTCACCAGCCGAGTATGCGCGATGGGTCTGCGGGTTGGTCTGAGCCCGCAACGCCAGATAACGGTCGAAGAGGTCTGGGGACAGCGCCCTCATCTCGAAGTTCATCATCGAGTGATAAGTACCGCACAACTCCGCGCAGCGACCGACGAACGCTCCCTGACGCTGGACCGTCGTCTGGAATACGTTGTCGGTGTCGTTTTTCTCCGGGTAGGGGAAAACGTCACGCTTGAACAGAAAATCGGGAATGTAGAACGAGTGCAAGACGTCCGTGGACTCGATGCGGTACTCGACCACCCGATCGGTCGGCACTACCAGTAGCGGGATCGTGGTGGACGAACCGACAGTGGAGAGAGGTTCGCCGTCATCGGTCCGTCTCACCTGGTAAGTGCCGTTTTTACCGGGTTGATCCTGCAGGTACTGGAACTCCCAGTTCCACTGGAAACCGATCACGCGTACACGTAGGTCGGGATTGTCGACCTTCGCGTTGACGAAGTTCTGCGCGGTCACGGTGTAGTAAAAAAGCACAGAGACGATCACGAACGGGATGACGGTGTAAATGATCTCCAGCGGCAGGTTGTACTGGAACTGCCGCGGCATCTCGTCGGATCGTTTGCGGTGGCGGGCGACTGTCCACATGATCAGCCCAGCGACGACCGCCCCGACGGCCAGCGCAGCCACCGTCGCCCAGATCCACAGTGACCGCATCCGCTCAGCCTGGGGAGTTACCCCCTGCGGCCAGCCGAACGAGAACGCCTGATATACCGAGCATCCCGTGGAGACCAACGCGACCATCGCAGCTAATACGGCTACCTTCAGCAGCCGCCCGATACGAGAACGGACCACGCCGATCACGCCTGTTCCTCCTCGTTGACCTGACGCGCTCGTTCGCCGACGCGGTTAGCCCACTCCACCGCCGCTGAGCCTAACCCAGCGCGATGAGCGAACCTTCCCCGGGGCGCGAGTAGCTCGGTATGCCTGAGGTCATACTGAGCCGCCATAGGTTGGCTGAATGTCAGTGGTCTTAGCGGCGGGTCGGCCGCATGATGGGAGGGCAAGCGGGTGTGCGGGTTGCTAGGACTACTGACCGCGCAGCATGACGCGGCGCAGCGGGTGGCCGACGTCAACACAGCGCTTTGCTGCCAGCGGCATCGCGGGCCTGACGAGACCGGGACCTGGCATGACGATGACGTAGTGCTCGGCTTCAACCGGCTGTCCATCATCGATCTCGAGCATTCCCACCAACCGCTGGGCTGGGGTCCGCCGGACGCTCCGGGTCGTTACACGATCCTGTTCAATGGAGAGATTTACAACTATCTCGAGCTCCGCGAACAGCTGCGCGGCAAACCGTACGAAGTGAACTTCCTCACAGCGGGCGATACCGAGGTGGTTCTCGCGGCCTACCACCATTTCGGGCCGGCCGCAGTGCAGCGACTTCGGGGGATGTTCGCGTTCGTCATCTGGGACGCGCACCGGCGGGTCGTCTTCGGCGCTCGCGACCCCTTCGGCATCAAGCCGCTGTTCAGCTGCGCCGGACCGGGCGGGGTGGCCTTCGCCAGCGAGAAGAAGAGCCTGCTTGAGCTGGCGCCGTCGCTGGGAGTGTCGACGGCGATCGACCGGCGAGCGCTGCAGCACTACCTGACCTTGCAGTACGTGCCCGAGCCGGCGTCACTGCACACCGGCATCACTCGCATCGAGTCGGGCACGTCATTCACGCTGTCCCCCGGGGGAAAGTTGATCACCGAGCGATACTTTCGTCCCGAGTTTCGACCCCGGCAGGTCCGCTCCGAAGCGCAGGCGGATGCGCTACACGACGAGATCACTGCAGCGCTGCGTGACTCGGTTGCCAAGCACATGCGGGCCGACGTCACCGTCGGCGCGTTCCTGTCCGGCGGGATCGACTCCACCGCCATCGCCGCGTTGGCCCGCGAACACAATCCAGAGTTGATCACCTTTACCACCGGCTTCGAGCGGGAGGGCTACTCCGAGGTGGACGTGGCCGCCGAGTCCGCTGCTGCGATCGGCGTCCGGCACGTCATCCGCACCGTCTCGGCCGGCGAACTGGCTGACGCCCTACCGCTAATCGTGTGGTATCTCGATGACCCGGTGGCCGACCCCGCCCTGGTACCGCTGTGGTTCATCGCCCGGCAGGCCCGCGAACACGTCAAGGTGGTGCTATCCGGGGAAGGTGCTGACGAGCTGTTCGGTGGCTACACCATCTACCGGGAGCCCCTGTCGCTGGCTGCGTTCGAGAAGGTACCCGGCGGCCTGCGCCGCACACTGGGCCGGATCTCGACACGGATGCCGGAGGGTGTACGCGGCAAGGACCTGCTCCGTCGGGGCGCACTGACGCTGGAGCAGCGCTACTACGGCAATGCGCGTATTTTCCGCGACGACCAGCTCCGTGGGGTGCTGCGTGGATACGACCCGACCGTCTCGCACGTCGATGTCACCGCAGCCCCCTACGCCGCTTCTGCCGGCTGGGACCCGGTCGCGCGCATGCAGCACGTGGACCTGTTCACCTGGTTACGCGGCGACATCCTGGTCAAGGCCGACAAGATGACCATGGCCAACTCGCTTGAGCTGCGCGTGCCCTTCCTCGATCCCGAGGTGTTCCGAGTGGCGGCCGCCATCCCGCTGCAGGAGAAGATCACCCGGGAGACGACCAAGCACGCACTACGCCGGGCGCTACGCGACATCGTGCCCGCGCACGTACTGAACCGACCCAAACTGGGCTTTCCCGTGCCGATCCGGCACTGGCTGCGCACGGACCTGCACGACTGGGCCCGCGGGATCGTCGACGACTCCGGCACCGCGGAGTTTCTCGACCTCGCCGCGGTGCACCAGATGCTCGATGAGCACCGGGCAGGTCCGCGCGACTACAGCAGGCGCATCTGGGCTGTGCTGGTGTTCATGCTGTGGCACGGCATCTTCGTCGAGCAGCGGATCGTTCCGGCCGTGCCCGAACCGCGCTACCCCGTTCAGGTGTAGCGGTGAACTAGCGTCGGGAGGTCCTAGTTGAAGGCCGTGAGGTCCTAGTTGAACGAGTCCCCACAGGCGCAGGAGCCTCCCGCGTTGGGGTTGTCGATCGTGAAACCCTGCTTCTCGATGGTGTCCACGAAATCGATCACGGCGCCTTGCAGGTAGGGCACGCTCATCCGGTCGACCACCACACCGAGGCCGTTGAAGTCCCGCATCGCGTCGCCGTCGAGAGTGCGCTCATCGAAGAACAACTGGTAGCGCAGTCCAGCACAACCACCGGGTTGCACGGCGATGCGCAGGTGCATGTCGCTCCGGCCCTCTTGGTCGAGCAACGCCTTCGCCTTCGCGGCGGCGGCGTCGGTGAGCTCGACACCGTGCGTGGGCACCTCGGTGCCGACGAGGTTCTCGACGGTCATGACTCTCCCCTGAAATTTGAGCTGGGCGCGGACGGCTGGTTCTACTCTACGCGAACGCCCCCGACCGGCGGCTGATTCCGCACCGCCCATGGTGACACATTGACCCTGCACCGTTCGGGTGTACGGCCGATTACCTCTAGGCTGGTGATTGTGAGGTTCCTGCGCGGCAACGCCGGCTCCGGTGCCACCGAGCCGGAGCCGGCCATGGAGGCGACCCCGCCAACCCGTACCGTCGGCAAGGGCCGACCCACCCCGACCCGCCGCGAAGCGGAGGGCCGCAAGCGCGGCCCGGCACCCCCGCCGCCCCGCACCCAGCGGGAAGCCCTGACGCGGATGCGCGGGTCGAAAGAAGAACGCCGCAACGCGGCAACCCAGCGCCGGGAACGGATGCTCGCGGGTGACGAGAAGTACTTGCTGCCTCGCGATCGCGGAGCGGTGAAGGCCTACGTGCGTGACCTGGTGGATTCGCGGCGGCACCTGGCCGGTGCCTTCATGCCGCTGGCCCTGCTGGTGATCGTGGTGATCCTGGTGCCGTCGCCGATAGTGCAATCGTATGTGTCGCTGGTGTCGATGCTGATGCTGTTGGCGATCATCGTCGAGGGCGTGCTGCTGGGCCGGACCATCACACGCCGGGTCCGCGAACGGTTCCCGAAAGCGTCGGAGTCCGCGGCGAGCCTGGGGTTCTACGCCATGACCAGGGCAACTCAGCTGCGCCGATTGCGGGTACCCAAGCCGCGCGTCGGTCGCGGTGACCCGATCCCGTAACCGTGGTTCGACTACGGCTGCAAGCTCATCGGGCCGTACACCACTGACTCCCCCGCCAGCAGGCTCACCGCCGCCACGCCGCCGTCGAGCAGGGTCTCCCACTCACCGCTGAGCCACTGCTCTGCATCGTCCTGAGTGTCGAATGTGACGTCCGGGCCAGCTGCCTGACCGCCGTCGGAATCCAGGTAGCGCCACCGCAAGGTCATCACATGCTCCCGTCTGCTGCTCGGGGCATCCGACGGTAGCGTCTGGCTGATGCGGACGCTGGTCCTCGGCGGTACGCGCTCAGGAAAGTCGGCGCACGCCGAAGGCTTACTGCGCGAACCCGTGGTGTGCTACCTGGCCACCGCCCGCCGCCGGCCCGACGACGATGACTGGGAGGCGCGGATCGCCGCGCATGTGGCCCGCCGGCCGCCGGGTTGGCGCACCGTCGAGCCGGCCGACCTGCCCAGTGCGCTAAGAACCGCCGGTCCGGTCCCGGTCCTGGTTGATGACATCGCCAGCTGGCTGACCGGCGAGCTGGACGACGCCGGAGCGTGGAGCGATTCGGAGCAGGTGGCGGCCTGCCGCACTCGGTGCGCTGAGCTGGTATCGGCGGTGGCGGCGTGTCCGGCCCGGTTGGTGATGGTCAGCGCCGAAGTTGGTCTCGGCGTCGTACCGGCGACCCACGCGGGGCGACTGTTCCGCGACGAGCTCGGCGCGCTCAACGCCCAGCTCGCCGCGGTGTGCGAGGAGGTGGTGCTCTTGGTGGCAGGCTTGCCCGTCAAGCTGCGCTGAGCGGATCGCCCGGCGCCACTGGTCGTCCGGGTGCGACGAAGATGAGCCAGGCGACGGACACCGAGCACCAGGAGAGCCGAGTGGACTTCCCGACGATCACGCCACCCGACCAGCAAGCCCACCGGCAAGCGGTGGCCCGTCATGAGCAGCTGACCAAACCAGCCGGTTCGCTGGGGCACCTGGAGGAACTGGGGGTGTGGGCAACCGCCTGCCAGGGGGCCTGCCCACCGCACCCGTTCGTCCGCCCGCAGGTCGTGGTCTTCGCCGCCGACCACGGCGTTGCCGCTCACGGCGTGTCCGCCTATCCCAGCGAGGTCACCCAACAGATGGTGGCCAATTTCCTGAGCGGCGGGGCGGCGGTGAACGTGCTCGCCGCGGCGGCCGGGGCGACGGTACGAGTGGTCGATGTAGCCGTGGACTGCGATCCCGCCACCGTTGGCACACCGCCACTGGTCACCAAGCACAAAGTTCGCCGCGGCAGCGGCGCCATCCACCTGCAGGACGCACTGACCGACGTGGAAGTCTCCCAGGCGCTGCAGACCGGAGTGACGATCGCCGACGAGGAGATCGATCGGGGCGCCGACCTGCTCATCGCGGGTGACATGGGAATCGGCAACACCACACCCGCCGCAGTGCTGATCGCCGCGCTCACCGGAGCGGAACCCGTCGCGGTGGTGGGCCGTGGCACCGGCATCGACGATGCCGGCTGGATGCGCAAGGCGGCCGCGATCCGCGATGCGCTGCGACGGGCTCGCCCGGTTGTGAGTGATCCTGCCGCGCTGGTGCGGACCGCCGGCGGTGCGGATATCGCGGCGATGGCCGCGTTCCTGGCCCAGGCCGCCGTCCGACGCACCCCGGTAATCCTCGACGGCGTGGTGACCGGGGCCGCGGCGATGCTCGCTGAGGAGCTCGCGCCCGGCGCGCGGCAATGGTGGCTGGCCGGGCACCGCTCGGTGGAACCCGCGCACGCCTTGGCCCTGCAGCATCTCGAGCTGGTGCCGATCCTCGATTTGGGGATGCGGCTGGGCGAGGGGTCCGGGGCGCTGGCCGCCCTGCCGCTGGTGCAGATGGCCGTCCGGGTGCTCGCCGAGATGGCCACCTTCGCCGATGCCGGCGTGTCCGGGCCAGTGGTTGCTCCGTTACCGACCTCGTGAGACTCGTGAGCCGGGGACTGCGGCTGGCAGTGTCCTGGCTGACGGTCCTGCCGGTGGGGACGCTCGTCGACGTGGATCGAGACACCGCGCGCCGGGCGCTGTACTGGGCGCCCGCGGTCGGCGCCGGGTTGGGTCTGCTGGCTGCAGGCGTACTCACCGCATTGCACGCCTTGGGCGTACCGGCGCTGCTCAACGGCCTGATCGTGGTGGCCATCCTGGCTGGCTGCACCCGCGCGATACATCTGGACGGGCTGGCCGACACCGCCGACGGCTTGGGTTGTTACGGAGGAGCGCAGCGCGCGCTGGACGTGATGCGAGATGGCTCCTGCGGGCCCTTCGGCATTATCGCTTTGGTGTTGACGCTGGCCACGCAGGCCGCTTCGCTGGGAGCCCTTGCCGAGACCGGCCGGCTGGTCCCTGTGGTGCTGGCGGTGATCGCGGGACGGGCCGCATTCGGCTGGTGCACCCGCCGGGGAGTGCCGGGCGCCCGGCCTGCCGGCTTGGGGGCGCTGGTGGCGGACAGCCAGCCCGTCGCGGTACCCGCGGCCTGGTGGGGCATCCTGCTGGCCGGCGGCCTGCTGGCAGTTCCCGACCGCCGGTGGCAAGGCATGCTGGCGGTCGCGCTGGCCGCCCTCGCCGTAGTCGCGCTGTCCGCCCACACCCGCCGTCGCCTCGGCGGTGTGACCGGCGACGTACTAGGGGCCTCCAGCGAGCTGACCACCACCATCATCCTCGCCGTCTGCGCCACCGCCTGATCCCGATATGGAGACATATCGGGGTC
>Ga0134125_10000366_pt1 | contig 61737 bp, 58 predicted proteins | sample KB31751_FD_96464 | JGI IMG/M metagenome (GOLD analysis project Ga0134125, IMG submission 96464) | Terrestrial soil microbial communities with excess Nitrogen fertilizer from Kellogg Biological Station, Michigan, USA - KB3-175-1 | ecosystem: Environmental > Terrestrial > Soil > Unclassified ... | reverse complement strand
GCCCCACATTCCGTCCCCCCCGCCGAGCAACGCTGCCACGCGTAAGCGAACGAGCTCGGCAAACCCGACCACGTACCCGTCGAAGCTTCAAGCGCCTGACCTTCCACCGCCGACCCCGAGATCGCGGGCAGCGCCGTGTTGACGGGCGCCGCCGGTGGGGCCGCCGTCACGGTCGCCGTCGCCGCCGAGGCCGCCGGGGTCGAGCCGCCCGAGTTCGTCGCGGTCACGACGACCCGCAGCGCCTTGCCGACGTCCGCGGCGGTCGCCGTGTAGCGCGAGGCGGTCGCGCCCGCGACGTTCGTGCAGAGCAGGGCGAGCGTGCAGTCCTGCCACTGGTAGGCGAAGGAGGTCGGGCTGCCCGTCCAAGTCCCGGTCGTGGCTTCCAGGCGCTGTCCTTCGACCGGCTGGCCGGAGACGACCGGGGCCACGGTGTTCAACGGAGCGGCCGGAGGTGCGGGGGCAACGACTGGCGTCGCTTCCGAGCGGGCGCCCGTCGATCCGCCGGCGCCGGTCGCGGTGACGAGCACGCGCAGCTCGTGGCCGGTGTCCGCCGCGGAGGCGGTGTAGGCGGCAAGGGTCGCGCCGGCGACCGGGGCGCATTCCGCGCCGACCGACGAGCAGCGTTCCCACTGGTAGGCGAAGGAGGTCGGTTCGCCCGACCACGAGCCGACCGAGGCGGACAGCGTCTGGCCTTCGACCGCTTGACCGGCGATCGTCGGGAGGGCCGTGTTGGCGGGAGGAGGAGGAGGAGGAGGAGGAGGAGGAGGAGGAGGAGGAGTGGTTTCTTCGGCGGGCGGTTCGGAGGGAGGCGGGGGCGGCGTCGGGACGGGCGAGACTTCGGTCACCGGGTCGCTGCCCAGTTCGAGCGTCGCGGGGATGCCCGTCGCGTAGGCGGACAGCGGGCAGCCCCCACCGCCCGCCGTCCGCCACGTGCCCGGCAGCGCAAGCCTGCCGCGCGGGGCGAAGCCGCTCACGCATCCCGTTTCGTGAGCGGCCCGCACCCGCAGGCTCCCCCCCGAGGCCAGCACCGCAAGCCAGTAGGTCGCGCCGTTGCTGAGGGACGCGCCGCCGATCGGTACTTCGTTCCACGCGCCGGCGCGCGGCCAGCGCACCGCGCCGCTCGCGAGCAGCGTCCCGGGCCGCCCCGCGACCGAGCTGTAGATGCCGGCCAGCACGACCGTCGCGCTGCTGCGAAACCCGACGAAGACGTTGATCGCGGTGGCCGAGCCGGCCGCGCGTGCGCGCAGCGGCGAGGCCTCGCCTTCGCCGCTCCCGAGCCACGCCGATTCGGGAGCGAGGAGCGTTTCGCCGAGCAGCGCTTCGGGGGACGAGGTGCTCGTGTTCATGACGACCGCGGCCGTCCGCCTGCGCCCGGCGGCGCGACGTTCGCGGCGCGCGTGACGGACGTGGCGGTGGCCTTCGCGCTTTGCAAGAGCGCGCCCAACGCGCGAGCCTCCTGCCGCCCCGGCCGATGCTGGCAGCAGCGCGGCACACGAAGCTAGGAACATGACGATGGTGATGCTGCGCGCGAGTCGCGTCGACATCGAGAGCCTCCCGACAGGCTGGTGGTGTGCCGCTCGACTCGGCTCCGAGCGCCGCACGCTGCAGAGGTTCAACCGGCGCTGGACGGGTTGTCCGTGCCACTTTCAGGGAGGGTTCGTGTCGTCCCAAAGGGGCGACTGGGCGATCCTCTAGGGTGAATTGGGGATGACCCCGGACGGACGATCACTGCGGGTCGTGCTGGTTGGCGACGATCGCTTCTCCCGCGACGGGCTGCGGGGAATGTTCGAGACGGACGGCGCGGAGACCGTCGACGTGGCAGCGAGCCTGGCTGAGGCGCTCGCCTTCCTGCGCGCCGAGCAGGCCGACGTCGTGGTGGTGGATCCGAGCGCCGCCGACGGGGAGCCCAGCGAGTGGATGGCGCAGCTCGTTGCGGTCACCCCCGACGTGCGGGTCGCCGTGCTGACCGACTCGGCGGCCGAGCACGAGGTGCTGGCCGCGCTTGGCGCCGGGGCGGTGAGCTACCTGCTGAAGACCAGTCCGGCGGAGGAGCTCGTGGCCGCGATCCGCCAGACCGCCGCCGGCAGCACGGTGCTCGCGGCCGGGGCGGCCCGGGGAGTGCTTGCCGGCGTCGTCTCCCCACGCCGGGGCGGGCGGCGACAGCAGGGGCCGCGGGCTGAGCTCAGCGCCCGCGAGTCGGAGGTCCTGGCGATGATCGTCGACGGCGCCGACAACGGCGAGATCGGGCAGGCGCTCTCGATCAGCCGCCACACCGTCAAGCAGCACGTGACGAACATCTTCGACAAGCTCGGGGTCCGCACCCGGGTGCAGGCCGCAGTGCTCGCCGTCCGCGACGACCTGCTCTAGCGCCCGCCCGTCACGCCGCGGGCGGCGCCTTGACGGCGCGCAGCGCCGCGTCGCGGTCGCTTACGCCGAGCTTCGCCATGCTGGCCGAGATGTGGCGGCGCACGGTGATCGGCGAAAGCGACAGCATCCGCCCGATCTGGATCGTGCTGGCTCCCGCGCGCAGCAGCTCGAGGATCTGCGCCTCGCGGGGGGTCAGCTCGCCGTCCTCGGCCTGCCTGGCCTCGGCGGCCCCCGCGCTCATCATCTGCAGCTCGCCGAGCATCCGCCCCATCAGGGTCCGCGGGAAGGCCGCCTCGCCCTTGATCACGCCGCACAGCGCGGCGGGGAGGCGGTCGGGCCTCGTGTCCTTCGGCAGGTAGCCGACGGCGCCGGCGCGCATCGCGCCGAGCACGTCCTCGATGCGGTCCGAGACGGTCAGCATCACAACCAGCGTCGCGGGCGCACGACCGGAGATCTCGGCTGCGGCCTCGAGGCCCCCGACGCGCGGCATCAGGATGTCGAGCAGGCAGACGTCGGGGGAGTGGGCGAGCACCGCGTCGACGGCGCCGCGCCCGTCGGACGCTTCGGCGAGCACGTCGAAGCCCCCGTCGCTGAGCGCCGAGCGCACGCCGAGGCGCGTGATCTGGTGGTCGTCGGCGATGACGACCGTCGGCTTGCTGGCCTTCACGGCAGCGCGACCTCGATCTCGGTACCGCGGCCCGGCTCGCTGCGGAGGCTAAGCCGGCCGCCGAGGGCTTCGACTCCCAGCCGCATGCTCGACAGGCCGAAGCCGTCGCTGGTCGCGGCCGTGTCGAAGCCGCGGCCGTCGTCGCGGACGCTCAGGCGCCACTCGTCCTCGTGCTCGAGCACGACCGAGACGCTCCGCGCGGAGCCGTGCTTGACGGCGTTCGTGACGGCCTCGCGAGCGATGTGGACGAGCGCGTCGGCGGTAGGCCCGTCGATCCGGGCGCCCTCGTCGAGGCTCAGCTCGAACGCCAGCGGCACGCCCCGCGCGGCCTGGCGGGCGCCCTGCTCGACGCGCTCGGCGACCGGCTCGCGGTCGCGCTCGCCGAGGTCGCCGACGATCTCGCGCGCCGCGACCAGCGCCCGTTCGGCCGCGGCCGCGGCGGCGGGCGCCCGCTCGCTCGCGCGCGAGGGGTCATGGGCGATCGAGCGGACCGTCGCAAGGGCGAAGGAGAGGTCCTGCATGACGAGGTCGTGCACGTCGGCGGCGAGCCGGCGGCGCTCCTGGGCCAAGCGCGCGTCCGCCTGCAGCCTGGCGTCGGCCTCGCGACGTCCGCGGCGGCGGCGCAGATCCACGACGCGGCGCAGCGGCGGAGGGCTCCCCCCGGCCTGCTCGGCGCGCCCGGACCCACCGCCTCCGGCGGTGTGCCGTTCCCCTTGTTCGCCTGCGTTCATCGCACCGCCATCCTTGGCTTCCGGCGCGCATCCTGATGACGTTCGCCGAACACTTCGACTACATCGGGCTCCACGCCCTTTCGCTGCTGTCCTGAAAGGTGACATCCATCGGATGTCCGCGCGAAGTCATGAATATTCTCTCACAATTCCGCATTTTGCGAGGAAAGTCTCGCGGGGGCCCTGCGGAGAGGGGACCGCTGCTAGCGCCAGCGCTCGAGCAGGTCCTCCTCGCCGACCTCGCGGACGAGGCGGCCGGGCACGCCCATCACGACGCCGCGCGGCGGCACGTCGCGCGTGACGACGGCCCCGGCCGCGATGAAGGCCTCCTCGCCGACCTCGATGCCGGGCGTGATCACGACGCCCCCGCCGACCCGGCAGGCGCGGCCGAGGCGGGCTCCGCGCATCGGCGTCTCGGGTCCGTGGCGGCTCATCGTGTCGTCGTTGGTCGTGGTCGCGCCGGGCCCGACGAAGACGTCGTCGGCGACGGTGCTGAAGGCCGTCAGGTAGACGCTCGTCTGGACGCGCACGCGCGCGCCGATCTGCACGTCGTTGTCGACCACGCTCCCCCGCCCGATCACGGTGCCCGCGCCGATCGTCGAGCGCTCGCGCACGAACGACTGGTCGCCGAGGATCGACCCGGCGCCGATCTTCGCGCCCGCGAAGACGACCGCGCCGGCGCCGACCGAGACGTTCTCGCCCAGCTCGAGCGCATCGACCGCGCCGACGGCGGCGGAGTGCGCGGCCAGGCGCGGGCGCTTGCCGAGCACCGCGTGGTCCTCGATCGAGCAGCCGTCGCCGATCACCGTGCCGTCGTGGACGACGACGAACGCGCCGAAGCGGACGTCCTCGCCGATCCGCACGCCGGCGCCTACCACGGGCGCTCCCGGCTCGCCCGCCTGCGGGCCGCTCCAGCTCATCGGCGGCAAGCTAGCAGCCGTCCCGGCGGGCGCTACTGGGGGTCGACGTCGACGCTGAAGGTGCCGCCCGCATGGGCCCGGTCGGCGGCGACGGCCGCGACCGCGTCGCCGACGGCGGCGACCGCTGCCGCGCGGCGGCTCGTCTTGACGACCAGCACCTGGCGCTCGCGGCCGCGCAGGCGGAACAGCGGCGCGGGCCCGAGCACCGCGGTCTCGGCGGCCGCCGCGGCGAGCCGCTCGAGGATCCCCTCGCGCACGTCGAGCGCCGCGGCGCGAGCCGGCGGCCCGGCCTCGGCGCCGAGCACGATCCTGACGAGGTGCCCGAACGGCGGGTAGCCGAGCGCCCGGCGGCGTTCGAGCTCCGCGGCCAGGAAGCCCGCCGTGTCGTGGGCGGCTGCGTAGCGGATCGGGCGGGCGTCGGGCGCGATCGTCTGGACCAGCACCTGGCCGTCGGCGCCGCGCCCGGCGCGGCCCGCGAGCTGGGAGATCAGCGCGAACGTCCGCTCCTCCGCGCGGAAGTCGGGGAAGCGCAGGGTGGCGTCGGCGTCGAGCACGACCCCGAGGGTCACGTCGGGGAAGTCGTGCCCCTTGGCGACCATCTGGGTCCCGATCAGGGCGCCGCTCGTGGCCGCCTCGAAGGCCGCGAGGACGGTGCCGTGCTCGGCCGCCTCCCCCCCGTCGAGCACGTCGGCGTCGAGCCGGAAGACGGGGAAGTCGCCGTCGTCGAGGATCTCCGCGAGGTCATGGGCGAGCCGCTCTGTGCCGGCGCCGTGGCGGGCGACCGAGGTCGAGCCGCAGTCGGGACAGCTCGCGGGCGTGCGCTCGCGGTGGCCGCAGTGGTGGCACGCCAGATAGCCGCCGGCCCGATGCAGCACGAGCGCGACGTCGCATTCCGGGCAGCTCCAGACGCGCCCGCAGGCGCGGCAGGACATGAAGTTCGACCAGCCCCGGCGGTTGAGCAGCACGATCGCCTTGCCGCCCTCCTCGCGAACCCGTGCGAGGGCTTCCGCGGTGACGGGGTGAAGCCCCGGGCGCAGCCCGCGCATGTCGAGCACCGAGACGGGCGGCAGGGGGCGCCCGTCGACGCGTCGGGGCAGCTCGATCGCGGGCATCCGGTGCAGGCTCTCCGGCCGCGGCGTTGCGCTGCCCGCGAGCAGCAGCGCGCCGCTCGTGCTCGCGCGCCGGGCCGCGACGTCGCGGGCGTCGTAGCGGGGGTCGCCCTCGTGCTTGTAGGAGGAGTCGTGCTCCTCGTCGATCACGATCAGGCCGAGGTCGGCCACCGGCGCGAACACGGCCGAGCGGGGACCGACGCAGACGCGCGCCTCCCCCTCGCGCAGGCGCCGCCACTGCTCGTAGCGCTGTCCAGGGGTGAGCTTCGAGTGAAGGACCGCCACGGTCTCTCCGAAGCGGGCGATGAAGCGCGTCACGATCTGCGGCGTGAGCGCGATCTCCGGCACCATCACGATCGCTCCCCGCCCGCGCTCGAGGGCGGCCGCGGTCGCGCGCAGGTAGACCTCGGTCTTGCCCGAGCCGGTGACGCCGTTCAGCAGCATCTGGCGGGCGCCGTCGCCCGCGAGCGCGGCGAGGATCGGCGCGAGCGCCGCCTGCTGGTCGGCGCTCAGCGTCGGCGCCTCGGCTTCCGCGGCCCCGACCGCGCGGTGGCGGGGCTCGGCGCTACGGCGCCGGCGCCGGCCGGACAGGCGCCGGGCGGCGCCGGGCGGCAGCACCAGCCCGAGCGCGCGGGCGAACGTGGAGCAGTACTCGGCCGCAATCCACTCGGCCAGGCCGATCAGCTCGGCGGGAACCCCGAGCTCGAGCGCGCGCACCGGCTCGAGCAGCTTCTCGGCGGGCACGTCGCTGCGCTCGGCCAGCTCGACGACGACGCCGAGGATCTCCCGCCGCCCGAACGGGACGACCAGCATCGAGCCCGTCTCGACCTCCCCGCGCAGCTCCTCGCCGAGGCGATAGTCGAACGGGCCTCGCAGCGACCGGGCCGTCGTGATCGGCTCCACGCGGGCGATCGCGGCGCCGGCAGCGGGCGCGCGTCGAGGCTGGGTCGGGGCGGAGACTCCCACACCCCGACCCTAGAGGGCGCCGCGGTCAGAGGCCGGCGGCGGCGCGCAGCGCCTGGGCCTTGTCGGTCCGCTCCCACGTGAAGTCGTGATCCTCGCGGCCGAAGTGCCCATATGCGGCGGTCTTCTGGTAGATCGGGCGGTGCAGCTTGAGCTCCTCGCGGAACGCTCCCGGACGCAGGTCGAAGACGTCGCCGACGGCCTTCGCGATCGTGCCGCGGCCGATCTTCTCGGTCCCGAACGTCTCGACCATCACCGAGACGGGGTGCGCGACGCCGATCGCGTAGGCGACCTGGACCTCCGCCCGGTCGGCGAGCTCCCCGGCGACGATGTTCTTCGCCACCCAGCGCGCCGCGTAGGCGGCCGAGCGGTCGACCTTGGAGGGGTCCTTGCCCGAGAAGGCGCCGCCGCCGTGCCGGGCCATCCCGCCGTAGGTGTCGACGATGATCTTGCGGCCGGTCAGCCCCGCGTCGCCGACGGGGCCGCCGATCACGAAGCGGCCGGTCGGGTTGACGAGGAAGTTCCTGCGCAGCTTGGCGGCGTCGTAGAGGTCCTTGGGGAGGATCGGCTCGACGACGTGCTCCCAGAGGTCGTCGGGGATCATCGATTCGGCGCCCTCGCCGTGCTGGGTGGAGATCAGGAGCTTCTCGATCTCGACCGGCCTGCCGTCCACGTAGCGGACGCTGACCTGCGTCTTGCCGTCCGGGCGCAGGTAGTTCAGCGTGCCGGCCTTGCGGACCGCGGCGAGTCGTTCGGCGAGGCGGTGGGCGAGCGAGATCGGCAGCGGCATCAGCGCGTCGGTCTCGTTGCAGGCGTAGCCGAACATCATCCCCTGGTCGCCCGCGCCGGCCACGTCGAGCTCGTCGTCGTCGCTCGCGTCGGTGCGCGCCTCGTACGCCTGGTCGACGCCCTGGGCGATGTCCGGGGACTGTTTGTCGATCGCGTTCAGGACCGCGCAGGAGTCCGCCGAGAAGCCGAGGTCGGCATCGGTGTAGCCAATCTTGCGGATCGTCTCGCGCGCGATCTCCTGAATGTCGACGTAGGTGTCGGTGGAGATCTCGCCGGAGACGACGACGAGGCCCGTGTTGACGAGGGTCTCGCAGGCGACACGCCCGTAGGGGTCGTCCTTCAGGACGGCGTCGAGCACGCCGTCTGAGATCTGGTCGGCGACCTTGTCGGGGTGGCCCTCCGTGACGGACTCGGAGGTGAACAGGTACTCGTTATCGGAAAGATCGGTCATGAGAGGAAGGATCGGCTCCAGGGTTCGTCGGCGCGCGGAATGGGGGTCCCACCCTCCCGCGCCGGGGCTTGGCGGGAGGCCGCAAGTCTATGCGGCCCGGGCGCGGCCGCGCTGGCCGCGCTCGACGAAGTCGATGATCAGGGGGATCCCCTCCATCGAGTAGCGGGCCCGCAGGCGGTTCTCCAGGTAGTAGGCGTAGTCGCGCGTGACCCGGCCGCGCGAGTTGACTTGGATCGCGAAGCGCGGCGGGCGCTCGCCGATCTGGGCCATGTAGAGCAGCTTCAACCGGTGCCCCGAGGCGCCGCGCCTGGTCCCCACGGGCGGCTGGCGGGCCTGCGTGGCCTCAGACAGGAAGCGGTTCAGATCCGCCGTCGGGATGCGTCCCGCCATCCGGTCGCCGAGCATGAGCACCTCGGCGAGCAGCCGCGACACGTTGCGGCCGCTCTTCGCGCTCGCGGTCAGCACGCGCGGGCGCAGGCGCAGCTTTTCCGCGACGCGGGCCCGCTCGTGGTCGAGGTCGACGCGGGCCACTTCGTCGCCCTCGTTGCCCGACCCCTGCAGGTCCCACTTGTTCAGCACCAGCGCGGTCGCGCAGCCGGCCTTCATCGCCAGCTCGGCGATCCTCAGGTCTTGAGCCGTCACCCCGTCGGCGGCGTCGCAGACGACCAGCGCGACGTCCGCGCGCTCGGCGGCGCGCTGGGAGCGCAGGGCCGTGTAGTACTCGACGGAGTCCTCGACCTTCGACTGGCGGCGCATCCCGGCCGTGTCGATCAGCGTCAGCTTGCGATCGCCGACCAGCAACGGCATGTCGATCGCGTCGCGGGTGGTACCCGCGACCTCCGAGACGATCACCCGGTCTTCGCCGAGGAAGCGGTTGACGAGCGAGGACTTGCCGACGTTGGGACGGCCGATCAGGGCCAGGCGGACGGTGTCGTCGTCCTCCTCGTCGTCTCCCGCCGGAAGCAGCCCGACGATCCGGTCGAGCAGGTCGCCCGAGCCGAGGCCCTGGGCGGCCGAGACGGCGAGCGGCTCGCCGAGCCCGAGGCGGTGGAACTCCGAGGCCAGCGGCAGGTCCGCCGGGCCGTCGATCTTGTTGGCGGCGACGATCGCCGGTAGCGGAGAGCGTCGCAGGATGTCGGCGAGCTCTTCGTCGCCCGGCCGCAGGCCCGCCCGGGCGTCCACCACGAGGACCGCCACCTCCGCTTCGGCGAGGCCCGCCTGGGCCTGCTCGCGAATCGACCCCGCCAGCGGGTCCTCGTCCTCGAAGTCCATCCCGCCGGTGTCGATCAGCTTGAAGCGGCGCCCGTTCCACTCGCACTCAAGGTCCTTGCGGTCGCGCGTGATGCCGGCGCGCTCGTGCACGACCGCCTCGCGTCCGCCCGTCAGGCGGTTGATCAGCGAGGACTTGCCGACGTTGGGATATCCGACGATTGCGACCTTGAGCACCTGTTGAGTATGACGGGAGGCGGTCGGCGGGCCGGTCGGGGCGCCGTCAGGCCCTCCGCACCCAGGCGCTCAGCGTCTCCCGCCCCCAGGGGCTCACGAAGCGGACCCTGCCGACGAGCCTCATGTGTCGCGGGGCGCGCGTCCCGTCGGCGAGATAGACGACCCACTGCACCCTACGGTGGCCCTGGACGTACCAATCGCCGAGACGCGGGAACGAGCCGTCGGCGAGCGGACGGTCGCCGTGGCGCACGAGCAGGTAGCGGATCGCCGGCTCCATCGGCTGGGTCGCCGCGTCGAGCGGACCGAAGTGGAACGCGATGGTGCGACCCGGCGGGATCGCTGCTTCGAGCGACGCGGCGAGGCTGCGGATCGGCCGGTAGTCGTAGGCGTGCGAGTCCGGCCCGGCGTTCGAGGCGACGGCGGCGCCCACGACGGCAACCCCCGCCAGAGCCGCCGCGCACCCCGTCCCCACCGCCACGGCCCGCGCACGGCCCGGCTGGACGGGATGGGACTGCCGGACGGGATGGGACCGCCGGGTGAGCCGGGACTGCCGGGTGAGCCGGGACTGCCGGGTGAGCCGGGACTGCCGGACGAGACGCCGCCCTGCCGCTACGGCCGACAGCCAAAGGCCCCAGGCGACGATCAGCCACACCCAGAGTCCGAGCTCCGAGCCCCACCACATCGTGTACCCGAGCGTTCCCGACAGCAGTCGCCCCGACGGGTTGGACGCGGCCTCCAGCGCGATCGCCGCCGAGAGCCCGAGGCCGATCGCGGCCGCCGACGCCAGATCCCAGCGACGGGCCAGAGCGCCGCCGACGCCGACGGCGGCGAGGGCCAGGAGGATCGCGATCGCGGAGTCGCTCTGAAGCCGGCTGAGGGGAGCATCGCGCACGTCGACCTTCCGCTCCCACTCCGAGGCGGGAACGTACAGCCACCACGGTCGTACCCCGACCGACCTCGCCACCGCGCGCCGGCCGGCGCCGGCGCCGAGGGTCGTGCCGCGGTGCTCCGCGGTCCGAGCGATCATCGTGAGGTTCCCCGGGTCGTGTTCGAGCTGATCGATCGCCGGCGGCGCCCAGCAGACGGCCGCGACGGCCACGGCGGCGAGCGCCCACGGCCAGATGCGCGGCCTCGACCGCGCCGCCTCGCCTCGAGCCTCCTCGCGCCGGCGGCCGGCCAGCGCGCGGCCGGTCAGGCCGGCGGACGCGACCGCGAAGAGCACCGCCGTCGGCGCGAGGTACATCAGGTGCGTCTGGACGACGAAGCTCCCGACGAGGACCGCCGGCGGGAGCAACCGGTGTTCTCCGCACGCCGCAGACCAGCACAGGAAGATCAGCAGCAGGAACGGGAACAGGCCGGCGGCCGGGTTCCAGATGTCGTGCATGGTCTCGGCGGCCAGCGACTGCGCCATCAGCGCGATCCCGGCGGCGACGGCGAACATCAGGATCAGGCCTCCGCGGCGGCGCGCGAGGATCACACAGGCCACGATCGCGACCGTGTTGATCGCGCCCATCGTGATCGCGAGATCGGCCGGCCGGCCGAACCGCGCCGGCAGCGCGAGCAACCAGTAGAGCATCGGCCCGGGGCTGTGCATCGTCTGCCCGGTGATCACCTGACCGGCCTCGGAGTACTGGCCCACGAGCGGCGTGTGGGCACTCAGCACGTCCCAGCTGCGGGTCGCGATGATGCCGTCGTCGCCGGCCGGCACCCAGCCTGCGCGGACGGCCGAGACCGTCGAGTCGAGCACCGGCACGGCCGCGGCCAGGCCGGTCGCCGCCTCGAGCGCCCGGACAGCCGCCGAGGACGTCAGGCGCGCGCGGAGCCCGACCCGTCGAGGGAGGCGGACGCGCAGCCTCGATCCCAGGCCCGGGTGCGCATCGTCTTCGGGGAACGCCGCCATCGGCTCCTCGTGTCCTCCGCCCGTCCAAACCGCTACGGCGGCCACTCAAACGCGGATAGCAGCGACCCTACGCGCCGCGCAGAGCGACTCCATCCGGCATGACTACGCAGGCCGGTTACGTGACCGCCCGCAATCGCGGGCGGGTCTAGGCCGAGTCCGGCGAAGCGGTGGCGAGGCTCGCGATCCGCGCCACGACCTCGGCCACGTCCAGCCCCGTCGTGTCCACGGTCACCGCCCCGTCCGCGGCCCGCAGCGGACTTGCCTGCCGGCTGCGGTCGCGCTCGTCGCGCAGCGTCTGCTCGGCGAGCACGCTGCCCTCGTCCGCGCCGAGCTCAGCGGCCCGGCGCCGCGCGCGCTCGGCGGGGTCGGCGTCGAGGTAGACCTTCAGCTCGGCGTTCGGCGCGACGACGGAGCCGATGTCGCGTCCCTCCGCGACCCAGTCCCCGCGCGAGAGCAGCTCGCGCTGCCTGGCGACCAGCGCCTCGCGCACGGCCGGGTCGGCCGCCACCTCCGACGCCTTGGCCGAGACCTCCGGCGTGCGGATCGCGGCGCTCACGTCCTCCCCGTCCACGCGCACGGGCCGGCCCGCGGCGCCGGGGTCGATCTCCCTCGCCGCTGCCAGCTCGGCTGCGGTCCTGCCGCCGTCGCCCTCGCGGAGCGCGAGCAGCGCCACGCAGCGGTACATCGCACCGCTGTCGAGGTAGGTGAAGCCGAGCTTCGCGGCGAGCGCCTTGGCGACGGTCGACTTTCCGGCGCCGGCCGGGCCGTCGATCGCGATCACCAAGGGGCTGTCCCTCTCGAAAGCAAGCGTGTGCGCGATGGCGGATACGCGCGGTGAACACCGATGCGAACGAGGCGTCTTCCGATGGGTCGCGACGACGATGGCTTCACATCGAGCCTGCGGTTCAGCCTCGCCCGCCGACCGCGCCGACCGCCCGGAGGTCCTCTGCGAACCCCGGGTAGGAGACCGCCGCGGCGTCCATCCCCACGACCTCGACCCCCTCCTGTGAGGCGAGGCCCGCGATCGCGCCCATCATCGCCATGCGGTGATCCCCTCGGCTCTCGACCGTGCCGCCGCGCAGGCCGCCCGTGCCGGTCACGACGAACCCGTCCTCGGTCGCCTCGATCTCGGCGCCGAGGCCGCTCAGCCCCTCGACGACGCCCGCGATCCGGTCGGACTCCTTGACGCGCAGCTCCTGCGCGCCCCGCACGACCGTCTCCCCCTCGGCGAAGCACCCGAGCAGCGCGACGAGCGGCAGCTCGTCGATCGCGAGCGGGACCTCCTCGGCCTCGACGGTCGTTCCCTCAAGGGCGCCGTGGGCGACGTCGAGGTCGCTGACGGGCTCATCGGCGGTGAGATCCTCGAGCTCCCCCTCGAGGTCGCCGAGCACGATCCCGCGCATCCGCCTGATGATCCTGATGAAGCCGGTGCGGGTCCAGTTCACGCCCACGTCGGAGAGCAGCAGCCGCGACCCGGGCACGAGCACCCCCGCCGCGATCAGGAAGGCGGCCGAGCTGGGGTCGGCGGGAACCGCGACGGAGTCGAGCTGCAGCTCGTCGGCGTTGACGGCGGTGACGTGGCGGCCGTGGCGCCGCACCGGCACCCCCGCCCGCAGCAGCATCCGCTCGGTGTGGTCGCGGCTGCGACTCGGCTCGCCGACGGTCGTCGCGCCGTCGGCCGCGAGCCCCGCGAGCAGCACGCAGGACTTGATCTGCGCGCTCGCCACGTCGATCTCGTAGGAGACCGAGCGCAGGTGACGGCCGTGGATCGTCAGCGGCGCGAACCGTCCCTGCGTCGCCTCGAGCTCGGCGCCCATCAAGCGCAGCGGCTCGGCGACGCGGTCGACGGGCCGGCGCCGGATCGAGTCGTCGCCGTCGAGCGTGAAGGAGCGACCCTCCTGGGAGGCGAGCCAGCCGGGCAGCAGGCGCAGCAGCGTGCCCGCGTTGCCGACGTCGATCGGCTCGCCCGGCTCGCGCGCGTTGCGCAGGCCCGTGCCGCGGATCACGAGATCGCTACCGTGCTCCTCGACCAGCGCGCCGAGCGCGCGGACGGCCTCGAGCGTGGAGATCGTGTCCGCCGCGCGCAGGTAGTTGGAGATCCGCACCGGCTCGGAGGACATCGCCCCGAGCAGCGCCGCGCGATGGGAGATCGACTTGTCGGCGGGGGGCGTGACCGTGCCCGTCAGGGCCGGGGCTGGCTCGAAGCGAAGGTTCATCGACGGGGAATCATGCTCGCACGACGGGGAAGCCGAGGCCCGCCACGAGCTCCTGCGCCCGCGCCGCCTGCCCCGCGCCGCCGATCCACAGCGCGACCACCCCCTGGCTGTTGTCGCGGGAGGGCGAGAGCGCCATGTCGCCGATGTTGACGCCGGCCTCGCCGAGCGCGAGCGCGATCTCGGCGATCACGCCGGGGCGATTCGGCACGATCACGCGCAGCTCCTGCACCGCCCCGCCCTCGATCCCCGCCTCGAGCAGCGCGTCGCGGGCCGCGCGCGCACGCTCGATCCAGGCGGTGACCGCCTCCGCGTCTCCGGCCGCGAGCATCGCCCGAACCTCGGCGAGCCCTTCGGCGAGCTGGTCGATCGAGTCGATCAGGGCGTCGCCGTTGGAGGTGTAGATGCCGGTCCAGATCGCGCTGTTGGCCCCCGCGACGCGGATCGCGTCGCGGAAGCTCGGCCCGACCGCGGGCAGCCGCGGGCCGTCCGCCTCGTCCTCTCCGAGCAGCCCCGCCGCGCGGGTCGCGAGCAGGTTGGCGAGCACGTGCGGCAGGTGCGAGACGTTCGCCATCAGCCGATCGTGGGTCGCGGCGTCGATCGCCGTCGGTTGCGCGCCGAAGCGGCGCAGCAGCGCGTACAGGCGCTCGTAGAGCACTCCCGCGGTGCTCTCGCGGGTCGGCGTGAGGTACCAGGTGGCGCCCTCGAAGAGGTCCGCGCGCGCGTGCTCGACGCCCTCGGTCTCGGCGCCCGCGAGCGGATGCCCGCCGACGAAGCGCTGATCGGCCGCCGCCTCGGCGAGCGGCCGCTTGGTCGAGCCGACGTCGCTGACGACGCAGTCCGGGCCCGCGGCCGCGAGCGCGGCCGCGACGGTCTGCGCGAGCGCGCCCACGGGCGCGGCGACGAACACGACCTGCGCGCCTTGCACGGCCTCGGCGAGCTCGCCGGTCGCGGTGTCGAGCGCGCCGAGCTCCAGGGCGCGGGCGCGGACGTCGGGGTCGGGGTCGTAGCCGCAGACCTCGGCTTCGGCGCGGCTGCGGGCGGCGAGGCCGATCGAGCCGCCGATCAGCCCGACGCCGAGGACTGCGATCCGCATGCTCCTCAGCGCGGCGCGGTCCGCGCCCCGGGCGCGTCGCGTTCGCGGACGGACTCGGCCAACCCCTCGAGCACCTCGACGGTCGTCTCCCAGCCGATGCAGCCGTCGGTGATCGACTGCCCGTAGCGGAGCTCCACGCCCGGCTTCAGGTCCTGGCGTCCCGCCACCAGGAACGACTCGAGCATCACGCCCGCGATCGCCCGGTTCCCGTCGGCGATCTGCCGCCCGACCTCGGCCGCCACGGCGGGCTGGCGCTCGGGGTCCTTGCCGCTGTTGTCGTGGCTCAGGTCGATCATCAGCCGCTGCGGCAGGTCCGCCGCGGCGAGCAGCTCAAGCGCCGCCGCGACGCTCGCGGCGTCGTGGTTGGGACGGCCTTTGCCGCCGCGCAGGATGATGTGGCAGTCGGAGTTGCCCCGCGTGTAGAGGATCGCGGGCGTGCCCTGCGGGTCGATGCCCGCGAAGGCGTGCTGGGTGGCGGCGGCGCGCACCGCGTCGACCGCGACCTGGACGTTGCCGTCGGTCCGGTTCTTGAAACCGACCGGCATCGACAGGCCCGAGCCGAGCTGGCGGTGGATCTGGCTCTCGGTCGTGCGCGCGCCGATCGCCCCCCAGGAGACGGCGTCGGCGATGTACTGGGGCGTGATCGGATCGAGGAACTCGCAGCCGACCGGCAGGCCCGCGTCGAGCACGCCCAGCAGCACCCGCCGCGCCAAGTGCAGGCCCGCGTTGACGTCGCCCGTGCCGTCGAGGTGCGGGTCGTTGATCAGCCCCTTCCAGCCCGTCGTCGTGCGCGGCTTCTCGAAGTACACGCGCATCGCGATCAGCAGCTCGCCGCTGAGGCCCCCCGCCAGCTCGGCGAGCCGGCCCGCGTACTCGAGCGTCGCCGCGGGGTCGTGCACGCTGCACGGGCCGACGACCACGAGCAGCCGCTCGTCGGTCCGCTCGAGAACGCTGTGGACCTCGCGCCGGCCGCGGATCACGACGTCCGCCTGCTCGTCGCCGAGCGGCAGCTCGGCGAGCAGCGCGTCGGGCGCGAGCAGCGGCACGACCCGCTCGATGCGGCTGTCGCGGACGTAGTCGGCCGGGCGCAGCGGGCCGTCCCGGCCGGCGCTCGTCGCCGGCGTCGGGGCGCCGGGAGTATCAGGCAAGGACCCGCTCCTTCCCGGCGAGGGCTTTGCCGGCGAGCGCCGCGGCCTGCTCGACGGCCCTCGCGTACTCGGCGAACTCGGACGCCCGCAGCTGCTGGGGCCCGTCGCAGATCGCCTCGTCGGGCTCGGGGTGGACCTCGACGATGATCCCGTCGGCCCCGACCGCGGCGGCGGCCAGCGAGAGCGGCGTGACGAGGTCGCGCCGGCCCGCGGCGTGGCTCGGATCGACGATCACGGGCAGGTGCGAGAGCTCCTTGAGGACCGGCACTGCCATCAGGTCGAGCGTGAAGCGGTAGGCGTTCTCGAACGTGCGGATCCCCCGCTCGCAGAGCATCACGTTCGGGTTGCCTTCCTTGAGGATGTACTCGGCCGCCATCAACAGCTCGTCGAGCGTCGAGGAGAGGCCGCGCTTGAGCAGAGCGGGCCGCCCGGAGCGGCCGACCTCGGCCAGGAGCGGGTAGTTCTGCATGTTGCGCGCGCCGATCTGCACGACGTCCGCGACCTCCATCACCGCGTCGACGTCGCCGATGTCCATCAGCTCGGTGACGATCGGCAGGCCCGTCTCGGCCTTCGCCTCGGCCAGCAGCATCAGGCCCTCCCGGCCGAGGCCCTGGAAGGCGTAGGGGCTCGTGCGGGGCTTGTAGGCGCCCCCGCGGAGCATCGTCGCGCCGGCGTCACGGACGGCGTGCGCGGTCTGCATCATCTGCTCGCGCGACTCGACCGTGCAGGGGCCGGCGATCAACGCGAAGTTCTCGCCGCCGACCTTGCGGCCGTCGATGTCGAGCACGGTTCGCTCGCCATGGGTCATCTGCAGCGAGGCGAGCTTGTAGGGCTTCAGGATCGGCATCACGCGGTCGACGCCGGGCTGGCCCTCGAGGCCTAGGCTCGCGACGCTCGCGTCCTGCTCGACGTCCCCGATCGCGCCGATCACGCTGAGGCGCGAGCCGCGGATGCGGTGGGCGAGCGCGCCGGCGCCCTCGATCTTCTCGACGACGTCCCGCACCTCCTCCTCGGTGGCGGTCTCCTTCATCACGATCATCATCGGATCATCCTTTCAACAACGCCTGGAAATGGTAGGTGTGCACTTCGCTCCGCCGTGTGACGGAGCCGTGAGCGAGGGGCGCGACGGTGCGCCCTGGGGCGGCGCCTGGTCCCGGGAACGGGACTCGGGGACGCGCCCGCTCACGACGGGCGTCGTTCCTGGCGCCTAGCTAAATCGCCAGGCGAACGCGAACGACCAGGAATAGGCGAGGGGGCTGCGGGAAGATGTGATCGCCGTCATGCTCATCGGTCGTCCTGATCGGTTTGTAGCAGACGCGAGGAGCGCGGTAAAGGCGCTGGAGACAGCGCCCGCTTTCTAGAGCAGCTCGGCGAGCGCGTCGAGGAAGCGCCGGTTCTCCTCGGGCAGGCCGTAGGTGACGCGCAGCGCGGGCTCCGCGGAGCCGAGCGCGCTGCCCCCCCGCACGAGCACGCCGCGCTCGAGCAGCCCCGCCATGATCGCCTGCTCATCGCGCTCTGAGCCGAGCTCGACCCAGCAGAAGTTCGCCTGCGATTCGGCCGTCCTCAGGCCCAGCGCACGCAGCCGCTCGTCCATCGAGATCCGCTCGGCGACGGTCCGGGTGACGCGGTCGGTGACGGCGTCCTGGTGGCCGAGCGCCTCGACCGCGGCGGCCTGGGCGAGAGCGTTGCAGAAGAACGGCTGGCGGACCTGGTCGAAGGCCCGCGGCAGCTCATCCGAGCCGCACAGCGCGAAGCCGACGCGCAGCCCGCACAGCCCGTAGACCTTCGAGAAGGTCCGCAGCAGGACGAGGTTGGGGTGGGCGCCGAGCAGCTCCAGCGAGGCGTCGGGGTCCTCGAGCAGGTTGTACTCGCAGTAGGCCTCGTCGATCACCACGCAGACGTGCTCGGGCACCTCGGCGACGAACAGGGCGATCTGCTCGAGCGGGAGCGCGGTGCCGGTCGGGTTGTTGGGGTTGCAGACGATCGCCAGGCGCGTCGCGACGGTGATCTCGGCGAGCATCGCCGGAAGGTCGTGGCGCTGCTCGGAATCGAGCGGGACGGTCACGGCGCGGGCGCCCGAGGCGGCCGCGAGGTGCGGGTAGATCGAGAAGGAGGGCCAGGCGTAGAGGAGCTCGGCGCCGGGCTCGAGCAGCGCCTCCCCCGCGGCGAGCAGGATGTCGCAGGAGCCGTTGCCGATCGCGATCTGCGACGGCGCGACGTCGTAGCGCTCGGAGAGCCGCTTGCGCAGCAGCGCGCTCGAGGGGTCCGGGTAGCGGTTCAGCCGCCCGGCCGCGGCGTCGATCGCCGCGCGCACCTCGGGCAGGGGCGGGAAGGGCGACTCGTTGCTCGCGAGCAGGGCGAGCTCCTCGGGGTTCGCGTAGCCGCCCGCGGCGGGGTAGACCGGGATCCTGCGGATCCGCTCTGAGAACTCGATCGCCACCGGCTTATTGTGCCGCGTGCAGGTCGGCGCGCAGCGAGCGGGTGTCGCGCAGGTAGACGTGCTCGGGGTCGTGGTCCTCGGCCGCGTAGTAGTGGATCAGGACCCTGATCACGCGCGGCATCGAGCCCGGCACGGGGATCTCCTGGGCGCAGAGCAGCGGTACGCGCTCGAAGCCGAGCGCGCGCGCCGCGACGGCCGGGAACTCCGCGTCGAGGTCGTGGGTGGCTGTGAAGACGCAGCTGACGACGTCCTCGGGGCGAATCCCGTTGCGCTCCATGATCGCCTCCATCAGCTCGGTCGAGGCGGCGAGGATCTCGGCCGCGTCGTTGTCCTCCACGTTGGTGGCTCCGCGCAGCGCGAACAGTCGCATGGCGGCGATTCTATGAGAGCGCCTGCCGGCGCAGCCGCTCTACCTCGACGGTGCTCAGCTTGCGGTGCTCTCCGGGGGCGAGGTCTCCGAGCGCGAGCTGGCCGAAAGCGACTCGGGAAAGCTCCAAAACCGGATGATCGATCGCCTCGCACATCCGCCGCACCTGCCGGTTGCGGCCTTCGCCGATCGTGACCTCGAGCTCGCCGCGACCGAGCGCGCACACCCGCGCCGGGCCCGTCGGGCCGTCGTCGAGCTGCACCCCCTCCCTCAACGCCCGCAGCGCCGGCTCTCCGACGGGCCCGCCGGCGACCTTCACCCGGTAGGTCTTCGGGACCTCGTAGCGCGGGTGGGTGAGGAGGTTCGCTAGCTCGCCGTCGTTGGTCAGGAGGATCAGGCCGGAGCTGTCGGCGTCCAGGCGCCCGACCGGGTACAGGCGCAGGCCGGCGGGGACGAGATCGGTGACGGTGCGCCGGCCGTGCGTGTCGCGTGCGGTCGAGACGACGCCGACGGGCTTGTTGAGCGCGTAGACGACGCGTGGCTCGGCGCCGCCGAGCGGCCGGCCGTCGACGCTCACCTCGTCCTCGGCGCCGACGTCGCGGGCGGGATCGGTGACGACGGTCCCGCCCACCGCCACGCGCCCTTCGGCGACGATCTGCTCGGCGGCGCGGCGCGAGGCGACCCCGGCGTGGGCCAGGCGCTTGGCGAGCCTCACGGCCGGAGTTCCGGGAAACGGCTCATCGGCTGCAACCATAGGGCTCCGGCCTCCGCTGCCGCCGGCCCTCGCCCATGGACCTCAACGCACTCGACACGACCCTCGCCGAGCTCGGCGAGCCGCGCTTCCGCGCCCGCCAGGTGTGGGCGTGGACGGCCCGCGGCGCCGAGGGCTTCGCGGAGATGACCGATCTGCCCGCCGCGCTCCGCGAGCGGCTCGCCGAGCGCCTGGAGTTCTCCTCGCTCGCGCTGCAGAGCGAGGCGGTCTCGCGCGACGGGACCGTCAAGGCGCTCTTCCACACCGCCGACGACCGGCCCCTGGAGGCGGTCCTGATGCGCTACCGCCAGGGCGCTAAGGGATCCGGCGAGGGCCGGCGCTCGATCTGCGTCTCCTCGCAGTCGGGCTGCCCTCTCACGTGCCGCTTCTGCGCGACCGGGGCGATGAAGTTCGGCCGCAACCTGACGAGCTCTGAGATCCTCGACCAGGCGCTCCACTTCCGGCGCACCGAAGCGATCGACCACTGCGTCTTCATGGGCATGGGCGAGCCGATGCTGAACCTCGACGCGGTGCTCGAGGCGTGCGAGCGGCTGCCCGACCTCGGCATCACCCACCGCCGCACGACGATCTCGACCGTCGGCTGGATCCCCGGGATCGAACGGCTCGCCGAGAGCGACATGCCGATGCGCCTCGCGCTCTCGCTCCACGCCGCCGAGGAATCGCTGCGCTCGGAGCTGATGCCGGTCAACGAGCGCTATCCCCTCGGCGACGTGATCGAGGCCTGCCGCGCGTTCTACGCGGTCCGCAAACGCCGCGTCTTCATCGAGTACGTGATGCTCGCGGGCGTCAACGACCGCTACGAGCAGGCGCTCGCGCTGGCCCGGCTCCTGCACGGGCCACCCGCCCAAGAGGACCGCTCGAACCCGATCTTCAAGGTCAACCTGATCCCGTTCAACCCGAGCGGCTCGGAGTTCGAGGGCTCGGGGCGGGAGTCGATCGCGGCGTTCCGCCACGCGCTCGAATCGCGCGGCGTGCCCGTCACGGTCCGGCTGACCCGCGGGCGGGACATCGACGCGGCCTGCGGGCAGCTCGCCGCGCGGGCGCTCAGCGGTGACGGCGCTCGAGGATGAGTCCTAGTCCTCGAGCACCGCGAGGACGTTCCCCGCGGGGTCGTTGAACCACGCGATCGGCGGTCCGCCGGGGTTGCGCGAGATCCCGCGCTCGTCCTGGTCGAAGCCTTCGTAGCGAATCGTCCCGATCCCGGCGGCGGCGAGCTCGTCGACGGCTCGCTCGATGTCCTCGACGGCGAAGTTCAGGATCGTGAAGACGGCGGGCGTGTGGTCGGGCTTGGGGTAGACGACCACCTCGTAGCCGTCCGCGAGGTGCAGCGTGAGCAGGCCGTTGTCCATGTCCTGAACCTCGACGCCGAGCTGACCGGAGTAGAAGTCGCGCGCAGCCTGGATGTCGTCGACGGAGAAGCCGCTGAAGGCGCGTCTGCTCGAGAGCATCAGCCGTCCTCCGGTCCGCCCCCGGAGCGCGCCTCGCCGGCCCGCAGCAGTCGGTCCCGCAGCTCGGCCTGCTCCTCCGGGCTCGGGTCCCAGCGCGCCACGTCGGGCAGCTCCTCGAGGCCCTGCAGGCCGAACAGCTTCAGGAACTGGCTGGTCGTCCGGTACTGGAGCGCGCCGAACTCCGAGTGCCCGGCCTCCTCGATCAGACCGCGGTCGAGCAGCGTCGCGGTCGCGGAGTCCGCGCTGACGCCGCGGATGCGCGCGATCTCAGGACGGGAGATCGGCTGCAGGTAGGCGACGATCGCGAGCGTCTCCGCCTGGGCCGGCGTCAGCGTCGCGACCCGCGGGCGGCTGAAGAGCCGCTGGGCGGCCTCCTCGGCGACGGGATCGGTTGCGAGAGTGAAGCCGCCGGCCAGCTCGCGCAGCGTGATCCCCCGCAGTCCGGGCGCGTACTGCTCGGCCAGCAGCGCGAGCGCGGCGCGCACGGCGCCCTCCCCCACCTCTGCCGCCGCGGCGAGGTCGCCGACGCTGAGCGGGTCGGCCGAGAGGAACAGCAGCGCCTCGACGACTCGCGCCAGCTCCGGTGTCTGCTCGGCGTTCTCGACGGGCTCGGCGTCGTGCTCCTGCACGGCCTCGTCGTCCTCCGTCGCGGCGGCGCTCATCCCGCGAGCCTAGCGGGGGGGGTCGTGGCGAGCTCACCGCCCGAGGAGGCGGGTCGGATCGCGATCTCGCCGAAGCTCTCCTGCTGCTCCCAGCCGGCCTCGCCCAGTTTGTAGAGCTCGAGCAGCGCGAACAGCGTCACCGCGACGGTCATCCGGTCCGCGCCGCGGACGGCCTCGTCGAAGCTGAACGCCCCCCGACGCAGCAGCCCTCGCAGGTGGGCGAGGCGCTCGGAGACGCTTACGCGGGGCGAGCCCATGTGTCGCAAGCTGATCTGCGGCGGCATCCGCAGCAGCCGGCCGACCGCCGCGCCGAGCGCGTCCGGGTCGGCCGAGCCGTCGGCCGCGGGCACGATCCGGCGGCGCATGCCGGGCGGCAGCGGCGCCTCGCGGAAGCGGACGCCCCGCTCGGCCTCCAGCAGCTCGCGCAGGTGGCCGGAGGCCGCGCGGTAGCGGGCCGCGTCGATCATCCTCGCGAGCAGCTCCTCGGCCGCCTGCTCGGGCTCGATGTCGAGCAGCTCCTCGTCTTCGGAGCTCAGCATCAGCCGCGACTTCAGCTCGAGCAGAGCGGCGATCAGCACGATGAACTCGGTCGCCGCCTCGAGGTCCAGCTCGCCTTTCTGCTCGAGATGGTCGAGGTAGGCCAGCACGACGTCGGCGAGCGCCAGCTCGAGCAGATCGACCTCTTCGCGCAGGACGAGCGTCAGCAGCAGGTCGAAGGGGCCGCTGAAGACGTCCAGGTCGAGGTCCAGGGCGGCGAGGCTCACGGCTGCACCGTACCGCCCGCGCCCGATGCGATCGCCCGGCGCCGCACCGGATCCCGGAAAGCCCTGCTAATCGCCCCCGAACGGGGTCCTGCGAGTCGCCTCAGGCGCCTTGGGGCGCGCCCACGCCCATCCGCTCGCGAACCTCGGCGAGCGTCTGTGCGGCGATCTCCCGGGCGCGTCCGGCGCCCTCGGCGAGGACCCGCTCGAGGCCGGCCTCGTCGGCGCGCAGCTCGCCGTATCGCTCCTGCACCGGCGCGAGGTAGGCGACGACCCCCTCGGCGACGGCCCCCTTGAAGTCCCCGTAGCGGGCCTCGGCGAACTCCGACTCGATCAGATCGGGGGTCGCTCCGCGGACGGCGGCGAGGATTTCGATCAGGTTGGCGATCCCCTCCTTGCCCTCCCCGCGGCGGACGTCGCTGCCGGAGTCGGTGACGGCGCTTTTGATCTTCTTCTCGATCGCCTTCGGCTCGTCGAGCACGTAGACGGTGCCCGCTTCCGAGGAGCCCGTCGTCGACATCTTCCTCGTCGGGTCCTGCAGGTCCATGATCCGCGCGCCCACCTCCGGCATGCGCAGCGCCGGCACGACGAGCACCTCCTCGCCCGCCCCGAAGCGGCGGTTGAAGTTCTCGGCCACGTCGCGCATCAGCTCGACGTGCTCGCGCTGGTCCTCGCCGACCGGCACCTCGTGCGCCCGGTATGCGAGCACGTCGGCGGCCATCAGCACCGGGTAGAAGAGCAGGCCCGCCGAGACGAGCTGGCGCTGGGCCTCGGACTTGTCGCGGAACTGGTGCATGCGCTGCAGGCGTCCGAGTTCGGTGACGCTCGAGAGCAGCCACGTCAGCTCGGTGTGCTCGTGCACGTCCGACTGGCGGAAGAGGATGCAGCGAGCCGGGTCGAGGCCCGCGGCGAGCAGAATCGCGGTCGTGTCGTAGAGCCGCGCGCGCAGCTCGGCCGGGTCGTAGGCGACGGTCAGCGCGTGCAGGTCGACAATGCAGAAGATCCCATCGCCGCGCTCCTGGCTGGAGACGTACTGGGCGATCGCGCCGATGTAGTTGCCGAGGTGCTTGCGGCCGGTGGGCTGGATGCCGGAGAAGATGCGCACGGTGGGTAGTTCTAGCGGCTCCAGCAGGGCGCCGCCCCGTCCGACCCGCGACTACCAGGGAAGACCCGCTCGTCCTCAGGCACCTCTAGACGTCACGAATCTACGTGGCGCGAACTCAAGCCATCGCGTGCGGCGAAAGCGACCGCCGACGGAGAACCACTGGAGCGTCGGGTTGTTCTATCCGTCGGGTGACAGCGCCTCGACCGGTCATGAAGGTCTCAGCCCAGCTCGCGGTCAGATCGGCCGTCGTCAACTCGAACGGTCGTAGACGTAGAGATATCAAGATGCCCCGAGTCACAAGATCGCTTGGACGAGCTACGACGTCGGACGGGAGCAGAGGCACCCCGATGCGGTTGCCCAGGTGGTCGTACTCAAGAACCCCGAGGCCGTCTCGATCGGGCAGGCACCGTAGGTATCGCTTGACATCAGCGATGCTTTCGAAAGTGTCGATAGTCGCACCCTCGTCGTCTATGACGGAAAACGGCATATACCTAGTTATAGCCTGCGGGGACGATCTCGGCCACCGCCGCAACGAGCGCCTCGGGAGATCCCCAGATTGTCATGTGTCCACCGTGCTCCCCTAGATCCTCGACCGCAAAGCCCTGGCCGGCGGACAGACGAACGCGAGCAATGAAGTAGCCGACGCCAACCGTCCCACCGCGCCGTTCAGCGAGCTTCGCTATATCAGCCCATCGCGAGCGCGCGAGTTCAAGCGTACGAAAGGCTGACATGCCGTCCATATGACCCTCGATGAGCGCAGATCGCCCTCGAGGAGGCTTGCCACGTTCGGCGTCCGAGCGAAAATCGTCGACTAGAGTCGGGTCCACACGTTCCTGGCACCTGACAAATCTGAATGCGTCTCGCTCGTCCTCCGCTGAGGCGACCTCAACGCGTCGAGAGCTAACTTGGCTGCCATCCGGCGACACGCTCGGCGATCAGCGCTCGGGCGCTAACTCTCCGGCGGTACGAAAAGCGGCACTTGACCAGATCCCGTATCGTCGAACTCGACAATCCACCACGCCGAGATGCTGCCGATCTTGATTCTCATTACCGGCACCCGCATTACACCCTGTTGTCCTGGCGCGAACACTTGGACGTCTCGAACGGTCAGCGATTGGCGATGCATCGCCGCGATCATGCGTCGAGATAGCGATCCAGGCGCTTTCTCCCAGTCGAATAGGTTCTCGGCCGTCAGGTACTCCTCGGCCTCGTCGTAGGTCTGGTCACGCGTCTTCACTTGCGTTTCAAAGGAAGACGTTGCAAGGCCTGAGAACGCAACGAGTTGGGCCGCGTACTCCTCGGCTGAGAGCCCCTCCGGCACAACCCCCTTGCGTGCGATCCCGGCGAGCCACGCTCGGTGTTTGTCCACCGCTGCGGCCATGTCGGCTCCTCGTGTCAAGGCACCCACTACGACGAGGCCGTCAACAACCATGGCGATCGACGCCGGGAGGCCGTCGTCGGCTAGGTCCAACATCTGGCTTAGGTAGCCGTCGTATGCAGCCAGACCGGCGGCAATCTCGGCGAGGTCACGCTCTGAAGGCGTGAGGGGTGTATCCGGCATGTTTCTGGGGGACTCGGTGCTGGAACAGAGAACGATAGTCGGGAGCCGGACAACGCACGAAGAGGACGCGCGCCGAGGCCATCGCAGTCTGCCGCAAAAAACGACGACCCGAGCCGGACCGTGCGATGAACGTTAGCTGTCCGTCAGCGCCGGCGCTGCGAGGCGTCGGCCAGCCACGGCGCGTCCCAGCCGGTGTCGGCCTGGTTGACGTTCGTGCCGGGCGGCACGATCTCGTCGATCCGGTCGAGCACCTCGGCGGGCAGGCCGGGCTGCTCGAGCGCCCCCAGCTGGCTCTGCAGCTGCTCCATCGTGCGGGGTCCGATGATCGCGGCGCTCACCGCCGGATGCGAGGTGACGAAGCCGAGCGCCATCTCGATCAGCGTCATGCCCGCCCCGTCGGCGAGGACGCCGAGCGCCTGGGTGGCCTCGAGCTTGGCCTGGTTGCCGGGGATGCTCATGTCGTAGCGCGAGGGGATCATCTGCGCGCGCCGGCTCTCCCCGGGCGACTCCCCGCCCTGCGAGTAGCGACCGGAGAGCCAGCCGCCGGCGAGGGGGCTCCAGGGGATCACGCCCATCCCGTACTGCTCGCAGACCGGCAGCACGTCCTTCTCGATCGAGCGGATCAGCATCGAGTACGGCGGCTGCTCGCACATGAAGCGCTCGCGGCCCCGCTTCTCCGCGGTCCACTGCGCCTGGACGATCTGCCAGGCGGGGAACGTCGAGGAGCCGATCGCGCGGATCTTCCCGGCCTGCATGAGATCCGAGAGCGCGCCGAGCGTCTGGTCGATGTCGGTGTCGGGCTCGGGACGGTGGATCTGGTAGAGGTCGATCCGGTCGGTTTTCAGCCTGCGCAGGCTGTTCTCGACCTCCTCGACGAGCCAGCGGCGGGAGTTCCCGAACTGGTTCGGATCGCTGTCGTGCATCTTCCCGTGGGCCTTCGTCGCGAGCACGACCGAGTCGCGGCGGCCGCCCTGGAGGGCCTTGCCGACGATCTCCTCTGACTCGCCGCGCGAGTAGACGTCGGCGGTGTCGATGAAGTTGATGCCGGCGTCGAGCGCGGCGTGGATGATCGCGACCGAGTCGTCGTGATCGGTGTTGCCCCAGGCTCCGAACATCATCGCCCCTAGGCACAGCGGGCTGACGCTGATCCCGGTCGCGCCGAGTTTGCGGTGCTCCATCAGGCGAGCGCCTCGCGGATCACCGGGCGCTTGGCGGCGGCGACCTCGTCCAGGCGCCGCACGGGCGTCGTGTAGGGGGCGTCCTGGGCGATCTGCGGATCCTCGGCGGCCTCGGCGAGGATCGCGGCGATCGCCTCGGCGAAGGCGTCGAGCGTCTCCTTGGTCTCGGTCTCGGTCGGCTCGACCATCAGGGCCTCGTCGACGAGCAGCGGGAAGTAGACGGTCGGCGGGTGGAAGCCGAAGTCGAGCAGCCGCTTGGCGAGGTCGAGCGTCTTGATCTGGAGCGCCCGCTTCATCGGGCCGCCCGAGAGGACGAACTCGTGCATGCAGAGGTCGCCGTAGGCCAGCGGGAGCTGCTCCAGGGCGCCGAGCTCGCGCAGCCGCGCGAGCAGGTAGTTGGCGTTCAGGACGGCCGTCTCCGAGGCGTCTCTGAGGCCGTCCGCGCCGAGCGAGCGGATGTACGCGTAGGAGCGCACGAAGCAGCCGTAGTTGCCTTGGAACCCGCGCAGGCGGCCGATCGTCTTCGATCCGACCGTCCCCCGCCCCTCGTCGAGCTCGAAGCTCCCGTCCTCGTGGCGGGAGACGAACGGCACCGGCAGATACGGGGCGATCCGCTCGGAGACCGCGATCGGGCCGGAGCCCGGGCCGCCGCCGCCGTGGGGCTGGGTGAAGGACTTGTGGAGGTTGAAGTGGACGATGTCGAAGCCCATGTCGCCGGGCCGCGAGAGGCCCATCACGGCGTTGAGGTTCGCGCCGTCGTAGTAGAGCGTCGCGCCGACCCCGTGGACGATGTCGGCGATCTCGGCGATGTTCGGGTCGAACACGCCGAGCGTGTTCGGGTTGGTGAGCATCAGGCAGGCGACGTCCTCGTCGGCCTTCGCCCGCAGGTCGTCGAGGTCGATCCCCCCGTCGGCGTTGGTCGCGAGCTTGACGACCTGAAGGCCCGCCATCGTGACGGTCGCGGGGTTGGTCCCGTGGGCGGTGTCGGGCGTCAGGACCTTGCGCCGGTCCTCTCCCCGGTCCTCGTGATAGGCGCGGCTCAGCAGCACGCCCGCGAGCTCCCCGTGCGAGCCGGCCGAGGGCTGCAGCGAGACGTGCGGGAGGCCGGAGATCTCCGCGAGGGCCTCCTGCAGGTTCCACATCAGCTCGAGCGCGCCCTGGGAGCCATCGCTGTCCTGCAGGGGGTGCAGGCGGCTGTGGCCGGGCAGCGCGGCGGCGCGCTCGTGCAGGCGGGGGTTGTGCTTCATCGTGCACGAGCCGAGCGGGTAGAAGCCCGAGTCGAGGTCGAAGTCACGCTTGGAGATCCCCACGTAGTGACGGACGATCTCGGGCTCTGAGATCTCCGGCAGGCGGGGCGGCTCGGCGCGGCGCAGGCGCGCAGGGAGCGCCTCGGCGGGCAGCGCGGGCACGTCGAGCTCCGGGCACACGAACGCCCGCCGGCCGGGGGCGCCCTTCTGGAAGATCGTGACGGCGCCCTGGCGCTGCAGCGGCGTCGGCGCGCCGGCCTGGCGAGGCGGGGCGTGGTGATGGTCGTGCTGCTCGGGGTGCACCTCGATGCCGGGGTCGGCGTGGAGGTGGTTCTCGTCGATCGGGCTCACGCCGGCACCGCCTCCTCGCTGCGGGCGCGGCCGCCCTGCTCGGCCGCGACGGCCTCGCCGAGCAGCCCGGCGAGCCGGTCGATCTCCGCGCGGCTGCGACGCTCGGTGATCGCGACGAGCAGCCCCCCGCGATCCTCCTCGCGGCCGGTGAGGGCGCGCAGGTCGGCGCCGGGGTTCACGCCCGCGGCGATGCAGCGGCGCCGGACCGCCGCGACGTCGGCGTCGAGCCGTAGCGCGAACTCCCGCACGACTGGCTGGGCGTGGAGCGTCTCGACGCCGGGGAGGGCCGCGAGCGTCTCGCGCGCGTAGTGCGTGCGGGCCGCCATCAGCTCCCCCAGCTCGACGATCCCGCGCCGGCCGAGCCACGCGAGGTAGACGACGCCGCCGAGGGCGTTCAGCGCCTGGGCGGTGCAGATGTTCGAGGTCGCCTTCTCGCGGCGGATGTGCTGCTCGCGCGTCTGCAGCGTGAGCACGAAGCCGCGGCGCCCGTCCACGTCGAGCGTCTCGCCGGCGATCCGTCCGGGCATCCGCCGCAGGTACTCCTCGCGGGCCGCGAAGAGGCCGAACGATGGTCCCCCGAAGTCGAGACGGTTGCCGAGCGACTGGCCCTCGCCGACTGCCACGTCGACGCCGCATTCGCCGGGCGCGCGCAGCAGCCCGAGCGTCAAAGGGTCGACCTGGGCGACGACGACCGTCGCCTCCCCGCCCGCCGCGTGGGCGGCCGACGAGAGCGCCTCGGCATCCTCGACGGCGCCGTAGAAGTTGGGCTGGCCGAAGATCGCGGCGCTCGTCCGCTCGTCCATCGCCTCAGCCCACGCGTCCGGGTCGGTGACCCCTCCACGCAGCGGCACCTCCACGAGCTCCATGTCGTAGCCGTGCGCGTAGGTGCGCAGGGTCTGGATCGTGTGAGGGTGAAGGCCCGCGCTGATCACGAACCGGGGCCGGCCGTTGTGGAGCTTCGCGAGGTAGCCCGCCGCGGCGACCGCCGAGGGGCCCTCGTAGGTCGAGGCGTTCGAGACGGGCAGGCCGGTCAGCTCGCTGATCGCGGTCTGGTACTCGAACATGACCTGCAGGCCGCCCTGGGAGATCTCGGGCTGGTAGGGCGTGTAGGGGGTCAGGAACTCCGAGCGCTCCATCAGCATGTCGATCAGCGCCGGGACGTAGTGGTCGTAGAACCCGGCGCCGAGGAAGCTGACCTCCTCCTCGGCGCTGCGGTTGCGGGCGGCGAGCTCGCGGAGGTGCTCGTAGACCTCCTGCTCGGGCTTGCCGGCGGGCAGGTCGAGCCCGCGGCCGAGGCGGACGGACTCCGGGATCTGGCGCTCGAAGATCTCCTGCAGCGATGAGACCCCGATCGCGGCGAGCATCGCCTCGAGGTCCTCGGGGGTGATGGAGGTGTAGCGGCTCAAGTCGCTCCCAATCTAGCCACAGCGCGCCCGGTTGCCCCGGGCCGGCGGACCCGACGGCTCAACCGGCGAGCGTGGCCTGGTAGGCCGCGGCGTCGAGCAGCGAGGCGGTCTCGCCGGGATCGGAGAGGCGGACCTTCACGAGCCAGCCCTCCCCGTAGGGATCGTCGTTGATCGTCGCCGGGTTGTCCGGGAGGGCGCCGTTGACCTCGACGATCTCCCCGGAGAGCGGGGCGACGACGTCCGAGACCGCCTTGACGGACTCGACCTCGGCGTAGGGGGCGTCCTTGCTGACGGCCGTGCCGACGGCGGGCGGGTCGAAGAAGACGACCTCCCCGAGCGAGTCCTGGGCGTACCAGGTGATCCCGAGCGTCGCCAGCGCGGGGTCGTCCGGGTCGATCCGCGCCCAGTCGTGCTCGGCGTGGTAGAGGAGATCCTCGGGATAGCTGGCCTCGGCCATGCGCGTGCCCTTTCTGTCGGTGCGGGATCGCCGCGCGTGCGGCGGCGCAATCTTGCCACGTCGCAGCGGCGCCGAGCCGCCCGGCGGGCAGCGCGGTCAGCCGCGCTTCGGAACGAGCGGTTTCTTCGCGACGGTCGCCGCGCGCGTGCGCCCGCGGACGTCGATCTCGAGCGCCGTGCCGACGGCGGCCCGGGCCACGGGCACGTAGGCCATCCCGATCCCCACGCCGAGCGTCGGCGAGAGGGTCCCGCTCGTGACCTCCCCGCCCCCGACGATCGGGTTGCCCTGGCGGGCGATGCCGGGCCCGTCGATCGTGAACGCGACGAGCTTCTCCGCGGGACCCCGCTCGCGGACGGTCCGCACCGCCTCCGACCCGATGAAGCCCGTCTCCTCCTTGCAGCACCAGCCGAGGCCCGCCTCGATCGGACCCCGCTCGAGGCTCAGCTCGTTGCCGTAGAGGTGGAAGCAGACCTCCATCCTCAGCGTGTCGCGGGCGCCCAGGCCGGCCGGGCGGGCGCCCCGGCGGACGAGCCCGTCCCACAGCTCCGGCGCGTGCTCCGGCGCGCAGAGCACCTCGACGCCGTCCTCGCCCGTGTAGCCCGTCCCGCAGACGAGCATCTCCGCCCCGCCGATCCTCCGCTTCGCGACGGTCATCCGCTCGGGCAGCGGCGAGTCGGCGCCCGCCTGGACGATCTCACGCGCCAGCGGCCCCTGCACGGCGAGCATCACCCATCGATCGAGCTGGTCGCTCACCCGCACCTCCGGGAATGAGGCGGCGACCTCCTCGAACCACGCCAGATCGGCGAGGTGGTTGGCGGCGTTCGTCACGGTCAGGTAGCGGTCGACCCCGAGGCGGTAGGTGAAGAGGTCGTCGATCACGCCCCCGTCCTCGCGGCAGAGGACGCTGTACTGGGCGCCCCCCGGCGGGATCTTCGCCACGTCGTTTGAGAGCAGGCGCTGAAGCAGCTCGGTCGCCTGCGGCCCGCTCGTCTCGATCTCGCCCATGTGCGAGACGTCGAAGATCCCCGCCGCCTGGCGCACCGCGAGGTGCTCCTCGCGCACGCCCTCGTATTGGACCGGCATCTCCCAGCCCGCGAAGTCGACGAGCTTGGCTCCGGCCTCGACGTGGCGGTCGTAGAGGGGCGTCCGGCGGAGCGCGGGGGGAGCCGAGGACATGTGGGCGGGAGGCTAGCGCGACGCTCATCCAATATCCGGTGATCCGCTCGGCCGTCCCGCGCGTAGAGTCCCTCGTCCGATCAAAACGAACCAGGGGGCAGTGACATGGCAGTGATGGTGGGGTTGCGGATGGCGGTCGACCCGGACCGCTTCATGGCGGTCGTGGCGAGCAAAGGCGAGGAGATGAAGGCGATCTCCGAGCAGGGGCGCAGCAAAGGCGCCGTGCACCACATGTTCCTCGCGGGCGACGGCGAGGTGATGGTCGCCGACGAGTGGGACTCGGTCGAGTCCTTCCAGGCCTTCTGGGAGGAGATGGGGCCGAGGATCGGTCCGATCATGGCCGAGGCCGAAGTGGCCGGGGAGCCGCAGCCGACGTTCTGGCGCCCGCTGGACACACCGGACCGCTTCTAGAGCGCCGGGCTCGGGCCGCACCGGCCCGCCCGTCCGCGATCATCCTTGACGATGACCGGCACGGCGGGACACGCGAGCGGCCCGACGCTCCTCCTCCAGCTCAGCGACCTGCACCTGCGGGCCGGCGAGAACGGCCCGCAGGAGCGCCTCGCACGTGCCGTCGCGGCCGCGGCAGAGCTGCGGCCCAGGCCTCTCGCCGTGCTGCTCAGCGGCGACATCGCCGACGAGCCGAGCGCCGAGGTCTACGAGCAGGCGCACCGGACGCTCGATCGGCTCGATTGCCCGATCCACGCGATCCCGGGCAACCACGACGACCGGGATCTGCTCGCGATGCGCTTCGCGGGCCGCGAGCACGCGAGCGGCGCGCCCGTCCACGTCCTCGCCTACGTCGGCGCGCTGCGCCTGGTGGGGTGCGACACGACCGTCCCGGGCAGCCCCGGCGGGGCCCTACCGCCCGCTCAGCTCGACTGGCTCTCGAGGGCTCTCTCGGACGAGCCGGCGCGACCGACCCTGGTCGCGCTCCACCACCCGCCCGTCGCGAGCGGGCTACGCGCGATGGATGCGATGTCCCTCGACGGGGGCGACGCCGAGGCGCTCGAGGCGCTGCTGGCCGAGCACCCCCAGGTCTTGGCCGTCACCTGCGGGCACGTGCACCGCACGGTCGCAACCTCGTTCGCGGGACGACCGTTGCTCTTCTGCCCGAGCACCAACTCGGCGCTCCGTCTCGATCTACGCGAAGAAGAGGGCCTGCCCTTGCGCTTCGACGAGCAGCCGCTCGGCTTCGCGGTGCACGCGCTCGTCGACGGGCGACTCGTCTCGCACGTCCAGCCGCTGCCGGTCGGCTGAGCTAGTCCCTCAGGAACGGCGGGACGTCGATGTCGTCGTCTGAGATCTCCAGGTTCGACCGCTGACGGTCGGAGATCCTCGGGTTCCGGTCGGGGCGCCCGCTGCGCGTCTCGCGCCTGGCGCTGCGGCCCGGGCGATGGTCGAACCCGGTCCCGATCACGGTCACGCGGACCTCGTCGGACATCGACTCGTCGATCACCGCGCCGAAGATGATGTTGGCGTTCGCGTCGGCCTCGTTGTGGATGATCTCGGCCGCGTCGTTGACCTCGAACAGGCCGAGGTCCTTGCCGCCCGTGATGTTGAGCAGGATCCCCGTCGCGCCGTCGACCGACTCCTCGAGCAGCGGCGAGGAGATCGCCGCGCGGGCCGCGTCGGCGCAGCGGCTCTCGCCGCTCGCCGTCCCGATGCCCATCAGCGCCGAGCCCGCGTCGGCCATGATCGTCCGCACGTCCGCGAAGTCGAGGTTGATGAGGCCCGGGATCGTGATCAGGTCCGTGATGCCCTGGACGCCCTGGCGCAGGATGTTGTCGGCCTCGCGGAACGCGTCGAGCATCGACGTCCGCCGCTCGACGACGGCGAGCAGCTTCTCGTTCGGGATCACGATCAGCGTGTCGACGACCTCGCGCAGGCGCTCGATCCCCTCCGTCGCCTGCCGGCCCCGCTGGGAGCCCTCGAAGTCGAACGGCCGCGTCACCACGCCGACCGTCAGCGCGCCGATCTCGTTCTTCGCGATCTCCGCGATCACGGGCGCGGCGCCCGTGCCCGTGCCGCCGCCCTCGCCCGCGGTGACGAAGACCATGTCGGCGCCCTTCAGCGCCTCCTTGATGTCGTCGCGGGACTCCGACGCGGCCGCCAGGCCCACGTCGGGGTTCGCGCCCGCGCCGAGGCCCTTCGTCGAGTCGTGCCCGATGTTCAGCTTGATGTCGGCGTCGCACATCGCGAGCGCCTGGGCGTCGGTGTTGGCGGCGATGAACTCCACTCCGCGCAGCCCCGCGTCGACCATGCGGCTGACCGCGTTCGTGCCGCCGCCGCCGACGCCTACGACCTTGATGACTGCCAGATAGCTTCCGCTGCTCTCCATGATGGTTTCGTCCGAAGCCTTCAGTAGGAATTCAGGGTTGGCAGCATACCGTCTCGCCGACCCGCCGGATTGCGACCCTATGCAGGGAATCTCGCCCTGTCAACGAAGGGGTCGAGTCTCGCAACGTACGTTGCAGAACCCGGGACTCTCGACCACACCTTCAGAATTGCCCGCCGAGTGGGCTCAGGCTCTAGTTTAGCTTCAGAGTCTCAGCCGCCCCGTTCGGAGCTGCTCGTCGTGCCTTCCGCGCCGCTGCCTTCCGTTTCGCTCGACGCTTCCCCGGAGCCTTCCCCACCGCCCGCTTCCGTCCCGCTCGTCGTTTCTTCGGATTCGCTCTTCTTCGCTTCGGGGTTGGCCGCCGCGAGCCCCGCGGCGAGGGCCGAGACTGTCGATTCGGAGGCGCCGTGCAGCGATTCCCCGGTCGCTCCTTCTTCCGAGCTCGCCGGTCCGGCGCCGGGCGGGAAACCCGCCGCGGGCCTGCCCGGGAGGCGGACGTCGACGTAGGTCGCGCCGGCCGAAGCCTTGTCGGCGAGCACGCTCGCCAGCGACAGCCACTTCGCGTGCGGCCGCCGCGCGTCGCCGAAGTAGACGAGCAGCCCGTTGCGCATCTGCACCGTCAGTCCCCGCGGCCCGAAGTAGGCCTTCGCGGCGAGCCGGTCGAGCGCCCGGGGCGCGGCCCCGAGCACTTCCAGGGCGGCCAGCACGAGCGAGTTGTCGACCTTCGTGCCGGGCCCCGGCGCCACGTCGTCGGCGACCGTCGGGAGCGACGGGGAGAGCAGCGCTGTGCCGAGCACCGTCCCCTGCGCGGAGATCGCGGTGCGGGTCCCTCCGACGAGCAGCGCCGCGACCGCCGGCTGCTGGGTGACCACGATCCGCATCGAGTGCGGGAAGCTCGTCGACTCGCTCACCGCGCTGACGGCCGGGAAGCGCGCGACCGCCGCCCGCAGCTCGGCGGGCTTCGCGTCCAGCGTGCTCATCCCCTTCGCCGCTTCCCGCAGCGCGGTCTCGATCGCGTGCGCCTCGGGGCCGTGCGCGCCGGTGATCCTCACGTGCTCGACGGCAACCAGCGAAGAGTGACGCAGCAGCAGCCAGCCGGCGCCGAGCAGCGGCATCGCGATCAGGACGCACAGCAGGGCGATTCGCAGGCGTCGACGGGCCCGCAGCGCTTCGACGGCGAGGCTCGGCGCAGCGCGCAGAGCGGCGCCGAGCGCGCCGAGGCTCAGCGGCGGCAGGCCGGCCCGGGAAGCGCCTCTTGCGCGCCGGCGTCCGGCCGGGTGTCGGGCGGCGAGACTGCGATCCATCCGAGCACTCTTCGACCTCGGCGGGCCATCCCCTACCGCCTCACCGCCAGGGAAACGTGACATCCCCAAGCGTCTGCACCTCCGGCTCCAGAGCCACCCCCGTCATCTCCAGAACCCTACGCCGCCCCTCGGCCATCACCGCGACCACGTCGGCCGTCGTCGCCGTGCCGGTGTTCTCGATGAAGTTCGCGTGCTTGGGCGCGAACCTCGCCCCGCCGACCGTCAGCCCGTTGCACCCGGCCCGCGAGAGCAGCATTCCCGCGCTCTCCCCGCCCGCCCGCGGGTCCTCCGGGTTCTTGAACGTCGACCCGAACGTCTTGATGCCCTGCGGCTGGGCCTCGTGGCGGCGCCGGCGCATCTCCGCGAGCGTCGCCGCGACCGTCTCCCGGTCGGCCGCCTCGAGCAGCAGCGAGGCGCCCGCGACGACCTCGCCCGGGGGGAGCCTCGAGCTGCGGTAGCCGAAGCCGAGCTCCTGCGGGCTTCGCCGGCTGACACCGTCCGGGCCGACGAGCTCGACCCACTCGAGCACCCTCCCGAGCTCCCCGCCGTAGGCGTTCGCGTTCATCCGCACCGCCCCGCCGAGCGTGCCCGGGATGTTGACCCCGAACTCGATCCCCGACAGGCCCGCCTTCGCGGCCCGGGCCGCCACCGACGGCAGCCGCGCCCCGCCGCCGCAGAGGACCCGCGGCGGCTGCACCGTGATCGCCGCGAGCTCGCCGTCGAGCTTCACGACCAGTCCCGCGACGCCAGCGTCGGCGATCAGCAGGTTCGACCCGGAGCCGACGACGTTCAGCGGCAGGCCCTCGCCGGCCGCCCACGCGAGGAGCTCCTGCAGCGCCCCCGCGTCGGAGGCCCGCGCGAAGTACTCGGCGCTTCCGCCCGTGCGGACCGTCGTCAGGCGCGCCAGCGGATGGTCCCGCTGCACTCCCGCCGGCGGGGCGCTCACGACGCCCGCCCTCCGCCCCGCTCGGGCTCCGCGAGCGCGACGAGCTCGCGGCCGAGACGATCGACGTCCCCCGCGCCCATCACGACGCACACGTCTCCGGCCGCGAGCAGCCCGGACAGCACCTCCCGGGCCTGCTCGATCCGCGGCAGCCAGTAGACCGGCCGCCCCGGCGCGGCGTCTGCCACGGCCTCGGCGATCGTCAGGCCGCTCGTCCCCGGGAAGTCCTCCGCCCGCTCCCGCGCCGGGTAGACGTCGAGCACCGCGATCGCGTCGGCGAGCGCGAGCGCCGCGCCGAACTCCCGCGCCAGCAGCTTCGTGCGCGAGAAGAGGTGCGGCTGGAAGACGGCCACGAGCCTGCCCGGCGCGAGCGTCCGCGCCGCCGCGAGGGTCGCGGCGACCTCGGTCGGGTGATGCGCGTAGTCCTCATACAGCACGGCCCCACCGAGGCTCCGCCCGAGCCGCTGAAAGCGCCTGCCGGCCCCCGTGAAGCCCTCCAGCGCCGCCACCGCCGCGTCCTCGGCCGCGCCCGCCAGCGCCGCCGCCTCGAGCGCCCCGGCGGCATCGAGCGCGTTGTGCAGGCCCGGGACCGCCAGCCGCACCGTCCGACCCCGCCACGGCAGCAGCGAGCCGCCCGCCGTCAGCTGCGCCCCCTCCGCCTCGTAGGCGATGAGCTCGGCCCCGGCCGCGCGCAGCTCGAGCAGCTCCGGCCGGTCCCACACGACGGCCCGCGGCGCGCCCGCGAGGAACTCGCGGAAGGCCTCCCTCAGCTCGGCGAGCGAGCCGAAGGCGGCGTGGTGGTCGAGCTCCACGTTCGTCAGCACCGCGATCTCGACGCGGAGGCTCAGCATCGAGCGGTCCGACTCGTCGGCCTCGACGACGAGCCACTCTCCCTCTCCCCACTCCGCGTTCGCCAGGCCGCCCCCGATCGGCGCGCCGATCAGCCAGCCCGGCCGCATCCCGGCGCCGATTAGCATCCTCGCGATCATCGAGGAGGTCGTCGTCTTGCCGTGCGTCCCCGCCACCGCGATCGTCCGCCGCAGCGCCGAGAGCTCCCCGAGCAGCTCCGCCCGCGAGCGGTCCGCGAGGCCCCGCTCGCGGGCCGCCGCCCGCTCGGGGTTCTCCTCCGGCACGGCACTCGAGTGGTAGACCTCGACGTCCTCGCCGGCCGGCACGTTCTCCGCCCGGTGGCCGATCGCCGCCTCCAGCACCCCGTCGGCCGCCAGCCGTCGCAGGTAGTCCCCCTGCGCTCCGTCGGAGCCGCTCACGGTTGCGCCGAGGGCGTGCGCCGCCCTCGCGTAGGCGCTCATGCCCGCGCCCCCCACCCCGATCAGGTGGACCCGCCGCCCGGCCCACGGCCGCTCTCCCCCGACCGCGCTCATCGCGGCGCCTCCGCGCCTCCGGTTGCGCCCCCCGTTTCGCCCGCCGTCCGCCCGGGGCGCGAGCCCGCCGCCGCGGCGAGCACCTCCGCGGCGACGTCCCGCGCCGCGTGGGGGCGCGCCAGGCCGCGCGAGGCGGCCGCCATCGAGCGCAGCCGGTGGGTGTCGGCGAGCAGGCCCGCGACCTCGCCGCCGAGCCGCGCCGCGCTCAGCTCCCCGTCGGCGATCACGAGCGCCGCGCCCGCGTCGGCCATCCAGCGCGCGTTCGCGCTCTGGTGGTCGCCGGCCGCGTGCGGATAGGGGATCAGGATCGCCGGCACGCCGTGGGCGGCCAGCTCGAAGACCGAGCCGCCCGAGCGCGCGACCGCGAGGTCCGCCGCCGCCAGCGCGAGGCCGAAGTCGGCTACGTCCAGGTAGCTCAGCAGGTGGTATCCCGCCCGCAGGTCGTGCGCCGCCAGCGCCGGGTAGTCGCGCGGCCCGGAGACGTGGAGCACGGTGAACGGCGCCGAGGCGAACGCCTCAAGCGTCGCGAGGTTGATCGAGCGGGACCCGAGCGAGCCGCCGAAGACGAGCACGACCGTCTCCTCCTCGCCCAGGCCGAAGCGCGCCCGACCGCTCGCCCGGTCGCCCGTCACGGGCGGGATCGGCCGCCCCGTCACCCGGTAGCGCTCGCCCTCTCGGCCCGCCAGCGGGAAGGCCAGGCAGACGCGCCGGGCCCGCGGCGCGAGCAGCCGGTTGGTCAGCCCGAGGTGGCTGTCGGCCTCGGTCAGCACGAGCGGCAGGCGCAGCGAGAGCGCCGCGAGGCCCGCCGGCCCGGCGACGTAGCCGCCGCCGCCCAGCACCGCGTCCACGCCCAGCTCGCGCAGGATCGCCCGCGCCCGCGGCACCGCCGCTCCCGCAAGCCCGATGGCGTGCAGCGCCCGCAGCGGGTTCGAGCGGCTGAGGCCGCGGACGCTCAGGTTGTGCAGCTCATAGCCCGCTGCCGGAACGAGCTCGGCCTCGGCCCGGTCGCCGCCGACGAAGGCGACCTCCGCGCCCTCAGCCCGCAGCGCGTCCGCGACGGCCAGCGCGGGCACCACGTGCCCCGCGGTCCCGCCGGCTGCGATCGCGATCTTCGGCGCTGCGCTCACCGCCCCATCCTTCCGTTTCGAGCGGTCGCCTGTCGCGCGCGGCGCTCCGCCGCGCGGGGGCCGGCACGGCCCGCACGTGGCCCGTCGCCCCCGAGGCCACGTTCAGCAGCAGCCCCATCCCGGAGAGCATCACGACCAGGCTGCTCGACCCGTAGGAGACGAACGGCAGCGGCACCCCGGTCAGCGGCGCGAGCCCCAGCACGGCGAAAGCGTTGAGGATCGCCTGCGAGCAGATCAGGGCCGTGACCCCGACCGCGATCAGCGCGCTGTAGAGGCTCTTCGCGCCCTTCGCCGCCCGCAGCCCCGCGTAGGCGATCAGGCCGTAGAGGAACAGCAACGCGAACACTCCCATCATCCCGAGCTCCTCCCCGACCACCGCGAGGATGAAGTCGGTCGGCGCCTCCGGGAGGTAGAAGATCTTCTGCACGCCGTGGCCGGGGCCGACGCCGAACAGCCCTCCCGAGCCGATCGCGATCTGCCCCTGGACCGACTGGAAGCCGCTGCCCGAGGCGTGAGCCCACGGGTCGAGGAACGAGGTCAGCCGCGCCCGCGCGTAAGGGCGCACGAGCGCGTAGAGCACGATCACGCCCGCCAGCGAAGCGGCGATCTTGCCGAGCTTGCGCATCGGGATGCCCGCTGCGATCAGCATCGTCGCGACCGTGAAGACGATCACGAGCGCAGTGCCCAGGTCGGGCTGCGTGAAGACCAGCAGGCACCCGCTCCCGACGACGATCAAGAGCGGTTTGGCGAGGTCCTTGAGGTCCATCACCCGGCCCGGCCGTTTCGCGAGCAGCGTCGCGCAGTACAGGACCAGCGCGAGCTTCATCAGCTCCGAGGGCTGGAACTGGAACTGGCTGGGGCCGATCCAGCGGCGCGCCCCGTTCACGCTCACGCCGATGTGCGGCACGTGGGAGGCCGCCACGAGCACGAACGAGACCGTCAGCAGGGGCGCCGTGATCAGGTGGACTTTCGCGACCCCGTCGCGGGCCAGGACCCGCATCACGACCAGCCCGATCGACCCGTAGATCACGAACCGGATCAGATAGCCGCTCCCGTTGCCCTGCCCCTGCAGCAGCGTCGTCGCCGAGGAGGCGCTGTAGACCATCACCGCGCCGAACGCCAGCAGGCACATCGTCGCCGTCAGCAGGATCCGGTGCTCGAGCGTCCGCTCGACCGGAGCCTTCTTGCGACGTCCTTTGCCCTTCCCCCGCGCGGGCTTGGCTCTCCCTGCCTGGGCCTGTGCCATCCAAGCCCCATTCGACACCATCGATCGGATGCCTCTTTCGGCATTCCGATGCGGGTTTGCGGGGTGAGGAGAGCTACAGGCCCCGGCTCTGCCGGTAGATCGTGAAGCCGATCGCGGCGAACAGCGAGGCGACGATCCAGAAGCGCAGGATGATCTTCGTCTCCGACCACGCCTTCAGCTCGAAGTGGTGGTGGATCGGGGCCATCAGGAAGACGCGCCGCCGCGTCGTCTGGAAGGAGATCACCTGGATCGCGACCGACAGGGCCTCGATCACGAAGATCCCCCCGAGCAGGATCAGCAGCACCTCCGTTTTCGTCATTACGGCTAGCCCCGCGATCGCCCCGCCGAGCCCGAGTGAGCCGGTGTCGCCCATGAAGACGGTCGCGGGGAAGGCGTTGAACCACAAGAAGCCGATGCAGGCCCCGACGAGGCAGCCGGCCAGCATCGCCATCTCGTAGTCGTAGGTGATGAAGCAGATCCCGATGTAGGCGAGCAGCACGATTGCCGCGCACCCGGCCGCGAGGCCGTCGAGGCCGTCGGTCAGGTTGACTGCGCTGGTCGTCCCGGCGAGCACCAGGTAGATCGCGACGGGATAGAGCGGCCCGACGTCGATGTGGTAGTCGACGAAGCGCAGGAACAGGACGCTCGGCAGGTGCGCCTCCTCGTGGGCGATGTACCAGAGGCCGATCGAGATCGCGATCGTGACGCCTAGCTTCGTGCGCGCCCTCAAGCCCAGCGAGCGGCGCCGGACGAGCTTGACGTAGTCGTCGGCGAAGCCGAGCAGCGCGCACGAGATCGCCGCCAGGAACACCCCCACGGCGCGCCATTCGAAGTTAGTCAGGATCAGGAACGGCACCGAGACCGACAGGAAGATCAGGACGCCGCCCATCGTCGGCGTGCCCGCCTTCTCGAGATGGCCGGCGGGCCCGTCCTCGCGGATGTGCTGGCCGAACTCCCGCTTGCGCAGGTAGGCGATGAACTTCGGGCTGAGGAAGATGCAGATCAGCAGCGCCGTCGTGCCGCCGAACAGGATCCGGCCCATCACTCGGCTCCGCCCCGCGCGGCGGCCGGGGCGAGGCCGGGACCACCGGCGGCCTGGCGCAGCGCCGCGGAGACGCGCTCGAGGCCGACCCCCCGCGAGGCCTTCACGAGCACCGTGTCGCCGGCCCGGACGAGGCCAGGCAGCTCCCGCGCCGCGGCCGCGGCGTCGGGCAGCGACGCGTGAGCGCCCCCGAAGCCCTCACCGATCTGCACCGCGAGCGGGCCGACCGTCACGAGCGCGTCGACGCCCGCCGCGCGGGCGTGAGCGCCGATCTCGCGGTGCAGAGCCGGGCCCGCGGGCCCGAGCTCGAGCATGTCGCCGAGCACGGCGACGGCACGTCCGGGAGCCGTCGAGACGAGGTCATCGATCGCGGCGCGCATCGACATCGGGTTGGCGTTGTAGCAGTCGTCGATCAGGACCGCACCGGACGCGAGCCGTTCGCGCTGGCCGCGCATCGCCGAGAACTCGACGTGCAGGCGCCCTTCCGGCGTGTGGCCGAGGGCCGTCGCGGCGGCGACCGCCGCGAGCAGGTTGCCGAGGTTGTGAGCCTGGCTGAAGGAGGGCCAGAGCTCGATCTCGTCGCCTTCCAGGGCGATCCTGACCCCGCTGCCCGTGCCGCCCCCGGGCGGGTCCGCGAGGCCGATCATCGCGACGTCGCCGCCCTCGCCGAACGTGATCGTCCGCAGGTCCGAGCGCAGGTGCGGGTCGAGCAGCGGCTCCTCAGCCGGCACGACCGCCGAGGAGCCCGGCAGCAGGCCCGCGATCAGCTCGGCCTTGGCGGCGGCGATGTTCTCGAGCGACCCGAGCAGCCCCAGGTGCGCGGGTCCGACGTTGACGATCACCCCCACGTCCGGCTCGGCGACCGCCGCCAGTTCGGCGATCTGCCCCGTGCCCCGCATCGCCATCTCGAGCACCAGCGCCCTCGTCCCCGCGGGTGCGGCGAGGATCGCGAGCGGCAGGCCGATCTCGGTGTTGAGGTTCGCCGGGCTCGCCGCCGTCGGCATCGCGGCGCCGAGCAGCGCGGCGAGGATGTCCTTCGTGGAGGTCTTGCCGGTCGACCCGGTGATCGCCACGACCCGCCCCCCGGCCTTGCCCAGCTCGCGCCGCCAGGCCCGCGCGAGGGCGTGCAGCGCCGCGAGCGGGTCGCGGTGCGCGAGCACGGCGCCCGGAGCTTCCACGGCAGCCGCGGCGGACGCGTGCTCGGGCGTGACGAGCACCCCCCACGCGCCGGCCGCGAGCGCCTCGGCGGCGCGCGCGCCGCCGTCCTCGCGCTCGCCGCGCAGGCCGACGAACAGCTCGCCGGGTCCTAGCGCCCGCGTGTCGACGGCCGCGCGCGGCGGGGCATCCGAGGCCGCGGCGCGTCCCCGGCGCAGCAGCACGGCGCCGGCCGCGGTCGCGACGCGGGCGGGGTCCCACCCGTTCACGGCGCCACGCCCCCGGCCCGCGCGCCGAGCCGCGCGTCGAGCGCTTCGCGGGCGACCGTCGCGTCGTCGAAGGGGACCTTGCGGCCCTCGGCGAACTCCTGGCCCTGCTCGTGCCCCTTGCCGGCGATCACCAGCACGTCCCCGGGGCGCGCCGCCTCGACCGCGGACGCGATCGCCTCGCGGCGGTCGACGATCGCCAGGGCCTCGCGGCTCCCGCTCGGTCTCAGGCCGTCGAGGCCGGTGAGGATCTCGTCGATGATCGCCTCCGGGTCCTCCGAACGGGGGTTGTCGGAGGTCACGAACGTGACGTCGGCCAGGCGCACCGAGATCGCGCCCATCAGCGGCCGCTTGCCCCGGTCGCGGTCGCCGCCGGCGCCGAACACGCACAGCACCCGGCCCTCCTGCTGCGCCGCCACCAGCTCTCGCGCAGCCTGCAGCACGTTCTCCAGCGAGTCGGGCGTGTGGGCGTAGTCGACCAGCACCGCGAAGTCCTGTCCCCGCTCGACCGGCTCGAAGCGGCCCGGCACCCGCACTCCCCGTTCGAGCACCGCGACGCACTGCTCGAGGGTCCGGCCGAGGCCGTGCGCGACCGCCAGCGCGCCGAGCGCGTTGGCGACGTTGAAGTGCCCCGGCATCGGCAGCGCCACGCGGCACTCCCCCGCGGGGGTCAGGAGGTTGAATTCGCAGCCGGAGAAGCCACAGCGGAGATCCTCGGCGCGGTAGTCGGCGGGCGCGCCGACCGCGAAGGTCACGGCGGCGGGCACCTCCTCGGCGAGGCGCCGTCCGTAGGGGTCGCCGGCGTTGACGACGCACAGGCGCGGCGCCGGCGTCCCGTCCTGCTGCTCTCCCACGAACAGCTTGCGCTTGGCAAGGAAGTACTCCTCCATCGTCGGATGGAAGTCGAGGTGGTCCTGTGTGAGGTTCGTGAAGAGCGCGGCCGCGTAAGGGATCGCGTCGGTGCGGCCCAGCTCGAGGGCGTGCGAGGAGACCTCCATCACGCAAGCCTCGTCGCCCCCGTCGAGCATCGCCCGCAGGTCGGCCTGCAGGTCGATCGCCTCGGGAGTCGTCCGCTGGACCTCGCGCTCCTGCCCGCCGATCACCGACTTGACGGTGCCGAGCAGCCCGCAGCTCGACCCGTCGGCCTGCAGCAGCTCGCGGATCAGGTAGGCGCTCGTCGTCTTCCCGTTCGTGCCGGTGACTCCGACCACGCGGAGCTCGCGCCCCGGCTCGCCGTAGAAGCGCGCCGCGAGCGGCGCCATCGCGCGCCGGACCGAGGCGACGCGAAGCTCCGGCACGCCGAGCCCGAGGGGACGCTCGACGACGAGCGCCGCGGCGCCCGCCGCCACCGCCGCCGGCGCGAAGTCGTGGCCGTCGGAACGAAAGCCGCTCACGCAGAAGAACAGGTCGCTCGGCCCGACCGCGCGGCTGTCGTAGGCGAGCCCCGAGATCTCCGTGTCGACGTCGGCGTCCGCAAGCGGGCCCGCGAGCGCGGGCGGGTCCGTCAAGCCCGCGCCCAGACTGCCCAGGCTCACGGTCCTTCTCGCCGGCACTGGCATCCGAGGAGAGTCTAGTTTCCGTTCCCGAAGGAGCCGGGGGCTCCGTCTACCCGGGCGGGATGCCCAGGTAGGGGAGCGCGAAGCTCATGATCTGCCCGAACGCGGGCGCCGCGACCGTGCCGCCGAAGATCGAGCCGTTCTGGGGTTCGTCGACGACGACCGCCGTCAGCAGCTTCGGGTGGCTGGCGGGAGCCATGCCGATGAACGACGCCACGTACGCCGTTTTCGAGTATTCCCCCGTCGCGGGGTCGATCTTGCTGGCGGTGCCGGTCTTGCCTGCGAGCGCGTAGCCGGGGATTGAGACCTCGCTCGCGGTCCCTTCCGGCCCGAGCACCCCTTCGAGCATGTGCCGCACCTCGGCTGCGGTGCTCGCGGAGATGATCCGGCGCCCGGCCGGGGCCGCTCGCGGGTGCCCGCCGACGGAGGCGACGAGGTGCGGCGGGCGCAGGATGCCGCCGTTGGCGATCGCGGCGTAGGCGGTGACCATCTGCATCGGCGTCACGAGCTCGCCCTGGCCGATCGGCAGGTTGCCCATCGAGGAGCCCGAGTAGTGATCCAGCGACAGCGTCACGCCGGGTTCCTCGCCGGGCAGTTCGACGCCGGTCGGGGCGCCGAAGCCGAAGCGGTGGACCCACGCGTTGAAGCGGGTGGCGCCCTCGACTTTGCCGATCTCGATCGCCCCCACGTTGCTCGAGCGCGCGAGGATCTGAGAAGTCGTCAGGGTTTCTTCGCCGTGTTCGGTGTCGTCGTGGATCGTGCGGTCGGCGACCTGGATCTTGTCGGGGACGTTGAAGCCGCTCTCGGGCGTGATCAGACCTGCCTGCAGCGCGCCGGAGATCGTCACCGCCTTGAACGTCGATCCCGGTTCGTAGGGGAAGTTGACGGCGCGGTCCTTGAGCGCCTCGGGCGTCGCCGCGCCCGGGTCGTTTGCGTTCGCCTGCGGCCAGTTCGCGAGCGCCAGGATCGCCCCCGTGTTCGGGTTCATCACGATCGCGGTCGCGTCTTTGGGGCTGAACGCCTGCGCGACGGCCTGCAGCACGTCTTCGGTGCGCTGCTGGATGTTCGCGTCGATCGTCAGCGCGATCGACTTGCCGGGGACTTCGGGATGCGGTTCCGAGATCGAGACGGGCTGCCCGATCGCGTCGCTGACGACCTTGCGCTGGCCGGTCCGCCCGTGCAGGAGCGCTTCCTGAGAGAGCTCGAGGCCCGACAGGCCCTGGCCTTCGGTCCCGACCTGCCCGAGCACCTGGGCCGCGAGGCTGCCGCGCGGGTAGACCCGCTTCATCACGGGCGTCCCGCTGATCCCTTCGATCTTCAGCTTCAGGACCGCTTCGGCCTGGCGCGCCGGCACCCCGCGGGCGAGGTAGACGAAGCCGGTCCGCTCGCTCAGCTTGCGCAGCAGCTCGCTCTGGGGCATGCCGAGCAGCGGGGCGAGCTTCTGGGCGACGCCGAGCGGGTCGCGCAGCAGGTAGGGGTCGGCGGCGAGATCCTTGGCGGGCTCCGAGACCGCCAGGTCGACGCCGTTGCGGTCGGTGATCGCGCCGCGCTGCGCGATCACGGTTTCGTGCGTCGTCTGCTGGGCGGAGGCCGCGTCGCGCAGCGCGGCGCCGCGGAAGATCCCAAGGTAGGCGGTCCTCACCGCCGCGAAGCTCAGCAGCAGGAAGAACGCGGCGAAGACGGCCCCGATCCGGTTCTGGACGACCGCCACGCGGGCCTAGCCTCCGGGCGCGGCCGTGCCGCCGCCGGCTTCCGCGGAGGTTTCCCTGCTCGCTTCCGGGGGCGAGACCGCGGTCGTGCCTTCCGGCGTTTCGCTCGTCGTGGAGGGGGTGGATCCTTCGCTGGAGGAGGAGCTGCTCGATTCGCCGGAGGTCCCGCCCGTCGGTTCTTCTTCGGAGGCCGCGCCGCCCGTCGAGGAGCTCGCTTCCGATTCGCCGGACCCGGCGGCGGGCGCTTCGGCTTCGCCGTGCGTTTCGGCCGGCTTGACGGCTTCCTTCAGCGCCGCCGCGGCCGCCGGCACGTCGCTGCGCGCGTGGGAGTCGTGGAACTTCAGAGCGCTCACGCCCGTCAGGCGCATGCCCAGGCGCTGCGCCTCGGTCTCGACCCGGCCGCCGCTCGCGAGTTCCGAGTTTTCGATCGCGAGGGCGGCGTTCTCGCGTTGCAGCACGCCCTGCGTCTCGAGCGCCCGGCCGATCCCCGAGTTCAGCTTCAGCAGCCCGAGCTGCAGGGCGACGATCCCGATCAGGGCGAAGGCGACGATCCCGATCCACAGCCGTCCCCGGATCAGCCGGTCGAGCGCGCGGTGGCTCGAGAGCGCCTCGAGCGCCCCCAGCAGCGACAGGACGAGGCCCCCGCCCTCGGTGGCGACCCGGCGCGCGGGCGGGGCCTGCGGGCGTGCCCTGTGTGCGGGCCGGGCCGGGCCGGAGACCCGCCGCGGGCGCCGCGGCGCGGTCGGCCGGCGCAGGGGCGCGGCGGGAGCGGCGTGGGCGGCCGAGGCTGCGGGCGGGGGGCTCATGAGGCCTCGCGGAGCTTGCGGGCGGCGCGCAGGCGAGCCGAGCCGGCACGGGGGTTGGCTTCGGTCTCGGCCACGGAGGGGACGATCGAGCGGCGGGTCAGCAGCGCCGCTTCGGGCTCGCGCCCGCACACGCAGACCGGCAGCTCGGGCGGGCAGACGCAGCCCTGGGCGCGGTCGGCGAGAAAGCGCTTGAGGCGACGGTCCTCGAGCGAGTGGAAGGAGATCCCGGCCAGCACCCCGCCCTCGTTCAGCAGACCCCAGGCGAGCGGAAGGGCACGGTCGAGCTGCCCGAGCTCGTCGTTGACCGCGATCCGCAGCGCCTGGAAGGAGCGCTTGGCGGGGTGCCCGCCGCCGAAGCGGGCGGGCGCGGGGATCGCCGCCTTGATCGCCTCGACGAGCTGCTGGGTGGTCTCGATCGGCGCCTGCTCGCGCGTGCGCACGATCGCCCTGGCGATCGCCCGGGCGTGGCGCTCCTCGCCGAGGTCGCGCAGCGCGCCGGCGATCCGGCGCTCGTCCCACTCGGCCACGATCGTCCGCGCCGTCAGCTCCTGGGCGGGGTCCATCCGCATGTCCAGCGGCGCGTCGTAGGAGTAGGAGAAGCCGCGATCGCGGGTGTCCACCTGCATCGAGGACATGCCGAGGTCGAAGTAGACGATGTCCGCGCGCTGGCCCTCCGCGGCGAGCGTCGCGAGCGCCTCCGCGTAGTCCGAGCGGATGAAGCGCACGGCGCAGGCGCTCTCCGCAGCCAGCGCCGCGAAGCGCTCTTCCGCGAGCGGGTCGCGATCGATAGCGATCAGCGTGCCCGAGGGGCCGAGTCGCTCGGCGAGGAGCCGCGCGTGGCCGCCATCGCCGAACGTGCAGTCGATCGCGGTCTGGCCCGGCTCCGCTCCCAGCAGCTCGAGCAGCTCGTCGGCCAGCACGGGCACGTGGCCGCCGACGGGCGTCGTCGACGCTCCACCGGCACGGCGGCGGGCCGGCCGCGGCCGGTCGCCGCGGCGGCGCTTGGCGAGCTCGGGCGGGCCCTGCGGCTCGACCCGGGCCGGCGGGGCCGCCGAGCCGGGCGCCTGGAGGGCGTCAAGCAGCGCTGTCGACACGAGCCGTCACCTCCGCCACGCCGCTCAGCAGCGTCGTCCGATGATCCGCCCAGGCGGTCCTGTCCCAAAGCTCCATGCGATCGCCCGCGCCCACGACCACGACCTCCTTGCTCAGCGCGGCGTGCTCGCCGAGGAAGCCCGGCACCATGATCCGGCCCGCGGCGTCCAGCTCGCTGTCGTGCGAGGAGCCGTAGAAGAAGCGCTCCAGCTCCGTCAGCCGCGATGACAGCGGCGGCAGCTCGGCGAGCGCGCGCTCGGTGTAGCGCTCGTAGTCCTCGGGGCGCCAGACGCCGACGCAGGGCTTCAGATCGACCGGCATCGCGAGCACGACCCCGTCGGCCAGCGACGCGCGGTAGCGAGCCGGGACGGTGAGGCGGTTCTTTGCGTCGAGCGTGTGGTCGAAGGTGCCACGGAACGGGGCCACTGCGGAGACTCCAAGTTGATTACCGAGCCGAGGTGGAGGAGTGGGAGGAGCCCCTCCACCCCGGCTCGCTGCGGCGAATCTACCCCACTTCCTCCCACAATGCAACCCTATTTGCACATTCTGTCCCACCCAGCCACCCCGGAGCCTCCATTCGGGGCGATATGCCCCACGGGGCGGGGGTTTTCGGCCGATCGGGGGCCGGCGCGGGCACCGCCTGAGAGCGCAAGCGGCCCTGCAGAACGCCGGCCTGGGCGGCGGCTTGCAGCGTCGCCCTTGCGCGCGGGACCGCCACGCGCATACGATCGGCGCTCCGCAGCAAGCGAAGCCCTTGCCCGAGCCCTCTGCCCCCATCCCGACGCGGCGTCGCCGCAAGCGCCTCGCGCCGCCCGCCGTGGCGCTGCTCGCGATCCTCGCGGTCGGCCTGCCCGGCTGCGGCTCCTCCTCTCACTCCGACGGGACCGAAGCCGACCCGGCGACGGCGGTGCCCGCGGCCGCGCCCGTCTACGTGGGCGTGACCGTCCGGCCGGGCGGCTCGCTGCGCACCGGCGTGCTCGCCGCCGGACGGGCGTTCGGCGCGAGCGAAGCGACCTTCGCGGGCCTCGCCGAACTGCTCCGCACGCCCGGCTCGCCGGCGCTCGACTACAAGCGCGACCTGGCGCCGTGGCTGGGGCCGCACGCCGGCCTGTTCCTGCAGTCGACGGCGGGCGCCGAAACGCTCGCGGCGCCGCTGCTCGGGGCCTTCACGAGCCGGCGGGCGCCGTCCTTCCCTGCCGGCAGGCTCGACGGCGCGCTCGTGATCGACACGAGCGACGCCTCTGCTGCGCGCTCGTTCCTGGCCGGACAGGCCAAGCGCGCGGGCGCCCACGCGGCGAGCTACCGCGGCGTCTCCTACGAAGTCGGCGGCGGCGTCGCGTTCGGGCTCGTCGGGCGGTTCGCGGTGATCGGCAGCGAGGCCGGCATGCGGGCCGCGATCGGGGCGACGCAGGGCGAAGCCTCGCTCTCCTCCTCCGGCGCCTACGCGAAGCTCGCCGCCGCGGCCCCGGCCGGGGCGATCGGGCACCTCTACGCGAACATCGCCGCCGGATCCGCGACCGGCACCGCGGGCGGCCTGCTCGCCGTCCTCGGCAGCGGGCGTCCCGTCGACGTCTCGCTGCTGGCCGCGGCGGGCTCGCTGACGCTCGACGTCGACTCGCTCGCACGGCCCGGCACGCGACCCGGCCTGCTCTCCGCCGACCCCGAAGGCGCGAGCGCTCTCGGCGAGCTGCCCGGCAGCTCATGGCTCGCGATCGGCCTCGGTCACGCGGGCGCGAACCTCTCCGCCGACGTGGCGGGCCTGCGGGCGGCCGGAACGCTGCTCGGGGGCGGCGCCGGCGGCGAAGGCTCGACGCTGAGCCTCGGCTCGGTGCTCTCGGGCCTGACCGCGCCGCTGTCGGTCCTCGCCGCGCCCGGCGCCGCCGCCCAGCGCGACTACCGCAGCTGGATGGGCTCGGCCGGGATCTTCGCGTCGGGCTCGAGCGTGCTCGAACTGAAGGGCGCCGTCGTGATCGCCTCGAGCGACCCGGCCCGCTCACGCGCCGCGGTCGCGAAGCTCGGCGCGGCGCTGCGCCACAAGGGGCTGCAGGTCGCTCCCGCCTCGATCGCCGGCACCGAAGCCGCGCTCGGCGCGCGGCTTCCGGGCCTGCCGCTCGAACTCGACATCGCCGCCGGCCCGGGCTCCTCGGGATCGAAGTTCGTGCTCGGGCTCGGTCCGGCGTCGGTGCAGGAAGCCCTCTCGCCCTCGGAAACGCTCGCGGCGGCGCCGAGCCGCAGCGCCGCCGCCTCGGCGCTCGGCGAAGGCACCGCGCCGAGCCTCGCGGCCGACGTCCCGACCCTGCTCGCCCTGCTCGAAAGCGTCGGGCTGACCGAAGATCCCTCGCTGAAGTCCACGCTCCCCTATCTGCGCGCCACCACGACCGTCGCGGGCGGCGGCCGCTCGCTCGGCGGGGAACTGGAACGGGTCAAGCTCGTGCTCGGCCTCAAGCAGTCCGGCCAGTCCGGCAGCTGAGCCGGCCCGATCGCGCGCGGCGCGCAGGCGGACGGCACGCGGCGCGGGGCGCATGGCGGGCCGGGGCGTCCGCGCACGCGACGTGGCGCGGCCAGAGGCCTCCGCCGCCGAGCTCAGCCGGCGGGCCCGGGCGGCGAGCCGGTATCGATCGCCCGTGAGAACACCGCCTGCCCGCCCGCCACGCGATCGACGCCGTAGGTCGAGAGCGTCGTTTCGCCGTTCGGCATCACCGAGTAGCGGCCGATCACCGAGTCGCGGTCGCGCGTCGCCATGTAGGAGCGGATCACGTCGGGGCGGTTGTTCCCGCGCGAGCCCGCGCGCCGGATCGCGTCGAGCACGCCGTCCATCGCCTCGTAGCCGTAGAGCACCGAGGGCCCGGCCGCACGGTGGAAGACGTGCGTGTAGCGGGCCATCAACCGGCGCGCGGAGGGCGGGTAGAGGCTCTCCGGGAGCAGCGGCGTGGTCAGGTAGGTGACGCCCGCGGCGGCGCCGAGCGCGGCCGTGAACTGCTCGGAGACGAGCGAGCTCGGGCCGAGCAGCAGCAGCGACGGGTCGGCCGCGTGCAGGCTCTTCCACAGCTCGACGGCGCCCGGCCCGGAGCCGGCCGCGACGAACACCGCCTGCGGTTTCGCGGCGAGGATCTTTTCGACCTCGCCCGCGTAGTTCGCTTCGGCTTCGACCGGGATGCTGTCGTGCCCCGCGACCGTCACGCCTTCCTTCCCGGCGTCCTGCGCGACGAGCGTCGCCAGCGGCATCTGGAACGGGTTCTGGTCGTCGAGCACGTAGACGCGGTGGAGCGCGAGCGAGCGCATCAGCCGCACCTGCGCCTCGGCCTGGGCCTGGTCGCCGGGCTGCAACCGCACGAAGTTGCGGGTGCGGCTCGGGTAGAAGCGGCTCGGCTCGTCCTGGCCGGCGTCTTCGGAGGAGGTCAGGCCGACGTAGGGCGCCGAGACGCTGACCTGCAGGATGCCCGCCTCGTTGATCAGCGGCAGCGAGATCGCGGTCGCTTCCGAGCCGTAGTCGCCGAGGTAGGCGATCGTGCTCGTGTCCTGCGCGGCCTGCTTGGCCGCCGCCGAGCTTTCGCCCGGGCTCGTCTGGCCGTTCTTCGGGTTGACGTCGTCGAGGGAGACGTAGGAGACCCGGAAGGACCCGACGTGCCCGCCCGCGTCGGAGAGGGCGAGCTTCTCGCCCCCTTCGATCTGGCGCGCCAGCGGGGCGGACGGTCCCTGCAGCGGCAGGGACGAGTAGACGGTCAGCTGGTTGCCGGTCGTTTCCGACGCGGAGATGACGCTCCCGCAACCGGCGAGCGCGGGGACCGCGGCGGCGAGTGCAGCGAGGCCCAGCCGGCGGGACAGCACCCGCGGCCTAGCGCTGACGGCCGGGCAGGTAGCCCGAGAGGATCTTCAGGGACGCGCCGAGGAGGATGATCACGGTCGCGATCATGAACGCGTCGAAGCCCTTGGCCCCGAGTGCCCAGAGCACGATCCAGACGACGAGGCCCGCTGTGACGGTGAGAATCAAACCCATGCGCGCGGAATCCTACCGAGCCGGCGACAGACCCGCCGCGAGTCCCGCCACGAGCGCTCCCACGGCCTCCGCGGGATGCTCGGACTCCGCCGCCTCGCGGACCAGCCGCGTGCCCACGATCACGCCGTCCGCGCCCGCTTCGGCGGCCTGCAGCGCCTGCTCGGGAGTCGAGATGCCGAAGCCGAGCGCGACCGGCACCTCGGTCGCCGCCTTGGTCCGCGCGACCAGCTCGGCGAAGCGCTCGCCGAGCTCGCGACGCTCGCCCGTCGTGCCGACGACCGAGACCGTGTAGACGAAGCCCCGCGCCTGCTCGCCGATCGCCGCGAGCCGCTCCGGCGGCGTCGTCGGCGCGACGAGCGGGACGAGCGCGAGCCCCCGCTCGTCGCACGCGGCGAGCACCTCGGGGGCCTCGCCGTAGGGCAGGTCCGGCACGATCAGCCCACAGGCGCCGCTGCGGGCGAGGCGGTCCAGAAAGGCGTCGAGACCCGGCGCGAAGACCATGTTCGAGTAGCACATCAGCACCACCGGAACGCTCGGGGCGAGCGAGCGCGCGACCTCGAGCACGCCGCCGACCGTCGCTCCGGCGGCAAGCGCCCGCGTGCCGGCCTCGTGGATCACCGGCCCGTCGGCGAGCGGATCCGAGTAGGGCATGCCGAGCTCGATCAGGTCGGCTCCCGCCGCAACGTAGGCGGCGCCGATCCGCGCCGACTCCTCGAGCGTCGGGAAGCCGCCCATCAGGTAGGGCATCAGCGCCGCGCGCCTGCCGCGGCGCTCCCGGGCCTCGGCGAAGGCTGCGGCGATCCGCTCGGTCCCGCTCGAGGCGGAGCCGCCCGGCCCGTCCTGCCCGGCGCTCAACCCTCCCCCTTGGCGAGGACCTCCGCGAGGTCCTTGTCGCCGCGACCGGAGAGGCAGACGAGATCGATCCCGCCCTCCTGCTGGGCCAGCACCCAAGCCAGCGCGTGGCTCGTCTCGAGCGCCGGGATGATGCCCTCCAGGCGCGTCACCTCGCGGAACGCGGCCAGCGCCTCGCTGTCGGTGACCGCGACGTAGCGGGCCCTGCCCGTGTCGCGCAGGTGGGCGTGCTGGGGGCCCGTGCCGGGGTAGTCCAGTCCCGCCGAGATCGAGTGCGCCTCGACGATCTGGCCCTCCTCGTCCTGCATCACCGCCGAGCGCGCCCCGTGCAGGATCCCGGCCCGCCCGCCGACGGTCAGCGGGGCGCCGTGGCGGGGCGTGTCGATCCCCTCTCCCCCCGCCTCCACGCCGATCAGCTCGACGTCCTCGTCGTCGAGGAAGGCGGTGAACACGCCGAGCGCGTTCGAGCCGCCGCCGACGCACGCGATCACCCGCGAGGGCAGCCGCCCCTCGCGCTCGAGCAGCTCCGCGCGGGCCTCGTCGCCGATCACGCGCTGCAGGTCGCGGACCATCGCCGGGTAGGGCGCGGGGCCGACGACCGAGCCGATCACGTAGTGGGTGGTCTCGACGTTCGTGACCCAGTCGCGGATCGCCGCCGAGGTCGCCTCCTTGAGCGTCCGCGCGCCCGCGTCGACCGGCTCCACGGTGGCGCCGAGCAGTTCCATCCGCTGCACGTTGGGCTTCTGGCGGCGCGTGTCCTCGACGCCCATGTAGACGACGCAGTCCAGGCCGAGCAGCGCGCAGACCGTGGCGGTCGCCACGCCGTGCTGGCCGGCGCCCGTCTCGGCGATCACACGGCGCTTGCCCATGCGCTTGGCGAGCAGCGCCTGGCCGAGCGCATTGTTGAGCTTGTGCGAGCCGGTGTGGTTGAGGTCCTCGCGCTTCAGGTAGACGGTCCGCCCGACCCGCTCGGACAGCCGCCGCGCGCGGTAGAGCGGCGTCGGGCGCCCCGCGAAGTCGCGCAGCAGCGCGTCGAGCTCCGCACGGTAGGCGGGGTCGGCCCGCGCCTCGGTCCAGGCCTGCTCGAGCTCGGCCAGAGCCGGCATCAGCGTCTCGGGCACGTACTGCCCGCCGTAGGGGCCGAAGCGGTGCTCGACGCCCTCGGGAGCCCCCTCCGCGGCGGCGCTCATGCGGGCTGCCCCACGCCGCTCGCCTCGGCGTCCATGGCGTCGGCGACGCGGACGGCCTCGAACAGCGCCACCAGCTTCGCGCGGTCCTTGTGACCGGGCGCGGACTCGGTCCCGCTCGCCGAGTCGAGCGCGAACGGGTGCACCGCGGCGATCGCGGCGGCGGCGTTCTCGGCGTCGATGCCGCCGCTGAGAATCAACGGGACGCCCGAGCGCCGGGCGCCGATCAGCTCCCAGTCGAACGTCTCGCCGGTGCCGCCCCGCAGCTCGGGGCGACGCTCCGAGCGCGCGTCGAGCAGGTGGAAGTCGACGTGGTAGCGCTCGACGTCGCGGATGTCCCCCGGTCCCGCGATCTGCTTGGCCCGGATCACCTTCGCCCCGGTCCGGCGCGCCGCCTCGGCGCAGTAGGAGGGCCCCTCGTCGCCGTGCAGCTGGAGCATCGTCAGGCCGATCTCATCGGCGGCCGCCACGACGTCCTCGAGCGGGGCGTTCACGAACACCCCGCAGATCTCGGCGCGCCGATGGAGCGCCGCGGCGATCCGCGTGGCCTCCTCGCGCGAGCAGCTGCGCGGGCTGGCGTCGTGGAAGATCATGCCGAGCGTCCAGGCCCCCAGGTCGGCCGCCGCTTCGGCGTCGGGGAGGTTCGTCAGGCCGCAGATCTTCAGGCGGGTGGGCACGGCTCAACGGTATCGGGAGTCGACCGGCGACGAGGAGGCCGGGGCGGGAACGCCGTCCGGCAGCGGCGCGGCGCCGTGCCGCCCCCCTCCGCGTACGAGTCCGCGGCTCGGTTCAGCCTTCGACGTGCGTGCCGAAGGGGCTGGTCGCCGGCCGCTTGCCCAGCTTCACGTTCACGGTGATCGGGTTCCACTTGCCGTGGCCGTTCGGCCGCAGGATCTTGACGGTCACGGTCTGACCCGGCTTTTTGCCCGAGATCACGGCGGCGAGGTCTTCCGAGCTCGCGACCGGCTTGCCGTCGATCGACTGGATGATGTCGCCGCCGACCGCCACCGAGCCCGTCCCGCTGCCCGACGAGGCGCCGCCCTTCACGCCGGCCTTGTCGGCCGGCGAGCCCTTCTGGACACTCTCAACGAGCGCGCCGCTGGAGACCGGCAGGTTCAGCGAGGAGAGCGATCCGTCGATCGTGATCGAGGTCACGCCGAGGTAGCCCGCGTTGCTGACCGTGCCGCCCTTCTCGAGGTTGCCGAGCTCGTTCTTGGCCGTGTTGATCGGGACCGCGAAGCCGATCCCGACGCTGCCGTTGCCCGAGCCGCCCGTCTCGATCTGGGAGTTGATCCCGATCACCTGGCCCTGCGTGTTCAGCAGCGGGCCGCCGGAGTTGCCCGGGTTGATCGGGGCGTCGGTCTGGATCACGTTGTAGATCGCGAAGCCGTTCGGCGATTCGATGTGCCGCTGCAGCGCCGAGACGACTCCCGTCGTGAGCGTGCGCTGCAGGTCGAAGGGGTTGCCGATCGCGTAGACCGGGTCCCCGACCTGGGCCTTGCTCGAGTCTCCGAGCGGGATCGGGTGCAGCCCCAGGCCGTCGGGTGAGATGTGCAGCACGGCGAGGTCGTTGGAGGGGTCCTTGCCGACCACCTGCGCTTCGACCGTCTTGCCTTTTTCGAAGCTGACCGTGACCTTCACGGCGTTCTCGACCACGTGGTAGTTCGTGAGGATCGTCCCGCTCGAGTTGACGACGATCCCGGAGCCGGTCGCGGTTCCTTCGCGCTGCGCTCCTTCGCCGAACAGGAACGGCGATTCTGATTTCTGCACGATCGTGGAGGTGATGAACGCCACGCCCGGCGCGGCTTTCACGTAGACCTCGTGAGGCGTCAGCCCGGTCTTGTCGTTGGAGGCGTTGCTCGGCGTCGCGCTCGCCGTCGGAGCCTCGACGGTCGTGACGACCGTCTTCGTTTCGCCGAGACCGCCGGCCGCGGCGACGACGGCGACGACGATGCCCCCGCCGAGGAGGGCGGAGATGAGCGGGATCGCGACGAGACGTTTCATGGCCGAGAAGGATGAGGGGAGGGTGTGAAGGACATATAAAGGTGCGGGAGAGAGTTTCTAAAGAAGTGGCCGGGCCGTCGCTCGGTGCCGGCTCTGAGGGTCAGAAGGATCTCAGGTCGAGGAGCGCCGCGGCCGGGTCGGGAGCCCTCATCAGGGTCTCGCCGACCAGCACCGCGTCGACGCCCTGGCCTTCGAGGGCCGCGAGCTGGGCTGCGGAGCTTATCCCCGACTCGGACACGACGAGCGCGCCGGGCGGCATCCCGGCCATCAGCCGCGAGGTCTGCTCGACGTCGACGGAGAAGTCGCGCAGGTCCCGGTTGTTGACGCCGACGATGCCCGCGCCGATCGCCGCGGCGCGCTCGAGCTCGGCGGCGTCGTGCACCTCGACGAGCACGTCGAGGCCGAGGGGGAGCGCGGCCTCGTGCAGGCGGGCCAGCTCCTCCTCGCCGAGCGCCGCGACGATCAGCAGCACCGCGTCGGCGCCGGCCGCGAGCGCCTCGTGGAGCTGGTAGGGGTCGATCACGAAGTCCTTGCGCAGCAGCGGCAGGTCGCAGACGGCGCGCGCTCTTTCCAGGTCGGCGAGCGAGCCGCCGAAGTTGGGCTCCTCCGTGAGGATCGACGCGGCCGCCGCGCCGCCGCGCTCGTAGGCGCCGAGGATCGCGTCGAGGTCGGGCGCGTCGCGCAGCGAGCCGGCCGACGGCGAGCGGCGCTTGAACTCGGCGATCACGGCGACCCCGGGCTCGGCCAGCGCCGCGCGGAAGCGCCCGCCGCCCGCGCCCTCCACGGGGGTCAGCTCCGAGAGCGGGCGCTCGGCGCGGCGCCGGGCGACCGTCTCGCGGGTTTCCGCGAGGATCCGGTCGAGCACGGTTCCGGTCGCGCCGCTCACGCCGAGGCTCCGTCCGGCGCGTGGCGGCGGCTGGCCGCGACGTAGGCGTCGAGCGCCGCCAGGGCGCGCCCGTCGGAGATCGCCTCGCGGGCCGCCTGCACCCCGGCGGCGATCGTCTCGGCGCCCCCGGCCGCGTAGATCGCGGCGCCCGCGTTGATCGCCGCGAGCGCCTCCCCCGGGGGCGCCTTCACCCCCGGCTGCAGGATCGCGCGCGTGCGCTCGGCGTTCTCGTGCGGGGTGCCGCCGCCGAGCAGCTCGCCGCCGTCCGGCTCGATCCCCGCCTCCTGCGGCGTGAGCACGTAGGCGCGCAGCTCCCCGTCCCGCACCTCGACGACGTTCGTCGGGGCAGAGCACGACACCTCGTCCAGGCCGTCCTCGCTCGAGACCACGAGCGCCCGCTCGACGCCGAGGATCCGCAGCGCCCCGCCCATCTTCTCGAGGAAGGCCGGGTCGGAGACCCCGACGAGCTGGCTCGAGGCCCCGGCCGGGTTCGTCAGCGGGCCGAGCAGGTTGAAGATCGTCCGCACGGCGAGCTCGTGGCGGACCGGGACGACGAAGCGGGTCGCCTGGTGGTGGGCGGGCGCGAACATGAAGCCGAAGCCCGCCTCGTCGATGCACGCGGCGACCTGCTCGGGGCCCAGGTCGATGCGCGCGCCGAGCGCCTCCAGCACGTCGGCCGAGCCCGAGCGGCTCGTCGCCGAGCGGTTGCCGTGCTTGGCGACCGCGCAGCCCGCGCCCGCGGCGATCAGCGCGGCCGTCGTGGAGACGTTGAAGGTGCTCCGCCCGCCCCCCGTGCCGGCGGTGTCGAGCAGGTCGCGCCGGTCCGTCGGCACGTGCGCGGCGAGCGCGCGCATCGTGCCGGCCAAGCCCGCCAGCTCCTCGACGGTCTCGCCCTTGGTCCGCAGCGCGATCAGGAACGCCGCGATCTGCACCTCCGAGGCGTTCCCGTGCATGATCGTGTCGAGCACCGCGCCCGCCTCCTCGCCCGAGAGGTCGCGGCGGGAGGCGACCGCGTCGATCGCCTTCGTGAGCACCTCGTGGGGCATCAGGCCGCGCGCTCCAGAAAGTTGCCGAGCAGCTCCCGGCCCTGCTCGGTGAGGACCGACTCGGGGTGGAACTGGACGCCCTCGGCGGGCAGCTCGCGGTGGCGCAGCGCCATCAGCACGCCGCCCCCGCGGGCGGTCTCCTGCAGGCAGTCCGGCAGCTCGTCCTCGACCACCAGCGAGTGATAGCGGCCGACCGTCAGGTCGGGCTTCAGGCCGGCGAAGATCGTGCGCCCGTCGTGGCTGATCGTCGTCGCCTTGCCGTGGATCGGCTCGTGCAACTTGACCGTCCCGCCGAAGGCCTGGGCGAGCGACTGGTGCCCGAGGCACACGCCGAGGGTCGGGACGCCGGCTTCGGGGAAGCGGCGCACGACCTCTAGCGAGATGCCCGCCTCGTTCGGCGTGCACGGGCCCGGCGAGACGACGACCCGGTCGAAGCTTCGGGCGAGCAGCTCGTCGACCGTCGCGCGGTCGTTGCGGACCGTCTCGACCTCGGCCCCCAGCTCGCCGAGGTACTGGACGAGGTTGTAGGTGAACGAGTCGTAGTTGTCGACGACGAGGACCTTCATCGCGATCACGGCCAGTCGGGTTGCTCGCAGGCCAGCGCGATCGCACGCATCGCGGCGCTCATCTTCGCGACCGACTCCTCGAACTCGTACTCCGGCTTCGCGTCGGCGACGGTGCCGCCCCCCGCCTGCACGTGCGCGACGCCGTCCTTGACGACGACCGTGCGGATGTGGATCGCGGTGTCGAGGTCGCCGCCGTAGCCGACGTAGCCGACCGCGCCGCCGTAGCCGCCGCGCTTGATCGGCTCGAGCTCGTCGATGATCTGCATTGCGCGCACCTTCGGCGCGCCCGAGAGAGTCCCCGCCGGCAGCACCGAGCGCAGCGCGTCGAGCGCGCCGACGTCCTCGCGCAGCGTCCCCGAGACCGAGGAGACGATGTGCATCACGTGGCTGTAGGTCTCGATCTCCATCAGCTCGTCGACCTTCACGCTCCCGTACTCGCAGACCCGGCCGAGGTCGTTGCGGCCGAGGTCGACGAGCATCACGTGCTCGGATCGCTCCTTCTCGTCGGCGATCAGCTCGGCGGCGATCCGCCGGTCGTCCTCGGGGCTCGCGCCGCGCGGGCGCGTCCCGGCGATCGGCTTGGTCGTGACGCGCCGGCCGGTGACGGTCAGCAGCGGCTCGGGGCTGGCCCCCGCGACCTGGAAGTCGCCGAAGTCCAGAAAGTACATGTAGGGGCTCGGGTTGACGGCCCTCAGGCCCCGGTAGATCGAGAACGCCTCGACCGGGCTGGGCGCCGACCAGCGCTGGGAGGGGACGACCTGGAAGGCGTCGCCCGCGCGGATGTAGCCGACGATCCGCTCGACCATCGCTTCGAACTGCTCGCGCGGCATGTTGGAGTGGAACTCGGGAACCTCGCGGGGGGCGCGCGGGCGCTCCCGCGGGACCGGGCCGGCGAGCGCCTCGCGCACCTCGGCGATCCGCCCCGCCGCCAGCGCGTAGGCGCGCTCGACGTCGGGCTCGGCGTCGAGGTTCGCGTTGGCGAGGATCGTGATCGTGTGCTTGAGGTGGTCGAAGATCACCATCCCGTCGGTCAGCATCAGCGCCAGGTCCGGCACGCCGAGCGGGTCGGGGTTCGGCTCCCCGAGCGGCTCGACGGCCCGCACGAGGTCGTAGCCGAACACGCCGACCGCGCCGCCGGAGAAGGCCGGCGCGTCGGGGATCGGCAGCGGAGCCTGGCTGAATCGGGCGAGGCGCTCGGCCGCGAGGCTGTACGGGTCTCCGCCGTCGGCGAGCGACCAGCGCAGCACGGCGTGCGGCTGAAAGCCGATGAACGACCAGCGCCCCACGCGCTGCCCCTGCTCGGCGGACTCGAGCAGGAAGGCCGGCCCGGACGGGTCCAGCGAGCGCAGCTTCAGGTACGCGGAGACCGGCGTCTCGCAGTCCTCCACGAAGCTGACCGCGAGCGGGATCAGGTTGTGCTCGGCCGCCAGCAGACGGGCCTGCTCGGGGGTCGGCGAGATCGCGAGCGGGCCGATCGCCCCTTCCGGCTGGGAGCTCTCAGCGACGGCCATCGAGCACCCGCTCGACATCGCCGAGGGTGCGCCCGCGGCTGCGCAGCAGCACGAGCAGGTGGTAGATCACGTCGGCCGCCTCTTCGTCGACGCGCTCGTCGCTCTCCTCGCGCGCGGCGCGGCTGACCTCCTCGGCCTCCTCCATGACCTTCTCGCCGATCCGCGGCGGATCTTCGAGCAGCTCGACCGTGTAGGAGCCCGCGGGCCGCTCCCTCGCGCGCTCGGCGAGCGTCCGCTCCAGGGCGGGCAGGATCTCGTGCGGCGCGGGCGGCTCGAGTTCGCCGCGGTGGAAGCAGGTCCGCTCGCCCGTGTGGCAGGCCGGCCCGGCGGGCTCGACCAGCGCCAGCACCGTGTCGCCGTCGCAGTCGACCCGCAGCGCCTTCACCGTCTGGACGTTGCCGCTCGTTTCGCCCTTGTGCCAGAGCTCCGAGCGCGAGCGGCTCCAGAGGTGAAGCTCGCCCGTGGCCCGCGTGCGCGCGAGCGCTTCGGAGTTCATGTAGGCGAGGGTCAGCACCTCGCCGCTGCCCCAGTCCTGCACGACGCACGGGATCAGCCCGCGCTCGTCGAAGCGCAGGAGATCGTCGATCGCGTCCGGCGGGCCGCCCATCGGACGATTGTAGGTATCGCCGCACGAGCGGCGATTTCAGACAGACTGAGTGCAGATGCAAGGCATCCTCGAGCGCAGGCTGATCGTCGTGACAGGCAAGGGCGGCGTCGGCAAGACGACGGTCGCCGCGGCACTCGGTCTGCTCGCGGCCGAGCAGGGCCGCCGCGTGCTGGTCGTGGAGTTCGGCGCCCAGGACCGGCTGTGCGGGATGTTCGGAGCGCCGGTACCCGAGCCCGGCTCCCAGCAGCGCCTCGCCGAAGGCCTCTCGAGCCTCTCGATCGACCCCGACCGGGCGCTGCTCGAGTGGGTCCAGGCGCTCGGCGGGCGCGTCTCCGGCCGGGTGCTCGGCTCGAGCGGGACGTTCCAGTACTTCGCCGCCGCCGCGCCGGGGGCGCGGGAGATCGTCTCGATGGTCCAGATCTGGAAGCTCGCGGGGGGATCGGGCGGCCGCACGCGCCGCCGCGGTGGGCACGACCTCGTGATCCTCGACGCCCCGGCGACGGGACACGCGCTCGGCCTGCTGCGCTCGCCGGACACGTTCGGGAAGATCGCCCGGGTCGGGCCGATCGTGCGCGACACGGGGCACGTGCGGGCGCTGCTCGCCGATCCCGAGCGCTCGGCCTACCTCGCCGTCGCGCAGGGCACCGACATGGCGGTCACCGAGACGATCGAGCTGCGGGAGGGCCTGCACGCGGCGCTCGGCCGGGAGCTCTCCGCGGTCGTCGTCAACGGGCTCTTGCCGCGTCGCTTCAGCGCGCCGGAGATGGAGCGGATCGACGCCTTCGCGCGCGAGCACCCCCGCTCACAGCTCGCCGGCGCGGCCGCCCGCGCCGCGCGCGAGGTTCACTCCCGGGCGAGCTTCCAGCACGGTCAGGTCACGCGGCTGCGCCGGCGCGGCTTCGAGGTCCTGGCGCTGCCCTTCCTGTGGCAGCCGGAACTCGACCTGGACGCGCTGCACACGCTCGCCGCGCGCCTGCAGGCGGGGCTGCGACGCGAGGACTCCCGACAGATCGCCTAGCTATTCGATCCCGAGGCGGTCGAGCAGGCCGTCGTCGGCGCGCCAGTCGCGGCGGACCCGAACCGAGAGGTCGAGGTGGACGCGGCTCTGGAGAGCCCGTTCGAGCTCCTTGCGGGCGGCCGTCCCGATCGCCTTGATCATCGCCCCGCGGGCCCCGATCAGGATCCCCTTCTGGGACTCGCTCTCGACCCAGATCAGCGCACGCACCCGCTCCAAGCCGTGCTCCTGCTCGATCTCCTCGACGATCACCTCGACCGCGTGAGGCACCTCTTGGAAGGTCCGCCGGATCGCGGCCTCGCGGATCAGCTCGGCGACGAGCAGCTCGGGCGCCTGGTCGGAGGCGGTGCCGGCCTCGTACATGAAGGGCCCTTCCGGGAGCAGCGAGCCGAGGTGCTCGGTCAGCTCCCGCAGCCCCTCGCCCGTCCGCGCGGAGATCGGGAAGACCTCCCCCTCGAGCTCCAGCTCCGCGGCCGCCGAGAGCGCCTCGACGAGCGCCGCGTTGGAGACCCTGTCGCGCTTGTTGACGGCGATCGCGGCGGGCCGGCCGGCCGCCGCGAGCGTCCGCGCGATGAAGCGGTCTCCCGGCCCGATCCCCTGCTCGGCGTTGACGATCAGAAGCGAGGCGTCGGCGCCCTCGAGTTCGTGCTGGACGCGCCGCGCCATCCGCGCCGTGAGCGCGTCGCGCGGGCGCTGCACGCCCGGCAGGTCGACGAGCACGATCTGGGCGTCGCCGCTCTCGTGGACGCCGCGGATCGCCCGCCTGGTCGTCTGCGGACGGTCGGAGACGATCGCCACCTTCTCCCCCACCATCGTGTTGACGAACGTCGACTTGCCGACGTTGGGGCGCCCCGCGAGCGCGACGAAGCCGCTGCGGGTCATGGCTCAGGGCCCTCCGATCTCCTCATCAGCTCGTCCTGAAGGGCCAGCATCTCCCCCGAGTCGGACTCGTGGTCCATCCCCAGCAGGTGGAGCATCCCGTGCACGACCGCCTCGCGCAGATCCTCGGTGTGGGCGGGGCAGATCACGATGTCGCCGAGCTCGAGCGGCCCGCTCGCGGGAGCGTCGCCGGCGCCGTCGATCGGGAAGGACAGCACGTCGGTCGGGCCCGCTTTGCCGCGGTGGCGCTCGTTGAGCTCGGCGATCCGCGCCGCCGGCACGAACTCGACGGCGACGTGCCCTTCGTGCACGCCGCGGCTCTCGGCGGCGAGCTCGCACAGGTCCCGCACCTCCGCCTCGCTCGGCGCGCCCGGGTGCAGGCCCTCGCCGAACAGCTCGACGTCGATCATCGCCCTCAGGAGCCGGAGCCGGGGCGTCCGCCGCGGTCCTCCCCGGCGGGCGGGCGCTGGGAGTGCGCGTCGTAGGCCTCGACGAT